>Ga0302319_10013529_pt1 | contig 15303 bp, 9 predicted proteins | sample Bog_T0_2_FD_203319 | JGI IMG/M metagenome (GOLD analysis project Ga0302319, IMG submission 203319) | Peat permafrost microbial communities from Stordalen Mire near Abisko, Sweden - Bog_T0_2 | ecosystem: Environmental > Terrestrial > Soil > Wetlands > Peat | place: Sweden: Abisko, Stordalen Mire... | reverse complement strand
AGCCCATGAGGCCGGCGCCGGCGGGTGGTGGTGCGATCGGCTCCGCCTCGGCGCCCAGGCCGATCCACCAGTCTTCCCCATTCCGCGGTCCGGTGCTCAAGGCCGCGATGGATGCCACCGCGGAGCCGGTTGCCCCTACCGCCTCCTCCGGGAAAAAGGGACGCGTACCCATTACCCGGGAAATCGCGATCGAACCACCTTTTGCGGATGCGGAAGCCGAAGCGGAAATAGAGGTCGCACCGGAAGACGGGGAAGCGCCCCAATTCACGCAACTGGGGCAAGAGCGTTCCTGGCGGGCAGTCAAAGTGGTGGCGGCATTGGCAGTCGGAATGGCGCTCGGGGGCGTGGCCTACCAGACGCGCCAGCTTTGGTGGCCGCAGGTGCTGACCAGGCTGCGGCCGGTAATGCCCAAGGAGCCGGAGGCCTACCTGACCCTCGCCGCCACCGATGACAACGGCCAACTGAATATCCAGTGGGACCGGAACGCTCCCGCCGTTCGCAATGCCGTGGAGGCGATGCTCGAGATCACCGACGGCAACCCGATCCCACGCGCCGTTCGGCTGGATGCGGCGCATGTGGCGACCGGCTCTTTCCGTTACGGCCGCGAAAGCGAGCGGGTAGATGTGGCGCTGACCGCGACGGAACCCAACGGCCAGCAGGTTCGCGAAGTCACCAGCTTCCTCGGGAAGCTGCCCAGCCAGAAAGCGCGGGCGGAAGATCCGGAAATCCGCAAGGAACGCGACGCGCAGACCCAGAGGGCCGACAAACTCCAGAAGGACCTGAATTTCCAGGCCTCCAAAACCCGCCAGTTGGAAAGGGATCTGAAGGAAGTTCGCGACCAGTTGCAAATCGAGCAGCGGCGGCGCTTGCAATCCCAGACCCCCGATCCCGCCAAGAAGGACCAGGAATAGCGACTCCGCCCTATTTCAGCAATTCTTCGAAGAACGCCTCGGCGCGGGCGTCGTGGGAATTCTGTAGCCTGTTCATGGCCTGCTTGCGAACTTCCAAGTCCTTGGAGGTCTTTACCAGTTGGATCAGCGCTGGAATGCCGGCATTGTCGGGCAACGTGCCGAGGGCGTCCACGGCGCGGCGGCGGACGGTAATCTCCGGGTCGTTGGCGATGGCGCTATTGATGGTGTCCAACACCGGCTGGCCGGGTTTGCGGTTCAAGGCGGAAATCGCCTGCGCCCGCGTCTTGGGATCGCGGTCGCCGCGGACCGTGGCCAGCAAGAGGTTCAACGCTTCCGGCTCCTTGCTGCTCCCCAGACCCGCGATGGCGCTCTGCTTTACGGCCTCGCTGGTATCGCTCGCGATCACGTTCTTCAATACCTCCACGCCGTGACGGCCGCGCAGCGATCCAATCAACGTTGCGGCGCGGCGCCGCAGCCACTCGGGCTGATTGGCCGCCACGAATCGATCGAGGACCGGGTCGGCCGCGGCGTCGGCGGTAACCGCGATGGCGGCCACCGCGCCGTTGGAATCGAGTTCGCGCTGGGGGACGAAAGTGGCCAGCAGCGCGATGCTCTGGGCCGGCTGGACGCCGGTAAGCCAGTGCACCGGAAGTCCGCCGGCATCGATCTCGCAATCCGGGGAGAGGCTCCGCAGTTTGCCCACTGCATTGCCTTCCACGCGGAAGAGAATGACGGCGTGGTCCGGCGGTTCCAGGTGAACGACTCCCGCGGTGGAATAACCGTCGCGCACGTATTCGCAGCTCAGATTGGATCCGCGCACGGAGGGGACGTCGTACCCGATCCAGGCCGGTTGCGGTTGGGCCGCGAGGAGCGCTTTGAATTCGCGCTCCAGGCCGGCGGCCGCGGACTCGGTGTCCACTTTGGCGTTGACCAGCAGCTTGGGCTGGGCCAGCAGCGGCAACGCGGCCGCCAGCAGCAAGAGCGCGGGCTTCATTTGTTCAGCAGCTCCGTCAAATAATCCGTGGCCGCGGGGCAGGACTTGGTCATGCCGGAGAGCCGCTGGACGATTTGCAGCTTCAGATGCACGTCCTTTTCCGTTTTGGCGACATCCACCAGAGGCTTACAATCGCGCGGGCGGGATAATTGCTCGACGATGGTCTGCTTCACTTTTTCGTCCTGCTCGCCGGCATAGAGCGAAACCAGGGTGGTGGAGGGCGTTCCAGCCTCCTGGCTGCCGATGGCGCGGATGGCTTCCTGGCGCACTTTGGCGTCTTTATCGGTGCGCGCCACTTCCGCCAGCTTCTCGAGGTTGCCATTCTGGTGCATGTAGTTCAGCACGGTGACCTTTCCCTCGGTGGTGGTCTCCGCCTGGTAGAGCTGCCAGAGTTCCGGCTGGCCGTCCACTCTACCCAGTTCGCTGAAGGCGGAGGAGCGCAGGTTGCCGTCCTTTTCAACTTTGGCCAGCTTCATCAGGTTGCCCTTGTCCTTCATGCCGGAGAAAGCGTTGAGGATGGCGCGCTTCACCACAGGGTCGTTGCTGGCCGCGTATATGTCCAGAAAGAGCTGGGTATTGTTGGCGTTGCGCTTTTGGGCGAGGTACTGAATAGCCCGCACTTGCAGGTCGGGATTGCCGCCGCGCGCGATCTGTTCCAGGTCCTGCTCTGCCCGCGGAGAACTATTCTGTCCCAGCACCACCAAAGCCTGCCGCTTCAAGCGGGGAGAATGCGAACCTTTCAGCATATTCTCGAGCTGGGGCAGCGCCTTTTCCGGATCCGACTGCATCAGGCCGTTAAGAGCCAGGATCTTGATGTCGTCGTCCATTTCGTTTTCCGGCGAGACCGGGCCCTTGCTCTGCTTCACTTCCAGCTCCAGGACCTTGGCATCTTCCAGCCAGCGGCTGCTGGGATAGGTCTTGCGCAGGCTGTCGATGGCCGCCTGGGCGTCGGCCGCGCGGCCCAGTTTATTGAGCACGTAGGCCTTCCAATAGAGCGCCCCCTCGGCGTGCGCGCCGCCGCGCGACACCACGTTATTGAATTCCGAGAGAGCCTGGTCGTACTGATGGTTGTCGATATAGTTCAACCCGTTCTGATACATCCCTTCGTCGCTGCCGCGCTGCGGCATCCCCACGCGCTGTTGCATGGCCAGCGACTTGCTGAGCGCGTCGAACTGGAATTTGTCGGCCATTTGGATGTTGGCGGATGCGAGTCTGTCTTGCACTTCCGCCATTTTCACCGCAGCCCTCGCCTGAGCGTCTGCCAAGTCCTGGCTGGAGAAGTGCTGGATTTGGGCGTCTACGTCCACGTCGACCGCGATGCGCGAGGCATGATCGAGGGCATCCTGCGCTGCCATCTGCATCTGCAGAGCCACATCGGGAGGAACAGGAGGCACGGGCGGGACCGGCCGCGCTGCCGGCCGCGGCATGCGCGAGGCCTGATCGTAAGCGTCCTGCGCGGCCATTTGCATCTGCGCGGCTGCGGCGGGCGGCGCCAGGTCCATTGAGTCCCATGGCGTCATGGGGGCCATCGGAGCGGCGGCCGGTCTCGGGGCTGCCATCGGTACGGCGGGAGCGGCCATCGCCCGCGGCGCCGGAGCAGCCGCGGGCGCCGGAGGTGCTGGTGGAGCTGCCGGCGCATCCTGCGCCAGTGCCAGGGAGGCGGTCAGAAACAAGCCGCCGATTATCGTCAAAGCTCGATAGTTCTTCATATGTCGTTTCAATCCCCTTACGATTTCTGCCGGCCAACGGGCCGCCCCACGGACCCGGCCGGTTCCTGCTGATTCTTCACGGTACTTCCCAACACTCGAATCTTGAAAAGAATGCCGGCCGACTCCAGGCGATGCTGGAGGTTCTCCAGATCCGCCGGCGACATTTGCGAAGGCGCGTGCGAAATATCCATGAGCACGCGCTCCAGGTCGTCCAAGACGCCGGCCATGGCGGCGTTCCCGGTGCGAGCCGCGGTCTGGCGGTACAGGCGATTCTCGCCGACCAGGTCCGCGGCGCGCTCCTGCTCGGCGGAAATATCCAGCTTGGCGGCGGGGCTGGCATTGTTCAGCTCGATCAACACCATCTGCGAGCGCTCCAGGAAATCGCCCACCGCGACCAGCAGAACGCGCTGGCCGGCCTGCCGATCGGCCAGCGTCTCCGCCGCGGGATGCTGACGGGCCGTGGGATAGAAGCGACCCGCCAGGAACGCTACTACCAGCAGCGCGGCGAATGCCGCCACCGCGCCGGCCCAACGCCACGAGCCAGCCCACATCCACCGGCGGCGGCGGTCCGGCAGGCGGCCTTCGATACGACGCCAGACCGCGGCGCCATACTCCGCGTCGCGCGCCGGTACGGGCAGGGAATCCACTACGTTGAGCACGCGCTGCAAGGAGCCGTAGAGCGCCCGGCACCGGTCGCACTGCTCCAGGTGCTGCTCGGCGGCGAGGGCATCGCCCTCTTCGCTGTAGTAATGCAGAATCAGATCTTCTTCGCTCAAATGGTTCATCGGGCCGCACTCACTATGGGCTCCAGGGCCCGCCGCAATTTCTGCACCGCGCGAAACACGCTGTGCTTGGCCGCGCCTGCCTGGCATCCCAGCACGCGGCTGACATCTTCTATACACATGCCTTCGAAATGGCGCAACACAAAGGCCGACCGTTCGGTAGCGCTAAGGTCGCCCAAGGCGGCAGTGAGCCTCTCCCGGACTTCTCCGCTGAGCGCCATCCGCTCCGGCGTAGGATCCGGCGAAGGAACCAACGCCACCGGATTCTCCATTTCGCCATCCCCGCCGGAAGCCGGTCCCTGAAGTTGCGCGCGGCGTTTCCGCGCCCGCACCAGGTCGAGCGAGCAATTGGTGGCGATACGGTATAGCCACGTTCCGAAGCTGGCCCGGTCGTCGAATTTGGCGAGCTGTTTATAAGCGCGCAGCATGCTCTCCTGCACCACGTCCTCGGCGTCCTGTTCGTTTCCTGTCATACGAAATGCCAGCCGGAAGACCGAGCGGCTGTGGCGTTCCACCAGCGAGCGGAAGGCGTCAGAGTCACCCGATCGCGCCCTGGTAACAAACGATCCATCGCTCAGGTCCATCGGCTGTTCTTTAGACTGTAAGGTTTTGAAGTGGTTAGCAAGGGAGAAGGAAACTCGCGGTGCGGCATGGCGATGTTCGCATGCGTCAACCTGAAGCGGCCAAGTCGAACGGTTAGTGGAGCTTAGGGGCCATGACGCGAGGCACGCCGGCGCGCAGGCTCACCCTGGAACCGGCCAGGATGGCGGTGAATTCGGCCTCGGCCAGAGCGATCCGGTGGCGCATGCGCGCCGGTTCCAGTGCGGGAACGCCGCGGAGTTCCTCCGGCAACGCCGCCAGCAGCGGTTGCGGGCAATTGGCGCAGTTCAATTCGCTGAAACCGAGGGCGCCGGCGTAATGACAGGCAACCTGCACGGCGCGTAAAGCCGGCCCTCTGTCCACGGCGGTCTGATGATGGAAGCGGACGCAATCGGAAATGGCGTCGGGAAATCCCCAGGAGCGCGTCAGGAATGCCCCGGCATCGTCGTGCGCGCAGCCGAAAACCAGGGTCTCGAGAAGCAGCGACTCCTCCACTTCATAGTATTCGCGCTCCAGAATTCCGGCGTAGCGGTCTCCCTCCAGGTTCAACATGCCCAGGCGGCCGATATCGTGCACCAGTCCCACGGTATACAGGGAAGCCCCCGATTCGCCCTGGGCCCGCCCGATCGCCTCGGCGATCAGAGCGGTTGCCAGACTGTGGGCCCACACCGACCGCACCACCCCTCGTGCCGGACCGCTGCGCGCATAGGCTCCCATGGCAATGGTGACGGCCAGGGAACGGATGACGTCCATCCCCAGGAGCGCAATCGCGTGGCGCAGGTTGTCGATCCGCGAGCGAAGGCCGTACAGAGGCGAGTTAGCCATCGCTAAAAGGTCGCAGGCCAGAGCTGGATCGGAGCCAAACGCGCGCTCGAAATTCTCCAGGGAGGGATCGCGCTCGCCGGATAACGCCAGCAGTTTCACCGCAGCGGGGTGAAAAGGCGGAAGTTTGGCCAGGCGGGCGACCACGGTGGAGCGCCGGGCGCCTAACTGCAACTCGCTCAATGGCAAAGAAATCTGCACAGCGCTCACTTCGAAGACACGTCGGCCTGGACGGCCATCCCGGTTCGCATATCGACGGTGGCGGGGCTTGATTCTAGGGAATATTCCCCCGGTTCGCCAACCTACCGACGCCGCGGAAAGGCCGCCACCGAACTGCTTGTGGATTGGCCGGCCGGACTTGGCGGCAAACGGCCTCGTCCCTAGAATAAAACCCCTAACCAGCCGATAAGTGTGACGTGTACAGTCGCTGCGCCTGGCTGGTTTTGCCGCTATGGCTTGGGTGCGGGTGCTCGCGCCCGCCCATCGAACCCTCCGGGCTAATATCCGTGGCCGATCTACGCGCCGGCTCTCCGCCGGTGAGCGCGGCGGTCTGCGTGGATGGGGTGGCTACCTATAGCGACAGCGTCACGGGGACCCTGATCCTGCAAGATCGAACGGGCGGGATCCGCTTTGGCAACATGAACATACGGGGGAATCTGTCGGGTCAGCGAGTGCAGGTGTGCGGCGAAACCCGCCAGAGCAACGCCGGCATGTCGTTGGCCGGTCCGCAGGTGAAGTCGCTGGGCCCGGCTGCTTATCCCCAGCCGGTAGTCACCTCCGCCGCGCAATGGGAAAAAGGGTCGGTGGATTGGAAGTGGGTCGAAATCCAGGGCTTGGCGTATGCGGAAACCAGCGACCGGCTGAGTTTGCCCAGCTTGCATCTGATCTCCGGCGGCCATCGCGTGCGGGCTTCCTTCCTGGGACGGCTGGACCCTCCCGTTTTTGGCGCACTCCTCGGGGCCAACGTGCGTGTGCGGGGTGTGGCCCGGCCCGCGGATGCCGGAGGGCGAGAGAGCCTGATTCTGTTCTGTCCCGACCGGCAATTCATCACCGTGGCAACACCGGCGTCCCCTCCCGCTTCGCTGCCGCTGATTTCCGCGGCGGAGGCTGCCCGGCTGGCCAGGAGCTTGCCGGCGCAGCGGGTGCGGCTGCGGGGCTCCATGGTGTCCCATGGCGCCGACACCGCTCTCACCTTCCGCGACCACACCGGCGAACTGCGCCTGGGGTTGGCGCCTGGCCGCTTCGGAGAGAGCGACGATGCGGAAGTTATCGGTTTTCCCGTGTCCGACGGCTCAGGCGCGACCCTGGAAGGCCCAGTCCTGGCGCGTGCCGAACAGCCCGCGGAAAGAAGGTTGATCCAGACGGCCCACGAAGTCCATTCGCTGTCCCGCGCCGAGGCCGCGCAGGCTTTGCCGGCGAAGTTCAGAGCCGTAGTTACCTATCTGGATGCCCCCATGGGCAGACTGTTCGTACAGGACCAGACCGGGGGCACCTACGTCAAGCTGGACCCGCGGCCGGAAACCGACTTTGCGGCCGGCGATCTGGTGGAGGTCAACGGGTTCACGACCCCCGGCGATTACGCCCCCCTGGTTCGCGAACAGCGCGTGCGCAAGCTCGGTCCCGGCCGTCTGCCAGCCCCGCAAGCCGCCAGCCTCGACCAACTCTTCAGCGGGCAGGCAGACAGCAACTGGGTACAGGCGGAGGGTACGGTGACGTCGGTAGTCCCCGGCCGCCGGGATCAGACGCTGACCCTGGTGGAGGGGACCCACTCCTTCGATGTCGTGCTGGAGGGGTTCAATCCCCCTGCCGGCGACTTGCTCAACTCCAGGGTGCGGCTGACGGGCGCCTGCGCCACCAAGCTGAACGCGCGCAACCAGTTGGTAGGAGTACGCATATACGTCCCCAACCGCAAGAACATCGCCGTTCTCACGCCGGGAGACGCCAGTCCCGTGGGCGATACGAAGACGCCCATTGGCGACCTGTTGCGCTACTCCACAGCCGAGCAGCGCCGCGTGCGCGTGCGAGGTGTTCTGACCCTCGCCAGGCCTGGCGGCCCGGTATACATCCAGGACGCAACGGCGGGAGTCCAGGTGCAAACGATTGCGCCAGTCGGCTTTCCAGTGGGAGAAGCGGTGGAGGCGGTAGGTTTTCCCGCCGCCGGCCCCTTTTCGGCCGTACTGCAGAACGCGGAGGTCCGCCAGGCTGCCCGCGCCGCCCCGGTGGAACCCGCGGACATTTCGGCGGATGAGGCCCTGGCGGGCGATTACGATTCGATGCTGGTGCGCATGGAAGGGACCGTGGTGAATCACCAGGCGACGTTTGCCGACCAGGTGCTGGTGGTGGAATCCGGCGACCTGTTATTCGATGCGCACATTCCTTACGGCCGTAAGGAGACCTCCTGGCCCGCCGGCGGCGCCGTGGTCCGGCTGACCGGCGTCTGTTCGGTGCGCGTGCAGGTACGCGGCAGTGAAATCGTGCCCACCGAGTTCAATCTCTACCTCCGCTCCCCGAACGACGTAGCCGTGGTGCGGGCCGCGCCCTGGTGGAACACGCGGCACATTTTGCAACTGCTGGCGGTCACGGCAACCCTGGTACTGGTCTCCGCCATCTGGATTCTCCTGTTGCGCAAGCGCGTGCTGGTGCAAACCGGTATCATTCAGGAGAAGCTGGCCCAGGAGGAGCGATTGCGCGAGGCCGCCGAGGCCGCCAGCCGCTCCAAGAGCGAGTTCCTGGCCAACATGAGCCACGAAATCCGCACTCCCATGAACGGCGTGATCGGCATGACCGGCTTGCTGCTGGACACGGATCTCACCGCGCAACAGAGCGACTACGCCCTGACGGTGCGGCGCTCGGCGGAAGCGCTGCTGGGCATCATCAACGATATCCTGGATTTCTCCAAGATCGAGGCCGGCAAACTGACCATCGAGTCGCTGGCCTTGGACCTTCGCCCGGTGTTGGAAGAAGTCCATGAGTTGCTGGCTTCTACGGCGGAAGACAAGCATTTGGAGCTGGTGCTGGAATATCCACCCGGGTTGCCGCGTCACTTTGTCGGGGACGCGGGGAGAATCCGCCAAGTCCTGACCAACCTGATCGGAAATGCCGTGAAATTCAGCCAGGCCGGTCAGATCCTGACCACCGTGGAATGCCAGTTGCAGGACGGCAAGAGCGCCCTGCTGCGGATCTCGGTCGAAGACAATGGCCCTGGCATCCCCGCGTCCAAGGTCGGCTCCCTTTTCACGAAATTCAGCCAGGGGGACAGTTCCGCCACCCGGCTTCACGGGGGGACTGGGCTGGGGCTGGCTATTTGCAGGCAGTTGGTGGAACTGATGGGCGGAGAGATCGGCGTACGCAGCCGGACGGAAGGGGGGTGCTCATTCTGGTTCACCTTGCCGCTGCCACTCGATGCCCACCCGCAAACGCTGTCTGTTCCTTCCCCGCAACTGCGCGATCTTCGCGTATTGATAGTGGACGATAACCCGTGTAGCCGACACATGATTCATGAGCAGATTAGCAGTTGGGGTATGCGCAACGGCGGTTTCGGATCAGCGGATGGACTCCTCGAGATTCTATCGGAAGCCAAGAAGCGGGGCGACCCGTACCACTTCGTGATTGTGGACTATCGCGTTTCCGGCATCGACGGCGCTACCCTGGGGGCGGCGATCAAAAGAGATCCCGAGATCCGCGATACGGTCGTGATCCTGTTGGCCTCAGTCAGCCGTTGGACCGACGCCAGGCAACTGGAAGGGTCGAGCGTCGACGCTTCCCTGGTAAAGCCGGTCAGGCAATCGCAGCTCATGAACACTCTTGCCACGGCTTGGTCCAGACGATTGGGGAAACTCTATCTGGAGACCTCCGGCCCCAGCGTTCCCGCTTTAGCCGGAGACGCCTCCCCGGGAGCCCGCTTCGGCGGGCGGAAGGTCCGCGTCCTGGTGGCGGAAGACAATGTGGTCAATCAAAAAGTGGCGTCGCTCATGCTGCAGCGTCTGGGGATCCGCGCGGATTTTGCAGCCAACGGGCGCGAAGCCTTAGACCTGTTCCTCACGGCCCCCTTTGACCTGATCTTTATGGACTGTCAAATGCCGCAAATGGACGGCTACGAAGCCACTCGGGAGATTCGCCGGCGGGAAGGATCCGGGCACGTGGCCATCGTCGCCATGACCGCGGAGGCTATGGCGGGCGCTCGCGAGACGTGTCTCGCCGCGGGTATGGACGACTATATCGCCAAGCCAGTGAAACGAAGCGATCTGCTCAACAAATTGGAAAAGTGGCTCCCCGCGCCCGTCACGAGATAGCCCGCGCCGGGTGCGCAGGGACCGGTTTAGCGCCAGCTCTCAGTTTCCCCTTGCCATTCCCTCCGCAGGCCTGAAACAATAGGCCTTGGTCAAAAGCTGATGCGCATACGCGTACTGGGTATCGTGCTGGCGGGAGGCAAGGGCACTCGCCTTTTCCCGCTCACCAGGGAACGGGCCAAACCGGCCGTCCCTTTCGGCGGAAAATACCGCATCGTCGATTTCGTGTTGAGTAATTTCATCAACTCCGGGATCTACTCCGTCTATGTGCTGACGCAGTTCCGCAGCCAGTCGCTGCTGCAGCACCTGGCCGAGGGTTGGCAGTTCGGCAGCCTGCTGAAGACGCAGTTTGTCATTCCGGTGCCGGCCCAAATGCGCTCCCCCGACGAAACCTGGTATCAGGGCACGGCCGATGCCATCTACCAGAACATTAACCTGGTGGAACAGTCCGATCCGGAAGTAGTGGCGATCTTCGGCGGCGATCATATCTACCGCATGAATATCACCCACATGATCGAATACCACATCGCCAAGAATGCCGAAGTCACCGTGGCGGCGATTCCCGCGCCGCGCGATATGGCCAGCGAATTCGGTGTCATCGAGGCGGCGGACAACGGGCGCATCCTGGGATTCCACGAGAAGAATCCCCACGCTCCGCCCATTCCCGGCGATCCGGCGCGGGTATTCGCCTCCATGGGCAATTACATCTTTTCCACGCGGACCCTGTTGAAACTGCTGCATGACGACGCCGCCGAGGAGAACAGCAAACACGATTTCGGTCACGACATCCTGCCCAAACTGGCCGGTAAGGCCGAGATTTACGCCTACGACTTCCAGACCAACCGCATCAACGGGGAGCGCCCCGGCGCCGAGCCTTACTGGCGCGACGTGGGAACCATCGACGCCTACTACGAGGCCAACATGGACCTGCGTTCCGTGAGCCCGGCTCTCAATCTCTATAACCGCTCCTGGCCGCTGCGCAGTTCCAGCTATCCCGACCCGCCCGCCAAATTCACTTTCGACGACCAGAACCGCCGCGGCCAGGCCATCGACAGCATTGTCTCCGGCGGGTGCATTCTGGCCGGGGGAACGGTACGCAACTCCATCCTGGGGCGGAACGTCCGCGTACACACGGGCGCGCTGGTGGAGGATTGCATCATCATGGACAATTGCGACATTGGCCGCCACTCTAAGCTGCGCCGCGTCATCCTCGACAAGAATGTCAAGGTGGCGGCCGATACGTCGATCGGCTATGATCGGGCAGCCGACGCCGCGCGCTATTTCGTGACCGAAAGCGGCATCGTGGTGATCAATGGGGAGCGTTCCCCGGTGGAAATCAGCGGCCTGGTGGTGTAAGCGAGACAGCCGCGCACGCGGCCCCGTTACTCTCCGGTTTCAAACCGGTACCCGATGTCGCGAATGGTCTGAATGTAAGTGGGATTGTGCGGATCGGGTTCGATCTTGGCGCGCAAGGCGGTCACGCAGCGATCGATGCTGCGCTCGGTCACGATCACGGAGAGGGACAACTTTGTCAGTTGCTGCCCCAGCGAAGTCCAGAACACTCATGTCGATGGAGTCGCCGGCCCGGAGCCCTCCAGTCGCACGCTCCGGGTGGGATACGGAATCTCGACCCCCTCGTCGCGAAAGCGGCGGAAAATCCGCCTCCGCAGTTCGTTGCGGACGCTGAACTGGTTGGCGAATTCGCTCACCTGGAAGTTCACCGTAAAACCCAGCGCCGATTCCAGAAACCCGGGATCGAAAGCCACCGAGGGGGCTGGCTCCGCCAACAGACCGGCAATGTCCCGCGTCCCCTGGATGGCCACGTCGAGGAGAATTTTTTCTACCCGGTCGGGATCGCTCTGATAGCTTACACCCACTTGCAACGACGCGGAAACGTGCGGGTCCGGCAGGCAATAATTCGTCACGATGGCCTGCGCCAGTTTGCCGTTGGGTACGATGACCAGGTTGTTGGAGAGCGCGCGAATGGTGGTGCAGCGCCAGCCGATGTCGCCGACGTAACCCTCTTCGCCGGTGTTCAGCTTGATATAGTCGCCCAGGCGGATCTGTCGGGCTACCGCTACGTAGAAGCCCGCAAACAGGTTCGAGAGCGTATCCTGCAAGGCCAAAGCCACAGCCAGGCCGCCGATACCCAAGGCCGTCAGAATAGTCTTGATGGAATAGTTGTAGTGGTCCAGAACCTCCACGATCCCCAGGATGAGCACGCCGATCTGCGCCAGATTCTGGCTGAGCGTAGTGACCGGCAGAGCCCCCGGAACCTGATCTCCGTAGTGACGGACCAGGTTGCCCGCCAGCCGCATCAACATCAGGGTGACGGACACCATTCCCAAGACGTACAGGATGGAAGCCCCTCGGTTGGCCAGTTCCGCCGGTAAATTCGACGATTGAATGGCCACGTGAGTCGCCACAATCACCACCCAGATGAGCGAAGGGCCGGCCAAAACCTCGATGAGGATCATGCCCGCGCGGCTCTGGCTGCGCCTCACCCAGGTTCGTAAAGCCTTTAGAACCAGCCATCGGACGAGCCAGCCGGCGCCCAACATGAGCGCAAACATGACCAGCGGCATGACGAGTTCCGCCGGATTCTCCGCCATCAGGCGCCGAATGTGCTTCATTCCCGATCCCACCCTCAGATTCTAAATCGTTTGCACGCCCTTACCCGCCTCCACGTCACATATTTATGCGGTTACGTGTGTCCCTGGCCGGTCTGCTGCTGGTATCGCTCCGTCTTTTGGCGCAAAATTCCACAGAGCCCTCCGCCTGGGAGCTGTACGAACAGGGCCGAGATGCGGAAAAAGCCGGCCATATGGCCGCGGCCTACCTGTTCTATGCCGAGGCGGCCGCCAAAGACCCGCAGAACAAGTTGTACTGGCAGCGCACCCAGGCGGTGCAATCGCGGGCGGCCATGGAGTCGAAACCGCAGCCCAATATCCATACCGCGGCCGAGTTGGACAAGGAGCTTGCGGAACCCGAGGATTTTCATTTCGACCAGCCCAGCCTGGAAGACCTGGCCGCCGCCAACGAACCCCTGCCTCCCACCGTTCTGGACGCCGATCCGGGCATCCGCACCCTGGATTTCACCGGCGACTACAAGAAGGTGTTTCAAGATGTAGCGCACCTTTACGGGCTGGAGTGTACCTTCGATTCCGACTATCAGGCCGGCACTCCCTTCCGCTTCCGCCTGGCAGGTGTGGACTACCGCGACGCGCTGCACGCACTGGAAGCGGCCACCGGCTCTTTCCTGGTGCCGCTCACCGGCAAGATGTTCCTGGTGGCTAAAGACTCGCCCCAGAAACGCACTGAAATCGAACCCACGGTGACCATGTCCGTGCGGCTGCCGGATAGTTACACTCAACAAGAGTTCGGCGAGATCGTCCGCGACGTGCAGCAGGCCATGGCGATCGAGAAACTCGGTTTGGATAACACCACTTCCACTCTGGTTATGCGCGACCGCATCTCCAAGGTGGTGTACGCGCGCGCCATGCTGGAACAGTTGATGCATCCGCGCGCGCAGGTGGGCCTGGAGATGCAGTTCTTGGAAGTGAGCCGCAACGACACCATCACCTACGGGATCAATTTCCCGGCGATGTTCCAGGCGATTCCTCTCACGTCTTTTCTCAACAACATTCCGGCGCTGCCTTCGGCGCTGACCGGGCTGCTGGGCATTGGCGGCGGAGTGTCGCTGATCGGAATCGCCATCCAGGGTCCCGCGCTGGTAGCCCAGATGTCGAAATCCACCAGCAAACAACTGCTATCGGCGGAACTCCGCTCCATGAGCGGCCAGAAAGCCACATTCCACGTAGGCGAGCGGTACCCGATTATGACCGGCGGATACGGCACGGCGACGTCTGCCACCGGGACGGCAGGGGTTACGCCGGCCCCGTCCTTCACTTTTCAGGACCTGGGCCTGACGTTGACGGTAACGCCCGTGGTGAATGACGTCGACAGTGTGTCCCTGGAACTGGAGGCGCAGTTCCAGTTGCTAACGGGAGCGTCCATCAACGGTTTGCCGGTGATTTCCAGCCGGTCGGTCAAGAACTCCGCCCGGCTCAAATTCGGCGATTGGGCGCTGATGTCCGGCCTGCTGACGGTCCATGAGGCGCGCATCGTAGCCGGGTTGGCCGGCATTTCCAATATCCCCTTCCTGGGGCCGCTCACCAGCACTCACGAACACGATAACGACACCGACCAGATTCTGGTGCTGCTGCGCCCCACCCTTCTCGGGCTACCGCCCAGTTCGTGGCTCCAACGCGCCTTCCGCACGGGGTCGGAGACCCGGCCTCTCACTCCGCTCTAGTTCAGGCGGGGTCTCGCGGGCTGCTATCTTGGAAGCGGTGTCCCGCATGCTTGCCGAGATTCGCCAGCAGCCTGTGGCCCTGGAGCGAACCCTCGCAGCGGCCGCACCGGCTGTGTCGGCGTTGCGCCGGGCTCTCTCGAAACGCCGGCCCCGTCTCATCGTCATGGTGGCGCGAGGAACCTCGGATAATGCCGCGCTCTTTGGCCGCTATCTGATCGAAATCACCACGGGAATTCCGGTTTCTCTGGCGGCGCCGTCGATTTACACCTTGTATGGCGCCGACGTCGACACCCGCGACTCTCTGGTTGTGGCCCTCTCGCAATCCGGCGAGTCTACCGACACCAACATGGTATTGGAACACGCGAGACTGCGAGGCGCGCTCACGCTGGGCATCACGAACGAGCGGTCCAGCACCCTCGCCCACCTGGCCGAGCACGTCTTTCTGGTGCGGGCGGGCGCCGAGAAGAGCGTCGCCGCCACCAAGACCTATACCGGCCAACTGCTGATGCTCTACCTGCTGGCTGCCGCGCTGGGAGGCACGGTGCGCGCCGACGACCTGGCTCGCCTGCCCGGCGCGGTCGCGTCGGCGCTTCGTCTGGAGCCGGAGATCGCCACCCTCTCCGAGCGCTACCGTTTTATGCGTCAGGCAGTGGTGGTGGGGCGCGGGCTGAACTACGCGAATGCTTTTGAATTCGCGTTAAAGCTTATGGAGACCTGCTACGTGGTAGCGGAGCGTTTCTCCACCGCCGACCTGCTGCACGGTCCCATCGCGCTGGTAGAGCCGGGCTTCCCGGTCTTCGCCTTCGCCCCGCCGGGCGTTACCTGGGGCTCCATGCAGGAAGCTCTGGCAAAACTAAAGAAGGCGGGGGCGGAAATCGTCG
>Ga0302319_10013528_pt1 | contig 15303 bp, 17 predicted proteins | sample Bog_T0_2_FD_203319 | JGI IMG/M metagenome (GOLD analysis project Ga0302319, IMG submission 203319) | Peat permafrost microbial communities from Stordalen Mire near Abisko, Sweden - Bog_T0_2 | ecosystem: Environmental > Terrestrial > Soil > Wetlands > Peat | place: Sweden: Abisko, Stordalen Mire... | reverse complement strand
GGAGGATGATTGCGCGGAAGGGTTCAAGCTTGGAGCGGGGTTCATCGGGCGGTAGATTTTCCAGAAGCTGGAGAAGTTCATCGCTGGGGCCGGGGTGGTTCATTGGTTTGCTGTGGGGGAGATATGACCGAGCGGCATTGCGGGTTCCCTGAACAGATCATCTAAAAAACACCATCCCTAAGCTTCGCTTTAGGTGTTTTGTCAACGAGCAAAAACGGCGCATTTTGATCTGCCCCTGATCTGCCCCTGATCTGCCTTTGATCTGCCTTTGATCCGTGTTTGATCTGCTTTTGATCTGCGGTATTTTGCGCGGGGCGACGTTCAGCGGTAAGCGTCCTTCCTGTCGAGAACGCGGTGGATGGTGATGGTGTCGGCGGTCTCATCGAAGAAGACGCGGTGATTGCCGACGCGGAGGCGAAGCACTCCCTCGAACTCGCCGCTGAGCGGCTTGACGCGGCCCGCGCCAGTTTCGGCATAGCGGTGAATCCCCTCCAGAATGGTCATGGCGGCTTTCTGCTCGATGGCGCGGACTTCGGCGGGAACGTTGGGGTGGAAGCGGATGGCCTTCACGAATTTTTCTGAGCGCCCCGGATCTGTTCCATGGTGAAGCCGCAGTCGGCGACGACCTGTTCGAAGGAGATTCCTTGGCCGCCTTGGCGGAAATACTCGCAGGAGGCGGCGATGGCGCGGCGGTCTTCCTCGCTCAGTTCCTCTTCGTCGTCCTCATCGTGCACCATGACTTCGAGCAGATGAACCACGGCGGCGAGTTTGCCGGGGTTGAGTTGCCCCAGCAGTTCATGGGCTTTGGCTTCGAGCGTATTAACGGCCATTGCGTTCTCCTCCTGGCGCGCTGCTGTTTCGGCGAAGAGAACTGGCGGCGACTAAAGAATTAATCAGACGGACGACGGCTTTCTGATCGCGTTCGGGCAATGTCGCGATCATCTGGAATCGCCTCCGATATCGGCGCGTCTCGGAATCTTCTTCGACCAGTGCGACTTTGGGCGGCTTCAATCCAAGCAGTTCATCTGTGGTAACGTTGAGCGCCTTGGCCAGGCTGATAACTGCGGGAGCGGGTGGGAAGCCAGCCTCGGTCTCGTAGTAGGAGACAGCCCGCTGCGTTGTCTTGGCGGCCTCGGCCAGTTGAACTTGCGTCAAGCCGCGAGCTTTGCGGATGTTCTGAAGGCGTTCGCCAAAGGTGGTTTCGCCGTACTTCTTTCTGGGCATCGCATCCGCGATTGTAGAAGCCATTTTCGAGATCCTTTCCGCCGTTTGTTGACAGGACTTCCGTATTACGTATACTCTCAGAGACGGTACTACAAGGTCAAGTGGTCCCTAAAAACGTGTATTGCCCTCTTGACAAGTTTTTCGAAGGAGGCCGTTTTTATGGCGAGAATCCCGAACGAAGAGATTGAGCGGCTAAAGAAAGAAATCCCGATGGAGCGCCTGGTGACGGGCTTCGGGGTGGAGCTGAAGCGGCAGGGGTAACCAGGCGGGTAACCAGGGACGGAGCACGTAAACACAATTCCCACGAGATCAGAACCTCGGGAAGATAGCATTCAAACTCTCTCGCAAGCGGTTCGCGTTTCACATGCTCACTTTCTTCGAGCTTCCGTGGCGAGTTTCCGCAGCGGCCCGATTCGACGGCAGCGGTGTTGGCAGGGATTTAAAAAAACGAAGCCAATTTGGAAGGAGACGTCTGTCTGGACTGCACCCCCACGCTGAGACACGATAATTAGGGACAGGTTGCCGTTGGCTGCTGACGAGTAGACCGCATTGGAAACATACACAAGACCCGAATGAGCCGGTGAAGCGAAGAAGGCCCTGCTGGAGAGCAACCGTGGAAACGCAGCGCCAGCTAGAGGATGTCTCTCCTCATTCAATATTCAATCGCCTGAGCCCCTGAACTCTAGACAGCGGAAGGCACCCAGTCTCACCCAGGCGAACAAAAAGCGGTGACAGCAGAAGCGTATTTTTTTGCTAATTGCTTTCAACCACTTACCGCCATTTTTCCATTTCCGCCGATTTTCCGTCAGCCAAACTGGAGCCGAAAGGATCTCATTTTGGCTTCCAATACCAACACCTCCAACGCGGCGAAGCAGTCGCCCACCGCGTTCAACCATCTCAAACACGGCGCCTCGTCGAAGACGCTCTTCCTCCCTGACGAAAATCCCCAAGAATTTTTTGACTTATTAGACGACGCCTTCGCCGAACACCGCCCCGGCAGCAAGCAAGCCTCCGGTATCGTCACTCGCACCGTGCACGATCACTGGGTCCTCCTCCGCCGCGAGCGCGCAGCCGACAATTTCGAGGTCAATCTCCACTTGCGCCTTCCCGACTCCTGCCAATGGACCACCCCCGACCTCCATCAAATGGAACTCCTCGACCGCTATCGCACAACCGCCGCGCGCGCTTACTCCCGCTCTCTGCGCGATCTCGCTAACTGCAAGAAAATGAAGCATGATGAGCAGCGCTGGCAGCAAAACCTTGAATTGCAAAAACAGAAATTCGCTCTCCAACTCGAGCGCTTTAACCTCTCAAAAAAGAAGCAAGAAGCAGAACCTCCGCCCCCTGCGAATGAGCACGACAGCTTCGATGACGATATTGAAGCCGGCGACATACCCGAAGCTGACTTACACATCCCCACGCCCGGTAGCGTCACGCAGAATCTCTACATCGGCCTCGAAGGCGACCGAACCGTAATTTACGAAGTAACTCCGTCGAATGACCAACTTCGCAGCCAACTCACCGCGTCCGACATCGTCACCCGCATCTACCACTTCGTCGGTGGCGTCCCACCCGAATATCAGCACTTAATCACTCCCGATGCTGCCAAATGGGGCAAATCCACCACCGTCACCAAAGTCATGGGCTTCTGGAACTGGCGAGACCTCGCCGACCTGGAATGAGAAAGGGTTTCCGGGGTTTCCGGGACAGCCTTCGCTATTTCGAGCGCACGCCAGCCGCCATGCGCGCACGTAACTGCTCGCGAGTGAATTGCCTTGGCTGTCCCAGCGGTTTTCCCGCAGATCCATGCCCACTGTATCGCTGGTAACGTTAGCTCTACGGCAGTCCACGGCAGGCCCATAGCTCCAACCTCGCCAAACGTTGTATACTCATCTGAACCAGCTTCACCATCTCTCGTTCAAAAGGGGTTACTTACTGCGATGTTTTCGAAGACAGCCTTACTGTTTCTTCTTTCTCTTCCGTTGAACGCGCAATTAGTCAACACCACCTCGCTTGTGGGAACCGTAACCGACAACAGCGGCGCCACCGTCGCTGGAGTCAACATCACTGCCGTCAACGTCGGTACCCAGGAAACCCTGCACGCCACCACCAATGCCGACGGCTACTACGCGATAGAATTTCTGAAAATTGGCACTTACAATGTCACCGCCGCTCACCCCGGCTTTGAAACCACAACCACCACCGGTGTTCAAGTGGATATCAACGCCACCATCCGCACCAATTTCACATTGCAAGTCGGTCAGGTCTCCGAAAAAATCATCGTCACCGCGAGTGCCCCACCCATCTCCACCGATAACGCCAGCGTGAAAGAGGTCATCAGCCAGCAATCCATGGCGGAACTGCCGCTGAACGGGCGCGATCCGCTCCAACTCGCCATCACCACCCCCGGCGTCATTCAAGGACAAAAGGCAGCCAACGGCACTCCACCCGGCGAAGACTTCATCGGCGCCGGTACCCGCGAAATTCAAAACAGCATCTCGCTCGACGGTATCTCCATCGTCAATAACCTCATCACCACCACGCCCATCCATCCCTCCGTCGATTCCATTCAGGAATTCGAAGTACAAACCGGCACTTACACAGCTCAATACGGCGCGTATCTCGGCGCGCACCTCAACCTCCTCACCAAAAGCGGCACCAACAGCCTGCACGGCGCCGTCTTTGAATTTTTCCGCAATAGCGACCTCGATGCCCGCCCCTTCTTCCTCTCGCCGACTTCTCCTAAAGCGCCTCTCCACCAAAACCAGTTCGGTTTCGAAATCGGCGGCCCGGTCATGATTCCGAAACTCTACGACGGCCGCAACAAAACCTTCTTCATGGCCGATTTTGAAGCCCTGCGCGTCATCCGCTCATCAACCTCGCTCGCTACAACTTTCACCCCACTCATGCTCGCCGGCAATTTTTCACAAATCAGCAAAGCCCTGGTTTATCCCGGCACCACCACCGCCATTCCCGGCAATATCATCCCCACCAGCAGCATCTCTCCGCAAGCGCAAAATCTGCTGCAATGGTTCCCCAAAGCCAACCTGCCCGGCGTCTCGAATAACCTCGCCGCGGTCTATCCCAACAATGACCATTGGAACCAAACCATCGATCGCGTCGATCAGAACTTCGGCGATAAAATTCGCCTCTTCTTCCGCTACGCCTGGATCAACGAAGCTATTTTGCTGGGCGCCGCCAACCCCTACCAACAAACCACCACGCCCGTCAGCACGGGGAATTGGGTCATCGGTTACACCCAGACCATTACGCCCAACATGGTGAACGACATCCATTTCGGCCGTCAGAATATGAACACCAATTCCGTCAATTATTGGTATACCAACAATCTCAAAAGCGCGGGCACTCAACTGGGCATCCCCGGTTTCACCGCCGACACCACCAACAACAGCCCCGGCATCCCCGCCATCAGCATCTCGAATTACCTGGGCACCGGCAACGGCGGCACCAATTGGTTTCAGACCGACACCACCTGGCAAGGCACCGACTCTCTTACTTGGAATCACGGCAATCACACCATCAACACTGGCCTCGAATTCCGCAAGCTCCTCACCGGTCGCGAGGCCGTCAATAACACCCTTGGCTCGTTCACCTTCACCGGCACATACACCGGGAACGCCGCCGCAGATTTCATTTTTGGCAACGCTCTTAGCGACACCACGCCAGCTCCCGAAGTGAAAAACATTGTCGCCGAATGGCGCGACGGCTTCTGGGTCACCGACAATTGGCGGGTCACCAAACGCCTGACCCTCGATTTAGGTCTGCGTTATGAACTGCCCACTGTTCCCTACACCGTCAACGGCTACGCCACCATTCTGAACGCCTCTCTCACTGCGCTCCTCCCCGCAAATCCGCCGCAGCGTGGTTTTGGCCTCACCGGCCCCAATCACAAAGACTTCGCCCCGCGCCTTGGAGCCGCCTACCGTATCACCGATAAAACCGTCTTCCGCGTGGGTTCCGGCATTTACTACAATCCCAACCAAACCAATTCCTACACCTTCCTCAGCGTCAATCCACCCTTCGCTTTCTCAACCGGTTACAACTCCGGCAGCACTCTCGTCACCTTGGCAAATCCCGAGCCTAGCGGCTTGGGCACGTCTCCCAGCGCCACACCCACCGTCTATTCTCCAGCGGCCCATCAACCCACCGAAACTATGTATCAATGGAGCGCCGATCTCCAACAGGGCTTCTCCGGCAATGGCGCACTCGATGTGAGTTACTTAGGCTCTCACACCATTCACCTCGATCGCAGCTACTACATCAACACGCCTTTACCCGGGCCCGGCAACGTGCAAGCCCGCCGGCCCGATCAGCTCTTCGGCTCCATCCGCATCATCGCGAACGACGAAGTTGCCAACTACGACGGGTTGAGCTTCACCTACCGGCAGCGCCTCACCCACGGTGTTTCATTCCTGTCTTCTTACACTTGGTCGCACACCCTTGACGTCGGTACCGATTCGAATGGCGGCGGTGCGCCCGAGAACCCCTTCAATTGGCCCGGCGATTATGGTAACGCGAACTGGGATATCCGCAACCGCTGGGTCACCAGCTTTACCTATCAAATGCCTCGCTTGAATGGCGCTCACTACGCCGCGGAGCGCTTCGTCCTCGGCGGCTGGCAAGCCAACGGCATCTTCATCGCTCAATCAGGCATTCCGATTAACGTCACCATCCCAACCGACCAAGCCAATATCGGCCTCACCAACCAGCGGCCCAATCTATTGGCGCCCCCATCCGCCAATTGCGGCGGAGGCCATCTGGTGAACTGCCTGAACATCGCCGATTACGCCCTTCCCGCGCTTTACACCTTTGGCAACATGGGCCGCAACATGATCTACGGCCCCCCTTTTCGCAATCTGGATTTCTCCATGTTCAAGAGCTTCGCCGTCCGCGAGCGCGCCCGCTTCGAATTCAGAGCCGAACTCTTCAATATCTTGAACACGCCCAACTTCAGCAATCCCAGCGCCGGCCTGCCGTCTCTCACCCCCGGCACCTACACCTACAGCAACCCGGGCACGTTCGGCAACATCACATCAACAGCTAACAACAATCGTTCCATTCAATTGGCTCTAAAATTCGTGTTCTAGTCGTGTGTGGCAAACGCGAATGAGCAAAACGGGGACATTGCGGATTTGCGTCTACCCGCACCTCAAACCAAGAATCAAGAGTCGCAGCAGTGTCCCCGTTTTGCGGTCGGAGGCGCAGAACTTATTCAATACCAAGGCGCAGCCGTTATCTAATAGTTATCGGGCCGTTTTCACGCCCTTCGCGCATGCAGTTCCGACTTACCACCGTCACCCTTGAGGACGTGCCCGCCTTGGTCGCTCTCCACAACAGCGTGAGCGCCCACCTGACATCGCAATTCGGCCAGGGTCCCTGGTCCAGCCAAGTCACCGAACGCGGCATCCTCTTCGGCATGCGCACCTCCGTCATCTATATCGCCCGCTCCAGTCAACAGATTATCGCTACTCTTCGCCTACAGACCCGCAAGCCCTGGGCCATCGATAAAAAATACTTCAGCCCCGCCAGCCAGAAGCCCCTCTATCTCACAGGCATGGCTGTCCATCCATTTGAGCAACGCAAAGGCGTCGGCCGCCGTTGCTTGGAAGAAGCCCAACGCCTCGCCAGACTTTGGCCCGCCGACGCCCTTCGCCTTGATGCCTGGGATGCCGACGCGGGTGCGGGCGATTTCTACCGGAAGTGTGGTTTCCAAGAAGTGGGGCGTGCCAGCTATCGCGGAAACCCGCACATTTACTTCGAGCTTCTTCTCCCCTGATATACCGTCGAACCGGAAATCGCCGTCAAGATTAGCGCGCCACCGCACAGGGTCGTCGCACTCAACCGTTCGCCCTGCAGTAACCAAGTCCAAACCGGATTTAGTACCGGCTCTAACAGCAACAGCGTCGTCGCCTCCACCGCCGCCACATGCCGAATCGAGTGGGTCAGCGCCCAATACGCCAGCCCAATTTGCACCACACCCAAATACAAGATCACGCCCACATCCGCAGGTGCCACGTGTAAAACCGGCAGCGCCATCGGCAAGCACAGGGCAAAGGCAATCAGATTCCCCGCCACCACCACCGCCGCCGGCGATTCATGCTCGCCGCCATACTTCCCCAACCACCGAAACCCCGTCATCGTCAGCGCCCAACTCACGCCGCTCAACAGTCCGAACCAGTTCCCGCGTACCGGATCAGGTGCCGTTGCAGCCATACTCTGCTGACCAAACAACAAGAGCACCGCCCCCGCCGCGACCACCGCCACCATCACTAACTGGCTCCGCTCCAACCGTTCTCGCAAAACCAGTGGCGCCAGGAAAAGAAGGTAGAGCGGCGCTGTCGATTGCAGGAAGATCGCTTGGGCCGACGTGGTCAGCTTTGTGGCAAGCACAAACAGCACCAGTGTCGCGGCGTAAGCTAGGCCCACCGCAAAAATCCTGGGCCGCCTGATGCGTCGGGCCTCCGGCAGCATCACCGCCACACTAAAAGCCGCAATGCCACTCCGGAAACACGCAATCTGCCAACTAGTAAGCGCACAAGCCTTAATAGCCGCACCGCCTGTCGAAAACAGGAACGCTGCGGTCAAAAGGAGCAATCGATAACGGGTTCGGGACAAAGGAGTCCCTGAGATTATGGCAGACGAGTCACTTCAATTAGCCAGTCAATTCAACGACATCTTCCTTAGCAGTTTGAAATCTTCCAGCATCTTCCCGGCGCCCAGCACCACCGAGGCCAAAGGCTCATTCGCCAGCAACACCGGCATGCCCGTTTCAAAGCGGATCCGTTCGTCCAGATTCTTCAACAGCGAGCCGCCGCCCGTCAGAATAATCCCACGTTCGCTGATATCGCCCGAAAGCTCCGGCGGTGTCTTCTCGAGCGCCACACGGATCGCCGCCACAATCGCATTCACGCAATCGGCCAGCGCGCTGCGAATCTCGTCGTCTTCTAAGATGACCGTCTTCGGCAGCCCGTAGATCATATCGCGGCCCTTCACGGCCATGGTCCTCGGCGTTCCGTCCTGGTAAGCGGTGCCAATCTCCGTCTTTACCTTCTCCGCCATCCGCTCGCCAATCAGCAGGTTGTGTTTGCGCTTCACGTGTTCGGAAATGGCGTCATCCATCTGGTTCCCAGCCATCCGCAGCGAGCGCGAATACACTATGCCCGATAGCGAAATCACCGCAATATCCGTGGTGCCGCCGCCAATATCTACCACCATGTTGCCGCCCGGCTCGGTCACCGGCATCCCCGCACCGAGCGCCGCCACCATAGCTTGTTCCACCAAATGCACTTCGCTCGCCTTAGCGCGATAGGTGGAATCTAATACAGCCCGTTTTTCTACTTCCGTCGTCTCACTCGGAATCCCAATCGCAATCCGCGGATGGATCATCGACCGCCGCTTGCTCGCTTTCCTAATGAAATAGGTCAGCATCTGCTCGGCCAGCTCAAAATCGGCAATCACGCCATCTCGCAACGGCCGCACCGCAATCACATTCGCCGGCGTACGCCCCAGCATCTCTTTGGCTTCCGTGCCACACCCCAGCACCGCCCGGGTTTTGCGGTCTACTGCCACAATAGACGGCTCGTTCAGCACAATTCCCTTCCCCACAACGTAAACCAACGTATTCGCCGTGCCAAGGTCAATCGCCAGATCCGAAGAGAACATGCGGAATAAAGACCGGTAAGTCATTTCACTCAACTAGTGAAGTCATCGGTTGGCAAGTCTCAATTTTCCAGAGGAATTTTCCTAAATTAGGTTGCCTAAAGATCGGTGGTAGTACTACTATGTAGTACTGTACTACTATGTAGTACGTGCCTAATTGGCCGGTTCACTCTCATGCCCTTTCCGCGTTTACGCCGCAAACGTATCGGACGGATCGCCGGCACCGCCGGAGCACTCTATTTTGTATGGTTGCCTTGCGGCCTCGAACTACCCCCACTGAAACCCTCTCTCGACATGCCGGTATCGCTTGCCCTGGGCACCGTCCGGTCTCCTGGATTCCCCGTCAAACGCGCGAAGTATATGATCATTCTGCGGGCCGAGGATGGACACATGCCCTTTCCCAAGCTGAATTGCATAATGGGCGGGGGCTTTGTTCCGCAGGATCTCTTTCCATGCATCAACGAATCTGTCTTGGAGGCCGATTGGACCGTTCGGGACGGCCCCGCAGTAGTGGCACAGGGTTCAATACCACTGCACAGCGGTTATTTCAATCGCAGCGAGTTTTTTGACCGGGGCTTAGGCCAGTTCACCGGCGAACCGAAAAAACACTACGTTCTAGAAGTGACCTTCACCAAAGACGCCTCGCCCTTGAACGTCACTAACCCGCACTTACGCGTACAGATGCTTCGCTAATCGCCATGGCAACACGCCGCCGCCTTCGCCTGATTCTCATACCGGTCATGGTGCCGCACCCAAGCCATCCCATACGGTAAGCCCTCTTCATCACGCCCTTTCGGTGTCATATCCAAATAGTTATAAGCGCCTAAAAGAATGTCGAGCCCGCGCCCATACGTCGAATACGTATGACAGACATTCCCCTTCTCATCCTTGGCGAAAACACTCAACCCGGGCGCTTCATCCTGTCCGAAGCCACTCAAACCGTAGTTGTAGTAAACCTTCCCATCCACCCGCGCCTTATCAGAAAACGAAACGTGATAGTCAAAGTTAAAGTCGCTCCCCGCCGTGGAAACCCACTTGAACTTCCAGCCCATCCGCTTCTGAAACGCCTCAATCTCCGCCAGTGGCGCCCGCGAAGCCACCACAAAACTCACATCCCTCTGCGCCAGATGAACAATACTCCCGTCCATGTGGTCCGCCAGAAACGAACAGCTCTTACACCCCTCCGCCCAGCCCGGCCCAAGCATGAAGTGGTAAATCATCAACTGCGTTCGTCCATCGAAAAGCTCATTCAACGTTTCCTGTCCCTTCGGCCCATCGAAAACGTACGTCTTCTCCACTCTCTCCCACGGCAACTCCCGCCGCAGACGGCTCACCTCATCGCGCTGCCGCGTCAACTCTTTCTCTTTGGCCAGCAGCGCCTTTCGCGCTGCCAGCCAATCTCTGTTCGAAACCACCGCGTGACTCATGTCGCCCCCTTCGCCTTCCTCTCAGCGGCATCGCGAATTTGCCCCAGGCTCGCGCCCCATCCCTTCCCCATGCCATCCACCGCCGCTGGCGGGAACACCCCCATGGCCCTATGCTCCAAATGCACCCGCGTCTTCCCACCCTCGGCAAACAGCCGATATTGCACACCCGAAACCGTCGCACCCGACATCATCAGCGGCCCATAAATCTCCAACAGATCAGGCGACCGAATCGCCTGCACATGTCCCCACAAGTGCCCATTGTTATTTCCTAAATCGCGGAACCAACGTCCACCCGGCCACGCTTCCAGCTTCATGTGAAGCGATTTCCCATCCATCGTCTGCATGCCCGGCCCCAGCTGTTCCAGAATCGTCTCGAACACAATCTCGATTGGTGCCGAAATCTGTTCGTCCTTGATAATCGCTAGTTGATCAATCCCTTGCGCCGCCGCAGCAGCAGTACTCGTTGCCATAAATCATTTCTCCTTGTCTTTGTTGAGTTGTCTCGCCTTTTCTTCGGCCCGCTCTTTGATGCGGCTGAGTTGCTGAGTCCAGAAACGTTCATATTTCTTCACCCACTCACTCACCGGCCTCAGTTCGGCGGGTTCCAATCGGTACAAACGCATTTGTCCATGCTTAGTCACGGACACAATGCCCACCTTGCGCAGCACGCTTAAATGTTTGGATACGGCAGGCTGCGCTAACCCCAGGCTCTCGATAATCTCACCAACCGCCCGCGCCCGCCCATCAAAAAGCACATCGATAATCTCTCGCCGCCTGGGTTCGGCTATCGCATTAAATACATCAGTTGTGGTCGCTGCACGTGGCATTAATCACATTATATGCCGATATGGGAATATGTCAATACCTTTGAAGGACCCATACCTAAATTCGGGCTTTTTACTAGCGGGACACTGACCGCGTCAGCCGCTCCCAATTGCCATGAGCGAACAATTCCCTGTACTCGGGTGATAGATCCGCTTCCTCTAAGAAGGAGCGCCCCGCGCCACCCGGCCGATACTGGTAGGGGTAATCGGTCGAAAACAGAATGCGCTCTGGCCCAACAATCTCCAGGGTGCGTTGCAGATAGGGCTGACTCCACATTCCACTCGGTGTGACGTACAAATTGCGCTGAAAATATTCCGCAATAGGTCGTTGCAGTTTGGCGACACGTCCCAGTGAATTCAACCGCTCAAGGTAAAACACGACAACTTCGCCCCAGTGGCCAAGGATGATCTGTAGATCGGGAAACCGATCAAAAATGCCTGCCAGTATCAGTCGTATGAACTGAATACCTGCCTCGTAGTGCCAGCCCAAACCGAACGCCGCGAACGCCGTGTCAACCGGTTCCCCAAATCCTGAATAGTAGACTTCGCGGACGGCGCGTTGCGGGATCTGCGGATGGATGAAGACGGGGACGCCGAGCTTTGCGGCAGTCTTAAACATTGGCAGAAAGTCAGGATGATCCAGGTTCTTTTCACGGGTGCGGCCACTGACCATCGCTCCAGCTAGCCCCAAGCTAGTCACGCTTCGCTCAAGTTCAAGTGCCGCTTCATCGGGCGATGCGGTGGGCACAACAGCAAAGCCTTGGAAGCGTGCAGGGTACTTCGCTATGGTTGCAGCAACTAGATCGTTCGTCCGCCGGGCCAGATTAACGCTTTCCGCTGGTTCAAGATTGTGTAAACCTGGCGTGGTCACCGAGAGCACCTGAATATCAACGCCGCTCTCATCCATCAATGCCAACCGCTGCTGTCCGAGGTTGTCGAGTCGCTCCTCGATCTCGCCCCGATCAAAGGCACCGGTGCCCTCGTTACCGATGGCTGAGGAGGCCCACGCAGCACGTATCTCGGAGGTTAGAAAATGCTCCTCAATTGCAATCAGCTTCATCGTTCCAAGACTTCCTCTCTGGTCCTGAATGACACCCGTATAATTTCACACCGGATGAATACGAGGCCACTCTAACTCGAACCCCTCCTCCCGCAGCAGCCCCTGAAAATCACCCAACAACTTCTTGTCCTCGCGAATCGCCCTCGGCTCGTTCCCCGTCACAATCGCCTGCGCCGCCAACGCCCCCGCCGCCTCGCCAATATTCCACTCCACCGGATGCAGCCGGTAACAACCATTCGTTATATGCGTCGTCCCAATATTCTTCGCCGCCGCCAGCAAATTCCCCACTCGTTGCGGCAACAACGCCCCCATTGGAATCTGAAACGGCAGCGAACTCACATCAATATAGTTCGTCCCTCCCACCGCCGGATGCAAATCAATCCGGTAACAGCCCACGCCTACTGAATCCGCAAACGTCTCCGCCTCGCCTGTCTTACGCATGTCCGTCCCCACGTGCTGCTCCAGAATCGTAAACTCCGCCTTGATCCTGCGCGACTCCCGTATATACGCCGCCTTCGCCAACCCATCTGCCGTCCCCACCACATCCTTGCGCAACCGCAACCCGCGCCATCCCTGCTTCCCATCCGGCCGCGGCGCATCCGTCTGCATCCAATACAACAACGCCAAACTTAGTTCCCTGCCCTGCTTCAGAAACTCCGCCTTCTGCTCCGCTGCCGCCGTTAACAAATCGCCCAACCAATAATCATTTTGCGGCCAATTCACCAGCGAAATGTCACTCGCGTAAACGCCCGCTTCAAAATTCTCCCGCGCCACAATACGCCGGTAGGTCCATAAATTCAACCCCGTCGCGCGCATCGCCGCCGCCGGATTGGGCGCAAAGTACGCATCTCGTTTACCCAGCGTCTTCGGATCGCACATCGTCCAACTCAACAATGGCCCTGTCCACGGTGGCGTCATCTGCGGCACGTAATCGCGCCACTTCTCATACCCGAGCGGTTTCTCAATCGTGTGGTCTTCACCTTCCAAATAATCCATCGCGAAACAAAACGTGAATGCCTGATTATTCCCCGCCGCAGCCCGTTCGGCCGCATGCAATTCCCCCGTCTCCTCCCGATTCTCCGCGCCACTCACAAACTCCGTCTTCGTCAACGGCAATAGATCGCCCATCTCCGTCGCATCCAGAAAATATTTCGCCGTCACCGTGCGCGACACGTTCTCATGCAAATCCCGTAACTCCACGCTCGCCACTAAGTCACCACTTACTCCCGCACTCACCGGCACATGTTGCAACAAAATCCGCAAACTCCCGCTCTTCACATACGGCGTCAGCATCTCCTCAATCACCGCCAGCGACACCCGCGGCTCATGCGTCAACCGTGAAACCGTCCCATTCCCAGGATTCAATTCCACCCGCGCCCGCGCCACCTCCGTCATCTTGTAATGCGTTCGATAATAAGCCCGCACGCCCTCCCGATAACTTCGATAACTCCGCGTACAGCCAAACATCTCAATCCACGGATGCTCATCCGGCGGCACCGCCTGGCTCGTCAACTGCCCGCCTAGCCAATCCGTCTCCTCCGTCAAAATCACTTTCAACCCGCGCCGCACTGCCGCCAGTGCCGCCGCGCACCCACCCACGCCTCCGCCAATAATGGCAATATCCGCGTTCATTTCCCGCTCCGCCGCCTTCGCAAACGGCATCGCAAAAAGAGAAAGAGCAGTTGGCACAAATTCCCGGCGTGTCATATGAGATACGATATCCAACGAACCCCTTATGCAAGCTAACCGCCGCAGCTTTCTCCTTGCCAGTGGACTCTCTGCCCTCGCCGCCAGCAGAGCTTACGGAGCCAACGACACCATCCGCCTCGGAGCCATTGGCTGCGGCGGCCGCATGCGCAACATCCTGGATTCCGCCGACAAAAACGGTGGCTTCGATCTTGTCGCCGGTTGCGACGTCTACGAACCCCACCGCGACGAAATCCGCACCCGCTCCGGCGACATCGCCAGCACCCATCTCGATTACCGCGAACTCCTCGACAAAAAAGACATCGACGCCGTCGCCATCGCCTCGCCCGATCATTGGCACGTTCGCATCGCTTCCGACGCCCTCGCCGCCGGCAAAGATGTCTACTTAGAGAAGCCCGTCACGCACACCATCGAAGAAGGCGCCGTCCTCATCAAAGCCGTGCGCGATTCCAAACGCATTCTCCAGTGCGGCATGCAGCAGCGAAGCTGGGCTCACTTCTCCGATGCCGTCAATCTGATCCAAAACGGCAGCATCGGCCGCATCACCCGCGTGCGTACCTATTGGTATCAGAACTACCAAGGCCGGCCTCCCAAGAAACACATTGATCCGACCTTGCTCGATTGGAAACGTTGGCTCGGCGGCGCGCCCGACCAGGCTTTCGACGAAGAAAAATACCGCCACTGGCGCTGGTTCTGGAGTTTCGGCGGCGGCGCGTTCACAGATCTCTTCACTCACTGGATTGACGTAGTTCACTGGGCCATGAAAGACGACACACCCAAAATCACTCAAGCGATGGGCGACAAATATTTCTTCGACATGTGGGATTGCCCAGACACTGTCCAATCCATCTCGCGCTACAAAGACTTCGAAGTCAGCTACGACGGCACCATGGTCTCGTCCATCGATGACGGCGGCCTCGAATTCCGCGGCACCCTCGGCACTCTCAAACTCAGCCGCGATGGCTTCGAAATCTACCGCGAACAAACTAAATCAAGTGACAACCCCGTCATGCGCGCCCGCAGTGCCCAAGATGGAACCATCACCCACGTCGGCAACTTCTTCGATTGCGTCCGCAGCCGCAAAGAACCCAACGCACCCGTCGAAACCGGTGTCGCCGCCGCCCGCGCCGGCCACCTCGCTAATCAAGCCATGCGCAAATCGTGAGCGGTGTTCCCCGCAACCCGTCTCCAACCCGAAAACCCGGGCAGCGGTTTTCCCCGCAGACCACCACCCCACTCCGCAACGCCCAACCCGTCTCCAACTCGAAAACCCGGGACAGCCTTCGCAATTCCGAGCGCACGCCCATCCCCCTCGCAGCGCCAAACCCTCGCGAGCGAATTACGTTGGCTGTACCAGCGGTTTTCCCCGCAGCTCAACACC
>Ga0302319_10013527_pt1 | contig 15303 bp, 11 predicted proteins | sample Bog_T0_2_FD_203319 | JGI IMG/M metagenome (GOLD analysis project Ga0302319, IMG submission 203319) | Peat permafrost microbial communities from Stordalen Mire near Abisko, Sweden - Bog_T0_2 | ecosystem: Environmental > Terrestrial > Soil > Wetlands > Peat | place: Sweden: Abisko, Stordalen Mire... | reverse complement strand
ATTCATCTGCTCGAGCGCGATGGCCAACATAGCGGTCATATTTGCACCGGGTGAGGGCGCAGAAGGGTCGTTCACAAAGCCAGTTAGGGTGAGAGTTAACGACGCGCCATCGTAGATGGAGGTGCCCTGCCCGGTCAGCGGCAAGTTGGGAATTTTCATGCTGAACGTCTGACCTTTGATCACCAAATCGACGGGGTCGCTGGGGCCGCCGTTCGTGGGACCGTATCCGGTTAGCAGCCACTTGCCGTCAAGCGAAGCAAGGGTGAAATTCGGCAAGTTATGACCTGCGGCAGTAAGGGCATCGACGACGGCTTCAATTTTGATGGCCGATGAATTCTGACTTTTCTTGCCGTCTATCTGGATACCAACGAGTTGGCCGTTGCCATCGAAAACAGGACTGCCGGGATAGGCAGTGGCCGGCGCAATCGACGGATACTCGATGGTCTTGAGCTCATTTCCACTGTTGCGCACAGTGAGTCTACTGGCGGAGTTGGTCCAGGTTCTGTCGAAGATAGACAGCGGCTCGCCGGCTTGAAATGTTGCGCTCTGGCGAATGCCATAGGAAGGAATATCCAGGGGCAAATGGTCATTTTGCGGGCGTATCTCCAGAATGGCGAGATCGAGTTCTACGCTCAAGCCCGGCAGCACTTGCGCTTTGTAGGGACGGTCTTGCTCCTTGGGAAATAAGACGGTAATGTTGTGCGCGGCGCGAACGATATGGGCGGCGGTTACTATTTGAATTACGCCCGGCGATGCTTGGCTGACGATGCCAGCCGCTAGTTTCTCATCGCTTTTGACCTGCACCACGCCCTGTTTGACGAGTTCCCAATCTGGTCCTTGGGCTTGCAAATACGGAGGGACAAAGACAGCAAGGGAAAACAGATAGCGCGTGATTCTTCTCATCAGGCCCGATTTTAACGCGCGACATAAAAAACTAGGGTCGGATTTTTGTGAACCCGACCCTGCAAAGTAGGAGGATTAGAAGGATTGACTACTGAACACGTTCGCTTTTGCGGCTAAGATCTTCGGAGAGAATAATGGCTTCGGCGAGTTCGCGCATGGGGCGCCGCAAGCGGCGGCTCTCATTGCGCAAACGGAGATAAGCTTCTTCTTCGGTGAGCGTGTGACGCTGCTGCAAAATTCCTTTGGCGCGTTCCACCAACTTGCGCGTTTCGAGCTGGCGACGCATTTCGGCGGTTTCCTCAATAAGCCGGGTGTTTTCTTCCGCCAGATAGCTCTTCATGATGGCGCCGCCCATCTGTTCGCCGACAAACGTCAGCAAAGAGATTTCGTCGGCTGTGTGCGCATGCGGGTTGCGATGGTGAACGTTGATTACACCGATCACCTCTCCGCCGCTCAACAGAGGCACCGAAAGGAAAGCCTCATAGGTATCCTCCACGAGCGCTTGGAAGCGTTTGAAGCGGCTGTCAGCCGATGCGTTAGACGATAAGGCTACAACGGAATGGTGTTCGACCACCCACCCTGTGACGCCCTCGCCTATCTTCAGGCGGATGTTGCCAAGATCGGTTTGATGCGGAACCTGCGAGGCCCGCAAAACAATTTCGTTTGTTTCCCGTTCAATGAGATAAACCAAGCATGCATCGCAATTGGTTACCTGTACCGTCAACCCAACGATTTCCCCGAGCATCTCATCGAGCGAGAGCTCAGAACTCACAATACTGCTAACCCTATGAAGAAGGCCAACCAGGGTAGGGGGTGGTTCCATATGACTCAGTGTCGCCATAACTGAGGGTAGAACGTAATGGAGCGTTAGCGCCAATCAAAATAATTGATGCAGCCTATGCTTCCGCAAGGTGTTGAAGTAGCAGGATTTAGCCATGTTTCATTCCCGCTACATATCGATATACACCACCTGTTATAGGTGTACCATCCGTTCCTGCTGCTCGCCGGTCACGCGGGCGAAGGCTTCCCCAACATAGACATTGACTTCCGAACGAATGCCGAATTCGGGCAAATAGATGCCCGGTTCTATGGAAAAGCAGCTTCCGGCGACGATCAAGCGCTCGTCATGTGATTCAAGATTGTCCATATTAGCGCCAGTACCATGAACTTCGGTACCAATGCTGTGGCCGGTGCGGTGAAAAAAGTATTCGCCGTAGTTTTGCTGCTCGATATAGCCGCGGACAGCGTCATCGACTTCGAAGCCGGCAATGGAGGCTCGCTGCGCGACGCGATCTATCACGAATTGCGACCCACGTTTGCGAGCATCGCGAACGATGGAGAAGACGTTTTGGACTTTATCAGGTATCACGTCACCACAGAAACCAATCCAGGTGATGTCGTAATAGACTGCGTCAGGTTGGGTCAGTTTGGCGAAGAGGTCGATGAGCAAGACGTCTCCGGTTTGGATATGAGCGGTGCGTTCGAGTGAGGGTTCGTAGTGAGGATCGGAGGCATTGGCATTGACGGCGACGATGGGGCCGTGATCGGCGTAAAGTCCATTTTGGGAGAACTTTCGGCGGATGAGTTGCTGGACTTCATATTCAGTGATCTCGCATTTGCAGCGCAGCTTTTCGCCGACAAAATCAAAGGCTTCGCGCAAAACCATATCCACTAGCTTTCCTGCTTCGAGATGCAGCTCATACTGTTTTTCGCTCCAGCGGGCTTCGAACTCCTGGACAAGATTGGCGGAGGTCACGATTTCGACGCCGGTGGCGCGAACAAGTTCGATCGTGCCGGCGTCAACGAGCGACACGTATGGAATAGCGCAATGAGGCGAATACTGCATCGCGATGCGCTTGGCGCCGGCGAGTAGGGCGTTTAGCTTCTGTTGCTGATCGGCCCAACTGGAATAAACGCTTTTGCTGCCGGGGACGGTGTCAAGACTTCCGCTCTCGATGCGGTGGACGAGTTTGCGAGGTTCGCCATCAGCCGGCAGAAAGTAATACCAGCGGCGGGTAGGTTGCAACTCGTCAGGCAGCCCGAGAATACGATAGGCGAGTGGGTCGCGGCGATGGTGGTCGAAGAAGAGCCAGCCGTCCAGCTTGGCGGCACGAAGGGCGGATTGGATTGAGGCAGTTTGCATTTGGTTGGATTTTACGCGGTTTCGAGTGCAGAAAGTTGCTGAGCTGTGGGAGCAGGAGTGAGTAGGCTCACGACGATGAGGCTAGCGACGGATGCGATGAGCGCGGGATAGACGGCATCCCACGCTCCGATGGCCGCTTTGATTTCGGTGGGTCCATAATTTTGGAGCAATTGCCAAACGACGGTCACAATTGTGCCCAAGACGATTGAAGTGATTGCGCCGGCCGTGGTGCAGCGACGCCAAAAGAAAACGGCCATCACTGAGGGCGTGACGGCAGCACCATAGACGGTGTACGCATACAGCGATGCCTTTAAGACAGAGGTGAACTCGGCGGCTTGCAAGACGGCAAATAGGCCCAGAAGGATCACGATGAGGCGGGAAACGATCATGATTTTCGCGGGAGACGCGTTCTTATCGATGAAGCGTTGGTAGACATCGTGAATGAGATTGGTGGAAGGCGAGAAGAGGTAGTTATTGGCTGTGGAGATGACTTTGGCGAAAATACCGCCCAGGAGAATGGCGCCGAGAAGTGACGGTAGCGCTTCTTTGGCAGTGAGAGCCAGGATTTCGCGAGGATTATCTGTATGCAATTTTGCGCTGGAGATCAAGGCTAGGAGAATGAGGAGTGTTTCGAGAGTCACGGTGCCAATGATCCAGCCAATCACGGATTTGCGGGCATCGCTTTCCGATTTGGCGGAGAAAAATTTCTGATACATGCCTTGATTGCCAATGAGCAGGAGAGTGGTTGGGAGCATCAGGCCGAGCGCGCCGCGCCAGTCGTAATCACCGAAGACTTGAAAATGGGTGGCGGGAAGACTGGCTGTGACCACGCTCCAGCCGCCCACTTTGTGGAGCAAGATGGGAACGGCGACGATGACGGTGCAAGTGACGACGGAACCGATGACCAAATCAAGGTAGGCAATGGAGGCCATGCCGGCCATGGCGGTGAAGAAGATGACGAAGCCGGCGATAATCCAGAGGCCTGTTGCGCGCGCAACGCTGGGGAAAATCAGGTGAAGAATGTCGCCACCACCAATGAATTGATAACTGGTGATGATGACGTAGGAGATCACAATGGCAATAGTGGCCAGGACGCGGGCAACGTAGTTGAAGCGGGCCTCTAGAAGGTCTGGCACGGTAAATTGCGCGAACTTTCGGGCACGCCCCGCAATGACCGCAATCAAGATGAGTCCCAGCCAACCACCAGCAGGTTGCCAGAGCGCGGCGAGTCCGTGATTGTAGGCATTTTCAGAGCCACCGAGCAGGCTACCGGCGCCGACCCACGAAGAGAGCAGAGTAAAAACGAGCACCGGCCAACTCAGTTTACGGCCGGCGACCATGAAATCAGTCTGTGTCTTGACTTGGGTGAATTTGAAAACAGTAATGCTCACCAAAAGGAGCACTACAAAAGAGAGCGTGACGATATAGATCATGAATGGACCATATTACCGAGGTCTACCCGTTAACCTTGGCGCGAACTCCTGGTTGAGTTCACAAAAGGAGGCGGCGGATAGCCAATGAGGCAATATTGATCCAAAGCAAAAAGCACCACCGTTTCGAGGCCCTGGGATTGCGCGATATCCGCTTCTTTGAGCCATGCGCTCCAAGCGTCGCTGATACCGATGAGATGGGCGCGTTGGGAATTGGGGAAGCCTTTGGCGGCGCTGGTGTTCATTGACATGGTGCAACTGACCAGATCATAGCTGCCGGTGAAGCTGAAACTTTCGGTTTTGAGGCAGGTCAGATTTGCGGGAGTCCAGTCAGTGGACGGGTAGTTGATCAAAGCGTTGAGAGGGTAATTGTTCACATCGGTTGGGTAAAGAACCTCGAAACGGCAACCGGGGTAGGCGGTTTGGAGGGCCGACCGAATGGCGGCTGTGTAGGCGCCGATGAGAGTCGGAAGGAAAGCCACTTCATTTGGGTAGGAGGAGGGATCGCTGGTGTTGCTGGTAATTTCCTGCATGGGGACGCCGTAGGCTGCGGAGAACTGCTGCTGAGTGTAGGCGTCGTAGAAAGGCATGCTGATGCCGGTGCTGGGGAAGTACCACCACTGCACTTCGCCGGATTGTAGATAGGGGACAAGGCCAGCAGCGCTTTGCAGCGCCGCGATATTGAGATAAACCTGTTGCCAGTAAGCGAGCGACTTGGGCGAAAAATTAGTTTGAATGGACGGCGTATTGAGAACGACGGGGGTGCCGTCGTAGTAGCGTTGCGCCAGACCGGCTGCCAGTGAAGGATCGGCGTTCAGGAGCTCCGTACTGAAGGAAGCAACGACATCCATGCTGTAACCCCGAATTGCCGCAAAATAAGCTGCATGCCAGTCGCGTGCGGCGCGGTTGAGTTGTGGCAGCGTCAAATCCGTTTGCCAGAAATCAGCGGCGGCTATGAGGGTGCTGTTCAAGGTGGTGGTTGGATCTAAATCATACGGCGTACCGTCGACGCCTCCGCTGAGTGCAGTGGAAGATTGAGTAGACGTAAACCCGGTATTCGCGGAGAAGAGTTGGAAGCCAACATTATTACCGGACGTTCCCATCGAGCGAGCGGTCAGAGTCAACTGATTGCCGCTGGCGTTTGCCCAAACCAAGTTCGTTCCTGCGTTGATGAGTCCAGCGAAGGCTTGCGCAATGGTGGAATTGGTGTCGTCTAGCAGGACAAGATGACTGATCTCCGTATACGGTCCGTTTGCAAGAGAGGTTTGATCGGCCGCCAAGATAAACGTGATCCTGGCATTATTGGCGAGAGTCCCCTGTAACTGCATTTCCACAGTAAGAGAGGCGTACTGAGTGCCGGTGCGAACGATCTCATAAAACCAGAGAGCACCCACATAGTGGTTCACCCGGCCGGTAAATCCAAGTTTATTGATGAGCCAGGCGGTTCGTTCGGCGGATAGAGACTGAGAGTGATAAGTATCCCAGTCAGTGGCTAACGCTAATTCAGGGTTTGGTCCGAAATCTGGGAGGTTATTGCTGGGATAAGCGATCTCCACAAAATCAAAATAGAGTACTTGGGTATTGTTCCCACTGTGAGTGATTGTCACTGTGTGAGATCCCGCAGCGAAAGTGCCCAAGGGATAACGGATGAGAACGTCCTCTCCGGCCAATGTAAGCACAGTCTGTATGGCCGGGCCGTTATCGAAAAGAATTGTGATGGGTGGCGCGCCACTCGTTCGGCGAAGGCCTAGATAGAGATGATGAGAGCTGGTTTCGCTGTATGTGATGGAGCAGTTATCACCGGGGTTACCGGTGAAGTGAATTTTGCTGCCTGAGTAGTTCCCGGTTTGGAGCTGCCAAGAACCGGTGTAGACGACGCCGGAATCGGAGTCTTCAATTCTGCGACTACCAGGCCCGGCGACACTGTAAAGCTGATTCGCACCAGTGACGGACCAGTTGGAAACAGTCACCTGAAACTCGGTTTGACTAAACGAATTGTTTTGGAGATTTGCCGCCCAGGTCCAGCGCATTTTTCTAACGTTGGTAGTAGGGATGAGTTGCAGAGTAGGATCGGCATCTGTAGTACCCATGAGGTTCCCGAAATTGAGAGTTACCTGATAGACGGTGGGGAAAGCTCCGCCCGAGAAAACCGCGTTCGGTTCTTGCCAAACCGCTACCGCATTTTCGGAGAATCCATACATTGACATTAGATTCCCGTTGCTACCAGTAATGGCTAGTTCTGCGTTTGGACCATTGCCATAGACGGTTACCGAGGGACCCGAAGAAGTGGCTGTAAAACGCGTGCTGCCATTGTTGATAGCTGAGGCGATAGCGGCAGCCACATCTGAGAGAGTTTCACTACCGGTACCTTGAAAATAATAGTGCTCCTCTGAGAGCGCCAAACCCACGCGGTTCGTCCCAGGAGAAGCAATCAATGTCATCGTGGCTGAGGCGGCTTGCACGGAACCAGCGACTGGCACTGCTTTATCGGCGAGCGTGACGTAATAGATTGTTTCGGCGCCATCGGAATTGGGCACCCACAAACGCACACGATGCCAATCGACGATTGGATAGAAACTCGATTCGAATGGAATGCAACCGACACGTTCTTCCTGATAGGTGAGCGTGAGACCACTTAGATCTCCGTCAGGCAGATAGCGCAAAGAGGGATGTTCGAAGACGTTATCCCGGTTCCATTCAACCACTGCCCAGTCAAACTGCTGGCGCCACTTACCGGAAAGAACGTAACCGGTGGTGGTGGCTGAACTCATGGCGGCAATTGCTGACGGCGTCAGAAAATATGCCTGCAAATCCCGATTGGGAACTAGTTTAGTAATTTGTTCAGACATAGTTTTAGAGCCTTATTGTTACCGTGAGATCTCGACCAGGGCTGGGACCGTTCGGCGCGGCGCTAGCCACATCGACGTTCAGCGTCACATTGATGGTTAAAATGTCTTCCACAAGAAGCGGAGCCAGTTCGGCGCCCATAACGATGGAACTGGAGGTAGTTGTTCCCGACGGGATAACGAGGGCATTCCCATATGCCACGCCGCTCTGAAGCACTTGCACCGAAATGTCATAACCTATCGCGGCCTGGTTAACGGTTGCCCGGATATCGCGAACGGCATGACTCGCCTCAATGACAAGGGGAGGAGCGGCATTTTGCTGAGTGGCAAGGTAGCCGTTTACTTGCAGCGAGAATTGACCGCCCGAGAGAGTCCGCAGGTTGCTGTTGTCTGGAGGTACGGCGGCGTAGGATTGTTTTGATGTTTGACCCTGGCCAAAAGCGTTTGTGACAAAAAATTCTGCCGCGGCCACACGTACATCGGGGAGTGAGAAAGTGTTTATGTAGTTGGCGGAAGCGGCATTCAAGAAGAAATCTTGTGCAAACGGCGCGACAATCGATGTGCTATCGAGTATGAGCACAGCGTCGCCAGCGGAGTGAGCAGTGGGAGTAGAGCCAAGCGCACCGCGCCCCACGCTATAGAGGCCATTCGGGGCGTTGACACTTAAATTCGTAAAGATCTCTGATCCGATTTGAATTGGCTGGCCGAAAGTGAGTGTTATCGATTGATTGAGCTGGATGCTGGAAGCGGATATGTCTACGTTGGCTGCGAGTGCATAAGGGCTCGGGGTATTGAGCTCGTTCCAACTGAATAGTTGCAACGTGCCGCTCGTCACTGACGTCGCTTTCGTGGGGTCAGCAAAGCCGATAGCGTAGAGAGTTAGATTGCCACCACCTGGCGCAATGAGGGAGAAAGCAGGCGGATCGGCCACTCCATACTCCGTGTTGCCGCCTCCCAAGGCGAAACTTGTGATGGGACAAAGATCTACACTCGCTTCCTGATTGGCCACGTTGGCACTGCGACCGGAGATCTCAATCACTTCGCCTTGAGAAAATGGAATCTCAAATTGAACGGGGCTGGTATTCGAGACCGCAGCGAAGATCCAAGAGGATTCCACGATGACGAAGATACTGGTCAAGTCAGGGGTAGTCGACCATTGAGGGGTGACGGTCAACGTTGTTTGGGTATTGGACGCGATCGATCTCTCTTGACCTTCGCCCGTGCCCCCGACAATACGCACCGAGAAGGTAGCGTAGGCCGCGACGGTGGCTCCCATGTCCGCGTTGCTGATCGTAGAAGCTGTCGCAGCGGTGGTCAGATACGGTCCGCCGTACTCAAATCGGTAATAAAAATTGGCATGATCAAAACTTGCGTCGGGTGGCCCGATGGGTTGAATGGGAAAGCCCGTATCGGGGAAACTCGTAGCTAGCGAGAGGTTCGAAGAGATTCGGTAGAGCGCCTGCGGATTGAAGCCACGATAGACATTAAAACTGGCAGTATTTGACGGGAAGCTGAGCTGGCTAATGGTCGCGGAATAAGTGTTAGGCCCGGCCGGCAATGTGACCGATGCCGTAAACGACAGAGGCCCCTCGTTCCCTGACGAATCAACAGCGCTGACAGCGTAGTAATAAGTATTGCCTGCCTCGAGCGTGCCTCCAGTGGTTGAATAAGTGGGCGACAAGCTTAGCAACGGAATGTTCAAAGCTGCTAACGATGGAGCTGATGGAATTGAAAACCCAACTGTGAGAGTGTCGGTCGTTGAGCCGTCAGTGTGAGCTACAGGATTGTCGGTGACCTCAAAGTTAAAGCTATCGATCTGCCCATTCGCGTCAGTGACAGGGACGAGTCCGATGAGTGGCCTGGGAATTTGCATCTGGCTCGCGGGTTGACGGCCGGCTGCGAGAAGCGTGGTAATGCTATCGCTATACCAATCGTCGTCATGAATTTGAGCTTGAATGCTGACGAATTCGAAATTCATGGCCGGTGACATCTTGACAACGCGGAAAGGAGTTCGCAGAAAACCCTCTTTCGCGTAGGTCACCGCAATAACGTCCCCAGGTCTAACCTTCAAAGCCCGGAAGCTTGTCACGAAATTGATAAAAAGATTGCCATCTGTTGATTTATCAAGCTGGCGGAGCAAGACTCGCGTGGCTTGGCTATAATTCGTGATCCCCATGGCTGTGGATTGGCTCGTAATCTCATAGCCGATGAGAGCGACGTCTTCGGCATTGACAGTAGAGAGACTATCCTGTTGGTATTCGTTGAATTCATCTTGAAACTCAACGCCCAGACAATTTGAAGTCTCCGCCACAGAATTGGAGGTAAGGACCACGGTCGACCTTTCCTTCGGATCTCTGGCGATGCCGGAGAAGGGTCCGGAAGAATCGCTGAATTCGTAAACCGGCCAGCCGCCATTGAGAGTCTCCACACTATTGCTTCCATCTGGGAGAGTGCTCTCCTGGCCGGCAATCGTGGTTTCCGGCAATAGTTCCAGCAAGCCGGAAACTCCATAGCGAATCATAAGACTGGAAGCAACTCGGATACCGCGAACCACAACTGCCGCGCTCTGACGCTTGATCAAGACCAGATTGCAGCTATAACGAGGCGCTTGCAATTGATTGCCATTCAGGTCAGTAACGCTGATGAACGTGGCACAAAATGCCGCGGAGTTCGCAAACGTCGGGAGATTCAAATCTGTGAGACTCCAGCCGCAGCGCCGCAAAATGTCCAGGATGACCCAAGCGGGATTATTCGAAAATGCAGTACCTTGGGCGCTTCCATCGAGACCGAAGGTATCCACCTGGATTCCCTGCATCAAAACTTGAACGTTGGGAGACGATTGGCCAGTACTGATCCGATTGGGCACTACGACTGACAGCGAAGCGATGCTGCCGTGAGGATCTCCCAGAGGGTTTCCGGATGAATCCACAAAATCCAGATTGAAGGCGCCTTGACGGCTGCCCGATGAGACGATTGCATACCATCCCGTGGTTGTCATATCTTGGCCTGGCGTGGCGAGCGGGATCTCAATGTCATTCACGACCACTTTCAGAACGCTGGTAATAGGACCCAAGCCCAGCAGAGTTTCCATGTGAGTCAGATTTCCGTCGTTTCTGGAAAAGACTACAGGCGATTTGATCCATCCCGTTCCGTAAACAATGGGAATGGCGTCGTTGTATTTGGCGGTGTTATCGACAATGGCCGAAAGTTGGGAGGTCTTATCGGTAGCTCCCCGCACTAAAATGGCCGCCGGTACGAATTCTAAGCCGCCGAAACGAGCAGTAGGATTGTTATTCCCGTCGGCGTTGAACATGCCGCGTTGCACGCACTGTCCACGAGAGTAGTCACAGGATGTAAACGCTTGACCACCATTTAGATTGCCGACTCCTCCGGCGATGTCGGACGAATAACCGCATCGATAGTAGCGTGAGAATTTCCCAGAAACACCTCCGTTCAGAGCCTCCTGCCGCTGAGCCAGGTTCGTAGGGAAGGTCCACGGACACGAACGCTGCACGCGTGCGTCGGGAACAGGAATGCGCTGGAGACTCAGTTTGTTGGTAAAGCTGAGCGTGAGAAAATCTTCGCCGATTTGATCGGGATCTCCCGCAGCTCCCTGAAAGAGCACGGTGCTCTCTGAAGTCACGGTCTGACTAGACAAATCGACAAATGCAAAATAGGCCGTTAGTTGCGAGCCTTTGAAACCGATGGCAGTGTTAAGCTGCGAAAGTTCGGAATCCGCATTCGCGAGGGTTAGCGACAGCCGCGTGAGCCCATCCATGGCGTCGTCCGCGCATAATTGCAGATCAAAGAGATTATGCTTGAGCACTCGGGCGGCGTAGTTGTTTCCGGCGAAGGGTATTGCGTAGGTACTCCAATACTGGACATCGCCAGACGGAAGCAGGCACTGAAAGAACAACAGCGGCGTGTCGGCTTCAGCTAATTGTTTGATCTGATTAATGGTTGACATTGGTTAATTCCAGACGCTCGTTTCAATACTGAAAGAGCTCGAAAACAAATTGGGGCCTGTGGCGGTAAAAATGAGCTCTGGCACGGCCCAATGTGCATTTAGATAGAGCCCTGAGTTCGAATACGTTGGCCGAAAACGCGAGGGAGCAATCTGCGGTTCGAACTGAGGACCGAACAGTGAAAGACTTTGCCCCGGCGGCAGATTGATGCCTACGGTTAAGCCTATGCCGCTATCTTGAAGAGCACCGCTTAAGGAGACTCGCGACCAACTCTGCCCAACTAGGCATACAGTCAATTGCTCTACGCTGCCACCACTCATTGTGAGATCGATTGTTCCAGCGCTGGCCGCCGACACATAGACAGAAAAGCAATATTGAAAGCTCACTGGGGCCGCGAGCGTTTGTGAGAGCTGTTGAGTGACAGCGCTGCCATTGGTCACAAGAAAAGCTGTCATCCCGCCGTTTGGATCTCGCACTCCTGGTTGAACCGTTACGCCTGTGGGAGATCCCCAAATGGGTTGGGTCAAATCCGCACTATAAGTTAGGAGGTTATCCGTGGGGTCGAGAAAGGTGAAAGCTCTAAAAGGTCCTCCGCAAGCCTCGAAATGACTTTGAATCGCCTGCATATCGTTTACCGGAAGACTGACGTAGTTGAGAGTCCAGAGCAATCGACCGGCGCCTGGATCTGCCGCAACGAGCATGCTGCCATCGGCCATTAGATTCTTGACTGTGCGGATGGTGGCTTGTTTGCGAATCGGATATTGCGCCATCGCGCCGCTGCTTAGCTGGGGAAAAACGAGATTAGCCATTGGTTTCGACCACCCAAAGAGAAGTTGCCGCGATATCAACAGCCTGGTATTCACTGATCAATTCCGGCGCGCCGATACGGCAGTTCGAAACGCTGACGCCACTGATGGGATCGGGAAAGCTGAAAGTGGAATACTCTCCTCCCAGCGCGCTGAAGAATGCCTCTATTGAGGCGACCTCCGATTCGTTTAGCAAACGTAGGTTAATTAACCAGCGACGGAACGCGCCACCGCAAGCGAGGAAGCGCTGATCTGTACCATCGACGAAGCGGATGACCTGCGCCGGCCAGACAAAACCCATGGGAGATCCGTATTGAGTGACGGCTCCTGAACTGAGTGTTGGAAATTGCATGTTGTTAAAGCTCCGCGATCACGTCGTTCAGCGAGCTCGAATTGAGCAATGCCTGCTTGACTGACTGGACAATTTGCCCGCTGTGATTTTCAAATGGCGATGCCGCCGAGGGGCCGCCGTAGATGCCCGGCGTGGATACGGCGCTGCCGGTGGTTATCGTTTGCGACTGGGAGGTTGGGAGTTGATATGCCACTAAAGCGGGAGGCACAGTTTTTCCGCCTCCGAAGAGACTGGTAAGCCCTGAAATTAACGATCCGATTCCGACGCCGAACCCGAGCGCCTGGCTGACGGTACCGCCCAGACCGCTGGAACTGCTGCCCGAAAGAAACTGAGAGAGCTGGCTAGGCGCTGGTGACGGATTTCTGGTTGCTGCCCGCGAAGCCCGGCCGAAATTGATGGGCTGGGATACGCTTTGGTTAAATCCGCTAGTCTTCGTGAGACCCGCACTGCGCACAGGCGTCGTTTTCGCGACGCTCGAAGGCACTGGCGGGACGCCGGGCAGCGCCGGCAATTTGTAATTACTTTTGCTCATTCTTGATCTCCTTCAAACTCTCTTGTTCCAAGGCCAAAATCGCGTCTGCCGTCTTTGCGTCCCACGACCATATATCTCCGCCAAAGCGCTTCCAATAGAGAAACTGCTCAAGCAACGTCAGGCTCAGTGCCGTAGTCATAGACTTCGGACAGCGAAATGCCACCGTCTTCCCGTGCACAAACACGGGCCGCAATGGCATTTCTTCTTGCTCTTTTCGCCAAGCGCAGCGGCGCGCTTTGACCAATCCGCTAGCTACACAGCGATCGCATTTCCACGCGGCTTGGTCCGAAAACTGGAAATGGAATGCGATTAAGAGTTTTTTCTTTCGTCTTCCGTCAGCGTGCTCTCTGCCTGAATTTTTTCCACGATCTCGTTGGTCAGAACTTCTGGACCGTGGGCAATGATAGAGGCCGCCGTCGCTTTCTTGCCATCAATTGACAGGCCCTCAATGGCGACAAGTCCCCATTCGATATAGAGCTTTGCTACCAGCAGGTCGGACAACGCCGCTTCCAACTGGCTTGTTGTATCTCCGGTTTTGAGAAACTCGTAATCAAGTGTGAGTTCCCGCAGTTTGTGGTTCAACTCGATTCGTTGCTGTAACGAGACCCGCCGAATTGCAAACCGAACGCCTTGCATGGCTTGGCTTGAGTGCCACACAACACTCGGCGAATCCTGCGCTCTATGCAAAAGCGAGATAAGCTTCATCATTTGATACCCCCTGCCCTAAGCTGTTTTTGAACTCCCACAATAGATAGGGTTCCGAATCATTAAAAAGCGGCAACTCCGCAACCACGCTTGGTAAATGGATCGCCATCATTTGGCCCTTTTGCTGTCCCAACTGCAGAAGAGCAGAAATGGGAACCTTTGACTTCGCGGCTGCGTAAAGGCTTTGTGTTGCAGCATCAGGTTGCGCAAAAAGCGTAAAACTCGCCACCACCTCGCGCGTACCGGGAACAATTGCCATTGGATAGGCAGATCCGAATTCCTGGCTTCTGACGAGCACGTTGTTGCTTATTTCGATGGATGCCTCAGTCAACGTGAACACTTGATTCATCGGAGCACCGAGCCAAACTTGCCCCAGTTGTCCATCCACAATGGAGTATTCAAATGTTTGTTGCTCAGGTTCCGGCGGAAAGATCGAAAGACCTGACACGCCGAATGCGGAACTGGTCGAATCAAGAACGTCGGCTGCGGGCCCACTGAACGTAAGCTCGTGAACGTCGCCCTTCACGTTGATTTGGAACTTGTCGACGGCAGCTCCCGTTACCAACCGGCTGACGGCATTTGCCGGATCCCAGAAGTCATAAAGGGAAACGCTTGGCAACTGTGTAGCGAGCCTGTATCCGATGGTTGTACTTAGTGCGCTCCCGACGCCCGGCCCCGCCGCAAACGGAACATTTACATTGAATGTTATAGAATTCTCCACACTCGAGACGAAACGAATTTCGGCGCCATTCGAGACTGCGGAGCCGATGGTTAAACCATTAGGCGCTTGTGTTTGAATCTGACCGCCGCTCACAGCCGCGACAACCAACCCTTGAATAAACTCGGGAGCTGCTCCCATCGCCGCCTGCACTAAAGGACCACAGCCTGGCTGGCTGCTTTCATCCCAAGAAGTGAGGTGACTGCTAACGACAAAGCTGCTAATTCGAGTGGCGCTCGCGATACTGCCAAGATAAGTACGGCTACCCGTTTTATCTCGTCTTTTGGTGGCTTCGAGGCTTTGATGACAGTCGAAGCTAAAAGCAGGGAATCTGTTCGAGGCCGCAACGGGCGCGGGAATACCATACGCAGTTTCCGTCGCTACGTAGAAGCGATTTGCGTCAGATAAAATATAGCTGGCCATAGTGATTCCTCTTTAGTAGGTGACGTTCAAGTTGCATGTCACTCGCGCCAATTGAACAAATCCGAGGCCTCCCACTTTGGGAGGCTGCATGTGTATTCCATAGACTCCCGAGAAGCGAAACCCATCACCCCAGTCGCCGAGATTGGCCTGCAAAATATCGGCAATTCCTTCGACAAAGAAATGCAGTGCTGTTTCCGCCGGTTGCTCCAAACTGTCACTCGACCAAACATCGGCCACCACGGTAGCGACTCCCGAGAAGGCACGAAACTTCTCCCGCTGAGTGTTCGCGACCTGGCTGGTATAAAGACAGACTCGCGGGTAGGTCAGTTGGAGGTTTAAATCTCCCATGTCGGGAGTTACATACGAACTGATAATCTGACTGGTACCCAATGCCGGCACGATCACTCCGGATGCCGCTGCATTAGAACTAATTGCCTGTGACAAGGCGTTGTTCACGGTAAGCAGGTTGAGCAATTTATT
>Ga0302319_10013526_pt1 | contig 15304 bp, 7 predicted proteins | sample Bog_T0_2_FD_203319 | JGI IMG/M metagenome (GOLD analysis project Ga0302319, IMG submission 203319) | Peat permafrost microbial communities from Stordalen Mire near Abisko, Sweden - Bog_T0_2 | ecosystem: Environmental > Terrestrial > Soil > Wetlands > Peat | place: Sweden: Abisko, Stordalen Mire... | reverse complement strand
CGCGTGCGGTCTGGAGCCGGGATGAAGTGGCCGGAGAAACGAAAGGAATTTTTGTTATGCCTAATCCGAAAAGGCGCCACTCAACGCGCCGCACCGCACTCCGCCGCTCTCACGACTTTTTGACCGCTGTCGGCGTGTCTGAGTGCCCCAACTGTCACGAGAAGAAGCTTCCCCATCGCGCCTGCGCCAAGTGCGGAGAGTACAAGGGCCGCGCGGTTCTTGATATTAAAGAAGCTGCCAAGTAGACTGAGCGACATGCTCATCGACATTGCTCTTGACGCCGTAGGCACCGATAAAGCGCCTGAGCCGGAGATACGGGGAGCCATCCTTGCCTGCCGGTCTTTGCCTGTGCGGGTCCATCTGATTGGGCCTGAGGGGGAGCTGCGCGACCTGCTGGACGAGCACCTCGACAACGAAGACTTGCCCATCGTCATCCACCATGCTGCGGAGCGCATCGGCATGGAAGAGAAGGCTGCGCACGCGGTTAGGACCAAGAAAAACAGCTCGATGCGCATCGGGCTGAAGCTGGTGCGCGAGGGCAAGGCGGCCGGCTTTGTAACTGCCGGCAATACGGGCGCGGCCATGGCTACGGCCAAAATGGTGCTGGGCGCGCTGCCGGGGGTTGACCGTCCCGCGCTGGCAAACCCGATGCCCAGTTCCACTGGAAATCCATGCGTGCTGCTGGATGTGGGCGCAAACGTGGACTGCAAACCACACAACCTGGAGCAGTTTGCCTTGATGGGCGAAATGTATGCGCGCAGTGTGCTCAAGATCCCCGAGCCGCGCGTCGGTCTGCTCTCCATTGGAGAAGAAGAGAGCAAAGGCAACGATCTGACTCGCGAGGCGTTTCCGCTGCTCAAGGCGCTCCCTATCAAGTTCATCGGCAACGTGGAAGGCCGCGACATCTTCAGCGGCCAGGCCGATGTGATTGTCTGCGATGGCTTTGTAGGCAACGTGGCGCTCAAGACCAGCGAAGGAGTTGGCCGCTTTGTGCGCGATGTGCTGCGCGAGTCGCTCACCCGAACGGTTACCGCCAAGGTAGGCGCGTTGCTCTCGCGCCAGGCATTCAACGAGTTTCGCCGCCGCCTGGACTATCGCGAATATGGCGGAGCGCCGCTTTTGGGCGTGCGCGGCATATGCATCATCGGCCACGGTTCCTCGAACGACCGCGCCATCTTCAACGGCATTCGCGTGGCGTACGAGTTTGCCAAGGCCGGCACCAACCAGCGCATCGAAGCGGAGTTTGCCAGCCGCATGAAGCTGGACGGCCCTGCGGCTGGCGCGGACAAAGCGGAATAGCCCGCACCAATCCCGATGCCACCATCCAACAAGCCAACCTCGACAGCAACCGATTCCAGAGGCCGTTCTGCGTTGGACTTGTCGGTATTGAGCCAGTTGGCCTGTCCCGCCTGTCTGGGCGGTCTCAATCTTAGTGCGGCTAGGCTGGTTTGCGGCCGGTGTGGCCGCGCCTATCCGATCATCGAAGGGATTCCGGTGCTGATTGCCGGGCGCGAAGAGAATCCGCGAAATTGAGAGGGAACGCCCTTAGATCGCCTATTTCCCGCTCGCCAGATTGCGGATGATCTCCACCTCGCGCTCCCGATAGGGTGTGCCGTCGGGGTGAAAGACATCGTGGAACCAGACTGCGGGCTGCTCTTTGACGTAGGGGTGCTGCCAGGAGTCCCACGGCAGGTAGGTCTGGCTCTTGCCGGCGACGAGACCCCAGTTGATGGCACCAACATGATGCTGATGGGCAATCGGCAGCACGGTATCGAATGTGCTGCCGGCTCCGCGGGCCATGTACTCCGTGCAGATCAGCGGGCGGTGAAACTGCTCCAGCAGCTTGACGTGCTCTTCAAAGTCCTCGGGCCATCCGTAGTTGTGGAAGCTGATAACGTCAGACTGCTCGATCTGGATGCGTGCCAAAGGCGGCATGGTGGCCAGCGAGGTCCAGTCGCCGTGCCAGAGTCCACTGGTCAGGGGCTGGCTTGGATGCGTGGTACGAGCCCAGGCAAAGACCTGCGGCAAAAGGCCCAGAATGATCTTGTTCTTGTTGCGGGCGTCGCCTTTGGCAACGGAATCCTCGTCGCCGTTGTCCGGCTCGTTCCACAGATCCCAGGCCAGGATGCGCGGATCGTTGGCAAACGCGCCCACCACGCCCTTCACATAGCGTTCCAGCCGCGGATACTGCGCGGGATCGGAGAGAATCTCCGCACCCGGCGCCTGCACCCAGCGGGAGTTATGCACGCCGGGTATGGGCGGAAGCTGGGGGCCGAGTTTGGGGTGCGGGTCCCAGCAGGAATCGAAGAGAACGAAGACCGGCCGGATGTGATGGCGTGCGGCGATAGCCAGGAAAGCATCAATGCGGTGCTCAAAGCCTTTGGGATCCTGCTCCCAGACGAGGTTATGCAGGAAGACCCGCATGGTGTTCATCCCGATGCCCTCGGCCCAGCCCAGTTCCCGATCGATGGTTGCCGGGTCGAAGGTCTCTGCCTGCCACATCTCCAGTTCATTGCTGGCTGTGGAGGGCAGGAAGTTCGCGCCCACAGGCCACGGTTGCTGGCCATACCACGCATTGGCCTGCGCCTCCGTCCAGCGCGCCTGCGCGTGGAGAGTTGAGACCAGGGCAAGCAAAAGCGCAGGCGCAGCCAGCCAGAGAAAGAATCTTGAAACGGACGGTTTCATTGCCACTCCTTCAATCGACAATCAGGAGTATCTTACTGCCCCGGCTCAAGGCCCGTCGCTTCGGCGTGTTTCTGAGTAGTGGGGCAGTTTCCAAGTAGGCGACCAGCTCCCCCCTGAATGCCTTTGGTCACGGATTCAAGCGGACGGAATTGCCGCGTTTGGATGAGAACCTGATAATTTGAGGTCATTGCGGAACGGGTTTGAATTCCATTTGCCCGCCGTAGGCAAGGGTTATTCAATTCAGAACCGTTCAATTCTTTCAAACTACGGCGATGGGTTTCGATAAGTCTTCGGCTACACTTCTCTTAAGCAATTTGCGGCAAGGGCTAAATTGGTTTCTGAGACGAATACCGTGCAAACGCAGGGATCGCCCACGATAGACTCGGAAAAGCTAGCACACAAGAACAATTCAGATGACTCACTGGAAAGAGCATGAAAGACAAATCACTACAGTTCCAACTTAAATACGGTCGCAACTGGACCACTACTGCAATTCTCCGCTCGTGGAAGGGGTTTCAAAGTCGACGAGGTCCTCATGGTTCTCGCGATCAAGCCCTACCTTCCGACGGCACGGTGGAAGTTGTCTTTGCGCCCGAAAGAAGGGGAAGCGAGCCTCTGACACCAGCCGATATCGCCGCAGTCGCATGGGTGGTCGAGAATGAAGCTGCGATTTCGCAAGCCTTGCTAGCGTCCCTGATGAAGGATTATCCGGCCCAGCAAGCTTTTTATGCCTATTCGGGTCGGGAAAAAGAAGAATTGATGCCGGATATCAATTCTGCCGACGATTTGCGCACCCTGATGGGCCTTAATGTGGTCTACGTTCATCAAGTACAGAAGGATGGAATTCCTTATGCTGGCTTCTTATTCGGCTGCACTTGGGAACAAGAGCACAGCCTTGGAATCCTGATGCACGGCACTCGAACTGTGCGAATCGGATGGGCGGAAACAGCGTTCGAAACATCGATTGCCCAAAAAGATCGCGACTCGGGGCAGAGTGCCGATGAGAGTGCGGCGCAAGAGATTTCGAGTTGGCAATCGTCAGTGCAAAGACGTGAACAGGCGAAGAAGAACGCCAGCGAGGCCCGGCAAAGATCGGCTGACCTCTCTGAAATCTGGAAGGCAGTGAACGACACGCCTTTTCCCGACGAGAGTTTCTTCTTGGAGGCTGGAGAGAAGTTCAGTATCGTGGGACCGCAGATTCCCGAAAATGAAATCAACGCGGTCTTTCCTGAATCCTTTCCGGGCAAAGAGGATTTCGTCCAGTTTTACTTGCGATACAACGGCGGAAGCCGAACTCCGCAAGGATGCATAATGCACTGTGGGAATCGCGCGCATCGTATCTCGCGCAATCAACTTGATAAGTTGAACTTGGAGGGTTTCCGCTCAATATCGCTGGATGCTGAGGAGCGGAAGCCTCCGTTTTCAAACATGCTCGGGCATCATGCAACAGGGGCTCGCGTCTTTGCGCAGATTCCGGAAATGAAGACATTCCTTGAAGAACACATGGGGATAGCGTTCGACCACACTGGGAATGACCTCTGCCTGAGCAGGAAGAGCGGGCGCATCTTTTTCATGGATTGGACAACCTATAAGGAGGGGCCGGTAGAAGTTGCCTCGTCTTTCCGCGAGTTTGTGATCAAGTTCTGGAATATCCCCTATGTTTCGCTCCACTGACCTGCTATCCGGAAATTAACCCACGACCTGCTCCGGGACGGCATTTTTTACGCGCTCTCGGCGCTCCTGTTCGTTGGAGAGCGGGCGCGGAGCAGATGAAGTCGGGAGCAGTAATGTTCATGACTGTCGTTAGCAGGTCAAATCTTTCTGATTTATCGCCTGTGATGGAACGGCAGCACAATTATCAATGCAAAGCCGATGGCCGCGGCTAGAGCCAACGCGATCAAGCTGTAAAGAAGAGCCAGATTAGGCCCCTGAGACTGCGAGTCTTCTGGATCGGTCTTTGGATCTGGCCTAGGGCTGGCTTCCGGGCGCTCGGGATCACTCATATTTCAGAGCCTCGACGGGGTCCATCTGCGCGGCGCGGGTGGCGGGCACGGTGCCGAAGATGACGCCAACCAGCGTGGCCGCGCTGAGGGCTATAACCACGGACCACGGCGAGACTGGAATGGCATAGTCGGTGAAGAAGTGGACAGACAGCGGCAAGGCCAGCCCCAAAATCGTTCCAACGATTCCGCCGGTCAGAGAGATGATGACAGCTTCAGCAAGAAACTGGAGCTTGATCTCGCGGCGGGTTGCGCCCAGAGCCTTGCGGATGCCGATCTCGCGAACGCGGGCGCGCACATTGGCCAGCATGATATTCATGATGCCCACGCCGCCCACGGCCAGCGTAACGGCGGCCACCAGTACCAGGACCGCGGTCAAAGCGTCGGCAATCTGCGCGGCCATGGTCAGTAGCTCCTTGAGCGTTTGCGTCTTGTAGACCGAGTTGGGCCTGTGGCGCGATTGCACGATGCGCTCGATATCCTTGGCGGCGTCGGGCACTTCTGCCATGCTGCGCATGGAAAAGTAGATCTGGTTCACCCGTTCGGTTCCAGTAAAGTAGCGGGCCACGGAGTATGGAATCAGAATGGTCTGATCGACGATCTCCGATTGTCCAAAATCGTCCACACTCTCTTTGAAGACGCCAATGATCGTGAAGGGGATGCCGCTGATCTCGAAGGTCTGGCCGACAGCCGCATCGGAGCTGCCATACCTTTCCTTGGCGAACAACTCCGTGACGACAGCACATTTGGTGTGCGTGTCGTTATCGGTTTCGTCGAGGAAGCGGCCCACCGTCACAATCAGATTCCGGATGTTGAGGTATTGCGGGCTCACGCCCAGCACCAGCGTATCTTTTACCACGCCGCCGCCAAAGCTGATGCGGTCGTGCATCTCCAGCACCGGCGAGGAGTACATCACGCCCGGCAACTGGGCGTCCACGGCCTTCTCGTCTTCTCGTGTGAGGTAGTCGTTGTAGCGCACGCGCTCCGCCGCGGTAACGCCGCCGCCGGCATATTCAAGCTCCACCGAGTTGGTGCCGATCTTCTGGATCAGCTCGAGAATGTATTGCTTGCCGGTCATGCCAATGGTGACCACAAAGATGACCGATGCGGTGCCGATGACCATGCCCAGCGCGGTGAGCGCGAAGCGCACCTTGCTGGCGCGAAAGCTGTCCATCGCCAGTTTGAGGATCTCGCTCAGTAGCATTGTGCGGCGCGCGCTCAAGAGCGTTTCCTGGAAGGCGTTCTGGCGGGCCTGGTCTGTCTGGTTCATTGGATCCTGTTTAGAAGATGCGCCAAGGCGGCTTGAGGCTTCTACTTCCTTCTCTAGCTTACGCGAAGATCCGCGCGAGCCTGGTGGCGCCGCCGCACGGGATATGTACGTGCGATCTGCGCAGGGGTAAACTAGAGCTGGATGCGAAAGTGGCGGAATTGGCAGACGCACCAGACTTAGGATCTGGCGGAGCAATCCATGGGGGTTCGAGTCCCCCCTTTCGCACCAATAACTTACAGACGATTCTCAAATCCAGCCCGCCATGGCGTGGTATGACCTCTGGACTCTTTTGCCGTATGATCGGATTGCAAGCGATTCGATTGCCCGCAAGGAGTTCCCGTGAAACAACACAGCGAATTGTGCAGGCGCATGCTTTTTGAGCTAACCCTGATGGCTGTTTTCGCCGCTACCCCGGCAAGTGCGCTCACTTCATCCGTGGTATGCAATCCACGCGCGTATGGAGCCAAGGGCGACGGCGTTGCAAAAGATACAGCCGCAATTCAGGCGGCGATCAATGCCTGCGTGCTGAAAGGCGGCGGGACAGTTCAACTGACTGCCGGAACCTATCTGAGTGCGCCCATCGTGCTGAAGAGCAACATCGCGTTGCAGCTCGACAAGGGCGCAACGCTGCTCGGCTCCGCCGATCATGCGGATTATCCGGCGAAAACGGAGTTCCGCGAACCCGGCCTTCAATCGCTGGTGAGCGCAACCGATTCAACCAACGTCTCGATCACGGGAGAAGGAGTGATCGACGGCGCGGGTGAGACCTGGTGGCAGATGGCGCGGGCCGTCAAGAATGCCGGCGTGATGGGGTCGGACCACCCGCGGCCCAGGCTGGTCGTCTTCGACCACTGCAAGCATGTACTGGTGGAGGGGGTGACCATCCAGAACTCCCCAATGTGGCAGCTGGTTCCGTATTACTCCGACGATGTGATCATTCGGAACATCAAGGTTCTTGCGCCCGGGCGCTCGCCGAATACCGATGCGATCGATCCCTTCTCATCCTCGAATGTGCGCATCGATCACGTTTTTGCCGACGTGGGCGACGATGACATCGCCATCAAGTCGGGAGCGATCAACTCTCCAGGCCCGGATTCGCCAAGCCGCGATATTACCATCGCCGATTGCACGTTTCTGCACGGGCACGGCCTGTCCATAGGCAGCGAAATCGCGGGCGGCGCGCAGAACATCCGCGCCGAGCGCATTCACTTCCAGGGCACAGACAACGGGATTCGCGTGAAGGCAAATCGCGACCGGGGCAACGATGTGGGGCATCTGTCCTTCAAAGACATCGACATGAAAGAAGTGAAGAACGCGCTGATTATCAGCGAGTACTATCCAAAGGTCTTGCCTCCCGATGCGGAGTCGCCCCAGCCCGTTACACGCTTGACACCGCACTTTCACGACATCCTGCTGGAAAATGTGACGGCCACGGGCAGCACGTCTGCGGGCGCGATCGTGGGCTTGCCGGAAGCGCCGATTGCGGGTGTGATTCTGCGAAATGTGAAGATCGGTGCTCAGCAAGGACTGACGATCGCGTATGCCGAGGTTTCAGGCACGGGCGTAACGATCGAAGCCGTCACGGGGCAGGCAATCTCGAAGCAGGCGGGAGCAAACGTGTCCTTGCGCTAACTTCTCCGGATGGATGGGAGACCTGCGGCCCTTATGGAGGATACACACGCGACGTGTCATTTTACGAGACGTGCTACAATCAGCCTTGCAGATAGGTCAGACCTCTTGAACAAAATCTCTCTGTGTGTGCGCAAGTTGGCAGCCAAAATTATTGAATGAATTTGTTTACAATGAGAAACATACTTCGGATTTGGTTACTATAGTTTCATGTGTTGCATAAGTAATTGCACAATGGTTCAAACTCCCAATTGTGGCAGCATATGTTCTCGTAAATTTATGTTATTTATTATGAGCAAGTTGCGCCGATTCTCCAAGGATGTCTTTTTAGCTATTGACAATACGATACCCTGTGCGGGACACTGATAAGGTTTGCATAGAGGTCCGACCACTATACTGCTGCGATCGAGTAATCGTGGATTAGCGAACCTGGAACCGCAGCAGAACAGCAAATCTTTGGAGGCTTTGAATGAGGCAATTCGCAGTTGAAAGACAGTTTGGCATGAGCAAGACATCGACGCAACCGCAGCGCGCGTTTCTGCGCGGCTTGGGATGGGGATGTTTGGTTCTTCTGGCCATCGCCATGATTGCGCCTTTCGGGGCGATGGCGCAACTCTCTGGAAAGGGCGCTATCACGGGTTCTGCAATGGACACTTCCGGGGCCGTAATTCCGGGAGCCACGGTAACAGTGATCAACGATGCGACCGGCATCAAGACAGTATCCACAACAACCGGAGCAGGCGACTTTAACTTCTCGAACCTCGATCCAGGCACTTATACCGTAGTCATCACCGCCAAAGGCTTTGAAAAGCTGGTGCAGGAAAACATCCATGTCAATGCGCTTGAGTCGCAGGTATATAACCCTGTTCTGACGGTCGGCGGCGCAGACGTCCAGATTACCGTCACCTCGGAGCCCCCGCAGTTGGAAACCAGCAACGCAACGCTGGGTTCCACCATGGAGCAGGAGACGTATGCCGAGCTGCCCATCGAAATGGGAGCTTATGGCAGTCCCGACCAGCGCCGCGCCACCGACTTCGCTTACCTCATGCCTGGCGTGCAGGGCAATGTAACTAACGGCAACGCTACAACCAACACGGGCGTTGTCAACGGATCGGGCAGCCGCGGCGCCGCCTCGGCGGTGTACATCGACGGCCTTCCGTTTGTGCGCGCCGGCGGCAACGGCGATCCGCGCTTTGTGTGGACCGCCATTTCGGTCGATGCGGTTGACCAGTTTCAGGTGCAGACCAATGGCTACTCGGCTATCTATGAGGGCCAGGGCGTCATGAACTACTCCATCAAACAGGGCGGCAATAAGTACCACGGTTCTGTGTACGAGTTCTTCCGGAATACCGCGCTGGACACATGGGGTTGGTTTGGAAAGGCCCCTGTTACGATCAACGGCGTCTTGTCGGTGACGAAGCCGATCGAGCATAGCAACGAGTACGGCATTAACCTCAGCGGTCCGCTTGTTCCCTTCGGCGCATGGAAGGATAAGGTCTTCTACTACGGCAACTACAACGGCTTCCGCTTTTCCGCCTCGACTCCGACGCCGATGACTTTCCCGACGGCGGCCGAGCAGGCGGGCGATTTTAGTGCGCTCGGCGTTAACATCTACGATCCGTCGACGCAGGCTTCCTGCACCGCGCATCAAACCAATGGTTATCCGTGCCGGTATCAGTTCGGCTTCGGTCCGCCGGCAGCGGGCGTAACATCAGCGACGGGCGCTCCTGTGGCGATCGGCCCGGCCAATGTGATTCCGGCCGGCGAGATTACTGCGTTCGCGAAGAATATGCAGGCATTTCTGCCAAACGCGGGTATCGGCACGCTTCCGCTAGGTAACTATCTCTCCCCCAATTTCAATGGACTCACCAATTGGTCCATGACACACCGCATCGATTACCTCGTCACTTCAAGGGACACGCTGTCGATTGTGGCCGCCATTGGCCGCCAGGCCAGCTCAGTTCCTGCCGGTCAAACAACTGCGGGCCGCAACATTGGCCCCATCCCCTACAACTATGGTCAGACCTTCACGCCCAAGACCGCAGTGGGCATCATTGAAGAGACGCACACCTTCTCGCCGCACCTGCTCAACCAGGTTAAGTGGGGCTATGCGCGTTACAACGGTCCTACCTTCAATCCCGACCAGGCGCCGAACTATTCCGCTACAACCATGGGCCTCTCCAATCTGCCGGTTGGCCAGGCGCAGCAGACCTTCCCCATCGTGACCTGGGCCGGCACGGATGCCCCGACTAACTGGGGCGGCACCACCGCCAATGTAACGCTGGCGGAAAACTACACGGTGCTCGACAACCTCCAGTGGACCGTCGGCAAGCACACTTTCACGTTTGGCGGGCAGGTTGCATGGTTGCTCTACAACACGATTAGCGCCACGGGTGGAACAACGCCCCTTACACTCGCGAACGCCGTCGCTGAGACCTCGGGCCTCACTGGCAGCTCCAAAACTGCCTTTTCCCTCACGGCGAACACGGGGCTGTCTTACGCTAGCTTCCTCATCGGCCAAGTCGACAAAGGCAGCCTCACGGATTATTCTCTGCATCCTGAGTACGGCGCGCGCTTCCGTGCCATCTCGCCGTATTTCGCTGACAACTGGAAGGTGAGCCCGAAACTGACTCTCGACCTCGGTCTGCGCTACGACTACTTCCCCAGCGTTCGGGAAGTGCATGACCTTGCCAGCTACTACGATCCCAATCTTACCAACCCGCTGACCGGTCTGCCGGGCGCGCTGAACTTCACCGGGAAAGGCACAGGCACCTGCAACTGCGACTCGCCGGTAAGCAACTACACGAAGAACTTTGGACCTCGTCTCGGCCTCGCGTATCAGGTCGGGTCCAAAAACGTGATTCGCGCCAGCTACGGCATCATGTTTACGCATGGCGATGCCGTGGGTGGTCTTACATCCACCATGGGAACGCTGGGCTTCTCCTCCGCTCTCTCTGCCTCGTCATCCAACAGTGTAACCACGATGACCAATCTTCTGGCAGGCGGTTCAGGTGCGGTGCCTTCCTACACGCGAGCGTCCGGCGTGAGCTCCGGTAACTATTACGGGGCCGGCTACACCACCAATACCGTCAGCGGGGTTTCGGCCAGCTTTACAGGAAGCCCCACTTCAGGCGTGACCTATGACGACCCGTACCTAGGCGGCCGCGCGCCGGAATACGTTAACTGGAGCATCGGCTTCCAGCGTCAGGTGACCAATGCGCTGGCGGTTACCGCCACCTATGTAGGCTCGGAGGGCCACTTCCTCCAGCTCGATAGCTACAATGGCCGCGGAATCCAGGCCGATCAGCTTGATCCAAAGTATCTGTATCTTGCGGCGAAACTGAACGACAAGGGCGCCGCAGTCGCCACGGACTGCAATACCTCAACCAATAACCTGACGTGCAACGCGGTATCTTTGGCTCAGTTTGCCAATGCGTCGGTAAATCAGGCCTTGAGCACTTACCTGAAGCCCAATCCGTTCGTATCGTACAACGACTCGTTTGGGTACATCGGCAATGCCAACTACCACGGCGTGCAACTGATGGCGAACATGCGCGCCTGGCATGGGTTGACTTTCAATGCAAATTATTCCTATTCGCGCGCCATTGACGATGCCGGCACGTTCCGCTCCGGCTACGCCATCCCGGCGGGCACCATCGCCAATCACCCCACCGAGTCCTTTCCGGCGGATCTGATGGAGCGCAGCGTGTCCACCTCCAATCAGCCGCAGCACTTTGTCCTCACAAGTGTTTACGCACTGCCATTCGGCAAGTCCATCCTCAATACGCAGCCGGTGGAACGCGCGATCCTCGGTGGTTTCAAGCTCTCCGGCATTTACCAGGCTTACTCCGGCTCACCGCTGGCTCTTACCGCATCGACTTGCCAGACTAATCCCGCAGCCATCACCTGCGAGCCTACGCTTAACCCGAACTTCTCCGGATCGGCACGCCAACCCGGAAAATGGGGTAAGGGAGTCAACTATAACACTTACACCTCCACCTCCTTCATCGTTCCCAGCGTCGGCAGCACCACAGTCGCTCCTACTGGGCCATTCATCAGCCCCACAGTTCCTTCTGGGCAAACGACGCTGCTCAATACGGCGACCGTGCCGGCCTACACCTTTGGCGACTCGCCGCGGACAGCGCCGTACGGCCTGTATGGCCCTGGCAACTACCAGTTGGATCTCGCTCTGGTTCGCAGCTTCCCGCTGCACATCACAGAGGCGTCCAAGCTGAACTTCCGGGCCGAGTGGTACAACGTCACCAACCACACCCTGTTCGGTGTTGCCAGCACTCAGCTTGGCAACGCAAACTTCGGACAGGTCACACAAAGTTCGATTGCGAACCGCAAGGCTGCACAGTTCTCGGCGCGCATCGAGTTCTAATCAGGTCCATGCGACGAACGAAGGAGGCTGCCGTTATCATGCGGCAGCCTCTTTTTTCTATGCAGTGATTTCAACACCGTTGCCTTCTCGATGGTTCACGATATGACTCAAAATAGGACCAAGGGTTTGCGTATATCTGCCATTGCGGCGGCTCTGCTTGCAGGAGCGATTGCAGCAACCGCTTCCACCATTGGAACCAACCCTCCCGTTGAGCCTCTGACGCGGGCTCGTATCGCGCTCTTGCCCAAGAAAGAGCAGAGAGCATGGCTTGAATACATCGAGCGTTCCCAGCGTCAACGCCAGGCGGATAAGGATTTCTTGCAGGCGGAGTTGAAACGCGCTGGAATCGAGAAGCCCATTGAGCCGCCCCACGGCTACTCGGCCCGCAGCATTCCGCTTGACCGTGAGCCGGCCTGGTATGCAAGCGGGGAAGCGCGGCACATCGCGGATGTGATTGTCTCGTTCCAAACGCCGGCTGGTGGCTGGGGAAAGAATCTGGATATGAGTAAGGAGGCGCGCCGCCCCGGTGAAGCGTTCACTCCGAACAATCTGTCCAAGTTTCTTTCTCCTGGCGATTTCGATGTTCCGTCGGAGCCGGACTGGAATTATGTTGGCACCATTGACAACGACGCAACAACCACCCAGATGAATTTCCTGGCGAAAGTCATCTCGGCCCCGGCAGGCGGGGGCGTTGCGCCCTACCGCGCCGCCTATTTGCGCGGGATGGACTACCTGTTTGCTGCGCAGTTTCCCAACGGTGGATGGCCGCAGGTGTGGCCGCTGGAGGGCGGCTATCACGATGCGATCACTTATAACGACGACGCGATGACTCAGGTAGAGGAATTGATGGGTCATGCGGCAGATGGCAGCGATGAGTTTGAGTTTGTGCCCGAGGATGTTCGCGATCGTGCCGCGCACAGTTTCGAGCGCGGAATTGACTGCATTCTGGCTACGCAGATTGTTGCGAATGGAACGCTCACCGTATGGCCGCAGCAGGACGATGCGTTGTCGCTCAAGCCCGTGTCTGGCCGCAACTTTGAGCCTCCGGCTCAAAGCGCAAGCGAGAGCGCCAGCCTGCTCTTGCTGCTAATGAACGATCTTCCCCATCCCACCGCAAACGAACAGCGGTCCATCCGCGCCGCGGCTGCGTGGCTCAAGAGGACAGCGATCTACAACCATCGCTATGAGCGTGGCCCAAATGGCCGCGAGCTGGTTCCAAGCCAGGGCGCTGGGCCTATCTGGGCGCGCTATGATCAGATCGGCAAAGACATCCCAATTTTTGCCGACCGTGATAAGTCGCTTCACGACCATGTAAGTGAGCTGTCTATGGAGCGCCGGAACGGCTACGCCTGGTACAGCGCCGAAGCCCAGCGCGCGCTGGATCGGTTTGAAAAGTGGAGCGCGGAATTCCCGGAGAGAAAATGAAGAGTTACCGCAATCTTGTTTGGCTGGTATTGCTTGCCGCAATAGCGAGTAAGTGCCTGTGCGCCGCGCCTGCGGCAGAGCAGCCATGGTCGGAACGCACGGCCAACGCGGCAATCGAGCGCTGGCCCGATGGCCGCTTTGCGCCACCCAGCGCGCGCTGGGCTTGGAACTATGAGTTGGGCACGCTGCTTGAGGGCGTAGATGCCGTATGGCTGAACACGGCAGATCCGCGCTACTACAACTACATCAAGAGTTCCGTGAATCAGTTTGTAACTCCCGATGGCTCCATCCCCACCTGGAAGGTGGAAGAGAACCAGCTCGATAACATTTTGCTCGGCCGCCAGCTTCTGCTGTTATATGGAGTTACACAGGATCCGCGCTATGCAAAGGCCGCTACGCTGCTTTACCAGCAGCTTCTGCATCAGCCGCGCACGGCTTCCGGAGGATTCTGGCACAAGCAGAGATATCCGAATCAGATGTGGCTCGATGGGCTTTATATGGCCGAGCCTTTTTATGCCGAGTATGCCGCAACATTTCATCATCCCGATGCGTTTGAGGACATCACCCATCAGTTTGTGCTGATGGACGAGCACGCGCGCGATGCAAAGACGGGCCTTCTTTACCACGGATGGGACGAGTCGAAGCAGGAGCTCTGGGCTGACAAGAAGACTGGCCTATCTTCCCAGTTCTGGGCCAGGGCCATGGGCTGGCACATGATGGCCCTGGTGGACACGCTCTCCTATTATCCAGAAGGCGATCCTGGTCGGAAGCACCTCATCGAGCAACTCGACCGTGACACAACTGCTGTGGCTCGTTACCAGGATAAGACGACTGGCCTTTGGTATCAAGTACTCGATAAAGGCGCGGCGAAGGGAAACTATATCGAGTCTTCTGCCTCGTGCATGTTTGTCTATGCGCTAGCTAAAGGAGTACGCAGCGGCTATCTTCCTCAAAGTTATCTTGCCAATGCAGAGCGCGGTTACAAGGGGATTCTCAGCCACTTCATCGAGACGGGCGCCGACGGCTCAGTGTCACTTACGGGAACCGTAAAGGCTGTGGGCCTGGGCGGCGATCCCTATCGGGACGGAAGCTATGAATATTACATCGGAGAGAAGAGAGCCACGAACGATCCCAAGGGGGTGGGCGCATTTCTGCTGGCAAGCACAGAGATGGAGAACGTGGCGAATGCAAAGCTGGGGCGCGGCAAAACTGTACTGCTGGACGGCTGGTTCAACAGCCAGAAGCGTCCCGACGCATTCAACCAGCAGGTCTACTTTCACTACAAATGGGATGACCAGAACGAGAGCGGCTACTCACTGCTCGGCCACATCTTCCGAAACTACGGCGCGGAAACCAAAACTCGTTATTCAGCGCCCACGCTCGCAAGCCTTCATGAGGCGCAGGTTTACATCGTAGTCTCTCCCGATATTCCGATCAAGAACCCAAATCCGAATTATGTGCAACCCCAGGATGCCGCGCAAATTGCCGAGTGGGTTAAGGCAGGCGGCGTGCTCATGATTTTCGCCAACGATCCGGCGAATACCGATTTGGAACACTTGAATCTAATTACCCAGCGGTTCGGCATTCATCTCAACAGCGTCCTCCATAAACATGTGCTCGGACACTCGTGGGAGATGGGGAAGATCGCGATTCCAGGCAGCGGTTCCATCTTTCGGGATCCGCATACTTTGTTCATGAAAGATGTTTGCAATCTTTCGGTTCAGCCGCCTGCCGTCTCCGCGTTTCAGGATGACGAGGGAATTCTGATGGCTACGGCAAAGTACGGCAAAGGAACTGTATTCGTAACAGTCGATCCGTGGCTTTACAACGAATACACCGACGGACGCAAGCTGCCCGCCGAGTATGACAACTACGCTGCGGGCAAGGAACTAGCCCGCTGGATTCTAGGGC
>Ga0302319_10013525_pt1 | contig 15306 bp, 9 predicted proteins | sample Bog_T0_2_FD_203319 | JGI IMG/M metagenome (GOLD analysis project Ga0302319, IMG submission 203319) | Peat permafrost microbial communities from Stordalen Mire near Abisko, Sweden - Bog_T0_2 | ecosystem: Environmental > Terrestrial > Soil > Wetlands > Peat | place: Sweden: Abisko, Stordalen Mire... | reverse complement strand
GATTATGACAATGACGGGTTGCCTGATATTTTCATCACGGCCGTCGGCGGGAACCATCTGTTCCACAACGACGGACACGGCAAGTTTCACGAAGTGACCCAGGAGACGGGCGTGGGCGGTGCGACCAACGGCTGGAGCACGTGCGCAGCGTTCATTGATTACGACAACGACGGCAGGCTCGACCTCTTCGTCGGCAATTATGTGCAATGGTCGCCGGAGATTGACCGGGCAAAAAGTTATGAACTGCCCAACATAGGGCGCGCCTATGGACCGCCCCGCAACTTCGCAGGTGCCTTTCCCTATCTGTATCACAACGACGGCCACGGCCATTTTACCGATGTGTCGGCGCAGGCCGGCATCCAGATCAAGGACCCGGCCACGGGATTGCCGATGGCCAAATCGCTTGCGGTGGCGCCGGTCGATGTGGACAACGACGGCTGGATTGACCTGGTGGTGGCCAATGACACCGTGCCGAATTTTCTTTTTCACAACCAGCACGACGGCACGTTCAAGGAAATCGGCGCGAGCTCCGGGGTGGCCTATGATGCCTATGGCCTCGTCCGGGGCGCGATGGGCATAGATTCCGCCCGCTTTCGCAACGGCACGCTGGGCGTCGCCATCGGCAATTACGCCAATGAAATGAACGCTCTCTACGTTGCCCGGCGCGATTCACTCATTTTCGCCGACGAAGCCACCCAGGCTGGCGTCGGCCCGGCCAGCCAGAAGCTCTTGAAGTTTGGCCTCTTTTTCTTCGATTACGACCTCGACGGCCGGCTCGACGTGCTCACCGCCAATGGCCATCTCGAACCCGAAATCAACCGTGTGCAATCCAGTCAGCAATATCGCCAGCCCGCCCAGTTGTTCTGGAACCGCGGTGCCAGCACGGGCGTGGATTTTTTGCCCGTGCCCCCGGAAAAATGTGGTGCCGATTTGTTCCAACCCATCATCGGGCGCGGCTCGGCTTATGCCGACATTGACGGCGATGGCGACCTCGACGTGGTCCTGACCCAGATCGGCGGACCGCCGTTGTTGCTGCGCAACGATCAGGAACTGCATCATCATTGGATCCGGCTGAAACTTGTAGGCACCAAAAGCAACCGTGACGCCATCGGTGCGTGGATTAAAGTGAGGGTTGACGGCCACACTTTGTCGCGGCAGGTCATGCCTACCCGCAGTTATCTTTCCCAATCCGAACTACCAGTCACCATTGGTTTGGGTGATGCGCCCGAGCCAGAAACAGTAGAAATTCTCTGGCCCAGCGGCATCCGGCAGACAGTGGAAAATATCCTGGTGGACCAGCCGATGACCGTTACGGAAACCCCGTAGATCGGCTCGGCCATGCCGCTTGGCCAAGCAGCGGCTCGGTCCTGGCATTATGAAACAGTTTCTATTCCGTCTGGGCGTCGTAAGGGCGGATTTCTGAATGCCGGATTTGACCGCCGAGACCGGCGGTCCAGATTACGAGGCCGCCAACCACCAGCGCGCCTGCCAACAGCAGCAGGCCGAACCAGCTGGCAATGGCCCGGCCCCGGAACAGAATCAAGCCCGCCAGCGCCACGATTCCGAGCACGATGCAACCTGCCAGCGTCACTCCCGCCGCCGCCTGATGTTGTTCCAGGATGTGGTCCGAGAATCCCGGCAAACCTTTGACCACGCCTGCCGCCGTTCCGCCCGTCAGATATAATAGCACCGCCAGACCGGCAGCCAGGACGAACATGGCCATTGCCGCCTTCTGAATGTCCCGGCTTCCTTGCCAAACGCCGTAAGCCAGCCAGCCCAAGCCAAACAGGATGGCTAGAACTGGAACGTGGCACAGAACCAGATGAAGATGGGCGGCAGTGACCGGATTCATGTTTTCAGCAGGATTGCACTTCAGAACCGTCGGTGGAATTCATTTCTTCAATTGGTAAGAACATTTTTGGCTTTGTCAAAATTCCAGCGGCACGCGCACGACCAAGCCGCCCATCACGTCGCCAACCTTGAAATCCTGCTTTGGACTGGCCGGGTTCCGGCTATGGCAGTCGGCGCAGGCGTTCACGGTGGCCACCTCGGCATAGACGGCGGTGAAATACCGGCGGCCACCGAGCGATTCACTGCCGTAATAATTCAGGCCGGGATGGTCGAAAACAAATTGCAGGCCGGCCTTTTCCGTGTCGGTTTCGGGGGCATTCTTCGGATTGATCGGCCAGAGCGAACGCAGGACGTAATGGAATTCCGCGCCCTGTTGCTGGACTGATTCGGATGCCTGGCGCAGCATTCGGGCATGGAGCGTCATGAGATTTTCGTCCTGCCCCGGCGCGCCCCCCGGCGCGTAGTTTTGCAGGACCAAGCGGGCATAAGTGTCGTGGTCGGCGGCAATCACGGCATGGAGGGCGTCGGCCATCTCCTGCGGTTTGAACGTCACTGTCGGTTCCGGTGGCACGACCGGTCCGGCGGGTTGCTGCTCGCAACCGGTCCCGGCCAGGACCATCAGTCCGGCCAGAATGAAATGGTACAAGTTCCCGCGCAGCTTGATTGGTTTCATGACGGGCATCGTTTATTGTTTTGGTTTTGTCACGGTGGGAACGAACTGCCTGCCATGGGCTTCGAGCAATTGGAGTTTTATCTTCCGGTTGCCCTGGGGGTCAAAGGTTAAGATTCCAGACGCGCCGGCCAGTGAAAAAGCGAGGGGAAAAGCCTCGTTCGCCGGTCGTTCGCCGGAATGTTTCAGGATGTGGATCAACAACGTGGCCGCGTCATAAGCCGCCGTCGCCGTCGTATCCGGTTCATGGCCAAACCGCGCCCGAAAGTCGTCGTTGAAATGTTGAAAGGCAGTTGCGGCATCCTTCTCTAAAATGGGAGCGGGAACAATGAATCCGTCCATGGCGTCGCCTGCTGCGTCTGCAAAATCCGTCGAACATAGCCGGCCCGGCCCGGCCAGCTTGCCGGCAAATCCGGCGGTCCGCAGCGATTTCGCCAGTATCCCGGCCGTGGCTGGATCCAGCCACAGCAAAATGGCGTCGGGATGAGTTTTAAGAATTTGTCTGCCGAGCCGCGCCACGTTCGTGAGCGACCGGTTCACTTCCATGGTTTTCCCGATGGAGCAACCGGTGGCCATTGCGGCTTCGTTGAGGTCGCGGGCCGTTTCGCGTCCGGCGCGTCCGTCTGGAATCACGGACACCCAATGGTTGGCATGAATGCCGGTGAACAAAGTTTTGGCTTCCTCAACGGTGCGCGGAACAATGCGCGCCATCCAGGGGACGCCCGTCTGGCTGACCGAGGAATCGGCGCACAGGGAAATCACGGGCACGGCCGTGCGGCCGGAAACCTGCAACACGAGGTGCGTTGCCGCGCCGTCCGGCGGCGCAATCAAACCCAATGCGCCATCGTCGGTGACCATCCGTGCGGCTTCGACGCCATCCGCGCCCCACTGGCCGGTGCGGCCGCGAATGACCAGGCTGGCGTGCGGGCCGGGGGATTGATTGGCCAGTTCCACGCCGAGCGTTGCGCCGTCGCGGAGGCTGGTGGCGGCCGGTTCCTCCGGCGGCGCGAGCAGGCCGATGATGAGGTTGGTGTTGTCGGCGGACGTTTCATCGGCGCGCAGGCACGCAATACCCGACATCAAAGCGAGGGCGACCAAGGCAAAGCGCGCGGAAAAAAACATGGATTATTTTTCGGCAGTTTGGGGCAACTTCGATTTCGGCTCGGGGAAGTAATGCCATTTGCCTTGCTGGTATTGGGCGTAAACAATCGGCGCGATATTGTCCCAGCGGGCATCGAAGCGCATGTAACCGCACACCCCGTTGTATTCATCAATGGCGGCCATCAGGTCGCGAATCCGGTAGCGGTTCGGCCCGGCTTTCTTGATCGCGGTGATGAGCATTTGTGCGCCGTCGTAGGCGTAACCGGCGTAAATGTCCGGCTTCAGATCGTAACGTTTTTGGAAGCGCGCGACAAAATTCGTCCAAGCCGCGTCGGTTTTGTCCGGATCGAAAAAGTAGGAGGCGGTTGCACCTTCCGCCACTGCGGGACCGGCGAGCTTGACGAAGTCTGGGTCTACGAGCCGATCAAAGCCAAAGAACGCGGCCTTCACGCCCGCGGCCCGGAGTTGCGCCGCCGCCGGTCCGGTCTCGGCGGGATTGCCCCAGAAGACAATCGCCTCTGGATTCGCCTGTTTGATGACAGAGACCTGGGTGTCGAACGTGCGCTCGCCGTCCTTGAAATTGATTTCCTGCAACACGGGATGGCCGAGCCGGCGCACGGCATCCACGAACGGCCGGACGCCCAAGCGTCCTGGACGGTTGTTGGCGCGAAACACGACGATTTTGGTCAGGCCGCGTTCCTCGACGATGAGCCGGGCGAGCAGATAACCCTGCTGACGGTTATCGGGGAAATCGCGCAACAGCCAGGGAATTTGCGTCTCGGTCAGTGACGGGTCGGGATCGGAACAGTTGACCATGAAGGTTTCAATCTTGAGCGCGACGCGCAGCGCGACGTGCGTAGCGTCGCCGTCAATCGTGCCGATGAAGGCGAGCACATTGGTGTCGGCGAATTCAACGGCGATGTTCGCGGCGCTGCCCCATTGCGGCGAATCGGCTTTTTCGATGACCTCAAACGGCAGTTCGCCGGGCTGGCGCACGGCGTTGGCCTCTTCGATCGCCAGCATTACACCCTTCTTGCTCATCTCGCCCCGGACCGCTTCCGGTCCGTAAGGCGGCGGACTAAGCAGGCCGACCTTGAGCGATTTCAGGTCGGTCGGATCGGGATAATCCTTGCCCGGCCCGAGAAACGGCAGGCGGGTGAGCCAGTATTGGTAGAACGGCTTGATATTGCGGTAGGGCAGCATTTCATCCGGCACGCAACCGTAGTACGGATAAGCGCCCGACGGTTGTTGCGCCGCCGATGTTCCCGCCGGCAACACCGGTTCGACGAGGTAGTTGGTGTTGATGGTGGTATACTCTTTTTCCTCATAGGCGCACCAACCGGCGGGCACGACGGCCAGCAGGCCGGTCATAATCAGGAACAGTTTTTTCATGATGACCTCCTACTTTATGAGGATGGCAATGGCCTCAATTTCGACGAGCAAATCACTCCGGCAGAGCCGGGCCTGGATGCCGGTGCTGGCCGGGAACGGGTCCAGCCCCAGCGCGTGGAAAAATTCGTTGCGGATGGAATTAAATTCGCCGTAGTCGCGTTCGATGTCGCGAATGTAACAGGTGGTCCGGACCATGTCATGCCAGGTGGCGCCCTCACTGGCGAGCAGGCCGGTGAGGTTATAATAGGTGCGCCAGAGCTGGGCACGAAAATCGCCGGGGTAGAGCGTCTCGCCGTCCGGCCCGATGCTGGCGGTGCCGCTGAAGAGCAGTTGCGTGATGCCGCCGGGCAGGTCCACCCGCAGGCCGCGCACGAAGGCCGCGCCGTAGTCCGACGCTTCGTTCAAGACCTTCGGTTCGGTGATGGCCTGCTTGCTGACCATCTTCCGGCCTTTCGGCAGTTGTTTGATGAGGCCGACGGGCGCGGATTCGCACGCAGGCAGGCCGAGCGCATGGCGCGCGATTTTTTCCGCGTCGGAATAGTTGATCAGGCGATCCGCCTGGCTGCCGGGGATGATGACGTTTGATTTCATAATATGTGACCTTTCTAAATTCGGGTTATTTCGCGTCGGCGAATCTGGTGGATTTCTGTGGCATGGCAAATATTGCGTGTGACAGCCCGTCGGAGGTGGCGAACCAGGCTTCTTGGTCATCCACCCAGATGCCGAGGACGAAATCATTCGGCAGTTTGGTGGCCATGGTCCGCGTCTCGACCGGCTGGCCGGGACGCGTGATTTCAACAACGCCTTCGCTCTTTTCATTGGTGCGATAATTGACCCAGGTGTCGCCGTCGGTCACGGAGATGCCACGGTCGGTGCCCACCCAGGCAACGCGGCCATGGGGCTGGATGAAATTGACGAAGTTGGAGACGAGCGGCGATTTTTTTTCCTGCCACGTGCGCCAGCGCGAGCCGTCGTAGCGTGACATGCCAAAATAGGTCGCCTGCCAGAGGATGCCGTCCTCCCAGGCAACCCAGGAGGTGATGTCGGCGACCGGGCCGGCGTCATGCACGAGTTCAAAATGAAAGTCGCGGTCGGGATCGCGATATTCCGTGAAAATCTTTTTAACCAGGTCGTATTCGAGAATGCCGCCGCCCCACACGCCCACGAAGACCCTATCGTTCGCGCCTTTCACAGAATAGACCCATGGTTCGTGCATGGTGGTGTTGGTTTGGTCGAAAATGGTCCATTCGCCGGTCTTGAGATTCAACACCCCCAGACCTGCGGCGGTGGCCACCCAAAGATTGTCCCCCACGACGTCCAGGCCATAGATCACGTTGTTGGGCAGGCCGCTGTCGGTTTGCAGGTAGGTGGTGATGCGGCCGGCGCTGTAGCGGTTTAACCCGCGCATGGTGCCGATCCACATGTCGCCGGTGCGCTTGTCCTCCACCATACACATCACCATCCGGTGACTGAGGCCTTCGTTCGTGCCGATGCGGCGGAATTTTCCGTCCTCGAGCACCAGCGCGCCGCCATAGGTGCCGACCCAGAGTTTGCCGTCACTGGCGCGCAACACACAGTGGACCTTGTGCGTGGGCATTCCCTCCTTCATCTGGACATTTTCAAACCGGTCGATCAACGGGAACGGCAGGGGCGCGTCGTTCGTCGCCGTGTCCGCAGCGCGGGCGCCGGGCGCGCCGGCAAAGGAAAGCAGCAGCGCGATTCCCGCGGAGACCATCAAAGAATTTAAAATGTTTTTCATGGCTTGGGTTTCTTTCGGTTCAGAGGGTCTTTAGATAATCAACCAAATCGTTGAGCTGGATTTTGTTCATGTAACTGGTCACACCATGCAGGTCGTTCGTGTTGTAGGTGGTCCAGATTTCCTCCAGGGACAGCGCCCGGCCGTCGTGCAGATACGGCGCGGTGTCGGCGACGCCCAGCAGATGCGGGGTGTCAAATGTTCCTCCGGTGCCGACGTCAAATGACAGCCGCGCCGAGTACAGCGGCGGGCGATGGCAGGTGGCGCACCGGCGCTCGTGCGGAATCTCCTTGCCGGTCGGGGTGCTGGTGGCGAAGAAAATCGCCTTGCCGCGCGCCTGCGATGGCGTCAATTTTCCGTCCGCGCTGCGGGCCATGACCCGCTGTGGTGGCAGCGACTTAATGAACGTCGTCAGGTCCACCAATTCCTTCTGGGGAATCGGATCGGTGCGCATCAACACTTTTGCGAAGCGTGGGCCGCATTGCACTTCGAGGCTCGGATTTCTCCCGTTCCACTTGAACGGTTCGGTGCCGGCCACGCCCATCAGGCTCCGATTGTCGAGTAGGTTGTCGCCAATGCCGGTCGTGTCAAAATCGTAACTCAGGCCATCCACGTGCCCGTCGGGGTGGCAGGAGCGGCAGGAGAATTGATGCTGGAAGGTGTAAGCCGCCCGGGTGAAGACCCGCTCGCCGCGTCGGATGGGATCATTCAATCCGCCGTCGCCCAGCACAATCCGGCCCTGCACGGCCAGGCTTTTCGTGTCCACCGCCAAGATGCTGTCCTGCAGCCGTTCGGCGACAAACAATGTGCCGCCGTCCGGGCTGAGCGCGAGTTGCTTCGGGTTGCGCTCGGTGGGAATGCGGGCGGTGACGTATTCAGGCGAGAGTGACATGTCATAAATCGCCTCTTGTCTGGCTGCGGAGTCCGCTTTTTCCAACCAGGCCGCCAGGCGGTCCAAATCCACGACGGTGACCACGTCACCGCCGCCGGAGGCGACAAAGGCGCGCTGGCCGGACGGGTCCACTGCAATGCCGGACGGATCGGCAAAATAATTGTTCGCCTCGTCGAGCGGCATCTGGATGACATCGCCGGTTTTGGTGTCGGTGACCGCCAGGCCGCTCGACATCACCCAGCCATTGGCGACCTGCGTGATGGGGACGAGGTTGCGGACCTTGACGAGCGGCGTCAGCATCCACGACCGCGCCGGCACGGCGCTGATGCCTTCGGAAAGATGCGCCGAGTCGAGCGCTTCGCGGTGTACCGTACGCGCCGTCATGGGATTGATCTCGGTGATTTCCGATGCGGGAATGGTTTTGACCGAGACCAGCCGGACCATGCGATTGGCGACGAAGGCGCGGGTTCCGTCCGACGTGACCGCCACGGCAAACGGTTCGCGACCCGCCGATGGCCGGCCCAATTCCTGCAACGGTGAGACCGAGAGGACGGAAATGTCGTCCGACATAGAATTGGCCACCACCAGCCGGTCGCCGGCTGCAGTGCGACAAAAGGCGACGGCCACCGGTGCCATGCCCACGGCGATCGAGCCGGTTTCCTGAAGCGTTTTTGTGTCCAGTACCGCCAACCGGTCGCCGTCCCGGCAGGTGACGAAGAGATTTTTCCCGGCTGTGTCCAGGGCCAGCCCAAACGGCCTGCCCGGTACCGTGACCCGGCGCAGGATCTGCCGCGAGGCGGTGTCCGCCTCGGCCACTTCATCGCGGTCATCAAGGGCGATGTAAATTTTAAGGCCATTGGGTGAAACCACCAATCCGGCGGGCGCGTCGTGATGCGGGCGGGGCTGGGCCCAGCGCAGCCGGGAGGTGGAAACGAGGTGACAGTTGTAGCAGGTCACGCTGGTGAGGGTTTTCTGGCCGGACATGCGGCGCATGTGGTCAATCCAGTAATATTGTCCGAGCCAGAGCGCGATGCCGGCGGAGCACGACAGAATCAACAGGATGAGCAAAAGGCGCTTTTTCATCAGTTGGATTTGGTTGGTGCCGGCCCGGTATTTTTCAGTGCCACCGATGTTATCGGCACGCTCACGGCCAGGGGACGATGGTTGTGCGGCGCGCGGTTGCGCGGTTCGTGACAGCCGATGCAGGAGCGGTTTTCAGCCGGTCGCACCCAGAGCATCGGCGCTTGTCGCCGCAGGACCCGGCCATTTTCATCCAGCGACTCGAAACCGAGCGGCACGTCCGCCGGTACTTCTGCCAGAAACGAACCATCGGTTTGAACCGGCACCTCGCCGAGCGCGCAAATGGTTCCCGGCGACGTTTCTGCGAGGACACGGATATGGGTGGCCACGGGCATTCCTCCGGCCACGGGGTCGCTGGAAAAATTCGCGTTCAGACAGAGGATTTTTCCGGTTGATTTAGTCGGGTTCATGCCCGAGATCCGTCCCATGGGACTTGGGTGTGTGGCTACTTCGACCGCTTCACAATTATTCCATGCGGGATCCGCCAGGAGCGGTGCGTCCAGTGTGGTCGCGGTCGAACCCGCCCGGAACAGTGCGAGTGAAGACTCGGCACCCGGTGGACTTTCAGCGCACACGAGCAAATCGCCGTTGCTGGCAGGTTGCACCGAGCTGACCCGGCCGGTGAAACCGGGAAACAGCGGCGCGCGGCTCTGAAATGGCCGGGCCATATGGACCAATTCCGCCGCACCGCCCGGTGAAACGGAACCGGACTTTGAAACCAGAAAAACGATGCGGCCATCGGTGAGCAACCGGGGCTGCTGGATGATCGAGTCGGGAGATTCCGGGCTGGCGAAGGCGGTGATTTCCGTGCCGTCGTTGTTGATCGTAAACAGGGCCGGGCCGGAGGTGGAGTTGACGGATTTCAGCGATGGGGTTGAGACAAACAGAATTCTTCCGTCGTCGAGTATTGTTTGCGCGGTGATGCCGTGGGAGCTGAAGGTCAGCTGGTGCGGCGGGCTGCCGGGCGTTTGCACATAAAGCTGCGACAGCGGCTGGTCGGGATTGGTTCCGCCAATTTTGGGCACCGGCGAAGCGAAGACCAGGCTTCCGTTCGGAAGCAACGCTGGACTCATTGCGCCACCGGGAATGGAGGTCAGCTGCTGAAGCCGGCCATCCGCCAAAACCTCCTGATAAATCTGCCACTCGGCGGTGACACTGGTTTTGCCCGTGAAGAAAACGCGTCGGCCATCGTAGGAAACCACCGGATCACCGGCAGCCGTCAAACCTTCGGAAAGCACCTGAACCCGACCGGAACCCAACGGCACCTCCATGAGGACGACGCGGCTGCCGGCCGGATAACGCGAATCCAAAATGTCAGAGTCAGCGTTCGCGGCGCTGGAGAACGGTGATTGCGTGAGGATCAATGCGCCGACGGGCGGCCCGGGCTTGCGGCAACCGGTGGCCGCCAGCAAAACGAGGCCGGCGGCAATCATGGAAATTTTAAAATGGCTGGCGGGGTTCACGTTTATTGCCGTTCACCGGTTTCGCGGACCTTGAGGATTTGATCCACCTTGACGTTGGTCAGTTCCTGAACCTGTTTGCTCGACCACAGGATTTCGATGCGGTCCACATTGGTCGCCTGGCCCAGGCCAAAGTGCAGGCGGCGGTCGCTTTGCATCAGGAAGCCCGACGCGCAGCGCGCTTCGGCAAAATAGGTTTTGCCGCCGGCGGTCACCTTCACTTTTGCGCCGAAGCCGTCGCGGTTGCTCTTCGTGCCTTCGGGGTCGAGCGTAATCCAGTGATTGCCCGATTGGTCACGGTTGCGGAGCAGGAAAGGCCGGTTGCCAATGGTGGTGACGATGATGTCCAGGTGGCCATCATTGTTGTAATCCGCCACGGCGCTGCCGCGGGCGTTGATTTTGGTTTTGAAATATGCGCCGCCCCTGGCCGCCGCGTCCGTAAAGGTGCCGTCGCCCCGGTTTTCCAGCAGCAAACTTTCCCAGCCAACGAGGTAATGTGGATCGCCATTGGCAATGAAGATGTCGAGCTTGCCGCTGTTGTCGAAGTCGAGGAAGCAGCCGCCCCAGCCGACAAATTGCGCGGTCAGCGAGCCGAGGCCCGAAGCCATCATGCGGTCGTCAAAAATCCCGTTGGTCGTGCCCATGTAAAGCGAGCCATAGCCCAGCCGGGTGACGAGAATGTCCTCGATGCCGTCGTTGTTGCAGTCGCCGATGGTGGCGGCCATGGAGCCAGCGGCCTCGCCCATAGCGTTGAAGGCCACGCCGGCTTGCAGCGCCCTGTCTTGGAAATGGCCCTTGCCGTCATTGATCAGCAGTAGGTTCGGGGTGCCGTCATCCGAAATGTAAAGGTCCGGCGCGCCATCGTTGTTGTAATCGAACACGGTCACCGACATTGCCCGGTGTCCGGAAATTTCGATGCCGGAAGACTTGCTGACGTCCTCGAACGTGCCGTCGCCGCGATTGTGATACAACTTGTTAAATTGCGGTTTGTAGGAAAGCGGGCCGGGATAGGCGTCGGGGTTGTAGTAGAGTTGATAGCTGGGATCAAAGGTGAGGTAGTTTGCGACAAAGAGGTCAAGCTTGCCGTCGTTGTCCGCGTCGAAAAAGACCGCGCCAATGCCCGTGCCGCCGGTGTTGGCGACACCGGCTTTTTCCGTGACGTCTTCAAACGTGCCATCGCCGCGATTGTGGAAAAGATAGGAGCGTCCAATGCCGACCACATAAAGGTCGGCGTGGCCGTCGTTGTCGTAATCGGCGGCGACGGCGGCGGTGCAATAGCCCAGGCCGCCCAACCCGGCCTTTTCCGTGACATCCTCGAATGTGCCATCGCCGCGATTGCGGTAAAGGCGCGGCCCTTGGCGGACTGTGCCGGGTACGTGGTGCGTGACGCCGTCGAGCGGGCCGGAGTTGACCAGGAACAAATCCATTCGCCCGTCGCCGTCGTAATCCAGCCAGCACCCGCCCGCGCCGTTGGATTCGATGATGTTCGCAATTTTTGTGTCGCAGAACTGGTTGACGAATTGAATGCCGGCCTGGACGGTGACGTCCTCGAACAGATCCTCCGGTCCGGCGGGAACCGGCGGGGTGACGGCCAGTGCGGGTGTCGGCGGGGGCGTCACGCTGGCGGCGGATCCGGAGAACTGCCGCCTGATCGTGATGGCGGCGATCACCAAGGCCACGCTAACGGCAGCCGCGACAGCGATCTTTGGAAAAAAACTTTTGTTGTTCATAAAAATTGCCTTTATCTGAATCGACCAACGGCTGCGTCTGACCACCACTGCCTGTAAAGCCACTCAACAGAATAATTTTATAAATTAAAAGTATTACTAATTATAATAACTAGTAAACTTTCTGTTTTTATATTTAAAAAATAACATTGAAGTCCAGTCTCGCCCAATCGTTCTGGGACGAACGGTTGGCTTTTGGGGGCGAGCGGAGGCTATGGGGCGTTTTTTACGATTTTGGAAGCGGAAGAGCGTGATGGGCTCGGGGGCTTTGGTTTGCTACATCCTCCAGTTTGCGCTTTTCCTCCGCCCAGTTTCCCGGTTAAGTAGACGTAAGTCACGCGCCGCGGTTGAACAGCCCTGAACCGTGGGAGCGGATGAATCTCCGCCTATGTTAAAACGTTCAATTTGGATTGTTGTCGGAATTGCCACGGTGGGGCTGGCCATCCTCCTGATGCGGTCAATCGGCGGTGCAGATGGTTTCACCCGCTTGATGACGCGCGGAAACGGTTTCTTGGAAAGGGGCGACGCTACAAACGCCATTGCCATCTACGGGCAAGTGGTGAAGCTGGTGCCGGAAAATCTTGACGCGCGTTTGAATCTGGCCAACGCCTGCCTTTTGGCCGACGAAAGTTCAAATGTCCTTGAAGAATGCCAGCAGGTTCTCAGGCTGGATCACAACAGCGCGGCGGCATATTATCTGATGGGCTGCGCCTATTTGCGGTTGAATCAGCCGGAGCCGGCTGTCCAGGCGTTCCAGCAATCCGGGCAAATTGACAACGCCGTGACCGCCCTGCATTTCCAGCTCGGTCTGGCCCAGGCGCGTCTGGGCCATCTCGACGACGCCATCAGTGAATTCGAAACCGTCGCGCGCTTCGAGCCGGAGCATCCTTCTGTTCACTACCAGCTCAGCCTTCTTTATGGCCGCGTTGGGCGGCCGGATGATGCCTCGCGGGAAATGCAGAAGCACCAGGAGATCCTGGCCAAAAATCACGGCAGCGCAAGCGGTGCGGTCACGTTCGAGCGCTGCAAATACACGCAGCCACGGATGACGTTCGCGCTGGAACAGCCCCAGCGCCGTGGCGTGCCGGTGCGTTTTACCGATGTCACGGCCACCGCGTTCAGCCGGCCGTCAGATTATCACGGGCCGATGGTGGTGCTGGATTACAACCACGACGGACGCAACAGCCTCTTTGTCATGGAAGGAGATAAGGGCTTCCGCGTCCTGGACAATCAGAACGGCCGGTTCGCGCCGCTCGGCGAACTCCTGCCTGCCAAACCCGGCGCGACCTACCGTCGCTGTCTGGTGGGCGACATGAACAACGACCGGTTTGAGGATGTGATTGTGCTTGGCGAACAGGCGTCGCACGCCTTCAAATTCGCCACCAACGGGCAGGTTCGCGAAGTCACCTCGATTTCCGGATTGGACAAGCTGAAAGCGCGGGATGGCCTGCTGGCAGACCTCGATTTCACGGGCAAGCTGGATCTGCTCGCGGTCCTGCCGGACGGCAGCGGATTGCAGGTTTATCGTAATCTCGGAAACTTTTACCTTCAGGACCACACCATGGAGTCAGGTTTGCCCGCAACTTTCGCCGCTGCCGAACACGTTGCGGTCGAGGATTGGAACAACGCAGATGTTCCGGGCGTTTTTGTCACGCGCACCAGCCAGCCGCCCGCTTTCTTCCCCAAACAACGCGCGGGAACTTTTGTGGAAACCAATTCACCTGCGGACTGGCCGGCTGGCAGCGTCATCGCCACCGGCGATCTGAACAATGACCTGCGGGCTGACCTCGTTGTGGCCGGCGGAAACAATCTCACCATTCTTTTCGGCGGCTTGAACCAACGGCTGACCCTACCGTTGCGCGGGCTGCAGGCGAAGGGGATTTTGCTCGCGGATTATGACAATGACGGCTGGCTGGATGTGATTGCCTGGGGCAACGGCGTGCGGGTCTGGCGCAATCTGGGCCGGGCCGGTTTCGCCGATGTCACCGCCGATCTGGGCCTCGATAAAATCGGCCCGTTGGACGCGTTGGTGGCGGCTGATTTTGACGGCGACGGCGACACGGACCTGATCGCCAGCACTCCCAACGGCCTGCAATTTTTGCGGAACGACGGCGGCAACGCGAACCGGCAGTTGAAGCTGAGGCTGGTGGGCAACCGCTCCAATGCCAGCGCGCTGGGCGTGCGCGTCGAACTGGCGTCCGGCAACTGGCGGACAATTCGCACCCTCCAGCAGCTTCCCTTTGAGATTGGCATCGGGAAGCGCGACAAACTCGACACGCTTAAAACGCGCTGGTTCGATCTTTCCAGTACGCTCGTGGATGTGACGGTGCCAACCAATCAACTGACGCTCGATGAACTGACGCTGCCCAGCGGCTCCTGTCCGTATCTTTACGCCTGGGATGGACAACGATTTAAATTTGTTACTGACATCCTCGGCGCGTCGCCCCTCGGTCTGCCGGTCAGCAAGGGCCGCTACCTCGAAGCTGATCCTGAAGAATTTTTGGTGCTGGGCGGCGAACAGCATTTTCCAGCGAAGGAAGGTTCATACGAAGTCCGGGTGACCGAGGAGCTTCGTGAAGTGCTCTATCTGGACGAAGCCCGGCTGGTGGTGGTGGATCACCCGGCCGGAACAATGGTTTTCCCGACCAGCAAGCTGCATCCCGGCAAACCGTTTCCGCCGCATGAACTCTGGACCCTGCGTCCGGTGGCCCAGCTCAAGCAGGCTGTGCGCAGCGACGGCCTGGACGTAACCGAGGCATTAACCAAGACCGATGGCCGGATGGTTTCACCTGTGAAATTGCGTGAAGCGCAACTGCGCGGACTGGCCGAACCGTTTTCCGTCACCATGGATTTCGGCGAGTTGCCCTTCGACCGTCCGCTCGTTCTCGTCTTGAACGGCTGGCTGCGTTTCGGCGGCGGCATGGCGAACGTGGCGGCCTCGCTTGATCCGAATCTGCCGTTTCCATTTCCGACCCTGGAAGCGGAACTGCCAGACGGGTCGTGGAAAAAGGTGGACACCGATGTTGGAGCGCCTGCGGGCAAAACCAAAACCATCCTCGTTGACTTGGAAAAAAAACTTCCGCCGGGCGCGCGGCGGCTGCGGCTGACAACGGCATTTGAAATCTACTGGGACTCCGCCAGTCTCTGCGAGAAGGTGGCGGCGGATCAGAACCATCAGGTTTCCCTGGCTCCCGGTCACACGGATTTGCATTGGCGGGGATTCAGCGAATTTGCCGCTTTGCCCGCCGCTCTGCCTCTCACTCCGGAATATGACCGGCTCCGGTCCGAACCGCCCTGGCGGCGCACGCCGTCCGGCTGGTGTACGCGCTACGGTCCGGTGGACGAACTGCTGCAAAAGAGCGATGATGCGCTCGTGC
>Ga0302319_10013524_pt1 | contig 15306 bp, 11 predicted proteins | sample Bog_T0_2_FD_203319 | JGI IMG/M metagenome (GOLD analysis project Ga0302319, IMG submission 203319) | Peat permafrost microbial communities from Stordalen Mire near Abisko, Sweden - Bog_T0_2 | ecosystem: Environmental > Terrestrial > Soil > Wetlands > Peat | place: Sweden: Abisko, Stordalen Mire... | reverse complement strand
ACGTTTCAATCCACGCCCCCGCGAAGGGGGCGACGTGGTTGCCATCACTCCGGATCCGCCGATCCGGACGTTTCAATCCACGCCCCCGCGAAGGGGGCGACTATTGGGGGTCAGCCCGTTGTCCAGATTGGTATTTGTTTCAATCCACGCCCCCGCGAAGGGGGCGACGGGCCAGAGTGCCGGAGATGCCGCCCGGCGCGCTTGTTTCAATCCACGCCCCCGCGAAGGGGGCGACGGGCACGAACTGGACGCCCGACAGCGATTGGTCGACGTTTCAATCCACGCCCCCGCGAAGGGGGCGACACCGCCTCTTCGGCCGGGCTGAGGTTGTCCAATTTGTTTCAATCCACGCCCCCGCGAAGGGGGCGACTGTTGACCATGTAGATCTGGCCGGTGTCGCACTCGTTTCAATCCACGCCCCCGCGAAGGGGGCGACAGCCCCAGGAACGGGCTGATCAACTCGCCGGCCATGTTTCAATCCACGCCCCCGCGAAGGGGGCGACAGCCCCAGGAACGGGCTGATCAACTCGCCGGCCATGTTTCAATCCACGCCCCCGCGAAGGGGGCGACCCGCCAGCCCTGTGGCGATGGTGGTCAGGGTATCGGTTTCAATCCACGCCCCCGCGAAGGGGGCGACTTGAGAAACAGCACCGCGTCGCCGCCCGACGGCAGGTTTCAATCCACGCCCCCGCGAAGGGGGCGACGCGCTTATCACCAGGGTCGTGTTGCTGGTCAACGCGTTTCAATCCACGCCCCCGCGAAGGGGGCGACTCGGGTGGTAGCGGATCATCGATCCACGTTTTGATCGTTTCAATCCACGCCCCCGCGAAGGGGGCGACTAGCATATACAGCGTGCTCATATCGATAATCGGCAGTTTCAATCCACGCCCCCGCGAAGGGGGCGACGGCCTCAGTTTATCCACTTGTTCAAGAACCTGCCAGAGGGGCATTGGTGCGAACCCTGGCGCGACCTTGTGACGGAACCGGGACCGGCGACGGAGAGTGACTGCGGCGACGGATGCAAGCTGTTGATCGCACAGTATTTTGGCGACTTTGCGATCCCCCCGGCCTCGGAGGCGCCGCTTGGGGTTCGCGGAGGTCAGAAAATCACCGGGCCGGCGAGGTCGAGCACCTCCTTGGCCCCGATGTGTTCCACGCGCCGTCTGGCATCGGCACCCAGATGGTAAAACCGAAGACTGTCGCTCTTCGGGTCGATCTCCCCAATCAGCCGCGCCCGCAATGCGGTCCACTGTGCGGGATCGACCTCGCATTCGAAAACGGAAAATTGCACCCTCTGGCCATAATCCTGGCATGCCCGGGCGACCCGCCGGAGCCGACGGCGGCCGGCGCCATCCTGGGTGGTTACGTCGTAGGTGATCAGCATCAGCATCGGCGCGCCTCATTTCCACAGGAAGGGCGGATAACCATCGAGGTCGCCACGAAGATGGCGGGCCAGAAGTCGCGCCTGGATGTGCGGAACCAGACCGAATGTTACTTTCTCTTCGAGAAACGGGTGGGTGATCTCGTCTCGCTTGCGGTCCTGGTAGGCGGCCAGTACCGTCTTGCGGGTATCATCGCGCAGCAAAACCGCGCCGCCGTCCATGGTCTGGAAATCAGAGGCGCCGACCTGCTGCCGGTTGATCAGGGAGAGCGCGACGCGATCGGCCAGCACCGGGCGAAGCTCCTCCATCAGGTCGAGTGCCAGACTGGACCGGCCGGGGCGTTCGCGGTGCAGGAAACCGACCTGGGGGTCGAGACCGACGGTCTCCAGCGCCGACCGGCAATCGTGGCCGACCATGGCATAAAGGAACGACAACAGGGCGTTGCAGGCATCGAGCGGCGGCCGGCGCGACCGGCCGGTGAACCGAAAGGCCGGGTCGTCGCGCTGGATCAGCAGGTCGAACACGCCGAAATAGGCGCTGGCGGCTTCGCCTTCATGGCCGCGGGCACTGTCGGTATCGGCCGCGGCGGCGGCGTGCCGGGCCGCGTCCCCCAGGCGCCGTTGGGCATCGTCGAGCCGGGCGCGGTCGGCCTCCGCCATGTCATCGCCATGATCGCGCAGGGCGCGGCGCAGTACGGTGCGTTGATTGGCGGCCTTGCCGGCGACCAGGGCACGGGCGACGACCGCGGTGGCGTCGGCATCGTCGGCGATCCGATATTGGCGCCGACGCAACAGCACATTGCCGCTTTGCGGGCCTTCGACGCGGGCGAGGAACCGGCCGTGTTCGCTGAGAAAGGAAATGGCGATTCCCAGTTCGGCGCAATAGCCCATCAAAGGCGGCGAAACGCCGATCCGGCCGAAGCAGACGATGCCGCCCATCAGATGGGCGGGCACCCGGCCGCGTTCGGCCTTGTCGACTTCGACGACGATGTTGGCGCCGTCCTTATGCAGCCAGGCGCCTTCGGTGGTGACGAACAGGGTGTTGAGGTGGCGGCGCATGGCCTCAGTCTCCCAACTGGCGGCCCAGCCAGCCGGCGATCCGGGGCGGACGGGCCAGGGCCTGGGGGCGGCAAAGGTCGAGCAGGGAACAGGTGTTGCAGGCCGCGGCGGTGAAAACCGGCGCCGGCGTCCGACCGGCCGCGATCATCGCGCGGGCGGACGCGGCGGTGGCTTCGGTCAGCGCGCGCAACCCGGCATCGATCGCAACCACGGTGCGGCGCCGGTTTTCACCGTAGAACAGGGCGCCCTCGGGGACCGGCACGCCGAACATCTCTTCCAGGCACAGCGCCTGGGCGCACACCTGAACCTCGTCGGCCCGGTGCGCCTTGGGCCGCCCGCGCTTGTATTCCACCGGATAGGGCCGGTCTTCGCGGCCATGGAACTCGACCACGTCGGCCACGCCGGTCAGACCCAGGCGGCGGCAGGCGAGCGGGACCGAGCGGGCGAGCCGAACGCCGGCGCGCCGGTCCCGCCCGCCGCGGTCGACGGTCTCGTGCAAGACCCGCCCCTCGGCGGTGAAGCGGTTCTCGGCCCACGCCTGTTCGACATGAATGAGCGCGCATTGGCGCGGGCAGAACAGGTAATGCTGGAGGGCCGACAGGGGAATGAGAAGTTCGTCGTCCTCAAGGTCCATCGGCCGGCGCTCCCTCGCTCTTTCGACGCTCAGAACCGTTCGATGACCTCGACTCCGGCCGGCACGGCGGCGCTGTCGACATCGATGACGTAGTCATCAAAGGACCGCGCGGGCGGCGGGTTGGACTCGCCCTCCCGGTGCCGCCGCCTGACCTTGACCAGATCGAACAGTCTGGCCGCCGAGGCGGCGCCGAGCATGGCCTGCTTTTTCCGCTGCTCCGGGTCGGGGTCGGTGCCGACATGCTTGAACAGGATCAGCCGGCGCCCGGCCATCTCGCCGCGGGCGGCGGAACGGTCGTGATCGAACATCTGCTCCAGGGCCTGCCACAGCAACTCCAGGTCCGCCTCGTCGAAGCCGGTGCGCCCGGCGAGGTTGGCGGAAATGTAGCCATGGCCGCGATAGAGGCCGTAGGGCACGATGTGCTTGCGTCCCATGGTGCGGTTGTCGCGCCGCCCGTCGCCCTCGCCCTCCTTGCCTTCCTTGCCCTCCTTGCGCTCGACCAGTTCCTTTTCCGAGGTCACGGCCATGCGGGTGATCGAGATTTCGAGCGGCAGGATCGGCTCGACCGAGCGCGCGAACGAGAACTGCACCGGGCCGCGCACCTGGCCGCAATTGATGCCGGTGCTCATGACCGCGCCGAAGCTGCGGACGTCGAAGAAATTGTCGCACATGAAGCCGCGCACGGCTTTCTCTTCGGTGTCGGTCTTGGGCGAAAGCTTCTTGGACTTGTCGACGTCCTTGTCGTCGGGGCGCACCGCCTTGTACGCGGCGCGGTGCTGTTCGTTCAGGATGGCGCCTTCCTGGACATAGATGCCGTAGCGGGGCTCGCCGTCCCGCACCATCGAGACGAAGTTGCGGACCTTGCGCTTCAGGCAGACGTCGGTGACCAGCCCCTCGTTGGTTTCGGGGTCAAGCCGCGGCATGTTGCCGGCATCGGGGTCGCCGTTGGGGTTGCCGTTGATGACGTCGAACAGGAAGACGAATTCATAGCGATTGGCGATGGCGGGCATGGCTCAGTTTTCCTCGTCCGGGGATTCGATGGTGTCGTCAGGAGCGTCCGGCTCGACCGCTTCGGCCGCGCCCGCGGGGGCCTTGGTGGTATGGCGCTGGTGGTAATAGCCGACGGCGAAGCGGCCCTGGTCCTCCAGGCGCAGGTGGCGGGGCAGGTCCATCTCCAGGTCGGCCAGGATGTCGCCGATCTCGCGCTCGAACCAGACCGCGAGGCCGCCGGTGTCGGTCTTCTTGCGCAGCACCGACAGGTGATGGTTGGCGCCGCGCAGCAACAGCGGAAAGACGCTGGACGGCGTCGCCGACGCCGCGCCGAAATAGCGGTCGCGGATGGTGGCGTTGACCCCCCTGCCGAGTGCCGCGCGCTGGAGGTTTTCCAGCACCGCGAACAGCCGGCCCAGGCGGTAGGCCGGGTTCTGCTGCTTACGATCGAGAGCCACGGGGACATCCTCCTTGTCAAAACCTTTGCGAAAATCGCGGGCGATGCAGGCCTTGCAGATCGCGGCGCGCCGGCCGCTGATCTCGCCGTCGGCACGGATGCGCAGAATCACCGCCGCCAGCAGACTGCGCGGATAGCGGCCGTCGGTCAGAATCGCGCGCATCACCTCGCCGCCGAGCTGTTTGGGAATGTTCTCGGCCTTGCGCTGGAGCGCCGTCTCATAGAGCAGCGCCTGCACCGACGGCGGGCTCCGCCACGCCGGGGGATCGATCGCCAGATCCTCCGCGTGCCGGTCGAGACAGTCCCGCAGCGAACCGAGGGTGGTGTCGTGCCAGAAGCGCACCGACAGCCGCGCGCCGTTGGGAGCAAGGCCCAGGATGTAGAACCGGGTGTCGGGGCAGAGGTCGGGGGCGCCTTCGCCCGGCGCCCGGCCCCGGCTGGCCGGCACCAGCGCCAGATCGCGCAGACGGGCGGTTTCTCCCTGGTCCGCGCGCTTTTCTTTGGCGAGGCGTTTGCGCTCGTCCGCGGTTTTCTCTCCGGTTTCCGGAGGCGCCGGTGGCCTGAACTGGTCATGGACGAAGATTTCCGCGTTCCGGGCCGCGGTTTCGCCGACCCCGGCCGCGTCGGCCCAGAACACGGTGGAGGCGTCGGCGATCTGGACGCGGTTGCGGCTGTCGCGGGCGAGCAGCGCGTTGAGCGCGGTGCCGTAGCCGAAACCGGCGGCTTCCGACACCGGCGCGTTGGCGCCCTGCGTCCTGCCGTAGGATTTCGAGGCGTCGAGATGGAACGAAACCAGCGAGGCACCCGAGGTTTGCGCGCCCCACACGCCCTTGATTGCCGGATGCAGACGGGCGACCGGGGCGACATGGCCCGTCACCAGACACATCTCGTCCGATCCCGCGGCGTCCGCGACCTGCCGTTCCCAGACCAGCCGGGCGGCGGGTCGGTCATGGACGAAGCGCGGATGCCGGTTGTCGTCGACGTCGCCCCTGAGCATGAAGGCGAGGTTCTGGTCGAGCATCCCGTCGTCGAACAGCGGCGGCCCGAAGTCGTCGGGGTTCCAGCGTTCCACGAAGCGCCGGACCGCCAGCAGGCCTTCGTCAGTGGTGCCCGCCAGCAGCCGGCGATGAAGCTCGCGAAACGCCGCCAGATGGCCGTCGAAACGGGCGCGGCCGCCGGCCGCCTTGTCGGTGCCCAGCCCGAGCACCAATTGGCTCTTATCCCACAGGAAGAACGAGCGCGGGGTCACGCCCGGCCGCTTGAACGACTGGGGTACCGCCATCTGCCGCGGCACCTGCTTTTTCTTGTCCGACGGATTGCGCAGGTCTTTCGTCCCGACCACCTCGCCCTCGGGGCCGAGGACCAGCGCAAAGCCGATGCCTTCGGTCGAGTAGCCGAACGCCGGGACCTCGCCGCGGTCGGCCAGCCGGTCGTAATGGGCCTTGAGCGCGGTCAGCACGGTCATGACCGCACCTCCGGCGCCGTCGGCGGCGGCACGGTCAGCACGCCGCCGCGCAAGACGGCACGGAAGAACCGCGGCGTGCGATCGCGCTCGTGGTCGATGTCGAGCAGCATCCAGCCGAGATCGCGGTCGCGCTGGTCGGCCGGCAGGCCGCTTTCGGGCAGGCCGTCCTCGATCAGTTCGAAATCGGCCGGGAACTCGCGGGTGCCGAGACAGGGCTGATGGAAGCACTGGCCGGCGGCGGCGCGGCGGCGGAACATCTCCCGGTGCTTGCCCGGATTGTCGTCGGGGCCGGCCTTCGCCGTCAGCTCGAAATGGGCTTCGATCAGGTAGTCGACCTTGTACAACAGGGTGGCGGCGCGCTGCTGGCGCTGGCGCTCGTCCTCCACCACCTGCCGCAGGTCCTGCACCGCGCCGGCCCTCATCGCCTTGCGGACATTGGCGACCGGAACCCGGTGCGCGACCTCGTTCCTTCGGATCGACTGGAAACGGATCGGGCTCAGGACATGGATGCGGTCGATGACCCAGGCAATCGCCGGCTTCCAGTGAATCGCCTCCAATATCCCGCGTGCCGCCGACGGCGTCAGGACATCGTAGGAGACCCTTTCGACTTTCATCTCCGGCCGGGTGAAACAGGCGTAGTCTCCTCGGACGCGGAGTTTGATTCCTTGAGGCATGATGGCTCCGGGGCAGATCAGAAAAAGGTACTTTCCGGTCGCCGGAACGTCGGATCGTCCCAGTCGAGACCGATGTCCGGATGATAGAGGTCCTCATTGACCAGGCGGATGAACTGGTCGCCGAAGTCCTTGGGCCGGATCGGCACGGCCGCGTGTGCCTCGGTCAGTTTCCGGCGGGCGGCGGGCGGAATCTGGACCAGATAGGGCTGGAGCTGGCGGGCGATCCCACCGGGCAGCGGCACGAACTCCAGGTCTCTCAACAGTTTGTCGATGGCCGCGCGGGCCGGTCCGAACGGCACGATCACCGGCACCATTGCGCTGTCGATGACGCGGAAGGCCCGACCGATGTCGGCGAACGGAAAGTCCAGACGGTCGGCGGTCTCGTCGAGCGCGTTCAGGATGCCCCGATACTCCCCGACCGGCACCCCATCCAGTTCCTCCGTCCCGCGCAGCCAGTACAGCTCCCGGAAATAGGCCCGCACCGCCTGGAGGCTGAGCGGATCGCCGGCATGGTCGGCCAGTACGCCCTGCGCCACATCGGCGAACTGCCGCAGTTCCGGCGGCGGCCGGTGGTTGTCATCGGGCGCGGGGTCGAACACGAAGACCTGTCCCAGCCGGTCCGAAAGCCTGCCTTCGCGATTGCAGCGGCCGGCGGCCTGGGCGATGGAATCGAGGCCGGCGGTGGCCCGGAACACCACCGGGAAGTCGACATCGACCCCGGCCTCGATCAAAGAGGTTGCAACCAGCCGGACCGGCCGGCCCTGCGTCAGGTCGTCGCGGATCGCGGCCAGGATCTGGCGGCGATGGGCGGCGCACAGCGCGGTGGTCAGCAGGCGTGCGCCCGGACGGTCCCTGATCAAACCATACAGGTCGCGGGCGTGGCGGCGGTTGTTGACGATGCACAGCACCTGCGGCTGTTCGGCCAGCCGCCCGGCCAGCGTGGCGTCGTCCAGTTCGCCCAGGGGCTCGACCGTGACCCGCCGGAGCGCCCGGTAAAGTCGCTCCGGCTCCGGGGCGATCTCGCGCACGCCCTCCAGGCCGCCCTCGAAGCCGTCCCGGGCGAGAACCGCCGGTTGGGTCGCCGTGCACAGCACCACCGAGGCGCCGTGGCCCTCGGCCAGCCCCCGGATCGCCGCCAGGCACGGGCGCAGCAGTCGGAGCGGCAGGGTCTGAGCCTCGTCCAGAATCACCACGGCTTTCGCGATGTTGTGCAGCTTCCGGCAGCGGCCGGGGCGGTTGGAAAACAGGCTTTCGAAGAACTGAACCGCGGTGGTGACCACGATCGGCCGGTCCCAGTTCTGCGCCGCCAGTCGCAGTTTCAGGGCGCCGTCCCGGCCCTCGTCATCCCTGCCCTCGATCTTGCCGCCGGGGTCGTAGGTGCTGTGATGCTCGAGCACCGCGTCGTCGGACCCCAGCGCGGCGCGGAAGACGTCGGCGGTCTGCTCGATGATCGAGGTGAACGGGATCACATAGATGACGCGGCGCAAGCCATGCCGCAGCGCGTGATCGAGCGCGAAGCGGAGCGAAGCCAGCGTCTTGCCGCCGCCGGTCGGAACCGTCAACGAGAACAGGCCCGGCGCCAGCCCGGCATGGCGGATCGCCGCGTCCAGCACGTCGGCCCGCACCGCATCGACGGGGCCGGGGGACCGCGGCACCCGGCCAAACCGCTCGTCCATGTGGCGGATCAGGCGGTCCCGCAGCGTCGCGAGGTCAAGGTCACACCCTCGCCCGACCCGCTGCCGGGCGTAAAAGGCTTCGGTTTCCAGACGGTCGGCGTCGACCAGGCACGAGAACAGCATGCGCACGAACAACTGGTCGGCGAACGGCGTCCGTTCGTCGCCGTCGATCGACGCCGCCAGCTCCTGGAGGGCTTCAACCGGCGGCGCAAGGTCCAGGACGGCCGACCGGGGCACCGCCGGGCACGATTCCAGGCGCCCGTTCAGCGGCGTCAGCCCGCCCCCGGGCCTTGCCCCGTTCGCAAGCCCGGCGTGGTGGCCGGCGATCACGAAGGCCAGCACCCTGCCCAGCCGGCCCCCGTATTTCCGCCGGGCTGCCACCGCGCCGGCACCGGAATGGTCCGGACTGGGACCGCTTCCCGACAGGTACGCCTGAAAGGCAGGGAGGGCCTTGCCGATGTCGTGCAGGGCTCCCACCGCGCGTCCGACCGCCTCGCATCCCAAGGCGATGGCGGCCAGTGTGCCGGTGGTTTCGGCGACACCGGCCGAATGGTCGGACAGCGTCTCCCATTCCCGCCGGTTGCCTCCCGGTACCGAATGGGCGTACACCTGTTCTTGCATAGCGGACCGTTAAAAATAGTTTCGATCCTGGATCTCGCAATTTGTCGTTCGATTCGGCCGGCGTTCCATAGGTTATGGTCCAGGTGGTGGTCCATAAGCGTGCCCAGCCGGTCGATACCGAAGCGGAATCACTGCCTGCATGTAATTTGGACGTGGTGGTCACCGCAATATGAAAACACGGTTGCGCAAATCAGACGCATCATATCGCGTAAGGCGCATCGATGATGGTCGGATCGGCGGTCAGGTCGGTGGGAACGCAGAAGCCGCCGCGCCACTTCCACGATTGGGCGATGATCTCCTGAAAACGGTCGAGGGACGGACGGACCACCAGGCACACGCCGTCGACCCAGTGCCGGAGACTCCGGCGGGGATCCAGGTCGGAGGTGCCGAGAGCGGCGTAATCCCCTTCGATCAGGGCGCCCTGGCCGCAGACGATCGCCCGTCGGACCGACCGACCGGCCAGGGTCTGGCGGGGCGCCTCGGTGGTGGTGGTGAAGCGGACACCGAGCAGACACGGGACCTGACCGGTGGCGTAGGTGTCCGAACCATAGGCGCCTTCGTAGAGATGCTTGAAATCCGGGTCCTGGAACAGATCCAGAAGCGTCGCATTGTCGAGATAGCAGTTGTACAGCCCGTCGATGTCCGGGACGTTGTTGTCGCGCAACTGCGCCACCGCGGCCAGGACCAGTTTGGCGGTGAGGCGGTCGCCGTCGACCAGGAGGGACGTGGTGGCCCGGCCGTTGGGGCGTAGAATCACCGGTCCCACCGCCGAGACCACCGGATTGCCGATGGCGCCATCGGCAACCGCAAGCGCGGTCGAGCAGGTCAGCGTACCCGAGGCGCCGCCAAAGGCGGCCAGGGACGAACTGTTGGCGGCATCGCGGGTGGTGCCGATCACCATATAGGTTCCGGCACCGACGGTCACGGTCATCGGGTTGGCCGCCGAGACCGGGATCATGCTGCCGTTGGCCGCGACCATCTCGAAACCCGCCACACTGTCGACCTGGAGGCTCGGGCCGGCCACGCCCAGGGTGGCCGTGACAACGCTGTTGCCGCCAAGATAGGCGCCATAAAGGGCGTTGCGCGCCAGCCGGTCCAGGGATTGAAGCGCCTGGAGGCCCAACTTTTTGGCGTTCTCGAGGAACAGCGGGCCGATCGCGACCAGGCTGGTCTCGCGGTTGAGGTCCAGGGTCCCGCCGTAGCTGTCGAGCCTGACGCTGTATTGCTCGATGGCCCAGTCCTGCGGCGCCAGCCCATTGTCGAGAGCCTGATTGGTCGCAGGGTCGCGCGGCGTGGTGCTGGGAACCAGCAGCCCGACCCTGGTCTTGGTCAGGGTCTCGCCGATGCCGACGGCAATCGGCTCCCGGTCGGCGATGGCCCGGAAGCCGAGCCTGGACTGAAGGCCGATTTCGAAGCCGTGATCGAGAAACTTATCCTGAATCAGCGGCCGGAGCGAGGCCGGCAGAGTGTCGATGGTCATGGGGGGGAGCCTTTCGTTGAGGCGTCGGCGGAGCCGGCCGCCTGCCGTGGCGGAGACACCGCGTTGGGGGACTGACACCGGTATCACCGGCCATACGGCTCCCGGCATATCAGGTACCGATCCCTCGCTCAACGAAATTTTCGCGCCGGTCCCGAATTTCGTTCTTGATTTGTATGAGGGGTATATCCCATCTTGGTGCTGCCGCAAGACCGCAGCAAGCGGTATCAATACGGCGAACCGCGACAGCAGAGGACGACGATCATGGCCATGGGCTTTTTTTCGGGCAGCAACAACGGCTATAATCCCGACGAGCCGCGGGACGAGCGCGGTCGCTGGACCAGCGGCGGCGCGTCGTCGCCGGACTGGCCGCTCCGCGATCCAAGCCCGGCAGGGCGGGCCTGGACCTTGCTGGGTCACGGGATGCTTCCCTTTTCCCTCCAGTTGCCGACCCAGGCGGAGGCTGAACGCTTCAGCCGGATGCTGGCCGCCTGGAACGCCGCCGAAGCTCTCGACGACCAGAGCTTTCACGATCGTTTCACCGGCGCCCTGGTCAAAGACCTCGCCATCACCCGGCTGTTGCGGGAGGCCGCGCGGAACGCCGCCGAGGCCCGGACCATCGACCAGATGATCGCCGCCAGCCGCCCCCTCGCCCGCGCCATCAAGGCGATCGGCCCCAACCAATGGCCGACTGTGGTCCAGGCGCTGGAGGCGACGGCAGAAAGTCCGCCTGCCCAAGGCAAACTGATCCTGGCGGGTTTCACCACCGGAGAAACCCCGGATCTCGAAACCCGTGTCCGGGCAAGTCTCCAGGCCGCCTATCAGGCCCTGCTCGACGCCAAGAAGATCTCGGCCAAGGTCTCCCCGGAAGACCTCACCGCGATGATCGAACCCCTGGTCCAGTTATTGCCGCGCTGGGATGCCGCCCTCCTCGATAAGGATAATGAGGTCTACACCGATTCGGCATTCATCGCGCAGTTCCTGAACAAAGACACGATAAAAAAAATGAATGAGAATGAGCTGAAGACGATTGTATATAACTTGAAGAAGGCAACGACCATGATCCGCGACGGGGATATCCGCGGCGCCGCGCAGGCTCTGGCCGACGTCATTGCCCGTGCCGGCGCCGATAGATGGCAGACTCTCCTGAAACCGCCGGGACAATTGGTGCCCAGGAACGCTTCGCCCGCGGTCGCCGACCAGGCCGACGACGTTGATCGTCTGATGCGCCGGCAATGCCTGGATGATTTCGAGACTTACGCCTTTCCTCTGATTTTCTACTGCGAGGGCGGCGTTAACGCGGACCCCCGCGCCGGCCTTCAACTCCCGACGCTTGCCGATGCTTTGTTGAGCCGCGCCGTTTCGGATGACGACAAGAAAACCATCCTGAAGGGACTGAAGATCGATGGCAAGCCGATTGCCGAAAACCGGGCGTTGGATGATATTCTCAACGACCTCAAAAACCGTCATGGCTTGTCCTGGAAGAACGGCGACCCCAAGACCGAAATGATCCCGGCGCTCTACGGGTCGGTGCTGAATTACGCCCTGAAGAAAGTTACAGACGCTAAGGGGCATGACATTCTCAAAGATATTGCTGACCGGGATGCCCGTTTCCTGTTTGCCGATGCTCTGTTCTCCTCGGGTCCCGGCGCCGGAGCGGCGAAGATTCGTCAGGCGATTGAAGAAACGTGGAGGAAATTTAATATAACACCGGAATCAGATGAGACAATGCCACGGGGGAAAGCCTCCAAGAGTTTTATGGAGAACGCTACGCTCAAAGCCTATGAGAGCCTTGCCAATAATTCGACGACAAAAGCGTTCCTGCTCAATACCCTGCGTGATCTGATCGATAAGCAATTCTCTGGAAGAAGTACCAACCGGAATAGCTACGAAGAACACCGTCAGGGACTCTCAAACACAGTGAATGGGCCGTCCTGCCGATCAACCTGAGCGGTATTAGAGAACGCATATTCTCTCCTTTCCGGCTTTCGCCGGAAAGGAGAGATAGTAACGGGGTGACTACTTCAAATCTTTAGATATATTTTCTTTTCCAGAATGACCAACACTTGCCCAATATTCAGGGTAACGGTGGTATACTTCGATCATGTCTTCGGTTGGCTGGCAGGTGTTATCCGCGCCATTACAGACCTGCATGCGAATCCCGAGCCGGACATCGCCGGCTTTCCAGCCTCTTCCCCAGCCTTCCATGCCGATTTTTTCCCCCCGAACCATGGGCCAGCCATAGGGCCGCGGGTCCCAGCGGTCCGGGTCCGGATCCTGGTCGTCAAGCACCTCGCAATCAAGTATCTTGTAACGGAGGAAAAGGGGCGAGTTACAACTATGACCATGTCGGTCTCGTTCTCCCGCCAGCACACCCTTCAGATACGTCTCCGCGGTGCAAAGCGGCGTCTGATTCGAGTCCAGGCAATGGCTGGTGGTGGTCGCGGCGTCGCCGGTGAGGAACCGCAGGCCCTGGTCTTCGGGCCGGCACGGCGGCCCCACATGACCCTGAATCGGAAAGATGTTGTCCGAAGTCTGCCAGTCCACCAGCCGCCAATGCCCGGTGTCCAGCCGTCTCAGGATCTCGACGGTGAAATTGCGAAACGGCGATTTTTTTAAGCAGGCGACCCTGCTTTGTTTAATGTCGCATATTTCCCACTCCTCCTTCAGGAGGAGATATCCGGGATACCATGCCTGGTCGCGGTTTGGGCTCGCCCCGGGGCGAACCCGACCCCACTCCGTCAACGGACGGTCGTCCGCGGTCAGCACCCGGCAATAGCTGATTTTATAAAGATATTTCGAATGCAGGCGGGTCAGGGTATCATCGAAGTCTGCATAATCGGGCGGGGCCACAGACGCAACCAGATCCTCGTCTGCTCTGAGTGTTGCCGCCTGAAGGGTATCGATGGCGCATTGCGGAGTAATGGGATTGCCGATGCAACGACTCGTGGTGTGGGCCTGATCATGGCCGGTGGTGCGCCACCGCCCGTCGATATCGGCGCACGGATCGGGAGTCCCCGCCCGCGCCGGCCCCCCCGGCACCACCAGCGCCAGCATCACCAGAACCACCATCAGAACCATCCGTCGGCAGCCCCCGCCGATCAGATCATCGCCAACCAGTGCCGCCTTGGTATCCTGAGCCATGAGTTCCTTCCTCGATCATTTTGGAGAGCAAGAACAATCCCACCAATTACTTCAGCTCCTCCGACGTAATTTTTGACCAATAATCAACATTCGCCCAATATCCATGGTCATCGTTGTAAATATCGAGCATGTCATCGGTTGGCTGGCAGGTGTTATCCGCGCCATTACAGACCTGCATGCGAATCCCCAGGCGGACATCGCCGGCTTTCCAGTACCTCTCCAAGCGTTCCACACTGATTTTTTCCCCGTGAACCATCGGTGAGCGATAGGGCCGCGGGTCCCAGCGGTCCAAGTTCGGATACTCGTCGTCAAGCACCTCGCAATCGAGCACCTTGTACCGGAGGAAAAGCGCCCAGTTATGACCATGTTGTTCTCGTTCTCCCGTCAGCACGCTCTTCAGATACGTCTCGGTACTGCAAAGCGGCGTCTGATTCGAGTCCAGGCAATGGCTGGTGGTGGTCGCGGCGTCGCCGGTGAGGAACCGCAGGCCCTGGTCTTCGGGCCGGCACGGCGGCCCCACATGACCCTGAATCGGAAAGATGTTGTCCCAGCTGTCCCAGTCCACCAGCCGCCAATGCCCGGTGTCCAGCCGTCGCAGGATCCTGATGAAGGAACCGTGATCCGGCGACTTCTTAAAGCAGGAGGCCCTGCTTTGTTTGATGTCGCAGAGTTCGAACTCATCCTCCAGCAGGACATCGCCGGGATACCAGGCATAGTCACGGTTCGGGCTCACCCCGGGGCGAACCCGACCCCATCCCGTCAGCGGACGGTCGTCCGCGGTCAGTACCCGGCAAAGGACGATCCTGTAAAAGTATTTTGACTTGCTAAAGTCTTTGGCATTCATGTCCGCCCAGTCGTCATCGAAGCGGGCAAAGCCGGGTGCCGCCACAGACGCAAGCAGGCCCACATCCCCTCTGAGCAGCACCGCATAAAAGGTCTCGAAGGCGCATTGCGGAGTAATGGGATTGCCGATGCAACGACTCGTGGTGTGGGCCTGATCATGGCCGGTGGTGCGCCACCGCCCGTCGATATCGGCGCACGGATCGGACGTCCCCGCCCGCGCCGGCCCCCCCGGCACCACCAGCGCCAGCATCACCAGAACCACCATCAGAACCATCCGTCGGCAGCCCCCGCCGATCAGATCATCGCCAACCAGTGCCGCCTTGGTATCCTGAGCCATGAGTTCCTTCCTCGATCATTTTGGAGAGCAAGAACAATCCCACCAATTACTTCAGCTCCTCCGACGTAATTTTTGACCAATAATCAACATTCGCCCAATATCCATGGTCATCGTTGTAAATATCGAGCATGTCATCGGTTGGCTGGCAGGTGTTATCCGCGCCATTACAGACCTGCATGCGAATCCCCAGGCGGACATCGCCGGCTTTCCAGTACCTCTCCAAGCGTTCCACACTGATTTTTTCCCCGTGAACCATCGGTGAGCGATAGGGCCGCGGGTCCCAGCGGTCCAAGTTCGGATACTCGTCGTCAAGCACCTCGCAATCGAGCACCTTGTACCGGAGGAAAAGCGCCCAGTTATGACCATGTTGTTCTCGTTCTCCCGTCAGCACGCTCTTCAGATACGTCTCGGTACTGCAAAGCGGCGTCTGATTCGAGTCCAGGCAATGGCTGGTGGTGGTCGCGGCGTCGCCGGTGAGGAACCGCAGGCCCTGGTCTTCGGGCCGGCACGGCGGCCCCACATGACCCTGAATCGGAAAGATGTTGTCC
>Ga0302319_10013523_pt1 | contig 15307 bp, 6 predicted proteins | sample Bog_T0_2_FD_203319 | JGI IMG/M metagenome (GOLD analysis project Ga0302319, IMG submission 203319) | Peat permafrost microbial communities from Stordalen Mire near Abisko, Sweden - Bog_T0_2 | ecosystem: Environmental > Terrestrial > Soil > Wetlands > Peat | place: Sweden: Abisko, Stordalen Mire... | reverse complement strand
CCTGGCCCAGGCGCATCACGAAGGACCGGTCGATCTTCAGCGAATCCAGCGGCAGGCGGGTGAGGTAGGAGAGGCTGGAAAATCCGGTTCCGAAGTCGTCCAGCGAGAGGAGCACGCCCAGGGACTTCAGGCGGGACAGCACGGTCCGCGCCTGTTCGGGATCCTCCATGACGGCGGATTCCGTGATCTCCAGGTGCAGGAGGCGAGGGGGCATCCCCGATTTTTCCAGGATCCGCTCGACGCGGTCGAAGAGATCCTTCTGGACGAACTGCCGGACCGACAGGTTGACGGAAAGCGACATTCCGCTGGCCCGTCCCCCCAGTTCCATCCGCCACTGACCCGCCTGGCGGCAGGCTTCGGCGAGTACCCATTCCCCCAGCGGGAGGATGAGCCCGTTCTCTTCGGCGATGGGGATGAACATGCCCGGCAGAATGATCCCGCGGGTGGAATGGATCCACCGCACCAGGGCCTCGAAACCGTGCAGTTCTCCGGTGGCCAACTCGACGATGGGCTGGTAGTGCAGGATGAAGTCCCCGTGCTCCACGGCCTGGTGGAGTTCGTTCTCCAGCCGGTAGCCGGAGGCGAGGAGGTCGCGGTCCCGGGTCTGGAACCTCGCCACCTGTCCGGGCATGTGGGACCTGGCGCGTGCCAACGCCGCGCGGGCGTCCTGCAACCGCTCCTCGGCGCCCGCCTCGGAATCGCCGTCCATGGCCAGTCCGGCCGTGGCGGTGGTGTGGATGATCTCGCCCTCCACGGACATGGCCTTTGACAATTCCTGAAGCACGTTCTCCAGGAGGCTGCGGGCCTCGTCGGCGTCGGAGACGGGATCCAGCAGGATGGCGAATTCGTTGGTGGACAGGCGACAGATCGTGTCTCCCGCTCGCAGGCAGGCCTTGAGCCGATCGGCGACCAGGGTCAGCAGCGCCTCGTGGAAGTGCGGCGAGTAGCTCTCGGAGATGGTGGTCCACCGGTCCAGGGAGAGCGTGCACACCGCGAAGCTCCCGTCGCGCTCCTGCAGGCGCCGGCGTTCCAGCCGGTCCAGGAACAGGGCCTGGGAGGGGAGTCCGGTGGAATCGTCGAACATCGCCCTGCCCAGCAGCTGCTCCTCGACGCGCTTGCGTTCGATGATGTTCGCCACCAGCGAGCAGAGCAGGGCCGCGAGCTCCTGCCGGGCGACGTCGATGACCGCGCCGGACCGGGCCGCGTCGTTGAACAGGATCCCGATGGGACCTCGGAGCGACCGGATGGGAGTCAGCGCCAACCAGCCGCGCCGGATCATGCGGCTTTCGCCGTCCTCCGAGGACATCAGAGGCGCATCCTCCAGCACCAGCCACCGGGCGCCTTCCTTGTGGACCTGTTGCGCCTTTTCCTCGGGCTCGCCCTTGGCGTAGGCGTACTGGCGTTCGTCGGTGGTGGCACCGGCGAGGTCCGTTCCCCAGGTACCGCGCAGCACCGCGCCGGATTCGTCTTCCAGGTAGATGGAAACCCGCTCCAGTCCGATGGTGTCGCGGGCGATCTCCACGGTTCGACGCAGAAGCGTGTCCACGTCGGGAGCTCCAACCAATTCCTCCGCCGCGGCGAGGACGGCCACGAGATCCGAGGTCCTGTCCTCGGTGCGGTAGGAGAGCTTCCGGGCTTGTCCCAGCGACCGGTCCATGTGACGAATCGCCGAGTCTGCCTTTGTTCGCGTCACCATACCCCCCAAGTTTGAGAACGAAACCGTCGGATCACAAGTGGTTTGAGGGAAGAATCGTTCGATGCGTGGGAATGAGCGCAAAATAGCCGTGGTTCAAGGGATTAGTACATCTGCTTACTAGATAGAATATTGAGGACTCCGTTTTCTTTCTTCCCAATCCAGTAATGAGAGAATGCGTGGATGAGTCGGCGATCGCTACGCAGCAGACTCCGAAAGCTGATCGCGGATGTCGCTGCGGTCACGGCTGGCGGAGGGTCCACGGGTCGAAGGGTGCCGGAACCGCTGGACGACGAGATCGGGGTGGTTGCCCATCAGCTGAATGCGACCCTCGATGCCCTGGAAGCTTCGCGTCGCGACCTTGCGGACGCCCGAAATTTCGCGAAACTGGGCTTCTGGCACTTGGAACTGGACACCATGCGCGTCCACATCCCCGCGCAAAATACGGCTGTGGTCGGCTTGGAAACCGGCCTGGCGGGCCAAGATCTGGATTTCACCGAATATCTGGACCGCTGCGTCCATCCGGAAGACCGCGATCGCCTTGGCGCCTGGGCCGAACGCGCGAAGACCAGCGGCAACGTGGAAGGGGAGATGGGCGTGGACTTCCGGACCGTGAACGCCGCCGGGGAGGTGCGCCACCTCTCCTCGGCCTGCCGCAGCCACCCCGTGGAGCAGAGGATCCTGTTCCTGGTGGCCCGCGACGTGTCCGATCTGCGTCGGGTGGAAGACGAACTGCTCCGCGGGAACCTCTACGATCCGCTGACCGGCCTTCCCAACCGGAAACTCCTGATGGACCGCCTCGCGTCCAGACTCGCCCCTACCGGGACATCTAGGAAAGCTTGCACCGTGGCCATCCTGGATTTGGACAGGTTCGGTGCCGTCAAGGCCTCCATCGGACGGGAAGTCAGCGAGCGCCTGCTGCTCGGTCTGGTGGTCCGGCTCGTCGGGGCTCTGCCTCCAGGCACTTCCGTGGGCCGACTTTCCTACCACGAATTCGGCGTTCTGCTCGACGATTCCCCGGAGGACATCGATCAGATCGCGGGGACGCTTTGCGCGGTGGCGCGCACTCCGCTGCCCCTGGAAGGAAGGGAACTCGTCCTGACCGGGTCCGTCGGCATCGCCTCCGCCAAGCCGGGGGAGTGCCTGGCCGAGGAACTTCTCGCGCGGTGCGAGTCGGCGGTCTTCCACGCGACGCTCCGCGGCGGCGATGTCGTCTCCTATTTCGACGAGGAACGGAGTCGACAGGCGAAGGATCGAGTGGACATGGAGATGGATTTGGGCAAGGCCGTCCCCGACCAGATGGAACTCCACTACCAACCCATCGTCCATCTCTCCACCGGCAAGCTCGCGGGATTCGAGGCTTTGGTGCGGTGGCGTCATCCGGAGCGGGGACTGGTTTCTCCCGTCCTCTTCATTCCCATCGCCGAGAGGTCGGGGATCATCCACGACATCGGGCAATGGGTGATGGAAGAGGCGATGCGTTTGGAAGCCGACTGGCAAAGGCGCCTGGGCGACGCCGCCCCCTTCATGAGCATCAACCTCTCGGTGCGGCAGTTCCGCCACGACGACCTCTCCGAACGGATCCGGGAGACCATGTTGCGGACGGGAGCCGATCCTCGGGGGATCAAGCTCGAAATCACGGAATCCGCCTTGACCGAAGACCCCCAGCGCGTGGCGGAGCTCCTGGAGCGGCTCTGTTCCACAGGGCTGGGTTTCAGTCTCGACGACTTCGGGACTGGTTATTCATCCCTGGGGTATTTGAGCCGGTTCCCCGTGCAGACGCTGAAGGTGGACAAATCGTTCGTGGACGAGCTGGGACACGACGAAAAACAGACCCGCATCACCTCGGCCATCGTCAGTCTCGCCCACACCCTGGGAATGGAGGTGGTGGCCGAGGGGATCGAAACGGAGATCCAACGCGAACGTCTTCTGGCCCTGGGCTGCGAGTACGGCCAGGGCTACCTCTTTTCCAAACCGCTCCCCGGCGACAAGGTGGAGGAGTTCCTCTCGAGGTCGTGAATCCGCCGTAAAGTTTCGCACCCCAGGGTTCCCATTTCGCCCGCTCGAGCGAAATGGGAGGAATCAAGGCACGAAATCGACCGCTCCCCAGAAGTTCGCGCTGTCCTCTGGCATCGGGGTGCCGCCTTCCGTACAGGTGTAGAGGGTCGTCACATTGGTACCGAAAGCGGCGAGGTTGAGCGCGCATGCGTGGGTACCGGTCCAAATGGAGTCGGAAAGGGCAGCCTCGCGCCGGACCTGGACCCGTTCGGGAGCCACTCCGGGTCGGGACCAGCCTTGGATCACGAATTTGTCGGATTCCATGAGCGTGGGGAGCTGCCCGATGAACCCACCACCGGTCCGAAGCACACCGCGGAAGATCAGGGAATCCTTGGAGGGCCAATAGGACCAAAGCCGGATTTCGGACAGTTGCAGGGTGGTCGTATCACCGCCCCGGAGCATGCGGAAAGGATGCGCCGCTCCGCCCGAGACCTTGATCAGGGCGACCAGTTCGGGAGGGGAAGAACCGGGTTCCGCGCTCGGGTTCTGCAGGGAGTCCGCGCACGAACGCAACTTCTGGAGAGTGCCTCCGGGTCCCAGCACTTGGAGACAGGTATTTCCCGGGAACGAGCTCGCGGGAACGGTCGCGTGCAACGACAGGGATTCGGGCCCGTCGCGGAGAATCCAGGATTCCAGAAGGAAGGTCCCCGAATCCGGGGCCAGTTGAAGGATGCCGGAAGAATCCGAGAGGAGTCCGCGCGAAGTGAGGTGGACCGAATCCGTGGTCTGCGAATCCACCGACCAGATCCGCGTCTGGCGGGCCGATACGGGACGAGTGGAATCCGTGGCGGCGAAGATGTAGACCTGGATGGGGCTGGGAAGCTCGGTGCCTCCGCCAAGTTGGGAGCATCCCGCGAGCAGGCCTGCGGTCAGGAAGGTCCATCGGAGATCAGGCATGCCGGGAACGATACCTTTCCAGGCTCTCCGAGAGGGGGAACAGTTGGAAGTTGATCTGGAGGACCTGGTCCGCCGGGTCCTCGTCGGCTGCGGTTTCGGCCAGGAGCTCCCTGCGCGTGCGATCCAGGATCTCCCGGATGCGCGAGATCCGTCGACGGCTGACGGAAACCGTCAGAGAGGAGATGTGCGTGTCCGTGCTCTCCGGCTCGGCCAGCCTGTCCTGGGCCAGGAGGATCATCTGGCGCTTCAGGGTGCGGAGAACCACCGGGTCCACGTCCCCGGTGGTGAGCCTGGGGAAGGAATATTCCCACGAACCGCCGGCGCCTCGCCGAAGCAGCTCGAGCCGTTCCAGGAGTTCCAGGGAGGCTTCCACCTCGGCTGCGGTGGATGGAGGACGCAGGATGGTGGCGATTCCCGTCGCGTCCAGTCCGGAAAGGACCGCCAGTTCCCGGACGGCCATGTGGATCCAATGCGCGAAATACTCGGTTTTCTTGCCGCCCACCCTTTCCACCGACCGGGTGGCCTGCAACCGAAGGAGATCCGCCAGGAGGTCGCGCCTCTTCTCCGGATGGACTTCCTGGCCGTATTGGACCAGGAGCAGGAAATAGCGGATGGCATCGCCGGCGAGCCCCAGCGCCGTCACGCACTTTTCCGCGGATTCCGTGGACAGGTTGCGACGACCCTGGATGACTTCGGAGAGGAAGGCGTGGGAAGCGAATCCGGCCTTGCGGGCGAACGTCCGGTAGGAGAACGCCCGGGAAACCTTCCTCTTGGCGTCGAACCACTCCCTCAGGAAATCGCGGTGGTCCAGGAACGAGAATACCTCCGGCAACTTGCCCGAATTCGGGACCGGGAGCGTGGCGACGGCCTTGTTCATCGTTTTTCCAAGTTAGCGCCGATCGAAACCTGCATGTAGCGGGATGCGATGTGGCGGGGAATCCCGTACTCGGAGGGGGAACGGGGATTGTCTGGTCTGGACTCCGGTGGGGTACGGATTCGGCCCTGGATGTTTTCCTCGATCGCTCGATCCGAGGGATTGAATGCAATTTTGGAATGCAGGGGATGACTCATCGGTCCTCCGGCACCCCAGGACCGCTGCAACCAGCGGGAATGGAGGTGCGGTTCGTCGTTTGATCTTGCCTGCCTGGGAGGCCTTGAATGTCGTTCGAATTTCCTGTCCTGGTCTTCGGAGTCGGAAACATGGGGGGGGCGATCGCGCGTTGCCTGCGGAGGGCGCACCCGGAGGCGTCCATTTTCGGGATCGACCCCGACAAGACCAAGATCCATGAACTGGAACACGATGGAGTTCTCAAAAGTTTCCCGGACACCGCCCGCTTCGAGCACGGGGTCCTGCTCCTCTCCATCAAACCCCAACTACTGGAAGTCGTGGCCGGCCAGTTGAAGTCGCGATTGGGCGCAGACGTGACGGTGGTCAGCATCCTGGCGGGAGTTCCCCTCGGCAGGTTGAGAGCGGCGCTGGGTACGGATCAAGTGGTTCGCGTCATGCCCAATCTGGCCTCCACCGTTGGCGCGGGTGCCACGGCAATCGCCACCGATGGCCATTCGGAGGCCGCCTTGGCGCGGGCACGGGCGATTCTGGTGCCCACCGGAGAGGTCGTGGACGTCACGGAATCCCAATTGGACGCCGTGACGGGTCTCTCGGGAAGCGGTCCGGCCTATGTCCTGAAATTCCTGATGGCCCTGGAGGATGGGGGCGTTCTGGCTGGACTGCCCCGCGCGGTTTCGCACAAGCTCGCCATGGCGACGGTGGCGGGAACGGTCCGACTGGCCCAGGAAAGCCACCTGGAATGGGATGTCCTGCGGGGGCAAGTGACCTCGCCCGGGGGGACCACCATCCATGGACTTAAAGCGTTGGAGGACAACGGGTTCGCCGCCGCGGTCATGTCGGCGGTGGTGGCCGCCACCGAGCGTTCGCGGGAATTGGGGAAATCATGAGGTTGGCACACGGGAGCGAATTGCCCTGCGGATCCATCGGGCTTCCGATAAGTTTGGCAATGTTGGAAACCATCGAGTTCAGGAGCGCGGAATGAAGACTCTACTAGGCCGATTCCGGATGGTGTTGGGGACGGGGGGACTCACCTTGGTCTTGGCCAGTATCGCTGCGACCTCTCCGGACGCCATGAAAGTGGTCTGTCCGGCGGTGGATCAAGCGTCGCTCCAGGCCTGTATATACACTGCCCACACGAACAACCCGGTTGGACTGGACACGGTCAGCGACACCACCATTGTCACGGTTGCCCCAGGCACATACCACCTCACCAGTCAGATCCGCATCAGCAACCGCAAGAATCTGTGGATCATCGGTGACACCACGGCCACGGAGGCCAACCAGCCCCGGATCCTTTACCAGGACACCGTCCACACCTATACGGACACCAATGCCGCCAAGCGCAACGACACATCTTCTGCCGGCACCTACGGCCAGAACAACGGAACGGTCTGGATCTACATGTCCAGCAACATCATGCTGGAAGGGCTGTTGATCGATGGCAACGGCTACACAGGCACCACCAACACCAAGGGACGCATCTTCGCCTATGGTGCCACGCTGGGGCTTGGGGCTACCGACGAGGTCCGAGGAAACATCGGCGTCAACGTGCTGATGTCCCACGCCGTCCTGTTGCGCTACCTGTCCGTCACCAACGCCTGGGACGGGATCGCCATCGTCTCGCCCAACCTGGGCGGGGCCTTCTCCTATCCGGATCCCAACGACCCCCAATCGGAGGTGACGGCCACCCTTCCCACCAGCCAGGCGGGATTGTACGGGAGCCATCTGGTGGAGCGCTGCCGCATCCATGACAACACCTTCGGCATCCTCTGCCAGCGCGACTGGGATCTTTCGTCCGTCTTCCGCAACAACCTCTTCTGGGGCAACTACCTGCGCCATTGGGCGGACCCCCGGACGATCCCCGGGGTCACCACCGGCGTCGCTTGCCCCACCACGGAATACATCACCCATCTGTGCGAGATCGACACGGCGGTCCATGCCGACGGGAGCCGTCGTTCCCTGGCCTACACGACCGTTGGTGGGGCTTTCTTGATGACGGACGTGGCTCTGACCCCGTACCGCATCCACAACAACACCTTCTTCAACAACGCCACCACCGTTTCCGGGTACTACAAAGCCGGGACCCAGCACCTGTTCTACAACAACCTGGTCGGCAAGCCATACCAGTCCTTCCGCTGGGCCGTGAGCCTTCCCGTTCAGGCGGGAAGCGTCAACGGTGCGCCCTGGACAGCCTCATACACCGGAACCGAGCGCCAGTCGGAAATGCTGCAGTACTACGCCGAACACCAGCGCTCCAATCGCGTGGTGGACCAGGACAGCATCCCCCTTGCCGCCAACCAAGCCCAGGTTCCCAACTACTGGGGGAACAACGGCGGCAATCTGCGCCTGTTCAACATGCGCATTGTTCATTCGGCCGCTGGTTGGCCGACCAACTTGGGGGGAGGGGGGGGGCGAAGCTGGAGCAACAACTCGCCCGACGATGACTCGATCAGCATGACCTGGGTTCCCGACACGACCGCGCCCGGAGCCATGAGTGCCATTGCTGATTCCGGAGGCATTGTGAAGTGGATCCGCCAGAACATGTGGACAGGAGCCGCCCCGGACCCCAGCACGGATCCCAACACCGTTCCTCCCTCTCTCTTCAACAGCCACCTTCCGGACGGCACCAACGGCTCACACTGGAGTCCACCTTGGATTCCCAACAACATCCGGGCTTCGCTTGCGGACGGAACCATCTTCCGGAACACGGGAACCTTCGATGTGCGCTGGACTTTCGGATTGCCCATCGACACGGCCTCCGGTTCGGCTACATTCCTCCAGCCCAAGGCGCTGGATGCCGTGCAGACCACGGCGAAATTCCTGACTGGCTGGCCCACTTACGAGGGGACCGCCACGAACGCAACCGAGGCCGTCAAGGTCCCGCTTCCAATCGGCGCCATCGCCCCCGGAGGCGGCTGGGCGGCCCCTGCGCGCAGACTCGTCCTGCGCGACACCTTGATCACCAGCGTGAACGACTCCATGGTCCAGTTCAATCTGAACGTGGCCGGGCAAGGGTTCGCCAACGCGGACATCGACAGCCTGGAAGTGTCCTCGGCCAAGTTCTACAACAACGTCCCCGTGTCCGATACCCTGTACAACCAGGGGCCGATCGCTCCCGGCAGCAATCGAACCACGACGCGCGAAAATTCCATCCTTTCCAGCACCCCATGGCCCTTGCCGTACCAGTTCCTCCGGGCCGACTACGATCCGACAGGCTTTGGCCAGTTCAACGTGGACGATACGCTGACCAAGAACAAGTTGGCGCCCAACAACACCTTCATCGGAAAGATCGGTGCCGGATACAGGCTGAACGGCGACTCCCTGTACGCCCGCGCCGAAGTCGTCCTCAAGGCCTACATGAAGGACGGCACGGTGATCTACTCCAACCCCGCCGTGTTCATGTTCTCCCGGCCCCGGTTCCAATTCACGGTGACGGTCACCGATGCGAACGGCAATCCATTGCCCCACGACCCGGATGGAATTTCCTTGGACGTCATCGCCGGTCAGCCTCTTCGCGTGTCGGTCAAGGCCAAGCTGGTGGGCACCATCCCCGTGCCTTTCCAAGGATATGCAAATCTGACGATCGGGAACCTGGGAAGTCTGGTGGGTGCCGACGGCAACCAACTGGACAAGTTGCCCGGTCAGACCCTGACGGGCACGAATTTCCAGCCGGTCCACGCCAACGACATCATCGATGCCAGCTTCCTGAAAAACGACTCCGTGCTCGGTCTGTACCACGCGATGGCGAGCCCCTCGGATGGAACCCTCACCTACACGGCCGTGTTCCAAGCCAGCGGCGGTTCCCTTCTGAGCTACTTCATCCAAGGCAAATCCAGCCCCCTCAAGGTGGTTTCCGGTTCCATCTACCAGGTGACCATCGACTCCGTCTTCCGAAAGACGGATACGGCCTTGCTCGCCAGTCCCAGCGAGACCATCAAACTCGCGATTGCCACCCGCGACACCATCCTGAAAAGCGGGACGGACACCAGCGGCAATGTGTCGGACGTCTATCAGGGTGATACCCTGCGCATCGTGATGCAGGTCCGCGACCGGTTCGGAAACCCGGTGGAGGGCGCGGACTCCACCAGCGCCAAGAAGGGTCTCTACATCAAGTTGGCCCATGATCTGGTTCCCGGGCGCTATCCGAATGTCACCAACAATGCCGCGCTGCTCGGGATCGATACTCTGCGCGGACCGACCTGGCCCGATTCGATCCGCGTCTCCTTCGATTCCCTGGGACAGGGTACGGCCTATGTCGTGGTGAGCGGAGGGGCTTCCACGGCTGTCCTGGCCGGGCTTCGAGCCTCGTTGATCGATTCGCTGGGTGTGGAAATCGGGAAGGCAGGATCCGCTCGCGATTCCGGAATCGCGGACACCACATGGCTCAGCGTTCACCCGACGGCCTTGGGTGTGGCCTTCGTGGACACGCTGACCAAGAAGGAACTCGCGCCCATCACCGGGTACGTGGGTTCCTGGTATCCCGTCCTGCTGGAATCCGTGAACAATGGCGCTCCCAATCCCTACACGGGCTCGATTCCGGTGACCGCATTCTCCACGTTGCACTTCCACCCGGCCATGGGCGACACCACCACGGTCACCTCCGCGGTGTTCGCGGGGACCGCTTACAGCCAGGTGCTTTGGCTTCGCGCCAACGATTCCACCTCCGTGGGCTGGATCCAGACGAATTCCGCTCTGGGAACGGACAATGTCGCACCCCTCAAGTTCAGCTACGCGCAACCGGTGGGTGCCGTCTTCTACGACGCGAATTGCGACGGCAGGGTGGACAGCTTGGCCGTCCGGTTCAACGGTCCATTGGACTTCCGCGCTTCCACCGGAGTGGTGGCCGGAGACAATCTGGACTTGATCTTCCCCCACCAGTTCCTCTCACCCTCGGCCTTGGGCGCCCCGTTGCGGGTCACCGTGATCGGGGACAGCACCCTGGGCTTCGCCTGGAACCCTGCCACCATCGGTGCCGCGGACGCGTCGGCCAATCAGATCGCTGTCGGCAATCCGCTCTCCGGAACCGCCATCGTCTTCAAGCTGACAACTCTCTCGGACAAGGCTCCTCCCATCGCCTTGAAGGCCACGGACGTGCAGACTTGGGTCAGCTCCGGAGCTCAGGATTCGCTGGTCGTCTGGTTCAGCGAGGCCATCGACGTTTCGCAATTCGTGAACGGATCCGCCCTGCCCTTCGTGATCGAGAGATCCGGTACCACCGTGCCCCTGACCGGCGCCACCCTGACCCGCTCCGTCCAGGCGCTGGACAGCGGCGAGTATGCCTTCGTCTTCACGGCACCCACCACGTTGATCCTGCCCACGGACTCCTTGCGGATCTCGGGCACCTCCATCTCGGATCTCGCGGGGAACCTGTCGGGGACCGCATGTCCCGACCAGCCCTTCCCGGTGTTGGTGACGCCGCGGTTCACGCCCCTGCCGGGCTATGTGCTGGACGTCAATGGCGATGGCAACGCCGATTCCGTCCACCTCTCCTTCAAGGATTCGCTGGGGACACTTCCCAACTCGATCTTCATCGAATGGGGCACTCCGGCGGAGACTCTCACGGTTCTGAGATCGCAGCTCATCGCCTGGGGTGTCAAGACCTCGGACAGCGTGATCGACGTGCCCGTGACCTCCTGGCATGGCCAGACCGTGGTCATCGACGGAGACACGATCCACAACGCTCCGCGGACGGTGGGCGAGCTGGATACGGCGATTTTCAACGGTGGAGTGGTGGGAGCCACACTTCGAGACCGCGTGCCGCCCGTTTTGCTCTACGCCAAACTGAAGTATGGGCCGTCCGTCCAGGTCGGAACGCAGGGCTATGACACTTTGGATGTGGACTTCTCCGAAGCGGTTTCCGGATGTGCGACAGGGACATCCGCATCGGTCTGTCTCAGTGAAAAGCAGACAAGCAGCAGTGGATACGCTTTCCCAGCCGGTTCCAAGATCTTGACCACGGACAACGGCGGTGCTGGATGGATCCTGCTGGTGCCCCAGGGTTCGATTCATGTGGGCGATTCCGCGCGTGCGACTCCCGCGGTCCAATCCGGAATGCTGGCGGACGTGAGCGCGAACAATCCCGGTCCGGCCTCCCCGTGGGTGTACGTGCTGGGCGATCCGCCCCCGCCCAACCATGGTTGGATGATGGACCTCAACGGCGATGGCAAGGTGGACCATGTCCTGCTCTCCTTCCTGAATCCGCCCACGGTTCCCAAGCTTCCCAACTACCAGTTCGAATGGGGGAACGCATCGGGTGCCTCCGTCACGCTGACATCGGATTCCGCCTACCCCATCGACTCCACGCGCCTTCTCTGGATGGCGGTGTTGGCTACTCCGGGCGATTTCGGGGCCACCGGATATCCGCCGGCCTCCCAGAAGATGCTCGGCCTCCAGCCCACCAGCACACCCTACCGGTTCTGGGTTTCCGACAGCACGGGTCCGGTGCTCAAGCCCCCGGCCACCCTCAAGCCGTCGCCGGATTCCGCCGGGGCGGACACGCTGATCGTGATCCCTTCGGAGGCGCTGATGCCGCCTGCGAGTTCCGTCCTCCTTCAATTCAAGAGCGGGAGCCATGTGATCCCCGCGGACAGCGTGGTCTTCCTGTCGGCCAAACCTTCCGGCAACGGGACCTGGACCGTGGTCCTGGCGCCGAACAGCCCGTACCGACCCAATCCGGGGGATTCCGCGCGCCTTGCCCCGTCCGTGCAGGATTCCACGTCCTCGCGGAACGTACCGAGTCCCAACGAACCCTGGGTGCCCCTCACCGGGAACCTGAGGGTGCCCTACGCTTCCTACTACTACGACGCCAACGTCGACGGTCGCGTGGATTCCGTGAGTTTGTCCTTCGCCGTGCCACCTGTGGTCGGATCGGTCGTGCGGGTGGCCGACCCCGCGGGATCCGGCACCTCCAAGAGCTTCACCATCACGGCCGCGGACGCCGGATTGAAGGTGGTCTCCTTCGGCTTCGACTCCAGCGAATGGGGACAGAACGTGACGGGCTGGTCCAACACCAACCTGGGCACCCTGCTTCCACCCGTGGGATCGGACACCGCCATCCACGGCGGGCCGTTCGCCATCCAGGACAGGGTCGCACCCGTGATCGTGTCCGCGGTGATGCGCTACACCAGCGACACGTCTTCCGTGGACACCTTGAAGATCACCTTCTCGGAGAACGTGAAGAAGCTGGACCTGACGCAGATCCTGTCGCAATTCAAGCATCCGGGGAGTCCAAGCGACACCGGGGCGTCCGTGCTGCCGGTCTCGCAGCCCGTCTACGATTCCGCCACCAAGGTCCTCACGGTGTATCTGCGTCCCGTCCCGGCAGGCGACACCTTGAACCCCGGTGTGGGGGACTCGTTGCGCCTGACCTTCGTCGTGCAGGATCTGGTGGGCAATTCGCCCCAGACCGTGGCGAAATGGACCGTGGTGACGGGGAACCGACGCGTGTTCCCGCCCATCGTGACATTGAGCAACCCGATCATCACCAACGGGAACCATGCCGGGGACCCGGTCATCGATCCCACCACCCACGAGCCGCAGATCACCCTACCCGTGGTGGTCCGGCCGAGTCAACCGGGAAACACGGGGACTTGGCAGGTGCTGGGCAACGACGGTACCCTTTCGCCGACCGGCACCTCCTACAAACCCGGACAAGCGGACTACTCCACGACCGGCTCGCAGGGCACCGTGGTCTTCGTCCAGACCAATGTTCCGCTGAATCTCACCCTGTACATCTACGACAACGTGGGGACCTTCGTGACCAGCGTAAGCCAGAACATCACCCAGGCGATGCTCGACCAGGCGGAGCAGGCCATGGCCAAGGGCGGAATCCTGCTGAGCAAGGTGGGGATGGTGGATATCGGAATCCGTTGGGAAGGACAGGATGCCAACGGAAAGCAAGTGGCCTCCGGAATCTACCCGACACGCCTGATCGCCTACCGGAACCCGACTCCCGAAGAGAAGGCCGATGGTCAGACGACACCGCTGATGTACAACCACCTGGTGCGCATCGGGGTCCATCTCAAGACGAAGTGATCTCGCGTCCGACGCGCCCCGCTCTGGAGTTCGTCGGGCGTGGCGCCCACGCATTCTCCTGACCGCTCGCAGTCCGCAGGGCGGATCAGACCGGATCCGGCCCTTCGAGGATGCCGATCGCCGAGGCGGTGACCTTGTCGTGGGTGATCGAAACATGGATCCGTGTGGCACCCAAGGACTGCGCGTATACGGCCGCTTTCCCGTGCAAAACCGCCTTGGGCGCGCCCGAGGCGGTGGGGAGAATCTCGAGGTCCTTCCATTCGACGCCTGCGGCGATGCCGGTTCCCAGCGCCTTGGAAAGGGCCTCCTTGGCGGCGAAGCGGCCGGCGTAGCGCTCGAACCGACCCTCGGGCCCGAAACGCTCGCAGTATTCCCGCTCCGCCTCGGTGCAGATCCTCTCGAACAGTCGCGGCGAAACCTTGCCAATGCGCTCGATCTGGACCTGGTCGATGCCTATGCCGATGATCATCAGAAAAGTCCTTTCGCGGAAGTGGGGGAAGCTGGCATGGGGGCGGCAGGTGCGACGGAATCGGCCGAATCCACGGGCCAGGGAGTGGGGCAGTTCCAGCGCGTCTTCAGTTCCGGGGGCGGGCCGGGGAAGCGGATCGGCGGGTAGGAGAGGGCGGTGTCGTGGAAAACCGCTTCCAGGAAGCGGCCCACCATGGGAAGGGCGGTGCGGGAGCCCTCCCCGGTTTCGCCCGAACGAAAATGCAGCGAGGGATCGTCGTTGCCGGTCCAGGCCGCGGCCACGATCTGCGGCGAGACCGCCAGGTACCAGCCGTCCGCGTGCGCGGAGCTCGTGCCGGTCTTCCCTCCCAGTTCCCTGCCGCCTTTGAATAGATCGTATCCGCGAAGGGCCAAGGATGTGCCATCGGGTTCCTGGAGCCCACCGCGGAGCATCCAGGTCATCAGCCACGCGATGGAGGGGGTCAGGACTTGTCGCGGCTTGGGCGAAAAATCTGCGAGGACGCGTCCTTTGCGGTCCACCACGCTCCGGATGGCCCAAGGTTCGATGGACCGTCCCCCGTTCACGAAGGGTTGGAACGCTCCCGCCAGCTCCAGGAGGGACAGCTCGTTCGACCCGAGCCCGATGGAGGGTACCGGCTTCAGGGGCGAATGGACTCCCAGCCGGTGCATGGTCTCGGCGACCTTCGCGGGACCGACCTTCACGGTGACTTGGGCCGTGATGGTGTTCAAGGACCTGGCCATTCCGGCGCGGAGGGTGACCGAGTCGTCGCCGGATTCCCAATCGGCGTTGTGCGGGGTCCATCGCTTGGTTTCCCCGTTTTCCTGGTAGGTGAAGGTCCTGACCGAGTCCACGAGCTTGTCGCAGGGGGTCATGCCCTGTTCCAGGGCGGTGCAGTAGACGAACGGCTTGGCGGTGGAACCCGTGGATCTCCGCGTGCCGGCAACGTGGTCCAGTTGGGAAAATCCATGGTCGATCCCGCCCACCCAGACGAGGACGGCGCCGGTGCCGGGATCCAGGGCCACCATCGCTCCCTGCAGCAGCCGGTGTTCGCATCGGATGGAATCCAGAGGCGAAAGCGTGGTGTCGC
>Ga0302319_10013522_pt1 | contig 15307 bp, 12 predicted proteins | sample Bog_T0_2_FD_203319 | JGI IMG/M metagenome (GOLD analysis project Ga0302319, IMG submission 203319) | Peat permafrost microbial communities from Stordalen Mire near Abisko, Sweden - Bog_T0_2 | ecosystem: Environmental > Terrestrial > Soil > Wetlands > Peat | place: Sweden: Abisko, Stordalen Mire... | reverse complement strand
CCCGACGACTACAACGGCGCGTTCGTCGCGTGCCCTGATCCGGTGGACTTCCACGCCTACATGACGCGCGATCTGTATAAGGACGACAACATGTTCTATGCCGAGGGTGCGAACAAGCGCGTGGAGCAGCCGGCCATGCGTGACTACCTGGGCCACACGCTGATCTCCATGCGCGACAACATCGCGTATGAGGCGGCGCTGGGCGACCATGGCCGGTCGGGTGAGCAGTTTGACATCTGGCAGGCGGTCTATTCGCCGCAGGGCGCGGACGGCTATCCGCTTCCCATCTTCGACAAGAAGACTGGGGCCATCGACCACAAGACCGCCGCTTACTGGCACGAGCACTATGACCTCGACGCCATTCTGCAGCGCGACTGGACTACGCTGGGTCCGAAGCTGCAGGGTAAGCTGCACCTCTACGTCGGCTCGGACGACACCTACTTCCTGAACGATGCGGTCTACTTGATGGAAGACTTTCTCAAGACCACCGGCACACCCGGCCACGGCGTTCCGTATGACGGCGAAGTGAAGTACGGCCCCCGCGCCGAGCACTGCTGGAACGGCGACCCCACGCTGCCCAACGCGTACTCGCGGCTGCACTACAACCAGATGTATCTGCCGAAGATTTTGGAGCGCATCGCGAAGACCGCGCCCAAGGGTGCAGACCTCGCCAGCTGGCGGTATTGAAGGCTAAAAGCTGTAGACGGCCTCCAGCTGCAAGCGTCGCGGATCAGAGGCCGTGGTCGGCTGCTTGAAGTCCGGCGAGCCAAGCACGCCATCGAAGGTCTCAAAGTTCACGCGGTTCAGGGTGTCGAAGCTCGAGACCGAGAAGGCCACAGTGCTCTCATCGCCCTTGGTCCTGGGGCGCAGCTTGCGGGTGTAGTTCACCCGCAGCTGCACGTCCTGGAAGCTGCCGCCGTTCAGGCTGTTGCGCGGCACGCCGGCGGGTCGCGCGTTGGAGAGCCCTGTCTGGTACGCATCCGTGCCGGTGGTGATGGTGTAGGGCAGCGGCGTGTTGTTGTAGAAGCCGATGCCCAGCGTTACGGGCTTGTCCGGATAGAGCGTGCCGAAGAGCGATAGCCGCTGCCGCTGGTCATAGTCGCTGCGCGCCCATTCGTCGTTCGGGTCGTACTGGTTCTGCGGAATGAAGGTGGAGTACTGCGTGTTGGTGTCGGCGTGTTGCAGCGTGTACTGCACAAAGCCGGAGAAGACGTTGCGGATGCGGCCGCGATAGCTCACGCTCATCCCGTCGGTCTTCTGGTATCCCTGCGATTGCAGCTGCAGCACCTGTGCTAAGGTTGCATTCGGCCGCGCCGGGCTGGTGAACGGCGGCAGCGGGGCGTTCACATCCACGGACCGCAGTGCGTGCCATCCGCGATAGCCGTTGTAACTCAGCGTGACGGTGGAGTCCTTCTTTACCTGCCGCTCCAGGCTCATGCCGAAGTAGCCTTGCTCCGGCGACTGCAGGCCGGGCTGATACTGAAACAGGCTTGGAGGTTCAGCCGCCAGTTGCTGCGTGCTGCACGTGGGATAGCAGATGTTGGAGGTGAGCAGCAGAGTGCGCTCCGCAGCGAACTGATAGCGCGCCAGTTGCTGTCCAACGTTCGCGCCCACGCGGCGAATGTAGAGTCCGCCGCCCACGCGCACCACCATCGCGTGGGCCTTGTCGAGCAGATAGGCGATGCTGAGTCGCGGCAGAAAGCCGTTCTTCGTATTCGGCAGCTCGCCCTGGAAGTCATAGCGCAGGCCGGGCGTGACGGTAAGGCGGTTCGTGAGTTGAATCTGGTCCAGAATGAACGCGCCCTGCTGCTGGAAAAAGGTCTGCGACCTGTCCTGCCCTTGCTGAATGCTGAGCGACGACGGCGTGCCCGCAAGATACGCTGCCGCGCTGGCGAAGGTGTACGTCCCCTGCCGGTTGGTGTGGTCCACCCACAAGCGACGTCCCTGGTTGGTCAGCTGGACACCGAACTTCAGTTGCTGCGGAATCTTTGTGGCCAGCGTCCAGCTCACCTCATCGGTGATGGGCGGATTGTTGTTGGTGTATTCGGCGTCCGACTGCGCGCCGCCAAAGGTGGCAATGCCCTCCACGTTGATCTGCGGCGCCTGCTGCTTGCCAATCGCGCTCTCAATGTCGCGCTCGTACTCCAGCGTGAACTGGTTCAGGATGTGCGGCGTTACGGTCAGGTCATCGTGATAGGTCCACTGCTGATCGAGGTCGTTGCTCACATACCCTGCTGAAGCCTGTACCAGGCCGCCGACGGTCTGGTTCGTCGTGGTCGTGTCGGAAAACGTGTAGAGCACAAAGCCGGAGTGATGATCGTTGTACTGACGGCTCAGCTTCATGCTCAGTTGCGTGGAACGACTAGGTGCGAAGACGTTTTGCGCCGGTATTGCGGTGGGCAGCGTCGTCGCCAGCACCTGCGTGGACGTATCCTCTTCCTTGCGCGTGAAGGAGAACAGAAAGGCTGTGCTGTGCAGCGGCCGCACCGGGCCGGTCAGATAGCCTTCATAGATGCGCCGCTGCTCGGGCGGTTTGGACGTGGCAAAGTAGTTCGTGCCGTTCAGCGCGTCGTCGCGGAAGGTGAAGCTGGCCTCGCCGTGAAGCCGGTCGGCGGTGGCTTTGGTGATGATCTCCAGCTGCCCTCGGCCAGGCTGGCGATACTCGGCCGAGTAGGGGTCCTGGTTGATGCTCACGCGCTCGATGGCCGAAGCCGACACGCCGACGGAGCTGCGCTCAACGCCATCGACCATCAACGTCGCGCCGCCTTCGCCGGCCACATCCGTATCCAGAAACGGCCCCAGCGTGGCGACGATATCGCCATCGAACACAGGCAGGTCCTTCATGTCGCTGGCCGAGACCGTCGCGGCGTCCTTGTTGTTCGCCGGCGCTTCCACGTCCAGGTCTGCCGCCGCACTTACATTCACGGTGGTCGTTACATCCGCAAGCTGCATCGTGAGCTGCAGTGGCGGCATCGACTTCGCTGGTACATGCAGAGGCGCATCGACGGAGGCAAATCCCGGCCGCACGATTCGCAGCCGATAGTCGCCGCCGGCGGGCTGCAACATCTGGAACCGTCCGTTGGCATCGGTTACGGCGCTGCCCACGATGCTGCCGTCGGCGAGCGTCAACTTCACGGTCGCACCTGGGATCAGCGCTGCGGTTGGATCGTGGACGATGCCGCTCAGCCTCAGCCCTGGCGTCTGAGCCAGGGGCGTGAGCGCAACGAAGAGCATGACCGCTACGGAGAGCAGGGGCAGGATGCGGCGCATAAGATTGGTTGGGTTCATGGAGCGCGTGAACCGACGCAGAGCAGACCTTCAGAGTAGCGCGAAGCTGCACGTCAAATGGGAGTAGCAGATGAGGTACCCCGTTCGAACGCGATACACTCGTAGCAGCGCGTTTTGCGCGTGCCTGAGGCTCTCTATGGGCGCTCGGCCACTCAAACCCAATGGAGATTTACTTGTCCCAACGCACCTTCAGCATCATCAAGCCGGACGCCGTTCGCAAGGGCGACACCGCTGCCATTCTCGCCGCCATCAGCAACGCCGGCTTCAAGCTCCTCGCCATCAAGAAGATCGTCCTCACCAAACAGCAGGCGGAAGGCTTCTACTATGTCCACGCTGCGCGCCCGTTCTTCGGCGAGCTGACGGACTTCATGAGCTCCGGCGTCATCTACCCGATGGTGCTCGAAAAGGACAACGCCATCGCCGACTTCCGCAAGCTCATGGGCGCGACCGATCCGGCGAAGGCCGAGCAGGGCACCATCCGTAAGCAGTTCGCCAGCTCCATCGGCGAGAACGCCATTCACGGCTCCGACGCCGAAGAGACAGCTGCGTTTGAGATCGGCTACTTCTTCGCCGGCTACGAGCTCAAGTAATCAGCGCGTAAACAGCTTCAGGTCGATCGCCTCGCCCATCGCCTTGTAGCCGGCGTCGTTGGGATGCAAGTGGTCGCCGGAGTCGAAGGCCGGCAACAGCGTCTCCGGATGCGCCGGGTCCCGTGTCGCGGCATCGAAGTCGATGAAGCCGTCGAAGGCCGGGCTGGTCTTTACGAAGTGGTTGTAGGTCTGCCGCATCTGCTCCCCGGCGGCGCTGTAGTAGGCCGCGCCGCCAAAGGGGTTGAGCGTGGTGGCGTAGACGCGCACGCCGCGCGCGTGGGCCCGCAGGGCAATCTGTTGCAGGCTCCAGGTCAACTGCTCGGCGGTCACGGTCTCGCCGGGACGCATGGGGAAGAAGGTGCGTCCGATGTCGTTGGTTCCCAGGGAGATGATCACGTACTTCGCTCCACTCTGCGCCAGCACATCGCGGTCCAGGCGCGCGAGCGCACTTGGACCTGTGCCGTCGTGCAGCAGCCGGTTGCCGCTGATGCCCTCATCCAGCACGCCCACCTTTGCCGTACCGGGGTTCGCGTGCAGCCGCCGGGCCAGATCGTCCGGCCAGCGCGTGTTCGCGTCCATGGTGGAGCGATAGCCGTCGGAAATGGATGCGCCGAGTACGACCACGGCGGCGGCCTTCGGGCCCGCATCCACATCCACTCCCTTCAGCAGATACCAGGAGGTGACTGTCTTTGCGCTCTCCAGCTTCATCGCGCGGACGCCGTCCTTCCCCGGAGCCATATAGTTGGTGGACATGCCGAGCTGGTGCCAGGTCAGCGTGGCCCCCGGTTGCGGCAGCACCAGCAGGCTCACGGCCATGTCCGCGAAGGCGGTTGCCGGCATCTCTACCGCATCGCTCACCGCCAGCGCTCCGGCAGGAATCACGACGGAGTCGGCACCCCCAAAGGTCACAGCATGGTCGGTCTCGGGACGGATTGTCCCCGCACCCGCGCTCAATGCGACATGCACGCTGCTGATCGCCAGGGACGTTGTTCCAAACTCGTTGGAGAGTCGCAGCCGCAGCGCCTTGCCGCCCAGCGACAGATGCACGATGTTGCGATAGACGGTCCCATTCGCGTCTGCGACTGCAGCGGCAGCCGCGGCGGCCGGCCCGTTCGCTGCCACGGGAGCCGCAGCCCAGGAGCCCGTCCACACTGTTTGCGCGCCCAGGGGAAGCGCAAACAGTACCACCGCAGCCACCGTCGTGATCCCAGCTCTGGTCCTAGGTTCCACCGGCTCTCCGTCGTGAGTTACTTCGTCAACAGCTTCAGGTCGATGGCATCGCCCATCGCCTTGTAGCCTGCATCCCCGGGATGCAGGTGGTCTCCGCTGTCATAGGCCGGCAGAAACACGCCGGGGTTGGCGGGGTCGGTGGTCACCTTGTCGAAGTCGACCACGCCGTCGAGTTCTTTCGTGGTGCGGATCCACTGGTTCACCGCCTGGCGCTCCACCTCGCCCGCGGGTGAGGCGTACCCGGCGCCGACGTAGGGCGTCAGTGTTGCGCCGAACACCTTGATGCCGTGAGTGTGCGCTCGCCGCGCCATCTGGCTGAAGCCCGCGATCAGGTCCTGGGCAGAGACCACGTCGTACGGCTTCTTCGGGTCCTGCGCGTGGCCGATGTCGTTGATGCTTTCGAGGATGATCACGTACTTCACTCCGGCCTGCGCAATCACGTCGCGGTCAAAGCGCGCCAGCGCGCTGGGCCCGGCATTGTCATGCAGAATCCGGTTGCCGCCGATGCCCTCATTCAGCACGCCCATGTGCGCCGTGGCCTTGTTCGCCGCCAGCCGCGCGGCCAGCACGTCGGGCCAGCGTGCGTTCTTGTCGCGCGCGCTGTGTGCGCCGTCCGTAATGCTGTCACCAAAGGCCACAACCGAGTCCGCATCGCGCTCCGCCAGCACGTCCACACCCTTCAGGAAGTTCCAGGAGTAGACCTTCTTGGTGGCGGTCAGCGTCTCGGCGGAGAGCATATTGCCCTCGGCCAGATAGTTGGTGGTGTCGCCAAAGGGATGCAGGCTGAGTAAGCTCAGCGGCTGCTGGGGAAGGTAGAGGCTGACGGAGAGATCGGAGAGCGGCTTCAGATGGAAGGCAACCGCGTCGCTCACGACCAGTGCCCCCGGCGGGATGGTGACCGAGGCGCTGCCGCTGAAGGTCAGCGGCTTGGCGCTAGCGGGTACGATAGCGCCGTCCGGCGCGGGCAGCGCAATCTGCGCGCCGCCGAGGGTCAGCGACTCCTTGCCGAACTCGTTGGTCAGAATCACGCGCACGGTCGAACCGCCCAGCGAGACGTGGACGGTCTCCCGCAAGGTGCTGCCGGTGGCGGAGTCTCCGCCGGTGGTGCCGTTGGGGTTGTTGCCCACCATGGGCGCGGTCGCCCAGGTGCCGACCCAGGTGGTCTGGGCAGCAGCAGGGGAGACGTTGGCTGCGAGCAACGCGGGCAGCAACACAACAGAGAACAAGGCAGTGGGAACAAAGAGGCGGAACCGTCGCACGAAGGTCTCCTGAGCAGAGGATGGGTGCCGCATGGGACTCCGCGGCGCTCCCCATCCTACAGCGGAAACCGTTCTTGTGTGCAGGGCGGTGCTGCTAGCGCAGGCCGGCGATCTGGGAGTCCAGCTTGTTCAACTGCTCCGAGTCCATCTGCTGGCGGATCTGCATCAGGATGTGGGCGTTCTCCTTCTCCAGATCAGCGCGCGCCAGGGCCACGCGGTCGATGGCTGCAAAGACCTTGGCCTCGTCTTGCAGCTCCCGCGGAGACATCGAACTCAGCCGGCTCTCCTCGCGCTGCAGGTTGGTGAACAGGTCCTGCAGCGTGCCCTTGTTGGCGTTGAAGATCTCGTCCATCTTCTTCTGCTGGTCGTTGCGCAGGTTCAGGTGCTTGACGGTCTTGCCGTCGTCCCACCAGCGCCCGGGCAGGCCCAACTGCGGCCCGCTGCGGACGAGCGGTTGGATCGTGGGCATCGGTCCGCGGTCGCCCATAAATCCGTTGCGCGGTGCGCCCATCTCGCCGCCGGGGCCACCGGGGCCTCCTCCACCTGGGCCACCGCCGCCCGGCCCGCCGCCGCCGCGCTGGGCATGCGCCAGTGGGGCGGCCAGCGCAAGGCCGGTCACCAGCAGGAGCAGTCGTGTTGTCCGGCTCAAAGTCAAAGTGTTTGCTCGGTTATTTCTATGCTACAGGCCCGGTCAGTTCGCTTGCGGCAGGTCAGTCCTGCATCTGGGACGGAACGCTCGGGTTTCCGGACGTGACCGGCACCAGGCCCAGCGCCGCCGGGCTCTCCGCGCGGGAGTCCAGCTCCAGATCAATCGCCCGCAGCATCTGGTTGTCGCGCCGGATCTGCTGCGCAGGCGACTCCTGCGCCTCCGTGCTGGCGGTCTCGGCGGTGATCGCCGGCTGGGAGCTCGCCTGCGCATTCATGGAGGGGCTCTGCCGGGTCGCTGGTTTGTTCTGCGCCGTCTGGGTCTGCGGCTCCAAACCGCTGAGGCCCAAAACGCTGGGATGATGGAGCACGGGAATTGCAACGGCTGCGGCTAGCACTGCGGCCAGGCCGGCACTCAGAGCCACCCGCTGTCTCCAGCCGGAGGCGGCCCTGCGCCGTGCCGCAGCCAGGTTGTCCAGGGGCAGCGTCGACGAGCGCCGCTCGCTCCACGCCAGGGTCACGGCACGAAAGCTCGCCAGCGGCGCTTCCAGTTCCGCGAGCTCCGCCGCGCAGGACGCGCAGGATGCCAGGTGCGCGGCCGAAGCCGGGGCCGCGTCGCCGATCAGGCAGCTCTCCAGCTCGTCGGGCGTCAGGTGCATTGCGGAGATCTTCATGGGGTCGTTCACCTTGCTCCTCCTACTTGTGCCCGCACCGACTTCAGCGCCCGGTGCAGATGGGTCTTCACGGTATTGATAGGCATCCGGGTCGCCGCGGCAATCTCTCCCAGGTCCATCTCTTCGATGAATCTCATCAGGAAGACGGTGCGCTGATTGGGCGAAAGATGCTCCAGCGCCGCCTGCACCTCCCGGGCCTTTTCTTTGGCCAGGATTCGTGTCTCCGGTGAGGTCTCATGGCTGGGGAGGAAGCTGGCCGCGTCTGTGATGTCGATGGCTGTGGCCCGAGCCTGCCGCCAGAAGCGGAACTTCTGCAGCCGCTGCTGGTCGCGGATCAGGTTCATCGCGATACTGGTCAGCCAGGTGTTCACGGAGCAGTCGCCGCGGAAGCTCGCCCGTCCGTTGTAGGCCTTCAGGAAGCAGTCCTGGGTGATGGACTCAGCCAAGTCGGCGTCGCCGATGGAGAAGGCCACAAAACGCAGCAGCCGGGCCCGGTAGGTCCGTACCAGCGCGTCGATGTCCTCCAGCTCCGAAGCGATTCGTCCGGTGGCAGGAACTACTTGGCTCATGGTTGCGTCGAGGGCTAGCTGCATATCAGTGGAGACGTGCGGCCTACCTGTTCAGGTTACACAAAATATCCCAATATTCTTTCAAAAACATAGCCGATTTTGCTTCAAAAATTTCACCAGTCAGCCCTCCTCGAAGGATGCGGCCCCGCTGTCCTCGGGGTCCTTCTGCACCACATACTCGTCCAGCAGCACGGCCAGCAGAGCGGCGGTGGGCACGGCTACCAGCGCGCCCACCACCCCGGCCAGAGCGGAGCCCGCCAGCAACGCGATCAGCACGGACAGTCCAGGCAGGTTCACGCTCTGGCGCATGATGCGCGGGGTCAGGTAGGCGTTCTCAATCTGGGTGTAAATCGCATAGAACACCAGCACGGCCACCATCTTCTGCCAGGAGTCGATCGCCGCCACGCCCGCCGCCAGCAGAATGGTAATCACCCCGCCGGCCACCGGGATGATGTTGAACAGCCCCATCAATAGCCCCAGCAGCACAAAGTAGCGCACATGCAGCAGCCCAAAGGTGACGGTGCTGGTGACCCAGAGAATCAGCATCAGCGAGCCCTGGCCCAGCAGCCACTTGCTCATCCGCACCTCGGCGGTCACCAGCGTGCGTGCCAGCCGCTCGCGCGACTTGGAGCGGAAGAACGACAGGAAGTATTCGTAGGCGAACTCACCCTCCAGCATGAAGTAGATGCACAGCACCACCGCCGCCACCACGTCAAAGATATGCCCCAGCCACAGCGGCGCGGAGGTAAGCAGGTACTGCGCCGTCGAACTTGCCATGCTCTCCGAACGTGCCGCCAGCGAGTCCAGGCCGAACTTGTCGGCCATGGGCATGTGGCGGATTCTGGCCACCAGCGCAGGAATCCTTTGCGGCAGATCGGCGGCAAAGTGCTCAATATCGCGCAGCACCGGCGGCAGTCCCAGGGTCAGGAACAGGGCCAGCAGCAGTACGGCCGCAAGCACCAGCGCCACAATCGCCAGTGGGCGCGGCGGGCTCCAGCCGCGGATGCGCAGCGTCATGATGCGCCGCACCGCCGGCATCAGCACCACGGCGAACAGCGCGCTCACATAGACCAGTTCCAGCACGGAACGCAGCCGCCATGCCAGCATCAGCGCTAGCACCACCCCCACAGCAAACAGGATGTGGCCGCGCACGGCGACGGCCTGCTGTTTGCGCTTGATGACGATTGGATCGACTGGGTTCGGCGAAGACAGGGGTTACGCTCCTTATCTGCTTCCAGATACAGGGGATTAGGATGCAGCCCCGGCCGTCCGCGGTGGGTCTGCCGGGGACTATCTTGTGGTGCGGCGGCTGCGCGCACGGTTTTCGAGAAGGCTCTCCAGTATCGCATCGGCAACCTGCTCGATGCCGCGCGCCGAGGTCTCCACATGGTGCCCGGCGATGCGCTCATACAGTTGCCGGCGCACCGCGAAGCGCTGCTCCGCCTCGGCCAGCAGCGGGCGTCCTGCTGTGCCGGCGAGGGCATCCTCCTGCTCACAGCGGGCGATCAGCGTCTCCAGCGACGCGGCCAGGTAGACCACCGCGGTGCGCGGCGTCTGCTCCAGCAGCAGGCGGTTACCCAGCTCCTCGGGAGCGCCGCCGCCCAACGCCAGCACCACTTGCCGCTGTCCCAGCAGCGCGGCCAGCGCGGCGGTCTCCAGATGGCGGAAATGTGCCTCTCCGCTCTCGGCAAAGACCTGCGGCACGCTGCGGCCATCGCGCCGCTCGATCTCGGCGTCCAGGTCCAGGAACTGCCACCCCAGCCGTTCGGCCAGCGCGCGGCCCACGGTCGTCTTCCCCGACCCCATAAAGCCGGTCAGCACAACGCGGTCCACTCCAATGGCAGGTCGCCTTCGCACGTTCTCTTCTATCTCCGTCTCTGCTGCCAGTTCCAGTGTTGCAGTCATTGTCGTTCTCCGTGCGGCCTACGCGGAAGCCGCGGTTCGAAATCTCGCCCAAATGCAGAAAACCGCAACCCTTGTGGGAGTTGCGGCTCGGTGGAGGTGCTGTTGCTGGTCTTTGCTATAGACGCGCGCAACTCCGCCGGGCCATTGGCTGATACCAATAGCTAAATCGCGCGGAGATGCGGAACGTCGTCATCGCCTCTTAAATTACTCCAGAGGTGACTGAATTGCAAATCGAAAGGCCCCCTTTCGGAGGGCGTATATTCCTCGCTTACGAGCGTAGCGGATATAAGCCAATCACAGCGCTTGCCTAAGTGAGTCAATAGCATTTCCAATTACTCCTCCGGCGGCTCCTTCAGCTTGCTTGCGATCTTGGGCCACAGCTCGTCGCTGGGCTCAAGGCCGGCTTCATCGCCGACCGGCTCGAAGAGGCTCCTGGCCTGCTCGGCGATGGTCTCCAGATCGCTCACCAGCGCGGCGCAGTAGGGATTGGCCTTGAAGAACACCGCAAAGCGCGGGTTTTCACTGATCTTGCCGCCGCCCATGGCGAACAGCTCAGGCAGATACTCCTCGAACTCCGCTGCGGTCATCTTGTCGAAGTTTGCAGTGGCCAGATCCTTCATCGTGCCACCTCCTGCAGGCCGGCCACGGGGGCCAGCTTCTCCGGCTGGCGCAGCAGCTCGCGCAGCTTCAGGCGTGCCTTGTGCAGCTGCGACTTGCTGTTGCCCGTAGAGCACTCCAGCATAGACGCAATCTCGTTGTGCTCAAAGCCCTCCACGTCGTGCAGCACAAAGACCATGCGATAGCCCGGCGGCAGCGAGGCCACCGCCCGCTCCAGGGTCACGCGGTCCACGGAGCCTGCCAGCTGCGGATCGCGCGAGCCGAAGTCGCGCTTCGGCGCGTCGTCCTCGGAGGGGTTAATCGTCTCCTCCAGCGACACCAGGTTCAGGCCCTTCTTGCGCAGGTGCATCAGCACCAGGTTCACGGTCAGGCGGTGCAGCCATGTAGAAAACGCACTCTCCCCGCGGAAGCTGCCCAGCTTGCGGAACAGGTGCAGGAAGGCCTCCTGGGTCATGTCCTCAGCCTCGGAGACGTTGCCCAGCATCCGCAGGCACAGCGTGTATACCCGCCGCTTGTGCAGAGCATAGAGCTTGGAGAAGGCCTCGGCGTCGCCGTTCTTGGCCTGCTCAATGGCCTCTGCTTCGCCCGCGATCGGTGGGTTCCGCTTGAAGAAGCCGGGATTCGGTTTCGTCTGCATGCGTGGTGTGCCTTGGAGTTCCATGGAGGAGATGTCCGGTCTGTCTGGAACGGTGTCCTTTGCTGTGCGAGAGTCCTCACCGTCAAAGCAGCGGCGCTCGTCCCATCCGTGTTTGAAACGCTCGTGCCGTGAAAATGGTTTCAATCGCTAGGATACGTCTGCGCCCGGTGGGGTTGTCCGAGAACCGATTTCCTGGGCGATAACAGGCCTGACCAGTGCCACTTGCGATGGCGTCACCGCAAACCTTTACCCTGCAACGTGCCAAATCATGCTCCTAAATCATGCTCCCAGATAGCGAGCATAGAGTGACCGTGCCAGGCCCGTGTCCGTGGTGCCCTGCACCAGCGCCCGGCCGTCCGGAAAGACCGTGAGCGTATACGGCGGCCGCTCAAAGCGCAGCAGCAGCCCATTGGCGCGCACCTCGCCCAGCGGTGCCAGCCGCTCGCGCAGCGCGGCCAGATCCACCGTGCGGTGGTGCTCATGGATCTGCACAGCGTTGCGCCCGCACAGCGTAATGTGGGGGCGGCCTTCGCCTGCGAGCGCTCGAAAGATGCGCCCCCCGCACACCTCGCAGTCCACGCGCGGCGACCCGGTGACGATCTCGGACTGCGCCAGCCTTCCGCCGCTTGCAGGCGTCCACAGGTCAAAGGAGAGCAGGCTGCGCCGCAGCAGCTCCGGCTGTCCGGTCAGCAGCTTCAGGGCCTCGGTGGCCTGCACGCTCGCTGCCAGGTTTACTGCTGTGGCCAGAATCCCGGCGGTGTCGCAGGTCTCCGCGTCGCCTCCAGGGGCGGCCGGGAAGATGCAGGCCAGGCAGGCGGTTGGAAGAAAGGGTTTAGGGTTTAGGGTCCAGGGTACAGAATGCGGCTCAGCTGAAGTTGCCTGCCCGTTTTCTAAACCCTGCACCCTAAACCCTAAACCCTCCTTCGGCAGGATATTCATCGTCGCAGCCGTCGCACCCACCGCTGCGGCGTAGATCCACGGCACCCCATCGCGAACGCAGAAGTCGTTGATTAAATAGCGGGTCTCAAAGTTGTCCGTGCCGTCCAGCACCACGTCCGCATCGCGCAGCAGCTCTTCCACATTGTCAGGAACCAGGTCGGCAATCCGTGCCTGCACCCGCACGCTGGAGTTGATGCGCTCCAGGTGCCGCCGTGCGGCCTCGGCCTTGGGCAGGCAATGGCGCGCATCGTCTTCGTCGAAGAGCATTTGCCGCTGCAGGTTGGAGGGCTCCACAAAGTCGCGGTCAATCAGCGTCAGTCTTCCTACGCCGGCCCGAGCCAGCAGTCCCGCAGTCGCCGCTCCGGTTGCGCCCACGCCCACCATCACAGCGTGGGCCGTCCCCAACCGCTGCTGTCCGCGCTCCCCGATGCCCGCAAACAGCACCTGCCGCGAGTACCGCTCCCTATCCTCGATTCCGTCCCTCGCCGGCGCAGCCATTGTTCGCAGTATACGAGCCGCTGCGCGATGCCCAGTGAACCCGTGGCCTGCATCCCGCATCTGTAAGATGGAACGTCAGAGGTGCAGGCCACAGTTGCTGGCTACGGGGTCCAGGAATTCAGCGCCGCTCGCATCTCTCGCTGATGAAAGAGTGCATCTTCAAGCTTGAGAGGACGGCGGCGGTGACGGATCCAGTGTGCATGAGCCGGCTTGTTCTCTATCGTCGCTTCCCGGCCGTCTCAGGTCTGGCCCCGTGGATCGTATATGCCGCTCTTCTCTTTAGCTCCGTCTCACTGCGCGCGCAGACCCCAGCCGCCAGCCCGCAGTCGTCCGCCTCGCCCATCGCCATCGCCAACCCGTTGCCGGCGCTGCCGGAGAGCCTGTGGTCCCGCAGCGGAGTTCCGGTAGAGACAGTGCGCTTTCAAGGCGTCGAGTTCAGCGCCCACAACGCCATCTTCGCCGAGCTGACGCAGAAGGCCGGTCAGCCGCTCGATCCCGCCAAGGTCCGTGCGGACCTCCGCCGACTCTTTGCCACCGGCCGCTACCGCGACATCAGCGTGTATGCCGAGCCGAGCGGCAACGGCCTCACCCTGGTCTTTGCCGGCTCGCCGCGCTACTTCGTCGGCCGGGTGACGGTGCTCGGCGTCAAGAATGAGCGCCTGGCGTCGCTGCTGGAGTTCGCCACCAAGCTCGACCCCGGCACCGCCTATACCGGGGCCCAGTTGCCCGCGGCGGTGGAAGGCGTCAAGCAGTCGCTGGCGGAGAACGGCTACTACCAGCCCATCGTCTCCGTGGCCATCGCGCTGGACCCGGAGAACCAGCAGGTGAACGCCACCTTCACCGTGGAGACCGGCCCGCAGGCCCGCATAGGCAACGTCGCCCTCACCGGCCAGGACCCCGGACTGGACGTGGAGACCTTCCGCAAGAAGGGTCATCTCAACTGCGCCCGGCTCGCCACCATCTTCAACAAGCACTGCGATCCCAAAGTCAGCCGAGACACCTCCGCCAACGCGCTCTCCGGCGTCCGCTCCTACTACCAGAAGCAGAACCACCTGGAAGGCACCATCAGCCTCCAGAAGTCCACCTACACCGCGCCCCGCCGCCAGGTGGACTACAACTTCAGCGCCAGCCAGGGTCCGGTGGTGCGCGTGATCGTGGACGGCATCAAGCTCTCGCACTCGCGCATCAAGCTGCTGGTCCCGGTCTTTGAGGAGGGCGCGGTAGACAACGACCTGCTCAACGAAGGTGCCTTCAACATCAAGGACTACCTGCAGCAGAAGGGCTACTTTGACGTCACAGACAGTGTCCAGTTGCTGGGCAAGGGAACGCCCAACGTGGTGGTGCAATACACCGTCCAGACCGGCACGCCGCACAAGGTGACCCAGGTCATCCTCAAGGGCAACAAGTACTTTGACAATGACACGCTCGGAGACCTGCTGCGCGTAAAGAAGGCCGACCGCTACAACCGCAGCGGCCGCTTCAGCGCGCAACTGGTCGCCGCCGACGTGGCGTCCATCGAAAGTATCTACCGCGCCAACGGCTTCTCCCACGTCAAAGCCACCGACACCGTGAAGGACATCGACAACGGGCGCGACGGCCGCCCGCTCAAGACCGCCCAGATTCAGGTCACCTTCTCCATCGTCGAGGGCACCCAGCAGAAGTTCGGCGCGGTCAAGCTCGCCGGCGTGGACCCCGCGCGCGAGGCGACGATCCGGCACATGCTCAGCGCGCAGACCGGCCAGCCGTTTTCGCTGATTACCCTCTCCAGCGACCGCGATGAGGTGCTCAGCTACTACCTCTCCAACGGCTTTGACCACGCCCGCATTGAGATCCAGCAGAATGTCGAATCCGCCGACCCCACGCGCACCGATGTTGCCCTCAACGTCACCGAGGGACAGCAGGTCTTCATCGACCACGTCCTGCTCTCCGGCATCCAGCACACGCGGCCGTCCGTGGTGCAGAGCCAGGTGCTGGTCCACGCCGGCGACCCGCTCGATCAGGCGGCGCTGCTACAGACCCAGCGCAACCTCTACAACCTGGCGCTCTTCAATGAGGTGAATGCCGACGTTCAGGACCCCAGCGGCAACGCACCCAGCAAGAATGTCCTGGTGCAGTTGACGGAAGCCCGCCGTTGGGACGTCACCTACGGCTTCGGCTTTGAGGCCCAGACCGGAACGCCGGCGGTCGTACCCGGCGAGACCCGCGGCACCACCGCCGCGCAGAACGGCAAGGCCGGCGTCAGCCCGCGCGTCTCGCTGGACATCTCCCGCATCAACCTGCGCGGCACCCAGAACTCGCTCACTCTGCACACCGCCTACGGCCTGCTGGAGACCATTGCCACGCTCAGCCTCGTCAGCCCCAACCTGCTCGGCCATCCTAACCTCACCGGGACCGTCTCCGGAGGCTACTCCAACGTGCAGAACATCACCACTTTCGCCTCTTCCACGCTGCAGGG
>Ga0302319_10013520_pt1 | contig 15309 bp, 17 predicted proteins | sample Bog_T0_2_FD_203319 | JGI IMG/M metagenome (GOLD analysis project Ga0302319, IMG submission 203319) | Peat permafrost microbial communities from Stordalen Mire near Abisko, Sweden - Bog_T0_2 | ecosystem: Environmental > Terrestrial > Soil > Wetlands > Peat | place: Sweden: Abisko, Stordalen Mire... | reverse complement strand
GCACCGGTTGGACCTGTCGCCTGACTTTCTGAACCGGCATGGCCTTGCCGATCTCGACGGCGAGACCGTGCTGCGTGAGGCCTTCGCCATTCTCCTCGAGCGCGAGCTGCTGATCACCGTGCCGCCAGCCACGTCGCTCGACGGGTTCGGCGACTCCTACGCCTACCTCCTCCCCGAGCTCCGTCGGCGCCTGTCGTCATCGACGCCTGCACGGGTACCGCACTCCGACGAGGATCAGCTCGCCTGATCGGCGCCGTCCGAATCCTCCGAGGCTGGTCCGGTCGAGGTCCAGCTACCGTCCCTGCGGTGTTCCGAACTGGAGCCCGGTAACTGCCGACAGCTCCGAGAGCGCCTCCTCCCACGAGGTGACCTTGATGGTCTGCATGCCCATGGCCCGGGCCGGCTTCAGGTTGATGCCCAGGTCGTCGAGGTAGACCGCCTCGTCGGGGACCACGTCGAGACGTTGGCAGGCCAACGCATAGAACGCCGGGTCGGGTTTGCGGATCCCCAGCACCCGGGACTCGAGGACCAGATCGAACAGTTCGAGGATCTCGGCCAGCTCGGGTCGGATCGGCAGGTCCTCGGTACCGAAGTTGTTGGTCAGACAGGCGGTGGCGAACGCCTCCGAGCACCGTCGGACCGCCTCCACCATGGCGGGACGCACGTCCCCCTGCAACAGGCCCAGCACGTCCCGACCGTCGACCCGGTGACCCAGGTCGGCCGACTCGGCGGCGAACACCTCGCTGAAGTCGTCAATTCCCAGCTCGCCGCGTTCCAGCCGGGCCCAGGCGTTCCCATCGGGGTCGGTGGCGTTCACCCGGCGAAGGAATCCCACGGGGAGCCCTTCCCGACGCTCGAACCGGTCGAACGCCTCGAAGGGGCTGGTGGTGATGACGCCGCCGAAGTCGAACAGCACCGCCCGGATCACCGGGTGTCCACCGAAGGGCCGCCGTCCGATGCGCCGGGATTCGCCGGCGGTGCCCAGGTGATGGCCGCCTCAAAGAGGGCGGCGATGTCGTCACCGTAGAGGTCCCCGGCTCGCTCCCCCAGTTGAACCACCGACATCAGCAGCGACAGCATCACCGCCACCACCGCGTTGGCAGTACTGGTGGTATCGATGTCGGGGCGCACCAAGCCGTCGAGCTGCTCGGACCGCAGCTTCTCGGCCAGCGCCTTCCGGAGTTCGGCCAGGGCCGGGATCTCCAACACCCGCACCGTCACCTCCGGCTCCAGACCGGCCAGCAGTCGCCGGGCCAGCGGATGGTGGTCGAGCGAGGCAACCAGCACCGTCACCAACGTCCGACGCCAGACCTTGGCGTTGGTCTCCGCCAGGGCGCTCGACAGCCCCTCGCTGATCACCGCGGCGGCATCCTCGTCCACCGCCGCCAGGAAGAGTGCCTCCTTGTTGGGGAAGTAGGCGTAGGCCACCGTCCCGCCCACCGAGGCGTCCCGGGCAATGTCGGCAACGGAGGTGAGCCGGAACCCGTCCCGACCGAAGCGGGCGATGGCGGCGTCCAACACCGCCCGACGGGTCTGGGCCCCCTTCCCTTCGGTGACCGGTGTCTCCACAGCTGTCATCGCTCAGGATGCTAGCAGAAATGAGGACTTGAGGATATTGATCAAATCCTCTACTATGATCGGGACGCCCACCCCCGGAGATCTTCAATGACCCAGGTGCACCCCCCCACCCGTTCCGTCCCCACCCGTCGCATGGACTTCGAGGCGTCGTTTCAGGACGTCCCCAGGTACTTCGCCGCCGACGACGACCTCATCGCCTGTCACCTGGTGGCATCCCTGTCCTCGGTCTTCCCCGACGGCGAGGAGTTCTTCGTGCGATCGGTCCGCCACTACCGCGACCGCATCACCGAGCCGGCGCTGAAACGACAGGTGGCCGGCTTCATCGGTCAAGAGTCCGTCCACGGTCGTGAGCACCGGGCCTTCAACGACAGGCTCGATCAGTTGGGCTACCCGGCCAAGCGGTACGAGCGGTTCACCCGGCGGGGGCTGGCCATGCGCCAGCGCCTGCTGCCGCCCATCTCCAACCTGGCCGCCACCGCCGCCCTCGAGCACTTCACCGCCACCCTGGCCGAACTGGTACTGAGCAGTGAGGAGGTCCGACGTCTCTTCGGGCACCCGGCCGTGCGCGACCTGTTCGTGTGGCACGCCCTCGAAGAGTCGGAACACAAGGCGGTGGCCTTCGACGTCTTCCGGGCGGTCGGTGGCACCGAGCGTCTCCGGATCAGCACCATGAACCTCATCTGCGTGGGGTTCGTGCTGGGAACCACCGTGCAGGTGGTGGCCTCGCTGCTCGCCGACCCGGCCACCTACCGGCGCGGCAACCTGCGCCGCAGTGTCAGGCACCTCCGCCAGTCACCGTTGGCCGATCGGGGACTCTGGCACCAACTGCGCCAGTACAACCGTCGGGACTTCCACCCCGACGACCGGGACACCTCCGCCCTGGTGGAGGAGTGGCGCACCACCTTGTTCGGCGAGCACGGCACCCTCAACGATCACCTGGCATCCTCGGTGGCATGACCGGGTCCACCGTCGAACATCTCGACGTCCTGGTGGTGGGCGCCGGCCTGTCTGGTATCGGCGCAGGCCACTTTCTGCAGGCCAACTGCCCGTGGGCGTCCTACGCCATCTTCGAAGCCCGGGACGCCATCGGCGGTACCTGGGACCTGTTCCGGTACCCGGGGCTCCGCTCCGACTCCGACATGTTCACCCTGGGCTACTCGTTCCGCCCCTGGGAGGGCGACAAGTCGATCTCCGACGGTGCCTCCATCCTCCGTTACATCCGGGACACTGCCGCCGAGGAGGAGATCGACACCCACATCCGATTCCACCATCGCATCCTGTCGGCCGACTGGTCGACCGCCGAGGCCCGGTGGCGGGTGCTCGCCGAGCGGACCGATACCGGTGCACGGGTGGAGGTCACCTGCTCCTTCCTGCTGTCATGCAGCGGCTACTACCGCTACGACCACGGCTACCAGCCCGACTTCCCGGGTGCCGACCGGTTCGCCGGAACCATCGTCCATCCCCAGGCCTGGCCGGCCGATCTCGACTACGCCGGCAAGTGGGTGGTCGTGATCGGCAGTGGGGCCACCGCCATCACCCTGGTGCCGTCGATGGCCGATACCGCCGCCCACGTCACCATGCTGCAGCGGTCGCCGACCTACGTGGCGTCGCTGCCGGCCCGGGACCCGGTGGCCAACCTGCTCCGCCGGTGGCTGCCGGTCCGCTACTCGGGCCCGTTCATCCGCTGGATGAAGGCCTTGGTCACCCAGGCGTCCTACGTCCTCAGCAAGCGGCGGCCGAAGCTGGTGAAGCGGATCATCCGCCGACAGCTCGAGCACCAGCTCCCCGCCGGGTACGACATCGACACCCACTTCTCCCCCCGGTACGACCCGTGGGACCAACGGCTGTGCGTGGTCCCCGACGGCGACCTGTTCAAGGCCATCTCCGCCGGCACGGTCGACGTGGTCACCGACCGGATCGACACCTTCACCGAGCACGGGATCCGGCTGGCGTCGGGCGCCGAGCTGGCGGCCGACATCATCGTCACCGCCACCGGGCTCGAGCTGCTCTTCCTCGGTGGCATCCACCTGTCGGTCGACGGTGTGGCGGTCGACCCCGCCACCAAGCTCACCTACAAGGGCATGATGCTCGAAGATGTGCCGAACCTGGCCCTGGCCATCGGCTACACCAACGCCTCGTGGACGCTGAAGTGCGACCTCACCTGTGAGTACGTCACCCGCCTCCTCAACCGGCTCCGGGACACCGGCATGCGCCAGTGCACGCCGGTCAACACCGGAGGATCGGTGGCCACCCAGCCGCTGCTAGGCCTCAACTCCGGCTACGTCCTCCGGGCCGCCGACCGCCTGCCCAAGCAGGGGTCGACGTTCCCCTGGCAGGTGCACCAGAGCTACCTGCGCGACTACCGGGCCATGAAGCTGCGGGGACTGGACGACGACGCCATGGTGCTGTCGAATACCATCGGGGAGCCGGCCGTTCCGGTCGGCTGAGGAAGGAAATCACCATGAGGACGTTCTACGACCAGGTGGCGGCGGTCACCGGCGCCGGATCGGGGATCGGTCGGGCGCTGGCCCGCGAGCTGGCCCGACGGGGGGTACACCTCGCCCTCGCCGACATCGACGAAGTGGGACTGGCGGAGACAGTGGCGCTCTGCGAGGGATCGGGGGTCAAGGTCACCTCCCGCCGGGTGGATGTCGCCGACCGTGAGGCGGTCTACGCCTGGGCCGACCAGGTGGTCGAGGAGCATGGTCGGATCAACCTGGTCATCAACAACGCCGGGGTCAGCCTGTCGGCCACGGTCGAAGCGATGACCTACGAGGACTTCGAGTGGCTGATGGGCATCAACTTCTGGGGCGTGATCTACGGCACCAAGGCGTTCCTCCCCCACCTGAAGGCGTCGGGCAACGGTCACATCGTCAACCTGTCCAGTGTCTTCGGCCTGGTCAGCGTGCCATCCCAGTCCGCCTACAACGCCGCCAAGTTCGCCGTCCGGGGCTTCACCGACGCCCTCCGGATGGAGCTCGAGATCGAAGGTGCCCCGGTGTCGGCCACCACCGTGCACCCCGGGGGCGTCAAGACCAACATCGCCCGCAACGGCCGAATGGACGAGAGCGCTCGCACCATCAGCGGTGGGGGATCCCCGGACGACTTCGACCGGATCGCCATGACCACCCCCGAGAAGGCGGCCACCGACATTCTGCTGGCGGTGGAGCACGATCGGCGACGGGTGGTGGTCGGTGCGGACGGCAAGGCCATCGACCTGGCGTCGCGCCTGCCCACCGCCCTCTACCAGTGGCTACTGGTGAAGGGAGCCCGGAGCCGCCGCTGACGGTCGCTCAGGCCGGGCGGGGGACGAAGATCATCATCTGACTGGCGTGGGCCACCGCGGTGCCCGATTCGTCCCACAGCGTGGACTCCGCCGAAGCCCAGCCGTCGTCGGCCCAACGGGCCCGGTCGTGCGCCAGCAGCCAGGTGGTCCGGGCCGGCTCGAAGAGCTGCACCGTCAGATCGGCACTGGGTGCGAACCAGGGCGCCGTCCCCGGTCCCAGCAGCTCGGCGATGCAGCCGGGCATCCGATCGGCCAGGGTCACCACGCCGAGGGGGTCGAGGCTCCCGTCGGCCAGACGGGGGGCATCGTCGAACCGGAGCCAGGTGGCGACGTCCGACTGGGTGGGGGTCCACTCCTCCCACCAGGCGTGACCGAGGGCCACCCGGGCCTCGACCCGGTTCCAGAACGGCGGGGAGGGGAAGGCTTCCACCCCCGGTGGCAGCGGATCCCGATACGACCGACACCGTTCCGGAGGTGGCACCGTCGGAGGGGCGATGTCCAGCAGGGTGGGACCGGATCGGGAGGAGCCGAAGACGGCGAGGACCGTTGCGCCGGCCACCGATCCGACGGTCCGGACGGTGGCCAGCACCTGGCTGGCCGACCGCCCTCGACGCAACACCTGCACCTCCACTTCCAACTCGCCAGGGGACACCGTTCCGGCAAACACCGCGGTACAGGTTCGGAGCGTCAGATCGGGAGTATCCAGCTCGACCTCGGCGGCGCGGAGGGCGAACGACGCCACCACCCCACCCTGCGGGAGGGGCAGCAGGTTCCAGCTGTCGTCCAGGGTGGCGAGGTAGCGACCTCCTCCCGCCGATCGCACCGTCACGTCATCGGCGAAGGTGCCCATGGCGGTCGATGTTGTTCGGTACCCCTTGGCCTGTCAAGAAGCCGACCTCTGGAGCCAGACCCGTGCTTACGAACGGCGCAGCCGGGAGGCGGGCTGATAGTTGGGTCCGGCCGTCTCGTCCACCCGGCGCAGCAGCCGCTCGCAAGGCGGTTCGAACTCGGTGGCGAACCGGGTGGCCAACTCCTTCCCCAACCGCTGCCAGGGCAAGGTGGTCAGCTTGTCGGTCCGGTCCTCGAGCTGCTGGCGTAGGGCCACCCCTTCGGGCGTGACCCGTCCATCGACGGCCCACCCAGCCAGCTCCAACGATGTCCATCCGGCCGCCACCTCCTCCGGCGCACTGCCCCGTGAGCGGGGGAGCCAGTCCGGCTCGTAGCCGAGCCAGGCGTTGTGGAGGATCGACGCCCCGACCCCGGTGAGTCCGGCGCCGGCCACCAGCGCCCAGTGGGTGTCACCGCGCCACTCACGCAGGCAGTTGACGGCGTGCCAACCTGCCAGCACGGGATCCTCCGGCCGAGGCATACCCAGATGGGAGGCGAACAGCACCCGCCCCACCGTCGGGAGCTGCTCGATGACCGCCCACAGGAAGGGACCGAGCTCGGCGATCGGATCCAGGATGTCCGGTGCATACCGCGCCAGGCCTTCGACAACCGCAGCATCTCGAGCCTGCCAGACGGTTTCGAAGGAGGTGGACGCCTCCACCAGGTCGAAGGCCATCCGGATACCGGCCGGGGTGATTGATCCGAAGGCGGCGGTCACCGCATCGGGGCCGGCCGGAGCCAACGGGGCGCAGCGGGCGGCGATGTAGCCGAGCGGGCCGGCGAGGCCGAGTGCCTCGTATCTGGCTACTGCCCCCGGATCCCAGAAGATCCATCCCACCGTCGTCTGGACGGATCGGGCGTTCCGCCTGGTGATCTCGGTCCACTCGTCCGACTCCTCCACCACCCCGACCCTAATGGGGGCCTTCCGACCCTGGTCGTGACGGGTACCAGCCGATAAGGTCGAGGCACTCCGACTGCGAGGGGAATCGGTTCACCATGGTCGTCCTCATCATCGTCATCGTCATCGTCGTACTGCTGGCCCTCTTCTTTTGGGCGGCCTTCAACGGGCTGGTCAAGAAGCGGAACCGCACGCAGGAGGCCTGGTCGGAGATCGACGTCGAACTCAAGCGCCGCCACGACCTGATCCCCAACCTGGTGTCCACCGTCCAGGGATACGCCACCCACGAACAGAGCACCTTCGAGGCGGTCACCCAGGCCAGGGCCAATGCCGTGACCGCCGGTGCTTCCGGTGACCCCAACCAGATCGGCCCGGCGGAGAACGCCCTGTCCGGCACCCTCCGCTCCCTGTTCGCAGTGGCGGAGAACTACCCGCAGCTCCGGGCGGTGGAGAGCTTCCTGCAGCTGCAGGAGACGCTGACCGCCACCGAAGACAAGATCGAGTACGCCCGTCGGTACTACAACACCAGTGCCCGCGACTACAACATCGCCCTGCAGACCTTCCCCCGCAACCTCATCGCCGGACCCTTCGGGTTTCAGGCGGTGGCGTTCTTCCAGGCCGACGAGACCGATCGGGAGGTGCCGCAGGTGAGCTTCCCGGGTTCGGGGGCCGCCGGCACCACCGGAACGACGCCGTCCGGACCACCTCCGGCCACCGGCGCCGGCGGTCCACCGCCGGCCGTCTGACCCCGGCGGTCAGACCGACCGGCCGGAGGCGATCTTCTCGAGGGCGGCGATCCGGTCCTCGATGGGAGGATGGGTGTCGTAGAGCCGGTGGATCCAGGTTTCGTGGTGCTGCAGCGGATCGTCGATGCACATGGCCGCGGTGGCGTGGTTCATCTTCTTGAACGGCTTGTCGTTCTGCTGCAGCTTCCGGAGGGCGCTGAGCAGTCCGGCCGGATTTCGGGTCAACTCCACCCCGCTGACGTCGGCCAGTGCCTCACGGCGGCGCGACAGCGCCAGGCGCATCAGGGGGCCGAAGATGAACCCCACCACCGCCAGCAGCGAGCCCGCCGCCACCAGGATCAGGCCCAGCTGATTGTTGCGGCCGCCGCCGCTGAACAGGGCGCTCCGCCACAGGATGCTGGCCAGCAGCGCCGCCATGCCGATCATGGTGCCCACCACCAGCAGCAGGCGGATGTCGTGGTTCTTGATGTGGCTCATCTCGTGACTGGTGACCCCCTCCAGCTCCTCGCGGTTCATGATGGCGAGGAGGCCGGTGGTGAAGGTGATGGCGGCCTTGTCCGGGCTGATGCCGGTGGCGAAGGCGTTGGGGGACGGGTCGTTGATCACATAGACGGCCGGCGCCGGGATCCCCTCGCCGATGGCCAGGGCCTCCACCAGATTGTGGAGCTGCTGGTACTGGTTGGGATCGGCGGGCACCGCCCCGGACACCCGGAGCACCAGCCCGGCGCCGGCGGTCAGCGAGTAGAGGATGCCGCCGGCAGCCAGCAGCGCGCAGATGACCATGCCCCAGACGATCGGCGCCGACCCGTAGTTGGTGGTGGTGCCGGAGTAGTAGTTGGTCGGGTGGTATGCGGCTTTGAAGATCAGGCCACCGAGGGCGCCGATAGCCAGCCAGATGGCGAAGAAACCCACGATGACCAGGGCACTCCGACGCTTGTTGCTGGCAATCTCGCTGTACACGCCGATAAGCCTACGGCAGTGCGAACCCGCATCCACCCTCGCCGAGACGGCTGACTCCCTCACCGTGAGCGTTGGCACTAGCGTTGCCCGCATGAAATCGGGGTGGGGTCGAATCGCGCTGTGTCTGATGGTGCTTGCCGTGGCGGTGGGGAGCGGTATCACCGCCTCCGGCACCGCCGGGGCCGCCAGTTCGTCACCGAAGGTGACCGATCTGGAGCTCCAGTCCCCCACGCCGTACACGCCGACCGCCCAGTCGGTGAACGGGACGGACGACTACCACTGCACCCTGCTCAACCCTCACCTGACCCACAACGCCTTCATCACCAGCGTCGACTTCCACGCCAATAGCCCCGAAGTCCACCACGAAATCACCTACGAGGTGCCACCGGAACTGGCCGCCCGGGCGGAGGCGCAGGATGCCGGTGGCAAGGGGTGGACCTGTTTCGGCGAGTCGGGCCTCGAAGGCGGTAACCCGTTGACCGGAGGCGCTCCCTGGCTGTCCGCCTGGGGTCCCGGTCACGACCTCTCGCAGGAGCCTGCCGGTGACGGAGCGCCGATGCCGGCCGGCAGCCTGGTCATCGTTCAGGAGCATTACAACCTGCTGGTCGGCGACAAGCCGGTGCAGTCCAAGGTCGTCCTGGCCACCGTGCCGGCCACCACCAAGCTTCGCCCGCTCCGGCTCGGCCTCTTCATTGCCCCCCCGGACGTGCCCTGCCCGTCCGGCGCCACCGGTCCCATGTGCAGCCGGGCCAACGAACTGGCCAGTGTCGGCCAGCGGTTCGGTTCCGCCCAAGAGGCGGAAGTCAACGGGATGGAGGCTCTCTGCGGTCGGGACCCATCCGACCCGCCGGTCGGGGACACCACCACCTGTACACAGCCGTTGCGGACGGCGGGCAACATCGTGGAGCTGGCCGCCCACATGCACCTGTTGGGCGTCTCCATGAAGTTCGTCCTCGACCCCGGCACTCCCAAGCAGCAGACCCTCCTGGACGTGAAGGACTACGACTTCCACTACCAGCGCGGTTACATCTTGGCCAAGCCGGTGGCGGTCACCCGGGCGGACAGCCTCCAGATCACCTGCACCTACAACCCGCAGCTGGAGCTGGAGACCCCCCTCCTCCGCAGCGTCCCACCGCACTTCGTGACCTGGGGTGACGGATCGACCGACGAGATGTGCCTGGGGCTGGTGGAGACCACACCGCCGAACACCGAGCCGGAGTCGGTGGCCCTGGCCAAGGCGTTTCCGCCCACCGTCTGAACGGGTTCAGTCACCGTCCCAGCAGCCCAGGACCACGTCAGCCACCGTCACCGCCACCTCGGCGGCGCTGGTCTTCGGAACCCCGAACTGGGCGGGCAGGCCGGTGGGGTCGACCACCAGGACCTTCCAGTCCTTGCGGACCACCACCGATCCATTGGGGGCTTGGAAGGCGGCCTGGCCCAGATTGGTGAGCGTGCCCGACTTCCCGAGGGTCGTCTCCAGCCCGGCGAAGTAGGCCTTGGTCTCGGCCCAGCTCGACAGCTCCTTCACCGACAGCCCCATCGATCCATCGGAGTACTGGTAGGTGCACGAGTACTGGTGGTTGACCCAGGCCCGGTCGATGACGTCGGCGGTCACCCCCAGCACCTGATTGATGTCGTCGTGGACCTCCGACCGGCAGATCATGGTGGCCAGCGGGGAAGGCAGTGGACCGGCAGGAAGCGGTCCGGTGGTGGCGGTGCTCGACGAGGAGGAGCTGCCGCAGCCGGCGGTCATCGACGCCACTACCAGCAGTACCACCAGCCCGACCCGACGCACGGGCGCATGGTAACAGTCGACCCCGGCGCCCCTCCGGCAACCCCGGCCCGGTCGGTGGCGAGCCCGTTCAGGTCCGTTCGACTTGGCAGACCAGGCTGATGGCCTGCTCCGGGCAGGCCACTACGCAGAGCCCGCATGCCCGGCAGTCGTCTGACCGCGGGGTGTAGGCGGTCTGCCGGCGATGGGCCACTACCCGCAGCTTGGCCAACACGCCGAGGGCCGCGAAGTCGGCGTCGTCGATCCGACGGATCTCGAAGACGTCGTTGGGACAGACCACCACGCAGTCGCGCTTGGCTTCGCACCGTCCATGATCGACGACCGGCTGCCAGGTCCCCGCCGGGGCGTTGCAGCGCTCACCCGGCCGATCAGGATGCCGGGCAGCCCGCCGCTTGACCTCGAGTTCCCGGTCGGCGTCGGCCATCCGGATCAGGTGCCCGTGCCCAGTGGCGAGATCTCCGCATACCCGTTGTCGAACGCCGCCAGATCGTTCGAGCACGATGTCACCTTCGAGATGCAGTTGACGGCGGTGAGGCGGCATCCTCCGGCGGTGGTGGCGATGGGTGCGAGATAGCCGTCGTCGTCGGTGACCAGAATGGTCAGCTCCTTGGGCGACGCCGCACCGGCCACCGCCCCTCCGGTGCCAGGTTCCACCCCCAACGCCAAGCCGGCGACCCGACCTGCCGCAGTCAGACCGACCAACATCCCCCGTCGCTCCCCATGTGGTACCGGCATCCCCACACGTCCTCCCCTGTTCGGTCTTCCATCATGGCAGGCCGTGTCACTCCGGTGCCGATGGCCGGGGGCGGCGTGGGATCGGCACGGCACCGGCGTGGCCGTCGGCCCACCGCTCGAACACAGTCGATAGCATCGGACTCGCCGGGTCGTAGGGGTCGCCCGGTCGCCCGGCCGACGTGTCCGTCGCACCCAGGTGTCACTTCTCTGCCGCCGACCGACCCCCGGGAGCACCATGACCCAGACCGATACCATTCCCTCCGCTGTCCACATCGGCCGCGATGACCTCCCGTTCGTGGAGATCGGTGGCGGCAACAAGCTCAAGGTGATCCAGGTGAAGCCCGAGGAGGGCCTGTGGATCGTCGAGAACATCTTTCAGGCGGGGTACGTGGTGCAGAAACACCGCCACACCGGACCGGTCTACGCCTACACCACCTCCGGCGCCTGGAAGTACCAAGAGTACGAGTACGTGAACCGGGCCGGATCATTTCTGTACGAGCCGGCCGGCTCCGAGCACACCCTCGAATGCATCGAAGACGGGACCCAGGTCTGGTTCCAGATGTACGGGGTGAACCTCAACCTCGACGCCGACGGCAACGTCGAAAGCGTGTTCGACGGGGCCGGCTCCCTGGCCGTCTACGAGGCGCTGGCCGAGGCCGAGGGATTCCCCAAGCCCAACGTGCTGGTTGGCTGACGGTGCCGGGCCTCGGGCTGTGGGACCCGGATACATTCCTCGACGGTCCGCCCCATGACCTGCTCACCGAGCTGCGCCACCGCGACCCGGTCCACCACGAGACGATGGCCGACGGCAGCGACCTGTGGCTGGTCCTTCGCCATCGGGACGTGGTCAAGGTGGCACGCGACTCGGCGTCGTTCTCCGCCAGCCTGGGGGGTGTGGTCATCGAGACGCTGGCCCCCGAACAGGTCGAGGCCATGCGGGGCATGTTGTTGGCAATGGATCCGCCAAAGCATCTGGCCTTCCGGAAGCCGGTGGCCCCCCACTTCCGCAAGGTGGTGATCGAGCAGCTCGAGCCCCGGATCCGCTCGGTGTGCGGGCAGATTCTGGACGATGTCCCTCGAGGAGAGGTGGTCGAGTTCGTGCACGATGTCACTGCCGATCTCCCGACACGGGTCATCGGCGAGCTGATGGGGCTCCCCGAAGAAGACTGGTCGTACATCCACAAGCTGGCCGAGCAGAACACCAGCGGTCAGGACAGCGACTACGCGGGTGACGAGCCGCAGGACGGCATGGTCCAGATGGCGCTGTACGCCATCCAACTGGCCCAGCGACGCCGCGCCGAGGAGCCGGCGCCCGATCTCACCTCGGTGATCCTGGGGACGGAGTTCGACGGTCACCTGATGGACGACATCGAGTTCGCCACCTTCTTCGTGCAGTTGGTGACGGCCGGAAACGACACCACCAAGACCATGCTGTCCTCCGGGGTGCTGGCCCTACTGGAGCACCCGGTGCAGCTGCACGAGGTGCGCGACGACCCCACGCTCATCCCCTCCGCGGTGGAGGAGATCCTCCGGTGGGCCAACCCGCTCCACTACTTCCGGCGGACAACCACCAGGGACTCCCGGCTCGGCAACGTGACGATTCCCGAGGGCCACAAGGTGGCGATGTACTACACCTCCGCCAACCGGGACGAGGAGCTGTTCGAGGACTCGCAAAGGTTCGACATCCACCGCTCCCCCAACCCGCACCTGTCATTCGGGATCGCCGAGCACCACTGCCTCGGTGTCCACCTCGCCCGTCTGGAGGGCCGGGTGTTCTTCGAGGAGCTGCTGGGACGATTTCCTGACATCGCGTTGGCCGGTTCGCCGGTCAGGCTGCGCTCCAACCTGAACAACGCCTACAAGCACATTCCTGTCCAGATGCGCTGAGTCTCGAACGGGCGGTCAGCCGGCCAGTGCGGGCTCCACCCGCTCCACCACCGTCTCCACGTAGCGCCAGGCGACCTCGGGGGGAAGGCCCCCGATCAGCGGGTGGAGTCCCAGCAACCCGCCACTCTCACCGTACGCAATCGCCTCCTCGACGGTCAGGATCCGGTAGCTGCCCGCTTCTGCCCGCAGTGCAGCCACCGTTTCCGCAAAGGAGACGCTGCTGGTCCCCTCCTTCCCTCCCCGGTTCCATTCGGCATACGCCCGGGCGTCGTGCAGCAGGTAGGGGCCGAGCTCGTCCCAGGCCCGGTCGACGTCGTCGGCCACGAACACCGCATGGGCAGCGTCCTTCGGGGGCAGGTAGCAGTTCCCGGGCTGGTGTCCGTGGGCCAGGCATGCCTCCCGGTAGGCGACACCGAGTTCGGGGTCGCCTCGCTCAGCCAGGAAATCGAGACCGAACCGTCCGGCGCGCCGAGCGGCGGCCGGGCTGCCTCCACCCCAGGCCACCCGGGGACCCCCCGGGGTGATCGGTGCCGGTGTCACCTGCAGGTGTCGACCGTCGTGGTCGAACGGCTCACCCGTCTTGGCCCGGAGGAGGAGGTCCAGCGACTCCTCGGCGATGGCCCCGCGCCGATGGAAGTCGACACCGAACATCTCGTACTCGATGGGGCGGTAGCCGACACCCCCCACGTAGCTGACCCGCCCGTTGCTGAGGAGGTCGAGGACGCACAGCTCCTCGGCCAGTCGCACCGGGTCGTAGAGGGGCAGCGTGACGATGGCCACCATGATGGGGACTCGGTTGGTGCGGGAGGCCAGTGCCGCCGCCATCATCATGGGCGCCGGAAGGTATCCATCGACCGATGCGTGGTGTTCGCTCACGATCACGGTGGCCGCACCCCGGGTCTCCGCCCAGGCGGCCAACTCCAGTGCCGTTCGATAGAGGTCGACCGGCGACGCCCCGATGGCCGGCGCCCGCATGTCGAATCGAAGTGTGAACACGTCCCCTCCTGAGGTCGGTGGCGGTGTTTGTCGACCAGTGCCACCACCGACTGGAACATTCTCGGTTCGCGGCGGAGCCGGGGCAATCCGGCGACCGGGGAACGCCACCTCGGTGGTTCGTCGACCCGCCAAGTTGACGTTGCGGCGACCCCAGACCGTGGCCCGGTGGCTCCTGACAAGAATCCCTCGCTGCCGCCCGGCCATTCGGCTAGACCGTGGGAGAGCGGCGGGGTCGCTGGCTGTGCACCCACCTTGGGCGCCTGGTGCAACGAAGTGGAGGGACGGCCATGTTCGAAGCGCTCGGGGGCGCACTCCCGGCAGCCAGTGCCCACCAAGTCCTGCAGAGCTGCACCACCTCTGGCAATCAGGTGATCTGTCCCGCAGGTTTGTCGGGGGGAGGTGCCGGCATCCTTGGGGCCCTCCTGATCATCGAGCTCATCTTCCTGGTGGTCTTCATCGTGGCCTACGTGAAGATCCTGCAAAAGGCGGGCTACTCGGGATGGTGGGTCCTGATCGGCCTGGTGCCGTTCGTGAATCTGGTCTTCTTCCTCATCTTTGCCTTCACCAAGTGGCCGGTGAACCGCGAGGTGGAGATGCTGAGGGCCCAGCTGGCGGGTGGCTACGGCGCTTCACCGGGCTATGGGGGACGACCTCCGCCAACCTACGGAGCGGGTCCAACGCCAATGCCCACCCCGTCAGGTCCGACGGCTGCCATCGGTATCCCCATGGTCGTGCAGACCGAGCTTGAGGCAGCCCATGCCCCGCTCCCGACGTTCGGTCAGGTCATGCGAGGCGGTCCAACCGTCCCGGCTGCCACCTTCGGAGGGACTCCGGCCGAGGCGGCTCCCTCGACGACGGGTCACCCGCCCGCCGGGTGGTTTCCCGACCCCAATGGCGCCGTTGGTCGCCAGCGGTACTGGGACGGAACCCAGTGGACCGACCATTACCAGTAGGCCTCCACACGGTCGATGATCCGATGACGGTCGCTTCTGGAGGCTGAGCTTCGAGCCGATCGATGCAGTCTGGGCGAGCCAACGAGCAGGCGGCTGGGTTCGAACCCCGGTCGGCGACGGGCTCGCTGACTTGGTGCAAGGGTGGCCCGGGACCACCTCATGGTTCCGGGGCCTCCGGACCTGTTCGCACGGGCTCGACTGCGACTGGGGAGATAGCAGGGTGCGCGGCCTCCACGCCGCCCACCCGACGATCGTGCACCACCTCTCGGACGGTTCCCACCAGCGTGGTCGTCCTTCCCCCGACCAATTCCCAGGCCCGGGAGATCCCCACCAGAAACATGACGATGGTGAGGATCGCCAGTTCCCGAACCGCCGCCACATCACCCGGATGCCGAATCAGCCGGTAGGCATACAGCGCCTGCAGGACATACACCCCACACTGGATGGCGGTGAGGGCGAAGTGTCTGGTCTTACTGGCCTCCACCCGGGCGGCCAGAAGGTACACACCGAGTGCCAGCGTCGAGCAGAAACCGACGATGGCCACGGGAAGCGCCCAAGAACCCAGATTGACCCCCGGGATGACAGCCACC
>Ga0302319_10013519_pt1 | contig 15310 bp, 11 predicted proteins | sample Bog_T0_2_FD_203319 | JGI IMG/M metagenome (GOLD analysis project Ga0302319, IMG submission 203319) | Peat permafrost microbial communities from Stordalen Mire near Abisko, Sweden - Bog_T0_2 | ecosystem: Environmental > Terrestrial > Soil > Wetlands > Peat | place: Sweden: Abisko, Stordalen Mire... | reverse complement strand
TTGGTTACAATGTGAAAGTGAAGGTTGACGCCAGATAACGCCCGGTGACGATTTCTTTGTCCCAATCAAGGGGCTGACTGGAACCTCTGGTTCTTCATCGAAAGGAATTCAAACAAACCATTATGACCTCCAGCCTCGCGGAAACCACCCTTGAACAACTGTCCATTGACACCTTGCGTCTGCTGGCCGTTGACACCGTAGAGAAGGCCAAGAGCGGCCACCCCGGTGCTCCATTAGGCTGCTCGCCGATTGCCTACCTGCTGTTTCATAGGCTGATGAAGCACAATCCCGCGCATGCGAAGTGGGCGGATCGGGACCGCTTTGTGCTCTCGAACGGCCATGCATCGGCGCTGCTTTATTCCGTGCTGTTTCTCTCCGGCTACGACGTAACGCTGGACGACCTGAAGAGCTTCAGGCAGTGGCACTCCCGAACGCCAGGACACCCCGAATACGGCCATACGGACGGCGTGGAAGCGACTACAGGCCCGCTGGGGCAGGGAATTGCGATGGCTGTGGGCATGGCAATGGCAGAGAAGCATCTGGCGGCTGTTTACAACCGGCCAGGATTCGAGGTAGTGGACCACCATACCTATGCGCTGCTGGGCGACGGCGACCTGATGGAAGGCGTCAGCCACGAGGCCTGCGCGCTGGCCGGAACACTGGGGCTGGGCAAGCTGATTTTTCTCTACGATGATAACCTGATCTCTCTGGACGGGCCCACCAGCTTGAGCTACAACGACGACGTGACCAAGCGGTTTGAGGCTTATCACTGGCATGTGCAGCGTGTGGCCGACGGCAACGACCTTGCGGCAATTGAGGCAGCCATCGAAGCAGCTAAGGCAGAGACCGCCAGGCCTTCATTGATTGCGGTGCGGACGGTGATTGGCTATGGCAGCCCCAAGGCGGGCAGCAACAAATCGCACGGCGAGGCGCTGGGCGCTGAAGCGGTGGCCGCGACCAAGAAGTTCTTCGGATTTCCCGAGGACCAGAGCTTTGTGGTTCCCGAGGATGCCCTGGCAAACTGGCGTCAGGCAAAGGCGCGCGGAGCTGAGGCTGAAGCTGCGTGGAAAGAGCTCTTCGCGGGCTATGACGCAGCCAATCCGGAACTGGCGGCGGAGTTTGAGCGCACGCAAAAGGGCGCGCTCAAGGCGGACTGGGAGAAGGCGATTCCCAGTTTTGCGAAGGACAAGCCGGTGGCCACGCGCACTGCCGGCGGCGACATCATGAATGCCCTTGCCAACGTTGTGCCTGAGTTGTTTGGCGGAGCGGCGGACCTGACCGCATCGACAAGGACGATCTTCAAGCCGGGCGAAAGCTTCCACGTCGATCCGGCCGGGCGCAACGTCTTCTTTGGCGTGCGCGAGTTTGGCATGTGCGCCGCAGTGAACGGAATGGCCGCTCACGGCGGGCTGATCCCCTTTGGCTCGACCTTCTTTGTGTTTTCAGATTATGCCAAGCCAGCTATCCGGCTCGCGGCGCTGATGCAGGTCCACGCGCTCTTCGTATTTACACACGACACAATCGCACTGGGCGAGGACGGGCCGACGCACCAGCCGATCGAACAACTGATGGGCCTGCGAGCGGTTCCGGGGCTTACGGATTTCCGTCCGGCGGACGCCAATGAGACAGCGGCGGCCTGGCGGCTGGCGCTGGAACGCAAGGGTCCAAGCTTCTTTGCGCTCACCCGGCAAAACGTGCCTGTGCTTGACACCACGGAGCACGACCTTTATGCGAGCGTGGGCAAGGGCGCGTATGTGCTGCAAGATGCATCCGATCCGCAGGTGGTACTGATTGGCGCAGGCTCAGAGGTTTGGCCGGTGCTGGATGCCGCGAAATTGCTGGCCGCAGAGGGCATTCGGGCGCGGGTGGTGAGCTTTCCGAGCTGGAAGATCTTTGAAGAGCAGACGGCGGAGTACAAGGCAAGCGTGCTGCCCGCGGGCGTGCCTAGGCTTGCGGTGGAGGCCGGTGCGACGCAGGGCTGGTGGAAGTATGTGGGCCTCGACGGCGACGTGATCGGGATCGACCGCTTCGGAGCTTCGGCGCCGGGGCCGAAGGTGATGGCCGAACTTGGATTTAGCGCGGAGAGCGTGGCGGCGCGGGCCAAGAAGCTGGTGAAGTAAAACAGTTGTCAGTGAACAGTTGTCAGTGAACAGTGGTCAGTGATCAGTTTTCAGAGTGGTGATTCAGCCTGGCTTCTACACCGGGAACTGACTGCTGACAACTGATCACTGACAACTGTTCCGAAAGGAACCACTTTGAAGCTTGTTATCAGTTCGGACCATGCGGGATTTCCTCTGAAAGAAGAGGTTCGCGCGTATCTTGCGCAGGCCGGCCACGAGGTTGTGGACCTGGGGGCTTATAGCGGCGACCTTCCCGACGATTACCCGGACTTTGCCGAGCTTGTTGGGGCTGCGTTGAAGCGGGGCGATGCGCCGCGCGGGATTCTCATCTGCGGTTCGGGGGTGGGTGTCTGCGTGGCGGCAAACAAGATTCCCGGGATTCGCGCGGGCATGTGCCACGATACGTACTCGGCGCATCAAGGCGTGGAGCACGACGATATGAACGTGATCGTGCTGGGCGCGCGCATCATCGGCCCGTCGCTGGCCTTCGAGGTGGTGAACGCGTTTGTCGGCGCAAAATTCATCGCCACGGAAGAGAGGTTTGTGCGGCGGTTCAAGAAGGTTCTTGCTATCGAAGCCAAGTATCAATGCGGGGACGGCTCGGCGAACCCCGCGTAGATTTGGTTCCAATGTGCTTCCCAATCGAACAAGATCGAAGCTCCTGCAAGCTCCGAAAGAACTTCATCAAGCATTCATCGCAGAAACGCATCCCTGAAAGGCGCCGATGTTCCCCTTCGACGTAATCCTCTTCGATGTTGGTGGAGTTCTGCTCACAAATGGCTGGGACCACCGCGAGCGCGCGCTCGCGATGGAAAACTTTCATTTGGATCTTGCGGAGTTCGAGGCCCGGCATCTCGCACCCTATGACGCGTGGGAGCGGGGTGCGACTTCTGCAAATGCCTACCTGGATGCGGCCGTCTTTTATGAGCCGCGCAAGTTTTCTCACGACGATTTTTTTGGCTTTATGCTCAACCAGTCGAAGCTGCTGCCCAACGGTGCGCTGGGCATCCTTGAAGAGCTTGCGGCATCCAACAAGTGTCTGCTGGGCGCCCTGAATAACGAGGCGCGTGAGACAAACGAATATCGATTTGAATGCTTCGGTCTGCGCAGATCGTTCAAGGTTGCGCTGAGTTCCTGCTACCTGGGGCTCCGCAAGCCAGAGCAGGCGATCTATCGGCGGGCGCTGGATATTCTGGGCAGGCCGGCGGACCGGGTTTTGTTCATCGACGATCGTGCTGAGAATGTGGCGGGCGCGACAGCGGTGGGAATGAAAGCGATCCAGTTTGCGGGCGCGGATGTATTGCGGAAAGACCTGGCGAGTTTGAGAGTTTTATAACAGCTTGTTGAAGGACTCTGGCTTTGTATCAGGGCACGACTTTAGTCGTGCCGAAGAAACAGCAAATAGATGCCGGGCTTTAGCCCCTGAGATATGAAACTCTAAGGAACCGGAAAAGGAGGCGATCATGCAGCTTGGATTGATTGGCCTGGGCAAGATGGGCGGTAACATGGCTGAACGTCTGCGGCTGGGCGGCCATCGGGTGGTGGGGTTCGACTTCAATGCGGAAGCCGTGGCGCGGCTGACGGCCACCGGCAATGTGGGCGTTGCTACGCTCGAAGAGTTAGTTAATCAGTTGGAGGGCCGCAAGGCAATCTGGATCATGGTGCCACAGGGCGGTCCCGTGGATCAGACCATTGCCAAGCTTGAGCCGCTGCTGAATCCTGGCGATATTCTTATTGATGGCGGTAACTCGAATTACAAAGATACTATACGGCGTCACAAGGAAGTTACCGCCAAAGGTTTCCAGTTTGTGGATGTGGGCACCTCGGGCGGCGTCTGGGGGCTGAAAGAAGGCTACAGCATGATGATCGGCGGCGACAAGGATCCTGTCGAGTATCTGCGGCCTATCTTCGAGGTGCTTGCGCCTGCTGTGGACAAAGGCTGGGGGCATGTAGGCCCTGGCGGGGCGGGGCATTTTGTAAAGATGATCCACAACGGGATCGAGTATGGCATGATGCAGGCTTATGCCGAGGGGTTTACGATTCTGGAGAAGAAGGATTTTGGGCTGGACCTGCCGCAGGTTGCCGAGATATGGCGCTACGGCAGCGTGGTGCGCAGTTGGCTGCTGGATCTGACGGCTGAAGCGCTGGGCAAGAATCCCACGCTGGAGGGGCTTGAGGCCTTTGTCGAAGACTCCGGCGAGGGGCGCTGGACGGTGATTGAGGCCATCGACCTGAATGTCTCGGCGCCGATCATCACCGAGTCGCTGATGCGGCGCATCCGCTCTCGCGAGGAAAATAATTTCACCGATCGAATGCTGGCGATCATGCGCAATGCGTTTGGGGGACATGCGGTGAAGAAGGACTAGTTGTCAGAGATCAGGGGTCAGGCGAGTTGACTGGGCGCGAATATGGCGCTGGAGGGGAACCAGAAATGACGACGATACGAGCAAGCGTCCGGCCAGAGGATCTTTCTCAGATCCCGGCGGGCAACGAGAGGATTCCCGAGGCGGGGATTCTGGTGATTTTTGGGGCTTCGGGCGACCTGACCAAGCGCAAGCTGCTGCCGGCGCTCTTCCACCTGCGGCAGAATAACTTGCTGCCCAAGCAATTCGCCATTGTGGGCGTGGCGCGGCGGCCGCTGGGCGACGAGTTTGCGGCGGACATGCGCGCGGGAATTATCGAGTTTGGGAGCGCGGACGCGAGCGACCCAAAATTGGAAGAGTTTGTGAAGCAGATTAGTTACTACGCGCTTAACTTCGACGATCCGGCGAGTTATGCGGGGCTCGATGCGGAGTTAAGCCGCATCGCCGAGGAAAAGGGCATCGGCGGCAAGCGGCTCTTCTATCTGGCCACGGCTCCGGAGTTTTTTGCCGGCATTGTCGAGAATCTGGGCGCGAAGGGCATGGCGCGGCCGGAGCAAGGGGATGTGGCGGTGGTGATTGAGAAGCCATTTGGCCATGATCTTGACTCGGCGCGGGAGCTGAACCACCAAGTCAACGCAGTCTTCCATGAGAGCCAGGTCTTCCGCATCGACCACTACCTTGGCAAAGAGACGGTGCAGAACATTCTGGTCTTCCGGTTTGCCAACGGAATCTTCGAGCCGATCTGGAACCGGAATTACATTGACCATGTGCAGATTACAGCAGCCGAGACGCTGGGCGTGGAGGGGCGCGGGCCGTTCTATGAGAAGGCGGGCGCGCTCCGCGACGTGGTGCAAAACCACGTGATGGAACTGCTGAGCTTTGTCGCCATGGAGCCGCCGTCGAGCTTTGACGCCGAGGCTGTGCGGCGGGAAAAGGTGAAGGTGTGGCGGGCAATTCCGCCGTTGCCGGTTTTGAACGCGGTGCGCGGCCAATATGGGCCGGGGATTGTAGAGGGGCAGCGCGTAGTGGGGTATCGCGACGAGGAACGGGTCAACCCCGAGTCAGGTACCGAGACCTATGCGGCCGTGCGGCTGCAGATTGAAAACTGGCGCTGGGCAGGGGTTCCGTTTTATCTGCGCGCCGGCAAGCGGCTGAAAAAGCGCGCCACGGAGATCAGCATTCAGTTCAAGCAGCCGCCGCTGTTGATCTTCAATCGGATGGAGGGGAGCGGAGGCTGCCAGGAGATTCAGCCGAACCTGCTCACCATTCGCATTCAGCCGGATGAGGGCATTGCACTGCGTTTCGGCGCCAAGGTGCCGACCACGCCGAACATGGATGTGTGCCCGGTGAACATGGACTTCGACTATGCCGCGGCGTTCGGCAAATCGAGCGCCAATGGCTATGAACGGCTGCTGCTGGATGCGATGCTGGGCGACCAGACGCTCTTCTCGCATCGCGATGGCGTGGAGATCAATTGGGCGCTGTATACGCCTATTATTGAAGCCTGGGCGGCAAAGTCTCCCGATGTGTTCCCCAATTACTTTGCAGGGACGTGGGGGCCGGAGTGCTCCGATCGGCTGCTGGAGCGCGGTGGGCATGTGTGGAGGAACAATCTGGGCCGCAGGTCGTAATTGCGGCGGACTGCGCCCGATCAATACCGCTTGGTCAGTGCCGGCGGGGCAGGGCCATTCCTGCCGCTCAGCAGCCACTCCAGGGGCTTTCTCACGTCTTCCTCGCGCGCCTGGCCTTGCACTCGGGCAACGATCTCGCCTTGCTCGTCCAGGATGAGCGTTATCGGGAGTACATTCCCCAGTCCGGCGTCCTCCAGCGTATCCATATCCGCTCCCACCCATACATCGAATGCGATGGTATAGCGGTTCAGGAATTCATCGACTTTGGGACGATCTTTGGCCACATCGACGGACGCCGCCACAAAGCGAACCTTTTTTGCCGAGTATTCCTGGCTGAGCCTGGAGAGCAAGGGCAGCTCCTCCCGGCACGGGCCGCACCAGGTGGCCCAGAAGTTGAGCACCACGATGGAGCCTCGCAGGCTGGAGATCGACTGCTTGTTTCCCTTGAGGTCTTTCAGCGAAAGATTGGGCGGGCGCTTTGCCTGCGCCACAGGGATCAGGCAGCAGAAAAGCAGGGCTGCCAAAGCGCGAAGAGTGAGTTTCATGGTGTGTCCTCCTGAATGTTAGGGAATTGAGCAGGAATAGGAGGCAACAGCGGCACAAGCTTTTGCGGGATTGCGGTAGCAGCTTATTTGCCGATGAGGCCGCGCGCGATCGAATCCAGCATCCCGTTGAGGAAGTTGATGGATTCGGGCGCGGAGAAGCGGCGGCCAATCTCCAGAGCCTCGTTGATGACGATCGGGAAGGGCGTGCCCTTGAAGCCCAGCATCTCGCCCACGGCCATGCGTAGCAGGTTTCGATCGACAGCCGGCATGCGCTCCAGGCGCCAATGTTTCGAGTTGGCCACAATGAGGTTGTCGATCTGCTCCTGGTGGGCCACGGCCACGCGAAAGAGGTCCTCGGCAAAGCCGCGGACTTCCGGTTCTACCTCATCGCCGGCCTTCCAGAAAGTGGCGCGCACCTGATCGGGAGTTTGCTTGCCGATGTCCGCCTGAAAGAGCATCTGCATCGCCAGCTCGCGCGACTTGCGTCGCGGTCCGGCCGTCAAGCGGCGCCGCCTTGCCCAGTACCGCCAAGCTGGATCTTGCGGCGCAGGCTCACCATCTCGATGGCCGCCACGCCTGCCTCAAAGCCTTTGTTCCCGGCCTTGATGCCGGCCCGGTTGAGCGCCTGCTCCAGGGTTTCGCAGGTCAGTACGCCAAAGCTGTGAGGAATCCCGGTCTCCTGTTGCGACTGGCCAATGCCGCGCACCACTTCGTTGTAGATCGCCTCGTAGTGGGCGGTTTCGCCGCGCAATAAGCAACCGAGCGTGACGATGGCGTCTACCTTGCCTAACTGAGCAATTGTGCGCGCCGCCGCTGGAATCTCCCACGCGCCCGGAACGCGGATCACTTCGATCGCATCCCGTGCGGCCCCACTACGCAGCAGAGCGTCCAGCGCGCCTTCAAGCAGCCGCTCGGTAATAACCGCATTCCAGCGCGCAACCACAATTGCAATTTTCATTCCCTCTGCCGAGAGATCGCCTTCGACAGCCACCGGCCTGCCCTTGAGCGGATCGGTCCAGGTCCAGAAGCTGAAGGCAAACCCCGGCTTCGGCTCGACGGTAAAGATGCTCGACTTCCAAGAGGTTTGAGAGATGGCGGAGAGTCGCGCAAGAGCCGCATCGCCGCCCTCGTCGCGCAGCCAAATCTGCGCAGCCTGATGCACCGCATCCAGAGCGGTCACTTCGATCAGCACATCGGCGGTAGAAGGAAATTGGCCATCGACAAACTCCAGGTTGCCCAACGGAGCCAGAAACGAAGCGCCCCGGCTTGTTTCGTCTTTCCATCCTGCGCCTGGAGTAAACCCCAGCGCGGCAAAGAAGCTCGTCAGCCGGTCATAGATGGCGGCGCTTCCGGCAGGACGAAGAAAGGAGATGCCCTTGATCATTCTTTGATTCTATCGTGTGGAGATGGCTCTGGCTTCTCGCATCCCGGTGAAGCGCGGCAAAGCAAAAGGCCGACGCGGGGCCGGCCTTGCCTACTGCTTACCCGATGCTCGAATGCTACGTGGTGGAACGCGGCTTGACGACGATGACCGTAGCCGGGACGGGATTGGTTGTCGGCGTAGTAAGCGTGCAGCCGGGGTCAACGCCACCGTTGGCAACAGGAGTGCAGGCCGGCAAGTTGGGCGCGATTTGCTGTGTATCTGCCTTTGCCGGGCTGCTGGTGACCAGCGGAACGCTGAGGTAGTGGATCAGATTGTCGCCTGCGGTGGAGACGAAGAATAACTGGTCGTCTGGGCTGAAAGCTCCCGCGACTGGAGCGGTAATCGCCGAGCTTCCAGTGAGCGTGAGATAACCGACTGAACCCGCTGCGCCGCCGCTGCCCGGCACATAGTAGGGCAACTGGGCGCCGGGGGTTGACCCGGTATAGGTGATGAAGGCCAGGTTGGATGCCGGCGAAGCGATGACCTGATTCACAGAGGCCGCATTCACCTTGCTGAGCACGGCCTGATTCAGTGTGTGCTGAATGGTAAGCGGAGTGAGCGTGTTCGAGCCAGATCCAGGGCAATCGGTGGCGGGGATGGTGACTCCAATGTCGGAGAGCGTGATGCCGCCGTTGATAAAGGCCGCTCCGAGGATGTGGTTGCCATCGGTAGTGGCGGCCAGCGTATCGGTCCGGACCGGATTGTTGGACGCGTCGAGAACCTGGTCTCCCTGCGGATAGAGGGAGATGCTCGCGGAGTTGCCTACCGTGCCCGAGGGGCACCATGTGTGAGCCGAGGTGGGCGCGCCTCTGAGATATGCGCCGACGCCGGGAATGGTGAGCGCCGGTGTTTGGATGCTGCTTGCAACGCCCACATTCGGCGGCAGCGTGCCTGCTGGCAGCGGGCTGGGCGGCAGCGGGTAAGTTGTCCAGCCGGTATTCTGGTTGTAGATATAGAGCGTGTCGCTGTGGTCGGGGCCGAGGCTTGCGTTGTCCGTGACGTAGAGGGTCTTCGAGTCCGGCGTCCAGACAGCGGCGTTGCCCACGCCACCGGTTGTCGAATTGACGCCGTTGGAGGCGCTGTAGAGATAGAAGACATGGCGCACTTGATCGTTGATGAGCAATGTCGAGCCGTCTGGTGAAACGGCCAGCACCACGCCTGGGGCGTTTGTGTCCTGCTTGGAAAGCGTGTTGCCGATGGTGTTGTAGACCATCAGCTCACGGCTTGATCCGAAAAAAAGAGTGAGGGCGCCCTTGTCCATCACCATGGAATTTGGCACATAAGGCAAGCGAACTGGCGCACCCAGAGTTCCGGTGAGCAACTCGACGGGAACGAAGTACTGTGACTGGCCCGGCGCTGCGACCCAGATATAGTCGCTGGCGGTGCCGGGGGTGGTGACCGTAACCGGGTTGGACGAAATGGAGAGGCCAGTGCCATACAGTCCGATCACATTAATGGGAGACGGATTGCAGATGGTTGGCTGGCAGAAGGCATAGATCGAGGCCACGCCGGGGAAGTTTGCCGAGATGCCACCGCTGCCGCCGACACTGATGTCGATCGGATCGGTGGACTGGTAGTCCAGATTCAGGCCGGTGATGGGCAGGTTGTTGGTGTCAAGAACCGTAGTGACTAGATTCTGCTGAATCCCCTGGGTGATGGTGCCCTTCGTAGCGCCGTTCGCCAAGGTAACGTTGATCGACTTTGGTGGGCAGGTGGAAAAGTAACCGGCCGATGAAGCCGAGCCAGCCGACAAAACGCTTATCTCGGTGGTCCCCGGCTGCGCCGCCGTGATCTGATTGGTTTCTCCGTTGATATTGGCCACAATCGGGGAGCCAACGAGATAGGTGAGCGTGCCAAGGGCCGTCGTGCAGTTGGGAACCTGGGTTACACCGGCAGGCAGGGGGCACGCATAGTTCGCGCTGGTTACCGAAGGCGGCGCGCAAAGCAAATATTGATTGCTATTGCTGCCAACATAACATGCCTGCGAATCGAGCTGGGCCTGAGTCCCCTGCGAGTAGCACCGCTGCTGGTTGGAAAAAGCCAAAGCCACCGAGGTGACCTGCGGATGCACGACGACCTGAACGGGATTGGACGTGACCGAATTGGCGGCTGCGGTGATGTAAGCCACGCCGTAGGGCAATCCGCCCGTGGAGGGCAGCGGATTCGGCTTGTTGCAGACGGTGAAGTCGGCAATTCCGCCGCCGGTGTTCCGGTTCCAGGTTCCAGCGCAGATGCTGCCGCTCGGCGAGATGTCAACCAACTGCGCATTGGTTGTGCCATAGGTGTACTTACCTACCGAGGCCGTGGCGCCATGGCAAGTATAGGCGCCGGGAGAAGAAGCCTGCTGCGTCTGCCCAAAAGCAAGCGAGATGCTCGTGGTTTGAGGCTGTAGAAGGATGGAACTCACGTCCGTGATCTTCAACCCGTAACCCAGGCCATTGCAATAGTTCGCCCCCGGGTTGCGCGTGCAGCCGGAGATCGAAATTCCGGCCGGAATGGCCAGGCACAACAAACAGACAAGCGTCAAAAACCGCCGCATGAATCCTCCCCGCCCCGCCTCTTCAAACTGCGGAACGGTCTCTCCGAATCCGTCAAAAAATTGGGTCATAGCGATTTTTCAATCGCCGCGATTGCAAACCGCAGTAGCCGAAAGGCTATCTCCCCTGGAGAATCTCCCTCTGGCAGGCTGCCTGCAACACCACTCAAAACTGCAAAACCACTCCAACAGGCCCTCTAGAGGCTGGCCTGCTGCCGGTCAATTCCGCCCATCTGGTGATCAGCTCAACTGAACAGACAACCAGAGCCCGTCTGTACGCTCTTCCATGCAGACGGCTGGCGAAACATGCTCTCAAGAACTCCAAAGAAAAGTGTATCAGGACCGGCTGGCCCGCCGCAGAACGCCGCCCGCGATGATTTTCCCGCTCCAACCTCAATAGACGCCGCTGCGCGGCGATGGCGAGCAGCCATCTAGCTCGGCGGCATATAGTGCGCGAACCACTCCGCGGCCCGCTCCATTACATCCAGCCGGTGCGCTGGATTCACAAACCCGTGGCCTTCGCCGGGATAAACCACCAATTGCGCCGGCACGTGCAGGTCCCGCAACGCGTGCCAGAACTCGTAAGACTGGGGTGCGGGGCACTCTCCGTCACGGTCGCCTACCACCACAAGCGCAGGCGTTCGCGCTTGCTTGATAAAGTCGATGGCCGAGCTCTTCGCATACACTGCCGGGTCATCGTAAACCGAGGCGCCAAAATACGGAATCATCCACTGGCCGATCGAGTTCTCTCCGTAGTAGCTCTGCCAGTCCGAGATGCCCGCGCCCGCAACCGCCGCTTTGAACCTTTGCGTCTGGGTCACCGCAAACATCGTCATGAATCCGCCGTAGCTCCAGCCGGTGAGACCCACGCGGTTCGGGTCGATTGGATACTGGGCTTCCACCGTGTCTACCCCGGCCAGAATGTCGCGCAGATCTCCGTAGCCGAAGTCCTTGCGGTTGGCCTGGGTAAACTCCTCGCCCTGGCCAAAGCTGCCGCGGGGATTTGGCTGCAGGACGAAGTATCCCAGCGCCGAGAATGCCGGCGCGCTCAGGATGCCGCCGCCCCAATGCGAAACCTCCGCCGCGGCGGGGCCGCCGTGTACCTCCACAATCAGCGGGTACTTCTTGCCTGGATCGTAGTCTTTGGGCAGCGTGAGCCAGCCCTGCACCTGGAAGGTATCGCTTGTCCAGCTCAAAGACACACTTTTTCCCCAGGCCGGCTCCACGCCTTCGTTGAAGTGGGACAACTGGGTCGAGAACGTCAATTCCTCGCTGCTTTTCCGCCCCAGCTTGGCCGCGTAGAACTCTTCCGGGCTGTCGAACGTGCTCGACTTGTAGACGAATAGCGAGTGGTCAGCGGAGGCAGACAGGCTCATCTCCAGCCGCCCGTCGCCTACGCTGCCTGGAATGCTGAAGATAGGCGGCTCGAATGTGGTAGTTACGGTCTTGGCGGCAATGTCCACGTCGATATGCAAGCGGATCAGTTGGTTGTTGCCCCCAGCCAGTTCGCTGACAAAAAGATCGTCGTTGTTCTCCCACTCCAGCCATGCCGCCGAGGTGGGCCTGCCGGAACTCAGGTCGCGCGGCGCGCCGCCATCGGCAGAGACCGTCCAAACGTTGCCTCCCGTGGCGCCCTGGTCGCTCATCAGCCCGCCGATGAAGGCGATCGTCTTTCCGTCCGGCGACCAGCGCGGCACGGCGATCTGCAACCCATGCAGCGGTCCCTTTACGTCAGCGGGCGCAAGAACCGCTTTGGCATCGCCGCCCAACGGCTGCGTATACAGCTTGGCAACCCACCAGTTGTTCTCCCCCGGCGGATCGGCGGCAACATACGCCAGCGCCTTTGAATCCGGGCTCCAATCGAACTCGTACACATGCAGATTGGCCGGGGATGCCAGCACGGGCGGCACTGGTTTCGGCGCATTCGTTTCAGCCACCGCAACCCTCTGAATTTCGACCCCATCTTCGCCGATCACCCCTGCCGGTGGTTTCATGGCCGCCAGCGCGCCCGCCGGCCGCGTAGCGCCCTCCACGTAGAGGAAGGCCACACTCTTGCCATCGGGAGAAAAAGCCAGTGCTTCCGCATAGCCCTTCAGCTCGGTCAGCCGCCGCGCAGGCTTGGCCTCCAGCGTTGACAGGTACAGGTCGGTCTGGTCGCCCGGAACGGCGCAATCCGAAAAGAAAGCCAGCGCGTTCGACTGCGGCGACCACGCCAAATCGCCCTCGTGGCAATGCTGCTCCGGTTTGGGGGCTGCTGTCACGCGATCGCTCTTCTTCAAGTCGCTCACTGGGGCAACGCGAATCTCCGTGCCTCCGTCGGTCCGCTCGGTCCACGCCAGGCGCTTTCCGTCAGGGGAAACCGCAACCTGGCCCATAAGCCGGTCTCGGCTCAACCCCCTCAATACCTCGTCGATGCTCGGGCGATCCGGCGCCTTGGCAGGGGCAGCATCCTGCGCCAGCGCGCCAGAGGCGTTGTAGGCTGCGCACAGAAACAGGGCGGCTCCCATGATCGAGCCGGCCCGAAGACGGTTGCGAAGCGGCATCCATAACATACCGGACATGCTAACAGGAATCGCCGGGCGCGGGGCGCCTGTTCGACAACCACTTCAACACGATAACCTTGAATGAGTAACGTTGCGTTCACGGAGGAAAATCGACGCATGTCCACGGAAATCCCAGGCCGCATCCCAGCGCGGGTCTCGCTCACCCTGTTGCTGGCAACGGCGCTGGCCTTTACCCAGCCAACTTTTGCCCAGCAGCAGCCAGCCGCCCCGGCAGCGCCAGCGCCAGCCCCCTGGCAGCCGCGCATCCACTTTTATTCTCCGCCTAATTGGATCAATGACCCCAACGGCCCTATCTTCCTCAACGGCCAGTACCACATCTTCTTCCAATTCAATCCATTCGGAGATCAATGGGGCCACATGAGCTGGGGACATGCGGTTTCCCCGGACCTGACGCACTGGAAGCAACTCCCCGTCGCGCTGAGCGAAGAGAACGGCATAGCCATCTTCAGCGGCTCGGTAGTGGAGGACCGCGACAACACCGCGGGTCTTTGCGGCGAGGCCGGCAAGCCGGCTCCCGGCTGCCTCATCGCCATTTACACCGGCGCGTCGCAGGGGAAGCAGACCCAGAACCTCGCCTTCAGCCGAGACGGCGTCACGAGTTGGACGAAGTACGCCTCGAATCCGGTGCTTGACCTGAGCCTCAAAGAGTTTCGCGACCCCAAGGTCTTCTGGCACGCAGCTTCGAAGAGCTGGGTGATGGTGGTCTCGCTCCCCGACCAGCACAAACTCCGTATTTTCCGCTCGAAGAACCTGCGCCAATGGGATCAGGCCAGCGAATTCGGCCCCGCCGGCGCTGTCTCCGGCGCGTGGGAGTGCCCCGATCTCTTCGAGCTTCCCGTTCGCGACATCAAAGGGCGCTTTGTGACAAGCAGCTGGCTGCTCAGCGTCAACATCAACCCCGGTGGCCCGGCCAAAGGTTCGGCGGACCAATACTTCGTCGGCCAGTTCGACGGCTTTCGCTTGGTCGATGACCATCCCGGTTCCGCTGCCCGTTGGGCCGACTGGGGCAAGGACTTCTACGCCTCCACGTCCTTTTCCAACATCCCGCCCGATCAAGATCGCGTGTGGATTGCCTGGATGAGCAACTGGCAGTATGCCGCCAAGCTGCCTTCCTTGCCCGGACGCGGCGAAATGACCGTTGCCCGCCGCCTTTACCTCCGTCAGCCGCCTCCGAATTCTGCGCCAATCTACCAGGGCACGCTTTTACTGGTGCAGCAACCCATCCTGCCGATTCCTGACCTCAAGCCCTACACTGCCATGTTTGGCGCACCATCCTTGCAGACAATTGATCAGGCCAATGCCCGCATCGTCGCTCAGAAGCAGTCCGGACGCGCCTACCGGCTGAGTTTCATCCTCAACCCCGGCGATGCCCAGGAAACCGGAGTCCGCCTGCGCCGCAGCAGCGCCAATCCCAACGATCCTACCTCTGAAGAAACCGTGGTGGGCGTCGATACCTTCAATGGCCGCATCTTTGTCGATCGCACCCGCTCCGGCAAAACGGACTGGTCCCCGGACTTTCCCGCCCGCGTCTCCGCTCCGCTCAAGGACGCGCGAGCCGCGTCAATCCCCATCCAGATCGTCGTGGACGATAACTCGATCGAGGTTTTCGCGGAAGACGGTGAAACCGTACTGACCAATCTTATCTATCCCTCCGCAGCCAGCCAGGGCCTGGCCTTTTACTCCGCGACCACTCCACCGGGAGAGGGGCCTGCCCTTGTCCGCAACGTGGAGCTGACGCCGCTCGAGCAGACGCCCGCTTCAAAGTAGAGGGTGAGAGGCAAAGAATGGAACGGGCGGCGAATCGGTCTGACTCTCATCGGATGCTGCCCGAAGCGATACGTCCTCTACTGATGATCCAGACCGGTGTTTCTCGCCGAGTTCAGCCACTGGCTTTCAAACTCGTGCAAAGGCAGCGGGCGGCTGAAAAGGTAGCCCTGAAACGAATGGCAGCCGAGACTCGTAAGGAAGACCCTCTGCTCGTCGGTTTCAACGCCTTCGGCGATCACCGGCAAATTCATGGCCCTGCTCAGGGAGAGAATGGTTTGCGCAATGGCGCCGCTGCTGGTATCCACCAGAATGTCCTTGACGAAGGAGCGGTCGATCTTCAACTGGTCCAGCGGCAGGCGCT
>Ga0302319_10013518_pt1 | contig 15310 bp, 13 predicted proteins | sample Bog_T0_2_FD_203319 | JGI IMG/M metagenome (GOLD analysis project Ga0302319, IMG submission 203319) | Peat permafrost microbial communities from Stordalen Mire near Abisko, Sweden - Bog_T0_2 | ecosystem: Environmental > Terrestrial > Soil > Wetlands > Peat | place: Sweden: Abisko, Stordalen Mire... | reverse complement strand
CGGTGAGCGCCTGGCTCCCGCCCTCCACAACGCCTTCACGACCGGGACGAAACCGCGCTGACACCCCGAAAACGGCGTCTGTCGCGGCCGCGCCGAAAGATTTTCAGCCTCTGACGGCAGCGCCTGCGCCGGGTGACATGCCGGCCACTCCGCCGGCGAACCAAACGGCGGCCGGATCACCGGATGCCCGGCCGCCAACGGACGGCCTCCGGAGCGAAAGCCCTGCCTCTGTCAAATTCCTTTATGTTGCTCGCGGAATCCTTCTTCCATATGATTCTACGAAGGTGGCCAAGGATTCCCTTGGCAGGCGGAACGGCTGGCCACATCCGGCCTGGCGCGGCACCCGCGGGGCACGGACATGCTAGACGCAAGCTGCGACACCATCCTGCTGATCCTGGCGGCGCTGATCGCGCTGCTGACCCCGTATTCCGCGCTTGACCTGGCCTGGCGGGCGCGTGCCGCGAGGGGACTGCCCCGCAACGCATGGCTCGCCGCGGCGGCGGTCGCGATGGGCGGCGGCGCATGGTCCATGCACTTCATCGCCATCATGGCGTTCAGCCCTGCCATCGAGATTTCCTTCCATGTTGGCCTGACGGCGGCCTCGCTTGCCGTGGCGGTCATGATGTCGGGGGCGTCGTTCCTGGTTGTTGCCCGTCCCGGCGCCGGAAAAGGCGCATTCGGCCTGGGGGCGCTGCTCATGGCGCTCAGCGTGCTGGCGATGAACTGCGCGGGGCTTGCCGCCACGCGCCTCCCGGGCGCCACCTACGACCTGCGGCTGGTCGCCGCCTCGATGCTCGTCGCGTTCGCGGCCTCGGCGCTGGCGTTCGCGATGTATGCCAGGTCGCCACTCCTGACGCTGCGCCTGGCCGCCACGGCGGTGCTCTGCTGCGGCACCGCCGCGGCCCACTCGATCGGCGTCAAGGCCATTGACCTGGCCGCACCCTCCACCGGGGCGGGGGCGGGCGCGGCCCTGCCGCAGCCGCTCAGCCTCGCGCAGCCGCAGCTCGTCCTGGCGGTATCGGCCACGACGGTGGTGGTCCTTGTCCTGGGCCTCGCGGCATCCCTGGTGGACCGCAGGCTGGCCGTCATGGCGGAGCGCGAGGCCGCGGCGCTGCGCCTGAGCGAGGAGCGCTTCCGCGCCCTGTACAGGCGCGCGCCCGTGCCGCTCTGCGCCGCCATCGCCGGTGATGTGGTCGAGGAGGTCAGCGACAGCTGGATCGCACTGCTTGGCTACCAGCGGGAGGACGCCGTCGGCCGCCCGGTCACCGACTTCATGGAACCGGAGTCTGCGGACGCGCGCGGCCTGCTGGCGGGGACCTGGCACAGGGACAGCGGCGTGCATGAGGCGGAGTTCCGGTTCGTCAAGCGTTCAGGCGACGTGATCGACGTGGCGCTGTCCTGCATCGCCGAGCACGACGCCAGCGGCGCCTTCGTGCGGACCGTCGAGGGGCTCGTCGACGTGACCGCCAGGAAGCGTGCCGAGGATGCCCTCCGGCAGTCGCTGAAAATGGAAGCCGTGGGCCAGCTCACGGGCGGCATCGCACACGACTTCAACAATCTCCTCATGGTGATCACGAGCAACCTCGAGCTCTCGCAGCAACACCTTGCCCGCGGCGCGGCCGACCGGGCCGCCCGCAACGTCGAGGCGGCATTGCTTGCGGCGTTCCGCGCCGCGTCGCTCACCCAGCGGCTCCTCACCTTCTCCCGCCGCCAGGTGCTCCAGCCGGTGGCGATCGACGTCGGGAAGCTGGTCACCGGAACCCTTGCCCTGTTCCACCGCGCACTGGGCGAAAACATATCCCTCGCCACATCGTTCGCGCATGGGCTGTGGCAAACCCGGGCAGACGCCAACCAGCTGGAAAATGCGCTGATAAACCTCGCGATCAATGCGCGTGACGCCATGCCTGACGGCGGCACGCTGACCATCACGGCTGCGAACGCGGCGCTGCCGGGCTCCGGCGAGGTCGCGGCGGGCGACTACGTCAGGATTACCGTGAGCGACACCGGCACCGGCATGCCGCCATCTGTCCTGTCGCGCGTGTTCGAGCCCTTCTTCACGACCAAGGGGATTGGCAAGGGGTCAGGGCTTGGCCTCAGCCAGGTGTTCGGGTTCGTGAGGCAGTCCGGCGGCGACGTCAGGATTGCGAGCGAACCGGGACGGGGAACAGGGATCGACCTGTACCTGCCCCGGCTGGCAGACAGCGGTTCTCCGGCCGACTCCGCGCCCGGCATGCCCGTGCCGCCCGGCGCACGGTGCGGCGAGACCATCCTCATCGTCGAAGACGAGGAGCAGGTCCGCGAATGCGTCGGCGACATCCTGTGCGACCTCGGCTACCTCGTGCTCGAGGCGGGGAACGCGGAAGAGGCCCTCGCATCGCTTGACGGAAACCCCGACATCGCCGTGATGCTGACCGACATCGGGCTGCCGGGAATGGACGGGCGGACCCTCGCCCGGGCCGCCCTGGAAAAGCGGCCCGGGCTTCCCGTTGTGTTCGCGACCGGCTACGCACGCCATGCCATCGAAGCTGATGCGGAGCCGGGAATGATGGTGCTGAACAAGCCATACCGGGCGCAGGAGCTGGCCGACATGATCCGCAGGGCACTTGATGCCCGGCCAGCCGCCTGAGCGGCCGGACCAGGTCGGGCAGAAGACATGGCGCGGGATTGTTTCCGATGATCTCCGGGATTGCCGACGTGCCGAATGCCAGTATCGAAGTTGCGTGTCGCCGTATCCGGCACTGGGCCGAACCGCGATGGAAGGAATGGAGGGACCTGGCAGACCCTTACTGTGAGCTTCCCTTGCCCGCAGGCATCTGCGGGCCCGCGGCGGTCCTGTTGCGGGAGGCGCTAGCCGCAGCCGTCCCTTCGCTCACGTGGTTCAGCACCGGCGGCGAGGCCGACCCGGCGGGCGGCGTGCCGTGCGGCGGCATGGTGCCGTCAGACGGCTGGCGCCACGAGGCCCACTCCTGGGCCGAGGGCGTCCGGCAGGACGGGAGCCGCCTGATCGCCGACATCACCGCCGATCAGTTCGGCTATGGAGATGTTGTGGTGACGGATGCGGGGGACAGCCGCTACCGGCGCACGTACCCGCTCTCCCGAACACCCATGCCTGGCATGCTCTGTGACACGACCGGGCTTGCCTGGGCGGCGGACTACGCCCTGAGCCGGAACGGCGCCGACATCAGTGTCCGCGTCCACACAGGTCCGGCCATCGGCTGTCTGCGCGATGCGCGCCGCGAAACCATCCGCATTCTTGGTGGCATCGGCTGAGCGGCGTCATGGCTTCCCCAGCCGATAGACGGTGGCCCTGATGCCCGGGTTGGAATCGGCGAAACGGTCAATGATGGCCCGGTAACGTGTCCAGTTGCCTCCAGCCATGCCGCAGCCGATCTCCCAGGGGAACGCGACTGACGTGATGCCGGGGATCCCGGCAATGAGGCCCAGGGCGGCGGCGAAATGCCGTTCACGGGCATCGGCGCCATCCGTCTCCGAGTTCGGATAGCGCGGCTTCCCGGGATAGACTTGTCCAAAGATGGCGATCACCGGACGGTCCGCCGTGCCGTCACCGCCGCGGACCCTGATGGTTCCAGGCACGTCGTGAGCCGCGCGGCCAGAGTAGACATCCGCATGGGGGAAACGCGAAAACAGGGCCGCAGCCAGACCGGCGGCGTGGCCGGTCACGCAATTGCATTGGTGGGCGATGAACTGGTCAGGCGCATCGAGCAGGTTTCCGTCGGCAACGGCGGCTGGCATCGGGATTGACCTCACGTCAGGCGACCATTCCGCGGAGCGCGGCCCGGTCGCCCATAATGCAGTACCAAATCAGAATCCGCAACAAGACTTCGCTGCCGGACCGCGGAGGCCCCGGGCCTGGTGTCCCGGCCCGGATACCAGGCGGCTTGGGGCCGCTGTTGCGGCATCGTGCCGGGAACGGCCGCGACGGAAGCATTGACGCCGCCACTCGCTGCACCGCAGCATATGCCGTTGCCCGGGCGCGCATGGAGAGTAATCCGCTTCTGCCTAATTCTCTGTTCCAGTCGAAGGCATCAGTCCTTGCTGAGTTGGTCAAGGTGTTCACGCTCGATCACCCACGGCCGCTCTGTGAGCGTCCTACCGGGAGCAGGGGTGCCCCCGCCGACCCACGTCTGACCAATCCGTATTTCGCCCAATGGGCGAAGGACCGGGTTAAGGCAGCGGAGGAGAGGTTAACCGACCGCCGTGAGGCGGCCATGAAATCGGGCCTACCACTAGCCCTAGTGGCTCAGTGAGCTAACCCGATAGTGCCCAGGTATGCCCTCAAGCGTCACGTCGACGGCCGCCCGCCATTCGGCCAGCGGCAATATCTGGTCAACGCCGGGCGCGGGGCCCCTGGCGCGCAGGCCTGCAATCCACACAAGCAGCGCTTCCGACCCGGACCCCCGGGTCTGCCATTGCCGGACTTCGCCGGTCGCCGGATTCCTTGCGAAATAGCCGCCATTGAGCGCTTTTACTGGATGGCGATTCGTCCGCACAAACCGGGACGGTCACCGTGACAACTAAAACCAGATCGAGTTACACCGTGCCGGTGGAAGGCTTTCAGTCCTGAACTCCGACGTCTTCCGCCATGTGCCAAAAAGGCCGCCGTCAACGAGCCAGTCCTCTCGCCCAGCAAGACCGCCGACGCACCGCGCAGCAACCACGGCTGCGGCCCGGTAGTCCATCACCTCACCTGACCAAACGTCCAGCATCGCGTCCGATCGGAGCATCGCGGCCAAACCGGGTGCCACGGAAATGACGCCCTTCCAGGCGAAACCGCGGCCCATTTGGTAGTCGCTGGGAATTGGCAGATCGTTTTCCACGGCCCTTCCGCGAGCCACAAAATGGCCTGACAGCAACAGGAAAAACAGGATCGCCTTCTTCCTGAAGGGATCTTCGCCGAAACCCTCGGGGTAGAGCGTGACCAGGCGTTGGACGTCACTGAAGCAGAACCTATAGCCCTGTGAGCCGTCTTTGAGGGTCGTCTCCGTGGCGGCTACCATGGACACAAGCTCGTCGAGGCGCCCCTGGTCGGCGAACTCGCAGCAAATGGCGGCGCGCTTCCGGGTGTGCGGTTGACCCGCCAGGTCAGCCCCAAGCGCTTTCAGGACTTCGGTTGGTTCCGTGATGTCGATGCCTGGCTGAAGACCGCGAGTCCGCACGTCCGCAAGCCAGTCAACAAGCGCGTTCGACCCGGATCCGCCACGTTCCCACTGGGCGATCTGGCCGTCAGCCGCAACGGTAAAATACCCACCATTGAGGCTGCTGCCGAGGCAGTAGTCGGCAACGACGCGCCGGAGGTCCTCATCCGGACTGCCGAGGAACCAGTCCCATCCTCTCGCCTGATGCCGCAGTACGTCATCGACGAGCCCATTATCCGCCACGAGGTTCATGGACACGTGCGGGCTCATAGACGTCTGCGCCAGGCAAATCTCGGCGAACGAGGCGCTGTCCCCGACGGCGTTGAGTGAACGAATGAAATCTGCTGTGTCCATGGTGGCTATCCTTTCAGGTTGGCGAGTTGCGCCTTCAGTGACTCGATCTGCCGCTTCAAGTCCTTCTCGCGGCATTTGCAATTCGAGGGCCGACGCGCCGTCAGTCCTCCGGCGTCGCCGATCCTCGGCGAGAGCCAGGTAATGCTTCAGGGTCTCGATGTTGCTGTGTCCGGCCACGTCGGCAAGTTTGAGGAGAATGGTCTCCCGGCTGATGCCGCCATCGCCCGCTCGTGCGAGGGCATCATCCAGCAATGCTTCCGGCCGCATCCTCCCAAGACGCAACGTCGGACTTGCCCGGGTCCATTGCCACGTTCGCCGCCTGCGAACCCTTCCCGCTCTGTGCCGCCAGCCATGAGAGGAAAGCAAGAGCTTCGTGGAATTCGGAATTGGCGGTCGCCTTTGCGTGGCCGCTGGCCGATGTCGCAAACACCGTCGCGACGCGCCGGCTGAACGCATCGTCAAGCTGTCCAAGCAGCGGCCGGAAATCGTAGACCCGACCGTGCTCTCCGACCCACGTAGACGCGGTCTCAATACGGGCCAATCCACTGTCGCCGTCATCCGCTTCAGGGAGCGCAACTCGACTGAGCGCGCCGTTGGGCTCGCTCTCGCGCACGCCATGTTCGATTGCTGTCGTCACGAAATGGTTTGCCCTCTGCCAAGACCGGTCGCCGTTCAAACGAAATGAGCGGTCTTGGCCTCGCAAGCACTATAACGCGCTTGAGATAATGTGCAAACGATTTTCGAACACAGAAATCAATCGTATGGATGCTTCAGCATGGCCCGATCCTGGCATCGACGCCGTTGAACGAGGCTCGGCACCCGCCGAACGAGGACAGATCGACGCGACGAATCCGAGGTTGCTGGTCAAAGTTTGGGGGTTGATGGATTGTCACCAGGATCGTCGGGATGGGAATCGGGTCCTTGCTGAGTGTTGGGCAGCGAGGGCGGCGCTTCCGCTGTGAACGCCCCCACAAGAGACAAGTCTTGCGCCCCATCAAATCTCGTTCCCGCGGTCCGGGCGTCGGCAAAGGTGGCGCCATGACACTTCGCGCGCAAGAAATCACAGTCCGTGAGCGCTGCGCCGTCCCACTTCGTGCCTGTCAAATTCGCATCAGTCAGATCGCATTTGGTCAGAATCGCGTTGCACAGATTCTCGCCAGCGAGCGGTGTGCCCCGGAGATCCCGGCTGTCCCATTCGATTCGCCGCGCCTCCGGATCATCCGGCGACGTGAGCCACAATTTGTGCCTGACAAGGTCGAAGAAGAGTGGATTGCGTGTGATGGTGGCCGCGTTGTCCCGGTCCGCTCGATAGCTGGACTGGGCCTTCTGCGGAACAGGAATGTCCTCGAAGCTCAATCCATCGCCGCGGTTGGCCCAGTATCGCGCGCTCTCAAGGATGGACCTGTTGCCGACGCAGAGTTTCTCTGCGGTCCTCCAGGCCTCGCCGTCAAAACTGATCGATCGGGCGAATCGGGCCGCCTCGCCCCGTATGGCGTTGATGTCGGACATTTGCTGCTCAGTTGGGTGCCTGTCTTTTTCGCTCGCGCCCGCCGAGCGCAGGCAATCGTTGTGCAGACGCATGACCATTCTCGAATGCGTCTCGACCAATTCCGCAAATCGCAGGATGCGCGCATCGACGGACATATCAAACGGGCGGGGCGCTGCCTCGGCACGGGAGGCGAATTTTGCCAGCGCCGGTCGGGCGGTTGGTGTCGCGCCCGATGCGACCGGCAGCGCGTCGAGCAATGCCTGCTCGGCGGCGAACATCAGCCGGGCCGCGCCGGATGCCGTCCGCGCCTGGCCATCCCGCCATCTGACGAACCGACTGACCTTCTCCAGCAAGGTGGCTCCGTTCTCCACGCCCGCTCGGCGTTCCTGAAGATGCTGGCCACTTTTTTCCCGCAGCACATCGAGCGGCATACGGCGCCCTGAGAGCCATTGTTGCGTTTGCTGGAGGTCGTCTCGAAGCACCTTCGCTGCAAGATCGCGGGTCTTGGAGTCCTTGAGCTCGAAAGGCGTGAAACAGGATTGCGTCACCGCGATGGCCGCCTGGTTGAGTAGCCGGACCACCTTGACACGCTCGGCCGCCGCAGCCGGAACCGTGTCCGCGACGCTCTCTATGGTTCTCTTCATTTCCGCGGGCGGCAACGAACGCCAGTCCGGCTGGCGAGCGGAGAGGCGGGCGAGCGCGTCTCTGAGCGGCCCGTCGTCCTTCAAGGTGGACGCCCGGGTGATCCGGTCGGCTCTGGAAAGAATTGCCCGGGTCGGAACCTGCCGGTCGCCATATTCCTTGCGCAGGTGCCGGGCTTCCTTGAGCGCGGCCGCACAGGCTGGACCAGTCAGATGGCTGAAGCTACCGTTCAGGACCGCCATCGAACGCTGACGTAGGCGGCTTTCAGCCGCCGCAGTGTGCTTCGGGTGGTCGATGCAAAACATCATGATGGCGGCCGCGTCGGCGAAATTTTCGCCCCTGCGCACCTCCGCAGCCGTCGGCGCGGGCTTGGCCGCAAATCCGAAAGCGACGGCGTGCGCATGCGCCGCTTCATGCGCTGCCGACAACCTGGCCCTGGCCGCAGGATGCACCACGTCCCGCGGCATGAAGCCGTCATGGGCGTGCGACACCTTTCGCCATTTCTCCACTCCGGTCTCAAAGGCGTTGTAGGGCACGATGATGTCGATCATGTCCCTTCCGGGCCGGGCATAGGTCTGCGTCGGCTGAACCGCGGGCGCCGCGTTCAACGCCATGTCCGCGGAATGCAGCCGGACGCTTCTTTCGACTCCGCTTGGCATGGCGCTCGCCAACAGCGTCTTGGCCTCGGTCCGCCTTTTTTCCGAATCGACCTTCAACGCCCCAACTTCAAGACCAGGCAGTGCCTCGGGTTCAACGATGACAGCCGCACCCCGTGCCGAAGCGACGTCAGCGGCGGCATACCGCTCGACTATCCAGGATACCACTGGACTCATACCGTCCAGGTCGCGCACGATGGCGACGATCCCGCCTTGTGTGCGGTGTTTGGCGATGCCGATGCTCATCGCTTCCAGGTCCGCGGCAATCAGATCAGGAACACCGCCCGTCCTCGCGGTTTGCGCCGTTTCAGACGGGACGCGTTCGTCGAATGCGGCGCTCTGACTGAAGGCCGCGGCCCAACGAGCATGTTCATCATCGTGCGAGACGACGAGTTCCGCAGGAGCGAAATCGGGAGCATCGACGGCCGAAGCAGCGCGATGCTCCCTGGCGTGAAAATGCAAATCGTCGCCCACGCCTGCGTCGGCGGGCGGCAGTTTTGAACGCACGTAAACCGGCAACCGCTCGTCGGGCAGCTTAACCAAGCCCCGCCACTCCGAGTTGGCGCCCCCAGGATGCATGACATCGACGATGGTGCCGGTAAAGAACCGAATGCCCGAATCGCCGCCCTGGGCCGAAGGCCCTTCCGGGGCGGACGCGATGCTCACTGCGGAAGGGCGGCGAGCATCGCGTCCGCCCCGGGCAGTTTCCTTACCTTCGCTAAATATCGGTAGCGATATCCCTCCTCGCAGGACCGATCCACTTCCATCAGCAAAAGGTCGTCCTTCTTGGCGATGTCGCGCGTAGTGCGGTCGTCAATTTTCGCCATTGCGAAACGCCGACACGTGCCGTCGGCATAGGTCATCAACAGCGCCAGCGGCGTGTCTTCGCCGGTGGCAACCTTAACAGGATTGCCCAGCACCTGGACCTCAACGGCCTGCGCTTTCTCATGCGAAAAGGCGCTCACGCTGATGATGATCTCGACCTTGTTGGTGTGAAAGACCCACTGAATGGCGCGGGGGAGGCGGCGGGCGGTCGAAGATTCTTTGGCTGACGTGCTCATGGCAGGCTCGCGCTCAATGTCAACATCCAGACTACACGACGGCATGGAAACACGAGGAATTATTTTCGCGTCAATCTCCTTGCCGAGGCAATTCGCGTTTCAAGAGGACTCGCGATACGTCCTGCCTGACCAAGGCCGTCACGACAGTCAGGACCGGCAATCCAGCGATCTCAGCGAGGTCATTGCAGGCGACAATCGTCGCCGCCCGGAGGCTTGCCAAGCGATCCAACGACGAGTCTCGGACGCCTTGATGGTCGCCTGCCCAGCAATCGGCATCCTTGACGTGGACGGGCGCGTCGGAGCCGGTGGAGAGCACCGAATACCATGGCAAGCCGTCCATGACGGGAGCCGGAATGTCGGCTTCCACGGCATGTCCGCACGCGGATAGATGGTCAGCCAACATAATGAGCGCCAAGCAGGCCCTCGCCGCGAACGGATCACCGCCGAATGCTGTCGGGAACAAAAGCCCGAGAAGCCGCGCATCGTTCAGTCCAAGTTTGCCGCTCAGGCGCCCGCCGTCGTCGACCTGGAGTCGGGCAATCGCCAAAGCCAACTTCGCCGATGCGCATGGCGCAAGAAGCTCCTCGAGAACCGCGCGCCGCCGCGGTGCATCCGCGAAGCCATCCAGCGTCCCGTCCACGGCGGCGCGCCATGACGGGCTGAGGCCGCTCGGATCGCGAAGCGGAAGCAGACCCATGGCGTGCAAACTGGCCGTCCATGCTGCCGTCGCCTCAAGGGCGGTCATTCCTGTGTATTGGCTGTGCAAACGATTATCCATCCCGGAAAGGAGCGCCGCGTTGAACACGAAGTCGAACCAGCGGTCACCCAGCGGACCCTGGGGGTCGCGGACATACCAGTCCCAGCCTATCGCCACCGCCTGCGACACCAGCGGAACCAGGCGGGAGAGTCCATCGGGACGGTAGCACGCCGCGGCGCCCACCCCGGACAGTCTGCGGCAAGCCGCCACGAACCCGGGCAAATCGGCGGCGACGCGGAGCGCCTGCACTGCATCGTCGGACATGGGATGGCAACCTCAAGGATTGACTGGATGATTCCTTGTGGGAAGCCACGAGTCAACGTTTTCCTTGGTCCACCGGACCGTAGGCCGATGGCCATGTCAGGCGGCGACGCCGTGCGGAACGGCGTGACCCGAACGCGGACGCGACCCGTTCAACAGAACGTGATAACGAGGCCGCCAGCGTGCCGCCGCCCCCGCCAACGCGGCCTCCCGACATTTTTTTGGGTTGGCGATGCCCGTGCGGCGGCAACGGAAGATGGCATCCCTCAACCAAAACACTTGACCAAATGTCCGTCCGGATCGAGACTGCAACCGAAGGCAAGTTCTGTTGGGAACCCGCCGCCACGCAATCTGCCGCTCGATGTGACTGCGCCTTGCTTGGATGGGGAATGATTTGAATTGACGCAGTCTGCACCCAGCCGCAAGAAGGATTTCTCTAAACTATCCTTCAAACTACACCGGCCAGCCTGGGCCATGCGCGGGCCTCTGGAATTCCGGAGCATCGTAGCCCTGGTGCTCGCCGTCATGGTCACCGGTGTGGTGGCGATGACGGGCATGGCCGCCGGCGAACGTTCCCTTTCGCAGATCGAACAGTCATCGGGCCTAATTCTTGCCCAGGTCGCGCGCCTGGCGCTTGACCATATGGACCTGCGCGCCTGCGCGGCGGCAACCTTGCCTCACGGGCCGCCGGCCGCCGCCCACCGGAGAACCAGTCCCGGCGGCCCGGTGCTGCAGGCCCCGCCAGACGGAGTTGCCGCCGCGGATCCCCCATCTGGCCCGGTGCCGGAATGCGGATGGCCCCTGTCCGCACCGGGCCTGGACATAATTGCAGTCTCCGCGGACGGCACGGTCGTGCTCGGCCCGGACACGCTGGTTGGCACGAGGGCTCCCGCCTTCACTGCCCGAAGCGGTGGCGGCGGATGGACAACACTGCAATGGCCGGACGGTCGCGGCTATCTGGCCGGCTTCGCCAGCAGGCCGGCAGCTCCGGGCACTGCGAATGCCGGGGTGGCCGTGATTGCACGCCAGCCACTGGATTCCGCCCGCGCGGCTGCTGATGCGGTATGCCTTGAGATAACGCTTTGCGGGACAGCTCTGGCCCTGCTCTTCAGCACGCTCGGATGGGTGGCGGCTGGCCGGATCACGCGCCCGCTGCGGGCCATTGCGGCAGTGGCGGACGCGATCCACAACGGACCGCCAGGCACCGAGGTCCCCGAGGTCGGGGGCGCGGCCGAAATCCACAGCCTGTCCCATTCGCTCCGCGGCATATCCCGCGCGCTTGGAGACCAGCACGAAGCCATGGCGGGCATGCGCGACCTGGCCGAACGCGACAGGCTCACCGGGCTGGCGAACCGCCAGATGCTTGACGGGCACATTGCCGCCCTGGCGGAGGCCGGAGCCAGGAATGTCGCGCTCCTGTACATCGACATCGATGACTTCAAGCCCGTCAACGACACCCTTGGCCACCTTGCGGGCGATGAGGTGCTAAGGGTCGCCGCACAGCGGATCGCGTCCTGCCTCCGCGCTGGCGACGTCGCCGCCAGGCTCGGCGGCGACGAGTTCATGGTGGTGCTGACGCCGGAATGCCCGGCCGACACTGCCCGCCGGGTGGCGCAGCGCATCGTCGATGCGGTGTCCTCCCCTGTCACCGTGATCGGCACGCGCGTGCGGATTGGCTGCAGCATCGGAATTACCTACTGGCCGCGGCATGGGCAGCCGTTCGACCAGGCGATGCACGCCGCCGATCTGGCGATGTACCAGGCCAAGGCGGCCGGCAAGGGACGCATTGCATGGTTTCCCGCCGGAATCGCGGAACCGCAATCCAACGGTCCCGCGCGCCCGGCGTCAGTCGGGCGCGCGGGCTGACAGCGGCTGGCCGATGTTCCGTTTCCGGGACGCCGGTGCCCCGATGCCGTGATGTCACGCGTGGGTGTTGACGCGGACCGTGCCCGCCGTGATCATTGTTGGCACGGCGGCACCGGATGGACTTCGGGCTGTCGGCCATCACCGAATCAAGGAAGTGACATGACCGCGGCATGCCCCAGACTCGATCCTTCATGGCTCGCCGCCGTAGGCGGCGAGTTCGGGAAGGATTACATGAAAGGCCTCAAGGCGTTCCTTGAGAGCGAGATCTCCGCCGGACAGGCTGTCTGTCCCCTGCCGTCGCAGTTCTTCGCGGCCATGGACCGGACGCCCCTTGCCGTCACCAGGGCCGTCATCCTCGGCCAGGATCCGTACCACGGCCGGGGACAGGCGCACGGCCTTTCGTTCTCCGTTCAGCGCGGCGTGCCGAAGCCGCCGTCACTCAGGAACATCTTCACGGAGCTCAAGGCTGACACCGGCGTTCCTGAGCCGGCCCATGGCTGTCTTGAGGCATGGGCGGACCAGGGCGTCCTGCTGCTGAACAGCGTGCTGTCGGTCCGCGGCGGCGCCCCGGCCAGCCACGCGAACCGCGGATGGGAACAGTTCACCGATGCGGTCATCCGCGCGGTGAACTGCCGGCAGGAGCCCGCGGCCTTCATCCTGTGGGGCGCCTATGCGCGCAAGAAGGCCGCATTCGTGGACCGCTCCCGGCATTTCGTGGTGGAATCCCCGCATCCATCGCCCTATTCGGCGAACAGCGGGTTCTTCGGAAGCCGCTGCTTCTCGAAGGTGAACGCTTTCCTTGCCTCCAACGGCAGTCAGGAAATCGACTGGCGTGTGGCCTGACATCCGTCAGTACGGTGCCATCGGCATGCGCCCCGGCATAGTCGGCAAGACCCGGCCGGGTCAGCGCGGGGCGGGCAGGCGACCCAGCCTGTTTCCGGCGGCAAACAGGGGAACGAGATCGCGGCCGCCGATGCGCAAATCGGCGTCGGAACCGCAGTTGGCAGTTCGGCTGGTCTCACCGCCGGACCAGTGCACGAGGAAACCGCCATTCCCGTCCGTGCCGTAAAGGAGAAGGCTCCCGCGGGAGCGGAGCATATCCGCCAGGCTCATCTCGCAACCTGCCCCCGCCGCGGTTCCCGGCGAAAGCAGTCGGGCCGGAGCGCGGTAGGCGCCCGCGTCCACGCCACCGGACACCTCCCCGAACTGCGCGATGGCGCCGATCGGCGGCCGCACCAGCTCAAAGACTCCGGTCACCATCAGATAGACGCCTGCCGCTGCCATGGCGAAGCCAAGCGCGGCTTCGGCAATGATGCCTGCGGGCGTATAGCCGCGGCGCGCTCCGGAGGATTTCTTCCTGCCGACCTGCACAGGCGGCTCCTGCAGATGATTCCTTGGACAAGGTAAGCTTTGCGGCTTGCCGATATCAATACGAAAGCACGCATCCAGCCGCGATGCCTTTGGCGGATGGCCGCCGCCCGCCGCCCGCCGCCTGGAGGCCGCGGCGCAAGGCGGCGGGCGGCGGCGGCGGCTACATGCCGAGCGCGCGCCTGTAGACGTCGAGCAGCGTCTCCTGCTCTTCGATTTCGCCCGGATCCTTCTTGCGCAGCGCGAGGAGCTGTTTCAGAACGGGCACGTCGAATCCAGCGCTCTTGGCTTCGGCGAAGACGTCCTTGATGTCGTCCCCGAGCGCCTTGCGCTCCGCCTCAAGGCGCTCCACCCTCTCGACAATCGAGATCAGCCTGTCGGCGGCAATGCCTCCAGTCTTGGCCTTTGTTTCCGGGTCGGCTGCCTGCCTGGCGCGGCTGGCGGCGGCCGCGCCAGGCGCGTCCGTGCCGGAGGTGTCCGTGTTGCCGGCTTCGTTTTCCAACATTTCTGCCTCGGATTTCTGTGGTGTACGGGTGGGCATATGCGATGTGCCCGGAAAGGGAAAGGTCGGGGCTGCACCGCCCGGCGCGGCGCATCATCGCGCGTGGGGAGACCGGCCCGCGCGGTCCGCAGCCGCTGGCGCCATGACAGCGTGCGGTCTGGCGGGATTTGCAACGCTGCGCGCTGGCTGGCCAGGCACGTCCTTCCGCGGCAGGACTTCGCGGCCCGTCTCAGGCCCGGACAAGGGCATCCGTCCGGCAATCAGCCAACCGGCGGCGCCCGGGGACTTGGTGCCATTGCCTCGTCGCTGGTCGCGGCTGCCGGCGCGCGCCAACCACAGCCGCCAGCCGCTGCGCCGGTGGGCGCGCGCCGGACGGGCAGCCATGCCGCCCCCAGCGCCACCTTCGAAGACTGGGCTCTGTTCGAGGACCGCAGGGCGGGCACCGCTCGCCTGGTTGGCCCGCTGGACGGTCCGCGCACGGCGCGCGGTCGCGCGCCAGCCAGCCGGAACCTGGTCCTGAAGCCGTTCACGGTAACGCGCCCATGCCCTTCCGCGCCATGCGGTAGTTGACGCATGCCTGCAGATGGCCGCCACTGGGATCATTGCGGATACAGGCGGACAGAAGGACTGCGGCGCGATGGCCATGGCACCACAGGAGGCGCCGCGCAAGCGGCCGACGGCCGAACAGCAGGCGGTCCGGGTGGACGCCCGTGCCAACCGCCACGAAGGCCGCAAGGTCGTGGCGATGGCCGGGACAGGCAAGACCACGACACTTGAGATGCTGGCGGGCGACCGTGGCGATCCGGGCGTGTACATCGCGTTCAACGCGTCAACCAAAGAGTCGGCCGCGGCGAGGTTCCCGCGCCACATGCGGGTCACCACCACGCATGGAGCCGCGTACGGCGCGCTCAGGATGCACGAGCAGGGTGAACGGCTGCGCCCGCGCCTGTACGGCGACGGCGTGGCCAAGCTCGTGCGCCTGCCCCGGTGCGCGCTGCCTGAGAACGCGCTTGGCCAGGTCGTTCTCGACACGGTCGCCAAGTTCTGCAACTCGGCCGACACGGAGATGGGGCTGGGCCCTCAAGGTTCCCCTCATTCCGGTCGCGCAATCGGCGAAAGGAAAGACTCCGGGGAATGGGCAATGTTTACGAAGAGACTCGAGACGATGCGCTCAGCCGCTAAGTTGCAAAAGGTGCGA
>Ga0302319_10013516_pt1 | contig 15311 bp, 13 predicted proteins | sample Bog_T0_2_FD_203319 | JGI IMG/M metagenome (GOLD analysis project Ga0302319, IMG submission 203319) | Peat permafrost microbial communities from Stordalen Mire near Abisko, Sweden - Bog_T0_2 | ecosystem: Environmental > Terrestrial > Soil > Wetlands > Peat | place: Sweden: Abisko, Stordalen Mire... | reverse complement strand
TGCTGATCGTGCTGGCCATGAATGTCTCCAATAAACGAAGCGATCTCGCGCAGAAACGCAACGGTCGCCGGCCGGCTGTCTACAAACACTCGGCTCTTGCCGTTTGAAAGGATCTCGCGCTCCAGCAGCAGCTCGCTGTTGTCGATCGCGAACCCCGCGCGCGCCAGTACCTTCCCGGCGCCTTCGGAAGAATCGAAAACCCCGGAGACCCGGGCCTTCTCCTCTCCGGTGCGGATCATATCGGCCGAAGCACGGCCACCGAGCAGCAGTCCCAGGGCATCGACGATAATCGACTTGCCGCTGCCCGTCTCCCCGGTCAACAGGTTTAAGCCTGTATGGAACCGTACCCTGAGACGGTCGACCACTGCGTAATTTTCGACGATCAACTCGTGCAGCACTGTTTCCGATTATAGAAGTGGCAGCCTTTACTGAACCCGGCGACTTTTTCGCAGCGCGACGCGTCTACAGGGGGCAGCCGGAGAACCCGCACTGACTCCGCATGTTAGATTTGGGAAGGAGGATATACGTTGACGGGACCGCTCGCGGCTCTCTTACAGGAATCCACAGCGCAGTCGAATATTTGGGACCTCGTTAGCACTGGGTCGCCGCTGGCGAACGTCGTTCTCGTCATCTTAGTCCTGTTTTCCATCTACTCCTGGACTATCATTTTTGCCAAGATTTCGGCCTTCGGGTCCGCCAAAAAGAGCGATTCGCGCTTCCTGCGGGCGTTTCGCAAGGCCAACGGACTCGAAGCCGTCATGGTAGCGAGCGAACAGTTTCGTCCCTCTCCCCTGGTCTCGGTTTTCGACTTCGGCTATCAGGAAGTCAGCCGCCAGGTGAAGGCGAAAGGCAACCTTGGCAATCGCGAAGCCATTTCGCGCAGCCTGCAAATCGGAACCAACCAGCAACTGTCGCGTCTCGAACAGAATTTGAGCGTTCTTGCAACCACGGCGTCGGTTTCCCCGTTTATAGGTTTGTTTGGCACCGTGCTCGGAATCATTCGCGCCTTTCAGCATTTGAGCGGCGCGGGCAGTTCGAGTTTGTCATCGGTAGGTCCCGGCATCGCGGAAGCGCTGATCGCAACCGCAGCCGGTTTATTCGCCGCGATACCCGCGGCGATGGCTTATAACCACTTCGGCCATGCCCTGAAAGAACTGGGCGGACAGATGGACGATTTTTCGCTCGAGTTCCTGAACCTCATCGAGCGCAGTTTCGGAGAATAGCCGGATGGCGATCAATGTCGGTGGCTCGGGAGGCGGTCGCAGATCGCGGGGACTTCCCGCAATGGCCGAAATCAACGTTACGCCGTTTGTCGATGTGGCCCTTGTCCTGCTGATCATCTTCATGATCACGGCACATGCGATGGATTCGGGTATCGATATCGATGTTCCGAAAACCCAGAAGATCAATACCATAACCAAAGACATCCCGGTTGTCGTTTCCGTCACGAAGGACGGTGAGTTGTATCTCGGCAAGAGCCCGATTAATATTAATAACCTGGTAAACGAGATTCATAAGCGCTATCCTGGCCAGAATGATGTTTTCATCAAGGCTTCCGCTGAGACCACGATGGATATCGGAGTCAATGTGATGAGTGTGCTTGGTAACGCGAAATTCGGCATAAAAGTGGTGACACAGCTGGATGAGGGCAAGCGCTGACTTATGGCGTTCGCTTTCACGATTGACCAGCGCGAACCTCTGGGTAAGGCGTTATTCGGCTCTGTCGCCGCACATGGCGGGATCGTAGCTGCTCTTTTCGCGCTGAGCTATTACCATCTGGTCGACGTGTGGGGTTCGCCGCATGCCAGCAGCGGATCGGTGGGCGTCAGCATGGTGAAGACTATTCCGATCCCTCGCCGCGAAGGGCCGATCAACCCGCTGGCTAACGAATCGAAAAGCATCGCACCGCAGGAAGTGTCTCCAGTTAAACCTAAGCCGCAGGTGAAAGCTCCCGAGCCAAAGGCGATTCAAATCCCGGATCGGGTCGAGAAGCCTAAGAAGCCTGAGCCAAAGAAACCGCCCCAGGTGGCAAGTTCGATGTTCAAGCCTCAGGCTTATCAGGATAATCAGGTTTACGCTAAGACGCCTCAGGCTATGAACTCGCCGCTCTACGGCATGCAGGGTTCGGGCGGCATCGATCTCGGCCCCGCGTCCGTTCTGGGCGACCGGTTCGGCGCTTACGTCGATCTCATGCGCCAGCGTATCTCCCTGAAATGGAATCAGTCGGGCGTTCATGCGGCCCCATCGCAGAAGTGTGCGATTTCCTTCGTGATCGCGCGCAACGGTTCAGTCAGTAATGTACAGGTCGCGCAGCCCAGCGGTAGCTATCTGCTCGATACTTCGGCTAAGCGCGCGGTCCTCGATGCGGACCCATTACCCCCGTTGCCCCCGCAGTTTTCAGGCAGCGAGGTTCCGGTAACACTTTGGTTTCAATTAAAACAATGACGCGAAAAACTGTCTTTATAACTATTCTGTTCGCGGCCGTGCTGGGAACTGTCGCGATGTTCGCTCAGCAGCAGGGAATCCAGGCGTGGATCACGGGTCTCGGGGGCAAGCCCGCCCTCGCCGTTCCCGTTTTCCGGGCGTCCGGTGTTGCGCAACCTTTCATGGATGCCTTCAACTCAACCTTGTTCAGCGATCTTGATAACTCCGGGCTGTTTGAAATCAAACCGAAAAGCGTGTATCCGCTGAACAATCCGCAGCAGCCTGCGGATCTTCGACCTGAAGACAACCACATGGGTTTTGCGCTTCCGGACTGGGGCGGTGCTCCGGTCAACGCGTCGGACCTGGTGTTTGGCTATGCCGCGGCGACCAACGGCGCCCTGGCGCTTTACGGCAATGTCTATGACACGCGCCAGAGGATCGAATCCGCGCAGCTCTTTTCGCAGCGCTATGCGGGATCTCTCGATCAGGCGGGAGCGATCCGCGTAGCCCACGAATTTGCCAACGACATCATCCAGAAATTCGGCGGCAGCGCCTCGCTTGTGGGCAGCCGGATCTACTTCGTCTCGAATCGTTCAAGCAAAGACGAAAACGAGATCTGGGCCATGGATTGGGATGGCAATAACGCGAAGCGCCTGACCAGCCTGAGAAGCCTTTCTCTCTACCCCGGAGTTTCGCCCGATGGTTCCCGCGTCGCCTTCACCTCCTGGGCGAAGGGCACTCCGCGCATCATGGTTGTAAGCACGGAAACCGGCCGCCAATTGCCCTTCTACAATCAGGAGGCCTCCCTCAATGCCTTCGCCAACTTCACGCCGGACGGCAAGCAGATCTATTATTCTTCCACCGCCGCCGGTCTCACGCAGATCTTTAAGGCCGATCTGAATGGCCAGGATTTCAAACGCATCTCGCACCGCAACGCGATCGATGTCGAGCCCAAAGTTAACCCAAAGAACCCCAACATAATCTATTTCGTCGGCGGCCCCGGCGCGCAGCAGATTTACAGTATGAGCGCGGATGGCCTGGACGTTCAGCGCGTCACCAACGGCGAAGGCGAGGCTTCGAACCCCTCATGGAATCCCGACGGCCAGCACATCGCGTTCTCATGGACCCGCGGCTATGCCAAAGGCGACTGGAACATTTTCGTAATGGACGTGAGCACCCACGAATATTCGCAGCTCACGCACAGCGAGGGCCGCAACGAAAACCCTGTATGGGCGCCTGACGGACGGCATATCGTCTTCGCCTCCACGCGCGGCCAGCGCAGCCAAACGTACCAGATTTATACAATGCTTGCTGACGGGTCGCACGTCACGCGCCTGACGCAGCAGGGCAATAACCGATATCCCGTCTGGGGAACAAAGTGATCATGAAAAACGAATCGACGAACGTGAGAGTTCTTTTCTGCGCGCTGATGGGCATGGCGCTTCTGGTTGCCGGTTGCGGCGGTAAGAAGGCGCCCATCCCTCCGCCTCCCGGGCCGATCGGCGGTTCCGGCAACAATAACTCTTCCGGCGGTTCGTCGATGCAGAAGCCTGTGATCGCTTCCTTTACCGCTGAGCCCTCTTCCGTAGAACGCGGACAGTCCGCGCTCTTGCGATGGTCGGTCAGCAACGCCGCCGAGGTGGCCATCGATCATGGAATCGGGACGGTGGCAAGCACAGGCACCAGTCGCCTCAACCCGGCGGAAACAACTACCTACACCCTGACGGCCAGCGGACCCGGCGGCAGCGCGACGGCGACCGCCACCATTACTCTGACCGCGCCGCCGCCGCCACCGCCGCAGACCAACAACATCTCCGGCAACACCGCCAAAGGCACTATCGAATCCCGCGTGCAGTCCGATCTTCAGGATGTGCTGTTCGATTACGATTCGAACAATATTCGCGACGATGCCCGCAACGCCCTGATCTCCGATGCTGAAGCCATCCGGAAGATTTTCGCCGATTTCCCCACCGCGACAATTAATGTCGAAGGCCATTGCGACGAGCGCGGCTCCGCCGAATACAACCTCGGCCTCGGCGATCGCCGAGCTACTTCCGCGCGCGATTACCTGGTCCAGTTGGGCGTCCCGGCGGACAAACTCAAAACCATCAGTTACGGCAAGGAGCGCCCCGCCTGCACGGAGTCGGACGAATCCTGCTGGCAACGGAATCGCCGTGCCCACTTTTCAGCCGGCCAATAACGCGGCACAATAGAAGACAGAACATTATGCGGCTCAAACGTTACATCCCTCTTCTGGCAGTTTTCTTCCTGTTCCCTGTCGGCTCCACCGGAGCCAGCAAGGAAATGATGGAACTGCAGCGCGACATAGCGCAGCTTCAGGATCAGGTCCGAACGCTGCAAAGTGCCATCGATCAGAAAATGGCAACACTGCAGACGCTTGCCCAGCAGGCGCTCGACGCGTCGACAAGGGCCAACACCAGTGTCAGCGTGCTGAATGCCGGGGTAACGTCGACTCTGGAGCGCGAACTCCACAACGCGCTGACGCCCATCGCCGGGCTTGCGGCTAAGGTGGACAACACTAATAACGATGTGGCCGAAGTGCGCAATTCCGTCGCCGATCTCAACACCAAGGTGAATCGCATCGAGCAGATGCTGGCCGATATGAACGCCAACATCAAGGTGCTGGCGGCACCTCCCGTTGCGCCGCCGGGGCCGTCAATGGGCCAGTCGGCGCCTCCTCCGGACGAAGGCGCGGTTTTCAGCGGAGCGGTTCGCGACCAGACTGGGGGGAAGCTCGATCTGGCCATTCAGGAATTCCAGGACTTCATCAAGTTTTATCCCGATAATCCGAATGCAGCGCGCGCCCAGTACAATATCGGCGAAAATCACTACACGCAGCAGAAGTTCGACATTGCCGCGCAGGATTTCGACACCGTGATCACGCATTATCCTGTCGATGCCGATCTGACTCCGCGGGCTTATTTCATGAAGGGCATGGCGCTCAAGAACACGAACCGGACGGCCGCGATCGCAGCATGGCGCAAGGTCTACACCAGTTTCCCGACTTCCGACGCAGCCGCTCAGGCCAAAGAGCAACTCCACGCGATCGGTGCCCCTCTGACAGCGCCCACGGCTACAGTGAAGCGCAAGCCGGGCCACTGAGACGACTCCACGGATATTATTCCTGGCTGCCTGCGCAGAGTTCCTGCTCGGCATGGCTGAATCTTCGATGGGGTATTTTCACACAAAACCCTCCGACTTCAAAGCGGCAATTATCGGACCTGCAGTCTCCGGACCACAACCCTTCGTGGTATCGCGCCGGTGCCGCGGGTACTGTTGTTTGCGGGCTTCTTCTTCTGCCCGTCGCGGCAGAGTTTCACCAAAGGCTCAGACGCATTCATCCCGGATGGTCGATCCACCGGCTTAATGCTGCTGGTTGCCGGCCTGATGGCGATGATCGCGATTGGCCTCCTCGCGCCGGTCGACTTCAATAACAACCGGCTCGTCAGCAGCCTGGCGTTCTGTGAGTGTGCCCTTGCGCGCACGGTTCGCTATCGCTCTGGGCCCTACAAAAGGTGCATGCCCGAATCGACGAACAGCACGTTGCCGGTAACCCCGCGGCTTAAATCGCTCGCAAGAAACGCCGCCGTATCGCCCACCTCGCCCGGTTCGGTGACGTGCCGCAGCGGCGACATATCGCGCGTGGCGTCCAGCATGGTGGTCAAATCCTTTACCGCCCGCGCCGAAGCCGTCTTCACGGCGCCCGCCGAGATAGCATTCACTCGAATCTTCGAAGGCCCCAGATCGTTTGCCAGATATCGCACCGAAGCTTCGAGCGAAGCCTTGGCCACGCCCATCACGTTGTAATTGGGCCGCACACGCGTCGATCCCAGATACGTCAGCGTCATGATCGACCCGCCATTGGTCATCAGCGGAGCCACCGCCCGGCTCATTGCCACCAGCGAATACGCGCTCACATTGTGGGCCAGCAGGAACCCCTCGCGATCGGTTTCGACAAACGGCCGGTCCAGGTCTTCCCGGTTCGCAAACGCGAGGCTGTGCACCAGGGCATCGACCGGCTTCCCCAGGCCGCGCAGCGACTCGGTCAGCGCGACAATCTCCTCGTCCTTTGTCACATCGCAGGGCAGCATCTTCTCCACCCTCATTTTTTCCAGGATAGGAGCAATCGAATCTCGCTGCTTCTCATTCAGATACGTAATCACCAGCGAAGCGCCTTCGCGCGATAACGATTCGGCGATACCCCAGGCGAGACTCCACTTATTCGCGATGCCGGATACGATCGCGGTCTTTCCCTTAAGCAAATCGGACATGAATCTTACAGGTTACTTTATGAGTCCGCTTACTCTCAGCCAGTTCGTCAATAGATGCGACCATTCGCCGAGCGCCACATCGTTCGCCGCCAGGCCAACGCCATGAGGGCCCGTCTCGAAGATATGCATCTCGGCCTTTACCCCTGCCTTGCGCAGCGCCAGAAAATACCCGATCGCATTCTCGGCGGGAACCGTTGTGTCCGCGTTCGTCTGGAAGATGAATGTGGTCGGAGTCTGCGCGGTAACGGCTTTTTCGCCCGACAGGCTCTTCGCAAGCTCAGGGTCAGCCTCTTTGCCCAGCAGAGCCTGCTTCGATCCCTGGTGCGTCCACGGCTCAACCAGCGAAATCACCGGGTACCCGAGCACCGCGAAATCCGGCCGGCTGGACACGCGATCGATCGGATCGGGCGCATCGGGTTTGCCCGCATCGAAATGTGTGGAGGCCGTCGCAGCCAGGTGCCCGCCCGCGGAGAAACCGACGATCCCGATACGGTCTGGTGCGATTCCCCATTCAGAGGCTTTCGCCCGCAATGTTCGAATCGCCCGCTGCGCATCGCCCAGTTCGATCGGATGATGATACTTCGGTCCCAGCCGATAAGTCAGCACGAACGCCACGACGTTAAGAGAATTGAAGTAAGTCGCCACCTGCCGGCCTTCGTGGTTCATCGCGAGATGAACGTACCCACCGCCGGGACACACGATCACCGCGGTCATCCCCGGCGTAACGTTGCGCGGCTGATACACCGTGATGGTCGGGATATCTTCGGGCTGAGTCCCCTGCGCACCGGGCGCGCCGCCCGACCACAGCGGAAGGATCTGGCCATCCGGAGGCAGCGATAACGCGGGACGCTGTTGCGACCAGGCCGTCATCGAACAAGCGGTCAGCAGAAAAGCAACGCAGATTGGTTTCATGGCGATTTCCAGCCGATCATATCAGTCTCGAAGCCTATTGGCTAAGATGAAAACCTGTTCGGCATACTCATCGCGGTCATCGTTCTGATCGTCTACGGCTCGCTTTACCCCTGGCATTTCGTTGCAAAGGATCTGCCCGCTAGCCCCTTATACCTGCTGTTTCATTCCTGGGACAGCATGTCGGGCCGCCGTTTCCTGGCCGATGAAATCGTGAATGTCGCCATCTACATCCCGCTGGGAATGTCCGCTTTTCTGGCGTTCCGAAAGTTCCCCTTGCGCTGGCTCACGCCCGTGCTGCTCGCCGCGATGCTTTCCGGCTGCGTCGAGATGACGCAACTCTTCACGCCGAACCGCAACTGCAGTACTGAGGACCTGCTCACGAACATCTTTGGGTCCGCTTGCGGAGTGATCGTCGGGATTGTTTTTGAGAAGACGATGCCGCCGATGCGCCTTGTGGGCACAAAGGCATCCGACGCGTCCGCGGTCGCCTTGTTGTTCTGCTGGTTCGCTGCGATGTTATTTCCCGCCTTCCCCGTAACCGGCCTTCTTAGCCTGCGCGAAAAGACCGTGGCCTTTATGCACGGATCGCTGCTGAGTCCCGTCCTTCTGCTTTCGGTTGCCGCGAGTTGGTTTGCAGCCGGCCGCCTGTTGAGTGCCGCAAGGCTTCGCCGCCCCGTCGCCTGGCTCATTGGTTCGTTGATCTTCATACCGGCGCAAATCGCTATCGTCACAAGGCAGCCGCTGCCAGTTCAACTCCTCGGCGCCGCGGCCGGCATTGCTCTGTACATGGTGGCACGCAAATCGCGCTCTGTCGCAGCCGGTGCTTTTCTGGCCGTGCTTCTGATTCGAGGCCTCGCGCCGTTTCACTTCAGCGCACACGGGCAAGGGTTTGAGTGGATCCCGTTCGGCGGCTTTCTGAACATGGATTGGCAGTACGGCGTTCAGGTCCTGCTGGAAAAGCTCTTCTATTACGGGACCGCGATCTGGCTGTTGCGAACCGCGGGCTTAAAGTGGATATTTGCCATCGGAACTGTTACAGCGTTGCTTGCCGTCATCGAGGCCATCCAGACGCACATCCCCGCCCACACCGCCGAAATTACCGACCCACTGCTGGCCCTGATGCTGGGTCTGGGGCTCCGCGCGTTGCGAAGACGTTCGATTGGCTATCATGCGAATTCATGATCAGGGTCCGATCCGATTTGACTCCCGCGAGTCTGACGAAAAAAGTTGCCTCGTTGTTCGACGCCTCAGCGCAAAAGCTCCGCTCGCTGGAGCGCTCATGGGCGCCCTCCCAGGGGGCGTCGGTATTTACGATTGACGGGAAGTACACCAGCAGAGGCTGGACTGAGTGGACCCAGGGTTTCCAGTTCGGCGCGGCGGTGCTGCAGTTCGATGCCACCGGTGAGAACCATTTTCTGGAATACGGCCGAGACCACACGGTCCGGCTTATGGCGCCGCACCTGACCCATCAGGGCGTTCACGATCACGGTTTCAATAACGTAAGCACTTACGGAAGCCTGCTCCGGCTCATGGATGAGAGCCGCATCGAAGACAACGCCTGGGAACGGCGTTTCTATCAACTGGCGCTCATGTGTTCGGGCGCAGTGCAGGCCATGCGCTGGTCGAAGACAGCGGGCGGCGGCGGGTATATCTATTCCTTCAATGGCCCACATTCACTCTTCGTCGATACCATTCGCTCCCTGCGCGCTCTTGCCGTAAGCCATCGTCTCGGCCACGTGCTGATGGGTGAAAATGACAAGCGGATTTCTCTCCTTGACCGCCTGATTCAACACGCCGAGGCTACAGCTCAGTATTCGGTCTACTATGGCGAAGGTCGCGATTCTTATGACGTGCGCGGACGCACCGCTCATGAGAGCGTCTTCAACAGCAACGATGGCAACTTCCGCTGCCCCAACTCCCAGCAGGGTTATTCGCCGTTCAGCACATGGACCCGAGGCCTTGCCTGGGCCATGTGCGGTTTTGCCGAACAACTGGAATTCTTTGAAACCCTCGAAGACCCCGATCCTGCCGTCATTGCCACTATGCGCCGCGCCGCCGAAGCCACCTGCGATTTCTACATCGCCAACTCACCCACCGACGGCATTCCTTACTGGGATACGGGGGCACCCAACCTTCACAAACTAGGCGACTGGGCTTCAAAACCTTCCGATCCCTTCAATCATCACGAGCCGGTCGATAGTTCCGCCGCAGCCATCGGAGCCCAGGGCCTTCTGCGCCTTGGCCGCTATCTGAACAACGACCGTTACCGGCAGGCCGGCCTCACCGTCTGCGATGCCCTTTTCGATGAACCCTATCTCAGCACAGACCCCGCACATCAGGGCCTGATTCTCCATGCCGTCTATCATCGGCCCAACGGCTGGGACCGCGCTCCGGATCCTGACGGAGTCCCTCGCGGCGAAGCCTGCATGTGGGGCGATTACCATGCCCGCGAGCTCGCGCTTTACCTGCTTCGTATCATTGAAGATCGTCCTTATCTCACGTTTTGGAGTGGCAGCAAATGATTGTGGCGGATCTGGCTCAGATCGCGGGCCGCGTCTATCCGGCGCGCCGCAGAACGCAAAATATCGTCGGGGGAGCAAGCCCCATTCAAGCCTCGAACTTCGCGATGGGCATGGTTACGCTGGAGCCCGAAGGCGGTCAGGTTCCCTGGCATAATCAGGATCAGGAGGAAATTTATTTCATCGTCGAAGGCACGGGCGAGATGTGCCTGGGCGACGAGAAGATTTCGATCTCAACGGGCCAGGCAGCTTACATTCCGCACGGCGTTTTTCACCAGCTCACCAACACCGGCACAACGCCCATGCGCATGATCTATTGCTACGGCCCCGCCGGCGACGTTGCGCACTGGAAGCAGGAACTGGCCGGAACCCTGCCTCGCGCGGGCATCGAAGCCCCGCCGCTGCCCGCCGGCGCACACCCGCAATGCACAGATAAACCCAATGTCTAAGAAAACTCATTCCCTCGGAATCATCATGAACGGCGTCACCGGACGCATGGGCCTCAACCAGCATCTGCGCCGTTCCATCCACGCCATCATGGAGCAGGGCGGCGTACGCGCCGGCGAACACGAAACCATCATTCCCCGGCCTTTGCTGGTAGGCCGCAACGCCGACAAGCTCGAAGCCATCTCTCGCGAGTTCGGCGGTCTTGACTGGACCACCGACCTAGAACAGGCGCTCGCCAACAAGGAATACCCGGTCTACTTCGACGCGCAAACCACCGACCGCCGCGCCGAAGCCGTCACCGCCGCCATCAAGGCCGGCAAGCACGTCTATTGCGAGAAGCCGATCGCGGGCGATACAGAGGTCGCGCTCGATCTTTATCGCAAAGCCGAAGCCGCGAAAGTGAAGCATGGCGTTGTGCAGGACAAGCTTTGGCTGCCCGGCCTGCTCAAGCTCCAGCATCTGCGCGATCTCAGCTTCTTCGGCCGCATTCTCTCGGTCCGCGGCGAGTTCGGCTACTGGGTCTTCGAAGGCGAAACGGTATCGCCTCAGCGGCCCTCCTGGAACTATCGCAAAGAGGATGGCGGCGGCATCATTCTCGACATGCTGTGCCACTGGCGCTACGTCCTCGATAACGTTTTCGGCGCAGTGAAGTCCGTCTCATGCCTGGGCGCTATTCACGTGCCCGAGCGCCGGGACGAAGCCGGCAAGCCCTACGCGTGTACAGCCGACGATTCCGCCTACGCCACCTTCCAGCTCGAAGGCGGCGTCATCGCGCAATTCAATTCATCGTGGACCGTGCGCGTGCGCCGCGACGATCTGCTCACCCTGCAGGTGGATGGCACGAAAGGATCAGCCATCGCCGGCCTGCGCGATTGCTGGGTGCAGCCCTACGCCGCAACGCCGCGCCCCACATGGAACCCGGACATTCCGAGTACCATCGATTATTTCGACACCTGGCAGAAGCTGCCCGATCAGGATCGCTATGACAACGCCTTCAAACGTCAGTGGGAGATGTTCCTGCTCCACATTGTCAAAGACGCGCCCTTTCGCTGGACTCTGCTCGAAGGCGCCAAAGGCGTTCAGTTAGCCGAGAAGGGCCTCGAGTCCTGGTCGAAGCGAGCCTGGGTGGATATTCCCGAACTCGCTTAGTTGCCGTCGGCAGCGGCCGCGGGGCGCGCAGGCGCTTTGCCCGCGTCCAGATGATCCCAGTTCAGGATCGCGTTGAACGCCAGAAAGTAAGTGCCCTGCGTCTGCCATCGCCAGAACGGTCGCAGCGCAAACATCACAATGTGACCTTTGCCCATCGGCACATCGATGGCCAGCGCGCGCCCCGATAAAGCCTCGCCGCCCGCGAGCGTACCGGAGAGCAGCATGTCTGCCGCAGCCGTCGGGAACTGCATCACCACCCTCGGCCGCGCCACCTCAACCTCAGTCGCGGTGCCGCCTCCACGTCCGCCCCGCCCGCCGCCGCCGCGACCTCCGCGTCCGGTTGCCGCGGCCGCTCCGGACACCGGTCCAGGGCCACCCATCGCCGGAGCCGGGGGCAGCGCCGGCGCCGTACCGAAAGGTGAGATGTTCACCGGCGTGGAATTCACCGTGACCGCCTGACCTTCGCCGCCATTCACGGGCCCGGTGGCGCCTCTTCCCCCGCCGCGTCCACCACCTGCGCCCGCCGGGACGTTGAACACCGGATCCTGATTGAAGTAAACGGGAAGGTCCTTATCGGTGTACCCATAAGCGATCGGGCTCTTCATATCCGTGAACTGACCGCGCAAGATCGATCCGCGCGCAAACAACTGCGCCGGATGTTCGACGGTCACTTCAGCCATTCCCGATTCCGCCAGCGCCGACGCGGTAGAGCCTTCGGTGATCAGCGTCCCGCCTGCCTGTACAAACTTCGCCAGCTCGGCCAGACCTTCAAAGCCCATCCCGCCGCGAATGTCGTCGCTTTCATCGATACCTCCCAGATTCGGAGTCAACTCCGATTTCTTATAAGGAACCGCGTCCTTACCCGTCGCCGCGATCCCGTTCAGCATCGACTGAAGATTGCCGCCGGTATGCGGGAAGACGATCACGTCGTACTTAGCTCGCAGATTCCCTTCCTTAACCCTGATATCGCCGAAATAGGTAAACGGTACGCCATAGTAATCGAACGCCGCGCGCACCCAACCTTCATCCTGCGTACGGGACCATGAGTGAACATAGCCGATCCTGGGCACTGACATCTCATGCGTGGCAACTGTAGGCATTGCTGGAACCGCCCAGGCCTTGAGCCCAAGATCTTTCAAAGAAGCATCCAGCTTCGAGATATCAGCGTTCGGAATAATGAACGAACCTGCCCGCAGCTTGGTGCCGTTCAGTTCGAAATCCTCCTCGGCCGCCAGCATCTTCACGCCCGCATTTCGGAATCGAAAGGAGACCAGAGCGTTGTCGGTTGTGTGCTCCACAACTATCGTACTTCCCGTCCCGTCGATCCCGCCCGCGGGCTTCGCATCCGCAGAAATCAACGACATCCGGCCATCCAGAATCGCCTTGCTGGTTACCGGAATTACCTTCACATTCCGCATGTACTGCATCGTCCAGCCCGTATCGTCATAGGGACGCGGATTGGTAACAGGATAATTCTGCACGCTCATGTACATGTCGACCAGCGTTCGATAAGGCTGATCCGCCCGGACAATGTAATCGCCCACTGCAACATCCACATCGCCCGCTTTCAGCGGCGCATTCGCCACGCTGATTTCGACGCCCTGATGCTTCAGCGCATTCACCAGATCTGCCGCGTCCACGCGGCGATGCTGACCCGCCGGAACCAGCCACGCGTAGGTTGGGCCATCCTTACCCTTATCGATCGCCCGCTTATTCTTGAGATAGTAATTCTCCAGATAAAGCTCTTTGTCCTGGGCAACCTTATGCATCGCGATCAGGATCGCGGATTCCTGAATATTGGTGTTATTCCTCGGCCCCCAGTTAATCTCCGGCAAAGGAGGATTCGGCCGGTACCACTCGCGGCTTGTCGCGCCCGCCTGCAAACGAGCCACGCTGTTCTCCGGGCCATAGCTCTGCACTTCATAGAACCGCCCAAATGAGTTATGCGTCAACCCAATCCAGAATAAATAGTTAGGAACCCAGCCATCGTAATAGCCATAAGTGAACACACCCGGCACATTGCGCTTGGCCATCTCCATTAACTCGGTCTCCGCCAGCAACCACCATTCCTGGCTTGCAATCGGGTCCAGCGAATCGTTATAAGGCCCGGTACCTGTCGAAACATACAAATAGGACTGCGCCTCGTGCAGATCGTGCACGATAGTCGGGTGCCACTCCACCACGGCCCTGGTGAATGTTTGCGTTACCTTCAGGAATTGCCCCATGCCATCGCGATTGTTATCGTGCTGCACATACTTGCCCCAGTACATCAAGGGAGGCCTCTGTTTGCCGGTCTTCTTCCCGTAGTAATACGTATCGACCTCGCGCTCCCGCCCATCGACTTCAATCACGGGCGTAATGAACGTGATCACGTTGTTCCGAATCGTCTGAACAAACGGCGTCTCTTCCACGATCAGCCGGTACGCCAGTTCGATCAGCATCTCCGGGCCGCCCGTTTCGGGGGAATGAATGCCGCTGTTGATGTAGTAAATTGGCTTGGCAGTATGCAGCAGCCGCTGCGCCTGGGCCTCGGTGATCTTCCGCGGATCGCCCAGCTTCGCCAGCATGTCCTTATAGTTATCCAACTGCTTGATCGTGGCCTCGTCCGCAATCGCGATCACGATCTGATCCCGGCCCTCCTCCGTCTTGCCAATCACCCACTCTTTCGCGCGCGGCGAAGCCTTCGCCAGCGCTTCGTAATAGCGCTCGATATCTTTCGCATACGTCAACTCACCGGGTGTCCCCGGAATGCGCCCTAAGAACTTCAACGGCGACGGCACCTTATCCGATGCCGGCATATGATCCACCAGATCCGTGCTGATGCGCGGGTCCTGTAAGTATTGCCTGATCAGCTTCGTGTACTCTTCATCCTGTTTCTGCGCGGGCTGGGCAATCGCCGCCGCGGCCGAAAACAGGGTAAGCGTCGCAAGGCGAAATCTCATGGCGCGGGAACCTCCTGGTGGTTTTCAGCAGGTTACCATGAAGGAAACGGATGTCCAATCGAATCCCCTGGTATCTTTGGCTGGCCGCGTTTGGCGTCACCTCCGCGATGATCGGCGTGCATTGGGATATTTCGTGGCATCGCTCGATCGGGCGCGACACGTTCTGGACCGCGCCTCATCTGGCCATTCAGCTTTGCGGCATCATTGCCGCTATCACCTGCGGCTTCCTTATCCTGGGAACCACGTTCACGAAATCGCCCCTGCGCGATTCGTCGGTCGGCATCTTCGGGTTCCGCGCTCCGCTCGGCGCTTTCGTTATGGCCTGGGGCGGTTTCACCATGATCTCGTCGGCGCCGTTTGACGACTGGTGGCACAGCGCCTATGGCCTCGACGTGAAGATCCTCAGTCCCCCCCATGTGGTCCTCGCTCTGGGCATGTACGGCGTCGAGGTAGGCGCGATTATTCTGATTGCCGCGCAGATGAACCGCGCAAGCGGCCTGGCCCGCCGCGCATTCCAGTACCTCTTCCTCTACATGGCCGCCATGCTGATGATCGCCGGCACGGTGCTGATCCTCGAATATACCGGCCGCATCATGCTGCATTCGGCCATTGCGTATCGTGTGATT
>Ga0302319_10013515_pt1 | contig 15311 bp, 15 predicted proteins | sample Bog_T0_2_FD_203319 | JGI IMG/M metagenome (GOLD analysis project Ga0302319, IMG submission 203319) | Peat permafrost microbial communities from Stordalen Mire near Abisko, Sweden - Bog_T0_2 | ecosystem: Environmental > Terrestrial > Soil > Wetlands > Peat | place: Sweden: Abisko, Stordalen Mire... | reverse complement strand
TTAACTTCCTTTGTTATTTCTGGTATGACAATCTGACGGACAATACTAGCCCCTATTGAATCAGTCCCATTACGAATTGCCACATGCTTCTGTAACGCTGTATAGTCTTCATCAAGCATCACCTTGAGCGTTGCCTTGGTCACATACGCCGCGGCACCATGTTCAAAAACTTGGGCCTGGTCCGGCAAAATCCACACCTTGTTAAAAGTATTAACGGGGATATTCGTTGTACCAAATTGTTGTTGGGCACGAGCGTACACCTTACCCCAGAATTTTTTGCCTAAATCTTTTTCTGGATAAATCAGTGATGCGGTTAATTGCTTGAGGATATAGTCTTGAGCAAGCAAATCACGCCCAAGGTCAGTCTGACCAAGTGCAGCTGGAACCATCCTATTCTTCTCGTAGGGACTTAAATTAACCCACAAATCACCATCGGGGATAGTTAGGCCTGCCAAAAAATATTTTACCAATTGATTGGCTTGATCTTTGATCGATGCTGTGTCTTGAGAACCTTTACCAGTATCGACGATAAATTGAAATTCTAAAGGCTTTTGAAGATTAACGACGAGCCCTTTTAAAGTTAAAGGTGAAAATGGAGCAGACTCCCCTACCATTGTTCCAGGCACGGGAAGTTCATTGACACTAAAGCCTTGAGAACAGACAGGCAATGGACCAAGTGAAGTAGCCAAAAAAGTAAAAACAAGCCCCAAGACTATTACAGATTTTAAATTTAAATTCTTTTGCATGATTAACTAAGAATAACACGTAGGTCTATATAATGCCAATTTTTGACATAAAAAATTTGCAGGCTAAATTATACCGCTGTTGAATAAAAGAACGTTTTTTCAACAGTAAAAAAAATCTTTCACATATTATTGAACTCTAAATCTTTCATATCTGCCCACACATCCGTTAATACTCTTATTAACCGTATTTTTTGCTTAATTATATTGAAATTCATTGTATTTATTGTTATTTCATTGTTTATAGTTATGGTTTATAATTGTGGTAATTATGGAATACATTGTATAGTTATATGATTGTCATTGTACTTATTGATTAGCAATGCACTAATGCGCATTAATCATAATTTTGGTAATTACGGAATGCGTTGCATAGTTGTGATTATAATTACTAAATTCATTGTATAATTACGGATTTCTATTGACTTTTAGTAAATTTTATATATAATTTATTGTGTAGTTAAAAACGGAGGGAAGAATGGCTGAATTAAACCAAAACGAAAATAAGTCAACATACGAATTTAAAAGAACCCACCGCATAGGTGAAAAAGAATATCCACTTACGCCTAGGATCGGTGAAGATCAAAATTGGATATTATTAACTGAAGCCGCTTCAATGATGGGTGAAAAGTTAAGCAAAGTCAGAAAAATATCTTCTGACCAAAATTGGGAAAAAAAATACGATATGGATCCCAAGAGTAATGGACGTAATATGTTTACATATGTAAAAAAAGATGATGCTGTTAATTATCGTAATTCAAAACTTCAAGCTCAGCCCACTGAAGACAACCTCAATTCATCTACTACAAAAGAGGGTGTGGATAGACTAAGTTCAGATCAACTACCAAGCAACAGTAGAGAGATTGAACAAATTAAGAATATTCAGTTAAATACACTTTCAAAAATATTGGAAGATGTGCCATCATTGAAAAATAATATGAAGCTTCTTGCTGATGGGATGATTGAACTTCACGATGATATCCGAAAAATCAATCAGACAATGCAAAATAATATTTCAAGAGCCATTGAGCAAGGCATTGATCTTAAAGAAAAATATTTAGAAGATCGTATGCGAAGAACTGATATTGAAAAAATGCAAGCCGAAAGTTTTGCTAAACAAAGCGAAGCTTTGGTTAGCTTAGAAAAACATCAGGCCGAAAGCTTGGCCAAACAGTCTGAAGCACTAATTGAATTATCTAAAAGAATAGATCAAAAGAAACCAGGAAACAACTCGGGCTTATTGATTATTTTATCCCTAGGCTTTGTAGCTTTAGTTGCATTAGGGTGGGGGGCGTTTTATTTCTTTACTACAAATCAACAAAAGATGGAGAATCAATTTGATGAAAGATTAGCCCAAGAAAGGCAAATTCAACAGGATCAATTTCAGCAAACCATAAAGCAATTAAAAGAAAGTTTAATTCCGGCATCTAACGCGGTAGTTAATTCAACTGTGCCCGTACAGTCCGCACAAGGGACAAAATAAATGGCCAAAAATAATCCCCAAAGCGGCCCTACATATACAATCATACCAAATAAAGCTTTTGATGCTTTAATTGAAAAAAAGCATAGCCATGCAGATATTCTTGTTTATCAAGTTTTAAGCAGACATTTAAATAAGGAAAGTCAACTTTGCTGGCCAAGCCTTGAAAAGATTGCAGAGTTAGCAAGCCTTCATCGTACCAATGCATCTAAATCAATAAATAATTTGTGCGCCACTGGAATGATCTTGAAAAATAAATATAAAAATTCTAAAGCCGTTTATGAAAATAATACCTATTATTTGCCCCACCACATTGATTTTCAAATTGAATCATTGCTCACCCAAAAGAAAACTCCAAAGAATAAAAATCTGATTCAAGAATTACAAGCATTAAAAATTACGATACAGGAGGCTATTACCAAACAAGTTAGTAGTAGTGCTACACTACTACGTAGTAGCGCAAAACTTCTACGTAGTAGTAAAAAACAGCAAGGTAGTAGTGTAAAACCTGAAGGGGTAGTAGCACAAAACGTAACTAACAATACTACTAACATTACCATTAACAGTACTAAAAACGTTAGCAACAAAGAAACGCTAGATAACGAAGATTTAACATCAGGCCTAAAACAACTAAAACGTTATGATAATACCTTTGCTCATACTGGCCCGGAAGCCATCGGTAATATTGGAAGTCTTCTTCAAATCAAAAGAGAAGGACTTGTTCAAAAGATAGCTGAAGAATTAAACGATGCAAAATCCATTCCCTTTTTTAGAAGTCTTGTTTCAAAAGTGACAGAAGATACTATTTATAAGTGCCTAAGTCTAACCCGCGAAACCCAAGAAATCACCGGTATAAATAAAAGCAGGGGAGCCGTCTTTACCGATCACATTAAAAGGGAAGCAGAAAAGCTTGGGATTGAACTATAATTCCGGCCAATCTGTTTAATGGGGCGTATGAATTTAGCGATTAATTATCCAGGAAGTATAAAGCAAAAAGCCATAGATTTTGTTTTATGGGTTGCCGCCAAGATTCTAATGGCGATCACGGTTGTTGCGTTCATAACATTCTCAGCGGCATATTCGGTTTTTAAGGGCATTATCTATTTTATTGTTGGCGCGTTCATTCTCCTTATTCAAATTGGAATAATCGCAGTCATATTAAGGTATTTGCTGATTTGGATGTGTCACTGTTTTCTGGGTCATTGAATTTTGCCGCCTCCCAAAGACCATAAGTAAAGCAGGGGGGCAATGGCTCTTAAATAATTGTCGTTGATCACGCCAGCCAATAATGGTTGTATTGATGTATTTTAAATGATGATATTGGTACACTTTTAATGCCGCTGACAACATATTTTGACCGTTTAATATCTCCCAAGACCCCCAAATAAAAAATACTTGACAAAACGCGACCAAAAGCAGATGATAGTAGGTAAAAAACTAAACGGCACAGACCTAATGCACTGCAAAGTGCTATCAAAAGATATCAGGAGCTAATATGCCTCAAATCCTCTTAAGAGTAGATGAAACAGAAAATAAACAGCTTCAAGACAAAGCTACTGAGTTTGGCTTAAGCAAAGCCGCTTTTATTCGTCAAATTATGAGGGAATATTTTCGTAAATCAGTTAAAGAAGAACAGCCAACCAATGATCTCAAAAAGGAAATCCGCGCAATAATTCCAGTCTTAGCCCAGGCCATTGGCCGTACCCAAAATATTCTTGTTGGTCAAGTAAAAGCTAACCCAGAGGCAATCGAAAAGCCATCAAGGCTTATTTTCATCAGCCCGGAAGATATCGCTGGGCTATCCAAAGTTCTTCTTAAAATATATGATCAAGAGGTAGAGCAGTGAGTAAAGAAACGGCAATTGAAATAATAGCATTAGCGGCTGGTTGGGTTTTTGCGGCTATGATCCAGTTTTTGCTCAATTATTCAATAGCTTATTTTATAAGCCAGCATTGGATTACGGATAGTTTTATTGCCAGTCAAGGCCCTGGATGGGAATGGTTTTATAACAGCTTGCGGGATGAATTAAACATTGGGATGTTGATAGGACTTCTAATTGGTTTTGGTATTTACCGTTTAGCGAAAAACCGTATTGAGCTTGAGTGCGCTTTATACGCATCATTTATTATAGCTGTGTTTTTGGGGGTATTTATTTTTGTTACCAGAAAAGGGATAGATGCTTGGGGGAATTTGATATTCTTTGTTGAATGTGCTCCATTATCTGCTGTTTTGTGGAAAGGCTTTTATGTGTGGGGCGAATGGGTAAATAAAAGGAATAACGTGGAAGTAGATAAGGCAGAAGCTTTGCAGGTTAATCAAAAGGTAGTTCAACCTGATCCTAAACCCACAGCTACAGCGAAAGTAGCGATTGATGAAACAAAAGAATTAAATAAAGAAGATAAGCCGGCAGAAGAAGTGCCCCAGCCATCGAAAAAGCCAACTATAGAGGAAACACTAAAATCACCTTGGAGGCTTGAGTAATATGATGTCATTGCGTGGATTAGGGAATCTTTCATCTGGAAGCGGTGCAGCCAAGCTTGCGGCCAATTATTACCAAGAGCACTCTGCGGATTATTATGTTGAAGACTTAGATCATCAAGGTCAATGGATGGGACAGGGAGCTGAGGAGTTAGGCCTTCAGGGGGCAGTTGATCGTGATGAATTCCAGTTATCTTTAGCTGGTTACGCAGGAGGGCAACAGGTTAAGAATGCAGGCCACGAAGACCGTCAAATGGGTTGGGATCTAACTTTTTCAGCACCTAAGTCGGTATCCATCGTTTGGGCGGGTGCAGACGCATCCCACAAGCAGGAAATCGAAGAAGCACACCAAAGGGCGGTAGGTGTAGCGTTTGACTATCTAGAGGCCAATACAATCACAAGGCGGGGTGCAGGTGGCGTGATCCATGAGCAAGCGCGGCTTGTAGCTTCAAGATTCAATCATCATACCAGCCGCGCGGGAGATCCACAGTTGCATTCTCATGTGGTGGTGTCTAACTTTTCAGTAAGGACAGATGGCACGGTTGGGACAATTGACAGCAGAGTATTTTATCAAAACAAGATGGCAGCAGGGGCGCTTTATCAGGTTGAGATGGCCTGGCAGATGCAAAGGCTAGGTTATCAAGTTGAGCAGGGCATTAAGGGGACGTTTCGGTTAAGTGATGTTACTCAAGAATCTGAGCGATTATTTTCCAAGAGGGATCAACAGATCGATGAATTAGCCTATGAACGTGGGATTGAGACGTATGCGGGGACAAGGGGTATCGTGCTTGCGACAAGAGCCAATAAAGTTAATTCCGATTTATCCGAAAGAGAAGAAACTTGGAATCGAGAAGCCCGAGAACATAAAGTTGAGCTAAATATTGAACGCAACATGGGACAAGAATTAACATCCAATATAAGCAATGATGAAATATTGACACTGGCAAGCCAAAGACTTAATGAGAATCAATCCACGTTTAAAGAAAATACCTTATTGCGTGAAACGGCGATGGCATCATTGGGGACTCGGCGTGGCGAGGAAGTTTTAGAATTAGTCCAAGAAGCACAGAGCGAAGGGTATATTGTTAAGCTTGAAAACGGTTTATTGACAACCCCTGATATGGCCCGGATCGAGCTTGGTATTTTGGACCAAGTTGGGCGGATGGTTGAAGAAGAGGGATTTTTTGTTGATTCAGATCAAGCAATAAAAGAAGGTATTACTACGCTTGATGGCAATAAAATACCTTTTAGTAATGAGCAGAGAGTTGCTATCAATGTAGCGACCGATCATAGTGCATTAGCTGTGATTCAGGGACGTGCTGGGACGGGCAAGTCAACCATGCTTACAGCGGTCAAGGATTCATATGTGCGGGAGGGTTTTAAGGTACAAGGTATCGCATTAGCAGGGGTTGCGGCGGATAACCTGTATAAAGAATCTGGAATCGAATCTAAAACAATAGCCTCATGGCTTAATCCTAACCAGAAAATAGATGCTCGCAGTGTAGTTATCATCGATGAAGCAGGGATGGTAGGTTCAAAGCAGATGGCTGATATAATCCAAAAAGTAGAGCAGGCAAAAGCCAAGCTTATTTTGGTTGGTGATGAAAGGCAACTACAGCCTATTGCTGCTGGGGGCATTCTTCATGCTATAGATCAGAGGGTAGCAGAGATAGCACCACAGTATTCAACGGTCGTCAAAGATATCAGGCGCCAGCGTGAAGACTGGATGAAGGACGTTGTGCAAAGCGCGGCCCAGGGTTTTACACAAGAGGCATTAGAAGCGTTAGATCAGAACAAGAAGATCAATATCTATCAAAACCCATCAGAAGCCAGGACAGCTTTGGTTAATGAATTTATCGAACAAAACAAGCATGATTTTAGCAAGGGGATTGTTATTACCAATACTAATCAAGATGCCCAGAAAATCAATGAAGAAATCAGAGGGAAACTTCAAGAACAGAAGATCATTGAGCAAGAGGGCGTCAAGTTAGATAATGGAACAAGGACAATTGAAATTGCCTGTGGCGACAGGGTTATTTTTACCCGTAACGATTATAATTTAGATGTCCGCAATGGCCAGAGAGCCATTGTAAACCAAGCATCAGATGATATCATCAAAGTGGTGCTTGATAATGGTCAAGCAAAAGAAATCAATGTAGAGAAGTACAAATATTTAGAATACGGCTGGGCATCGACAACTCATAAGGCGCAAGGGGCAACGGTTGAGCGTGGGTATGTATATGGCTTTACCAATGAGCCAATGGCATCCCAACAGGCAACCTATGTACAAATCAGCCGAGCGCGTGAGGAAACCAAGCTTTATGTAGTCGCAGGGGAGCGAGGGGTAGAGCGCAAACTAGATACTCATAAAATTGAAGGTGAACAACGAGTAGAAGCATTAAAGCAGATGAATCAAAGCTGGTCTCATAACGCGGCCAAGGATACAACACTTGAGCATATTCCATTAAAGCAAGAAATTGAAATAAGGCAGGGATTGCAGCATAAATTGGAAATAAAAATGAGAAGGGAATCAGAAATTGAATTGGAATTGAAAAGGACAATGCATCGGGGCTTGGGGATGGGGCTTTAATTAGGAATAATAGGTTAAAAGAAAATTGTACATTCCGTACAAGATAGATTATAATCAAGCAAGTAGATGAATATGTTATACTTTAACCAAGGTTGATATTTTGCCGGATTTAAATTTTAGTAAGGATAACAGAGCGTATTTTCCGACCAAGTACCATGGGGAAGTGTCGCTTTCGAAAGAAAAATGGGACGAGATTTGTCAAGAACCAGAAAGGTTTTATTATCGAGATAATGCTGAAAAGATACCAACAACGTTAATTAATCCGGAAAGCGTTAGGTATTCAAAGCACGGAGACACGCAATTTATCTATTACAAGAAATTTGATACGATTAAAATTGGAAACAAAGAAGTTGACGCAAAAATTAAATATTGGGCAGTAGTAATCAATTCTATTACTAAAAGAGTTTGTACTGTTTACCCAACTCTTAAACCAAGAATGGGCAAGGAATATAAACATAAGGACTCATAATGAAACAAACCATTGGAAAAATGAACATCCCTTTTAATGAAATTTATAACGAAGAAGACGACGTCTATTATGTAACATTTAAGACGGGAGAGCCTTCTTATTGTCTAGAAATGGATGATGTATTGCTTGTAGAGTTGGGGATGTTCACCAATTTGCCCACAGGCTTCCGGATTCTTAATTTTAAAAAGAATAAAATCAACGCTCTTAGAATGGGCGTTTTAATGAAGAAAATTAAAGAAACCTTGCATGATATAGATAGGCCAACTTTAGGAGATCGAGAGACTCGAATAAAGAAGGCGTTGGAAGAGGTTCTTGCTTAACAAACAGCCTGATGCAGTGGCTGTTTGTTATTTACTCTAAACACTATTGATTTTAAATATAACCAATAACAAAACATAACTATTGATTATCATAATAATCAATAGTAAAAGGGGTTTAAAAACAAACTGTTTTCATCAACAGCTTACTTTTTTCTCTTTTGAAGCCACTTCTTGAGCGAACTTTGGCTTTCTTGTGATGTCCGCCCAGCTAAAAGTCCTTCAATAAAGATATCCTCATCTAGTTTCGGCCAATGAACACCTTCACCACCACCGATTAACTCATAATTCTCACGTTCATTCTTAGTCCCTGCATGAAGCCTAGGATACCAAGCTAATGAAATAGTTATCTCTCGCCCATCATTTAAGTGGACTGTAAAAGATTTCTCAAAAAAAGATAAGCCTGTTGTAAAGCAGGCATGTGCCACATCACGATCAAGGATCGCAACGTTACTGCCTTCTTGCTGGCGTTTGACGTACTTACCTCTAACGCCAGCATTAAAATCATACTTACTGAGCATATCGGAGCCGGTTCTCTTTTTATTTCCTTTGATCAAAGTTCAATCTCTAATTCCACGCTTATAGCCGAATAATTTCTATAGTTTTTCCCACAACTTCATTTACTTTGGCCTGGCTAATATGACCCACTTTATACAAAATAATATGCTTATCTGCTGTAAATAAACGATTTGGCCTGATATTACTTTCCACTGGCAAAGAACCCGATTCAAAATCTACTGATTTCAATTTAATAGAAAAATCGTCTTTCACTTCCCTGCTCGTAATCTGACATAAAATAATGTCATCGCCTGATAAAACCGTTAAAACAAAAGCAGGACGTCGTTTAGCATTCGTTAAATCTGAAAAAGGAAAAGGGACGACAACTATGTCCCCTTTTATAAACTTTGCCACGCCCTATCCTCCACTGGCAAATTCCAATCTTTTCTTAACGCAGATTCGCTAGTTAACAAAATTTCATGTTTGCCATTTAACTTAGGCTGTTTTACATTGAGAGGAAGGACAATAACCTCAACATCAGTATTTCTAAATCGCACAGGCAGATCAACTGTAATTTGATCCCCTTTGACTTTTTTGATTTCTCTAATAGCTTCCATGTATTTTCCCCTATTCAATTATAACATATAAACTGCTATTGCTTTAAAGAGCTTCTTATTAATTTTTGAAATATAGCTATTGATTATATTATTTTTAAATAGTAAAATGATCTCTATGGAATCAGACACCATTAAAACAACCTTGCTAAATGATCCTGAGATGCTTTCCCTATCTGATCTCCCATCCGAGGATGTCTGGCTTGAGAACGCCAGGACAAAAAGCCCAGAAACGGCCAGGTACTACAAAACGGATCTACTTCAATTCAAAGAATACTTCGGTATCAAAAAACCAGAGGACTACAGAAAAATAACCGCAAAACATATAACACAATGGAAATTAGCCCTGCAATATGGGCCTCAATACAAAATCGCTGATAAAATTCCTAAAGATGCGCCCAAACTTATTGGAAACGGGGCTGTGGCGCGTAAATTATCGTCTGTATCGGCTTTGTTCACCTGGTATTGTACGCAAGGATCCATGAAAGCGAATCCATTTAAGGTTATATCACGGCCTAGTGTTGATAACCAAATTGGTAAATCCAAGATCATCAATGAAGCCGAGGCTAGAAAGCTTCTATCTGCTCCCCTGCCCTACACTATCAAAGGCAAAAGGGATAGGGCGATATTATCTACCTTCCTTTATCACGGACTTAGACGCGCCGAACTTTGTGATCTGAAAATGAACAGCATGTTTGTTGACAACGGCGTCAACGTATTTTTAATCAAAGGCAAAGGTGACAAAATACGTCGCATTCCAATCAATCCATCAACGATTAAGCTGATTAATGAGTATTTTAATGCTTGTGACCATCCTGGTCAAGAAGAAGATCCTCTATTCTTGCCACTTAAAAACTACAGGGACGAAGACGATAATTTAAAACATATCACCGGTGATGGGATTTATAAGATCATTATGCACTATGCACTTCAAGCCGGCATCGATATAAATAAATTCCATCCTCATTCCCTACGAGCCACTGCGGCCACCAACGCACTGAACAACAATGCGGATATCGTCGAAGTACGGAAATGGTTAGGGCATTCCAATATTCAAACTACACGGATTTACGATCATCGTGAACAAGACGACGCAAAATCGCCGACTTTTAAAATTAGCTATTAATCTGGGAAATGAACGAACAAAAATTTGAATAATTATTTCTATCTTCTCCAGAGTCCCTTGTTGCAGAAAGTATCTTTTTTATACATATTCAGCTAGCCAGCAGTAGAAGATTTATGAACACATGTATTCTGCAGTAGCATATGAGAGATTGCCTCCATTTATCCCCAACCAAACTCCATTATAATACTTATAGCGAAAACCAGGCTGTTGATCTATGTAACCATTGCTATATGAAGTCCCACTTGTATACTTCTTGCCTGGAACATTTTTACACCATTGAGTCGCTGAAGTATTATCATTGCTGAGAAGCTGATTTCCGCTGCCAAAATTGACTGTTTAATAATCATAAGCGACCTGAGAAGGAGAGTACCCTTGAGTTGCAGTACGCCAGTTTACAGATTGAATTACACGAGTACCAGCCAGGGTATCATAAAGGACTGCTGCAGAAGATTGTCCTGACCAATTGCCCGCACCGCTTTCAAACTTAACATAAACTGTCTGGGAACTACCTGTAGCCAAAGATGCAGGCAAATTCCAACTATAACTTGTAGCATATGTCACAGTAGTCCAATTAGTGTTGTCATTAGAAATAGCCATATGCTGCACACCTAAAGGAGAATCTGTCGCATTAAGGGTCAACGTCACTACAGATGATGCGCTATACCCTACACCTCCATTGATGACAATTGAACCTATAATATTATCTAAAATGATTGATGCAGAATAAACAGGAGACCATGTACCTGCCACATTTTGGAATTTGATATAAATCGTCTGTGAGCCATTAACTAAAGATGCAGGAAGGGCCCATGCATAGCTCGTTGCGTAGGCCACTGTAGTCCATGGGCCACTACTGCTAGTATTAGATATAGCCATATTAATTACAGACGAATAATTATCACTAGCCGCAAGGGTCAAGGTCACTGAATGAGAAGTAGTGCTTATCGACCCATTATTAATTAGAATTGAACCAATAATGATATCGGTGGGACTTACTGCTATCGTATGCGACGCGGTAATCTCCGGGAAAGTATAATTAATTGTTGATCCTGGGCTAGTAATCGAGAAACTTGGCGTTCCTCCATCAATTATTGTTTGAGTAGAAACACTGGAACATCCATTGGCACACGTTGGTGTTGTGATTGTAAAAATCGGATTTGACCCACATGTAACCTGAAGAGATCCCGAGGGGCTAATCGTCACGCCTGTAGCAGCGGTAGCCATAATAGTAAACTTTGACGCAGTACAGCTAGGAGCTAAAGGGATTACACTATTAGATGCTGCTGATGCTGCCCCCGTTCCATAACTATTTGTTGCTGTGACCGTAAAGGAATACGCTGTACCATTGTTCAAACCAGTAATAGTGATTGGACTTGAAGCGCCTGTGGCTGTTTTTCCTCCTGATGACGATGTCACGGTATATCCGGTAGTAGCACTGGCAACCGCTGTCCCGGGGCTAAATGTCACAACAGCCTGGCCATTTCCCGCTAATGCTGTTCCGATCGTGGGAGGTAGTGGTACTCCGGGTATTACTGGATTAGAAGCAACTGATGATACGCTAGTCCCAATACTATTAGTCGCTGTCACCGTGAAGGTATATGACGTTCCAGCAGTCAAGCCAGTAAATATTTTAATATTCGAAGCTAAACCACTTGGGGAAACTGTACCTGTTAATCCACCAGGAGATGACGTCACCGTGTAGCTGGTAATTAAACTTCCATTACCTGAATCTCCGCTAAACGTAACCAAAACTTGGGTAGCACTCGCCCTTGCTTGCGCACTTACTATTGTCGGCGGCAGAGGTAAACCTGCCGGAGTCACAGAAGTAGATGCCATAGATGCTCCACCCGTCCCGACACCATTTGTCGCGGTCACCGTAAATGTATACGCTGTACCATTCGTTAATCCAGTTACGGTTAATGGACTCGATGCGCCTGTGGCAGTTTTCCCTCCTGGTGATGACGTCACTGTATAGCTGGTAATAGGACTGCCATTAGGCAACGCTCCACTAAATGAAACTGTGACTTTTCCATCTCCCGCCACCACCGTTCCTATAGCTGGAGGTGTAGGCACACCTGCTTTCGGCGTGACACTATTTGATGCTACTGAGATTGTTCCTGGTCCAATAATGTTTATTGGTTCCACTTTAAAGGTGTACGCTGTCCCATTCGTTAATCCTGTCACTGTTATCGGACTCGAGGAGCCTGTGGCAGTTATTGCCCCGGGAGTTGAGGTCACCTTGTAACTTGTAATGGCGCTACCATTAGGCGATGCCCCGCTAAAAGTCACTGTAGCTTGAGTATTCCCTGCAACTGCTGACAATGTCGTAGGAGCCTTGGGCAATCCTGGTATGGCACCTGTCACTGTATTAGAAGCTGCTGAGGTTGGCGTTGTCGGCAAACCTACAAATGCTGTCACATAATACGCATATGTAGTCCCTAGCGATGCCGATGTGTCTGTCCACGTGGTTGAAGATGTTGATGCAAATGGCGTTAGCTGCGTCGATCTAAAAATGTTATACACCACAGTAGTTCCTGCTGCTGTTGTTGACGCATTCCAGCTAAGAATATTATTCTTGCCATTCGTGCTAAGAACTAAACTAAGCGTCGGGGTACTTGGCGCTAAAGGCGGCTTAACAACAAAACTTAAAATATAATCACTGGGCATCGTATGTCCTGCCTGATCCATGCAATTGACATGCCAGTACTGATAATTATTTATCGCCGGTATCGCGGAAATGCTCTGCTGAAAATTGATTCCGTCATTTGTTGGAAAAGTATTTGGCAAAGAACCAAAGGGTGTGAGTGACGGTGCACCTGGAGCCCCGGAGGCTATCACATATTTACATGTCGCGACTTCATTCGTTTTAAGGGTGATATTGAGAGAAAAAGTAAAATCTTGCGGTCCTTGAGGAGTAGCACTCAAAATAACCGGCAAAACTGCTGCTAGAGGAATAACACTATTGGATGGCTTTGACGGAATACTCGGTCCAACACTATTCGTTGCCGTCACTGTAAATGTATACGGCGTTCCTATGGTTAGATTGTTAACTGTTATAGGACTTGCTGTACCTGTGGCAGTTATCGAGCCCGGTGAAGATGTTACCGTATAGCCTGTGATCGGACTGCCATTAGCCAAATCTCCGCTAAAGCTGACAATAGCCTGCGCCTTCCCTGCAAGCGCTGATACTGTTGTCGGTGCCGTAGGAATCTGGGCTGTGAGAATAATTGATTTAGAATAGGCTGAAGATAAATTCCCTGCCCCATCTACAAATTTAACATAAATAGTTTGAGAACTGCCAGTGACTGAATTGGCTGGTAAATTCCAGGGAACAGTTGAACTGTAGAGCTTTTGTGTCCAGTTTAGACCATCATTGGAGATTTCCACAAAAATGACGCCTGTTAAATTATCGGTCGCTGAAAGATTTAAATTTACAGTTAATGAATTTGTACTGCTTGCCCCGCCATTAATGGTGAAAGACCCTGTAGGAGGTGTCGTGTCTAATGTGATAGGGGAAGAATAAATGCCCGAATAATTCCCCGCCACATCTTTAAATCTGGCATAAATGGTCTTGGCCCCATCCCCTGCAGGCAAGGTATAACTGGCACTGTTACTATAGGCCTGCAAAGCCCCCCAATGAGAAGCATCGGTCGAGAATTGCATCAATGACACACCAAGACCTCCTGTTTCCGAAGCTACCGCGCTAAAATTTATCGCGGGATTATTCGTGACTGTATGTGGCAACTGAATTACACCACTCCATACAGGACTTTTATTGTTGACCCCATTGCCAGATATTATTATGACCGGAATTGAACCTGTCAATCCAGCACCAGCCTGTCCTTGGCTAATCGTTGCTGTAAAAAGCACTGTGAATGTCCCATTCTGTCCTGTGGCAGGTGTCCAGGAGAAAGTCCCTGACGAAGGGGTAAAAACAGCACCCGTGGGCATGTTAGAAACAGAATAATTAAGAGCCGAACGTACAGGATTACTTGCTGTCACAGAAAAAATAAGGTGTGAGCCCAAGGCAACGGTGTATTGCGGCAGTATCCCTGGATTAGCGACTAAATTATTAACCCCAACATTTGTAAAATATGGGGCATTCGAATAAGCATTCCCTTGGCAAGTGGTAGAACACTGGTTGGAACTGCATTGGGCATTAGCTGAACAGGTCTGTCCTTGTTCTTTACCGGCAACCCAGGTAGAACCCGAACAGTAGTAGGATTGATTATTAAAGGTAGTTGTATTACCTGCAACACACGGTTGACTATAAAATTCGCAGGTATAATAATTAGATAGAACATCATAAAGCGCATCTGTCTTAGCTGATGAAGAATCATTAAGACAATCACTTTGTGAATTCCAATCATCAACAGGATAAGCAATGCTTGCACACTCGCCAGCAATATCAGTTGCGCATGGCAAATTAGAAAGGTCATTAATGTATTGTGAATAACAAGCATCAGTTGTATTGAGAACATAATTTGATAAATCTTGATCCTCCGGACAAACTCCTGGTACCTGTGCAGAGGCAGGAATTATCAGCAAGAATATACTAACCAACATAATATATAATATTCTTTCTTTCATTGATCTGCCTTACTTGTTAAACTTGTTGACGGTATAATATGCAAATTTTGAGATATTCTGTGTGTTTTGTTCTTATACCCTTTCGGTAAAGAATTAAGAATTTTCCCAACTTTAGTACTAATATCAGATTGAGCAAAAGAAGCAGATTGAACTAAAGTAGTTGCAGTAGAACTCGATTGAATCAAGGCCTGGGTTTGAGCTTGAACCTGGACTTTGACCTGAGGACTAGACGCTTGAACATTAATAATTAGATTCTCGATAGAATTTATAACCGGTGATTTGGAGCCAATCAAAACGATATGCAAGCCACTGCCTGTTACTCCTGGAAATAGAATAGGATAACCCTAGCTCCGAATTAAAAAGTTAAAAAAGAGGACAAAAGAAGAAGCCTCCGACGTAGAATGTG
>Ga0302319_10013513_pt1 | contig 15312 bp, 14 predicted proteins | sample Bog_T0_2_FD_203319 | JGI IMG/M metagenome (GOLD analysis project Ga0302319, IMG submission 203319) | Peat permafrost microbial communities from Stordalen Mire near Abisko, Sweden - Bog_T0_2 | ecosystem: Environmental > Terrestrial > Soil > Wetlands > Peat | place: Sweden: Abisko, Stordalen Mire... | reverse complement strand
TGACTCCTGACTCCACTACGAGCGATAAACAATACAACAATCTAACAGCGCCGAAACAAAAAAACAAACAATATTCAACAGCACATTAATTAAGCGTATATATTAAGTTGGCACACCGGACCGGCTGAACCCTACCCAAGCGCTCTCCCTCAGGAGGCCGCCTACACGGCCTCCCAACTCCACGACCATTATTGCATGCCCCTTCAGAGCGACATCGAGCCCTTGATCTCCTTGAGCCGGTCGAGCTTCTCCTGAGCCGCAAGCTTGCCCGCCTCGTCGGCGTCGGCGAGGTCTTCCTCGGCGTCCTTGATCTGCCGGGACAGCCAATCGCCGGTCAGATCCTGAGCCGGGATCGCCGTTTCGGCGAGCAGAATCAACCCGGAGGCGTTGACGTCGGCGAAGCCGCCGCGAACGAAGAAGCGGTGTTTCTTGCCCGCGCCCTCGTCGACCGCCACCACGCCGGGGCGCAGAGAAGTCATGACGGCGGCGTGATCCGCGAGGACGACGAAATCGCCCTCGGAACCCGGGACGAGCACCGACTCGGCCTCGCCCTTGAACATCTGTTTGTCGGGCGCGACGAGTTCGAAGTGAAAGCTGGCCATTTCGACCTCGGTTGCTTAAGCGGCTTCTGCCGCGAGACGCTTGGCCTTCTCCACCGCCTGCTCGATCGAGCCGACCATGTAGAACGCCGCCTCGGGCAGGCTGTCATACTTGCCTTCGACGATGCCTTTGAAGCCCTTGACCGTGTCCTCGATCTTGACCTGAACCCCGGGCGTGCCGGTGAACACGGCCGCGACGTCGAACGGTTGCGACATGAAGCGCTCGATTTTACGCGCGCGTGCGACGGTGAGCTTGTCCTCTTCGGACAGTTCGTCCATGCCGAGGATGGCGATGATGTCCTGCAAGGCCTTGTAACGCTGCAGAATCTGCTGGACCGAACGCGCGGTGTTGTAATGCTCCTCGCCGACGACGGCGGCAGTCAGCATGCGCGAGGTCGAGTCGAGCGGATCGACGGCGGGATAGATGCCCTTTTCCGCGATCGTGCGCGAAAGCACGGTCGTCGCGTCCAAATGGGCAAAGGAGGTGGCCGGCGCCGGGTCGGTCAAGTCGTCGGCGGGGACGTAGATCGCCTGAACCGAGGTGATCGAACCTTTAGTCGTCGTGGTGATGCGCTCCTGCAACGCGCCCATGTCGGTGGCGAGCGTCGGCTGATAACCGACCGCCGAAGGAATGCGGCCGAGCAGCGCCGACACTTCCGAACCAGCTTGCGTGAAGCGGAAGATGTTGTCGATGAAGAACAGCACGTCCTGCCCCTGGTCGCGGAAGTTCTCGGCGACGGTCAGGCCGGAGAGCGCGACGCGCATGCGCGCGCCCGGCGGCTCGTTCATCTGGCCGAACACAAGGGCGCACTTCGACTTGACGTCCGAGTTCGGATCGTGCGGATCGGCATTGACCTTCGATTCGATGAACTCGTGATAAAGGTCGTTGCCTTCGCGGGTGCGCTCGCCGACGCCGGCGAACACCGAATAACCGCCGTGCGTCTTGGCGACGTTGTTGATCAGTTCCTGAATGAGCACGGTCTTGCCGACGCCGGCGCCGCCGAACAGGCCGATCTTGCCGCCCTTGGCGTAAGGCGCCATCAGATCGACGACCTTGATGCCGGTGATGAGGATTTGCGCCTCGGTGGATTGCTCGACATAGGACGGGGTCGGCGCATGGATCGGGTGGCGCTCGGTCATCTTGATCGGGCCGGCTTCGTCCACGGGCTCACCGATCACGTTCATGATGCGGCCAAGCGTGCCTTCGCCGACCGGCACCGTGATCGGCGACCCGGTGTCAGTCACTTCCTGACCGCGCGTCAGACCTTCGGATACGTCCATGGCGATGCAGCGCACGGAGCTTTCGCCCAGATGCTGGGCGACTTCGAGCACGAGGCTCGAGCCGTTGTTGATCGTCACCAACGCGTTCAGAATCGCGGGCAACTCACCCTCGAACTTCACGTCGACGACCGCGCCGATCACCTGCGTGACGTGGCCAATGTTGTTAACGGTAGCCATTGCACAACCTCTTTGCCTTACCTGTTCAACGCGATCCGGCGCTCGCCGACCGCTCTTCAACCCGCTCGCGAAGCCGTTCCGGTAAACGCCGTCTGCGATGCGGCCTCCACCTCGGACAACTGCGACCGCGAAAACCCCTTCAGCTCAAGTACCAGCCGGTCCCCTGACCTCATCTTTATGTGGAGGCCGGTTCCTTCGCCGCTAAACAAGAACACCACAAACGCCAATAGCGGCCACCCCACAGCCAGGAACATTTTCTCGAGGCGTCCTTCGATAGCCACCATCACAACCAGCCCACACAATGCGCCCAAGATAAACATTACATCGGCGGACTGCGGTCCCCGCGGCGCTCGGCCAACCTCGGCACGCTCTACGGAAGCCAATTCGATGCTCACGCCCTGCCAAGCTATCGCCGAGCGTGCTATCAGCAGCCCGCCCGTGTCGTACAGCCTATCTCCTTCAGGCCTCATAAGCCCGGCGCCGTTACAGCGCTTCCGCGCCCGAAATGATCTCGATCAGCTCTTTGGTGATCATCGCCTGACGCGTACGGTTGTAACGCTGCGTATATTTCTTCACCATCTCGCCGGCGTTGCGCGTCGCATTGTCCATCGCGCTCATTTGCGCGCCGAAGAACGAAGCGTTGTTTTCCAGCAGCGCCCGATAGATGCGGACGCTCAAGGCCTGCGGCAGCAGGGCGGCGAGGATTTCGCTCTCGTCGGGCTCATATTCGTAGGAAGGCGCGACGCCCGGCGCGGCTTCCGCCTTCACGGCGACTTCCGCCGGGATCAGCTGCTGCGCCGTCGGGATTTGCGAAATGACCGAACGGAAACGCGAGTAGAACAACGTGAAGACGTCGGCCTCGCCCGCATCGAACATTCCGATGATGCGCTTGGCGATTGGCTGGGCGGTGGCGTAGGTGATGGTGCGAACGCCGCGGAGGTCGATCACGTCGATGATCGCCTTCTCGTGCGTCCGCTTCAGCTGATCGAAACCCTTCTTGCCGACGCAGAGGATTTTGACCGTCTTGCCTTCGGCCGCCAGGGCGTTGGCTTTGTCGCGCGCGACGCGCACGATAGATGTGTTGAAGCCGCCGCACAGACCGCGCTCGCCGGTGCAGACGATCAGCAAATGGGTCTGGTTGGAACCATTGCCGGCAAGAAGGGCGGGGGCCTCTCCGCCGCCCGAACTCGCGTCGGCCAGGTTCGACAGCACCGCCTCGACTTTGTCGGCGTAGGGGCGGGCCGATTCGGCCGCCGCCTGCGCGCGACGCAACTTGGAGACGGCGACCATCTGCATCGCCTTGGTGATCTTCTGCGTCGACTTGACGGAGGCGATCCGGTTTCTAAGGTCCTTTAAGGACGGCATCGCTCACGCTCGCGTGTTGATTTCAGGGTGCTTCACGAGAAGCTGGCGGAGAACGCGTCGGCGGCGCCCTTGAGCTTGGCCGCGCTGGCGTCGCTCAGATCTTTCGACGAACGGATCGCTTCCAGGAGGTCGCCGCTCTTCGATCGCAGTGTCGCCAGGAACCCGTCCTCGAAGGCGCGGACGCGGTTGAGCGGCAGCTTGTCGAGGTAGCCGTTGACGCCGGCGTAGATCACGCAGCACTGCTCTTCCATCTTCAGCGGCGAGAACTGCGGCTGCTTCAGGAGTTCGGTCAGGCGCGCGCCGCGATTGAGAAGCCGCTGCGTCACCGCGTCGAGATCGGAGCCGAACTGCGCGAAAGCCGCCATTTCGCGGTACTGAGCGAGTTCGCCCTTGATCTTGCCAGCGACCTTCTTGGTCGCCTTGGTCTGCGCCGACGAGCCGACGCGCGACACCGACAGGCCGACGTTCACGGCGGGGCGAACGCCCTGATAGAACAGATCGGTTTCCAGGAAGATCTGGCCGTCGGTGATCGAAATCACATTGGTCGGGATGTAGGCCGAAACGTCGTTGGCCTGCGTCTCGATGATGGGGAGCGCGGTGAGCGAGCCCGAGCCGTTCTCCTTGTTGAGCTTTGCCGCGCGTTCCAGGAGGCGGGAGTGGAGATAGAACACGTCGCCGGGATAGGCTTCGCGACCGGGCGGCCGGCGCAGCAGCAGCGACATCTGGCGGTAGGCGACGGCCTGCTTGGAAAGATCGTCGTAAATGATGACGGCGTGCATGCCGTTGTCGCGGAAATACTCGCCCATCGCGCAACCCGAGAACGGCGCGAGGAACTGCATCGGCGCGGCTTCCGAGGCGGTGGCGGCGACGATGATCGAATATTCCAGCGCGCCCTGCTCTTCGAGCACCTTGACGAACTGGGCGACCGTGGAGCGCTTCTGGCCGATGGCGACATAGACGCAATAGAGTTTGTCATTCTCCGATGCGCCTGCGACATTGAGCGGCTTCTGGTTGAGGATCGTGTCGAGCGCGATCGCGGTCTTGCCGGTCTGACGGTCGCCGATGATGAGTTCGCGCTGGCCGCGGCCAATCGGGATCATCGAGTCGATGGCCTTCAGGCCGGTCGCCATCGGCTCGTTCACCGATTTGCGCGGAATGATGCCGGGGGCTTTCACGTCGACCCGGGCGCGCGTCTCGGTGACGATCGGACCCTTGCCGTCAATCGGATTGCCGAGCGCGTCGACGACGCGACCGAGCAGCGCCTTGCCGACGGGCACGTCGACGATCGACTGGGTGCGCTTGACCGTCTGGCCTTCCTTGATCTCACGGTCGGAACCGAAAATGACGATACCGACGTTGTCGCTTTCGAGGTTCAGCGCCATGCCGCGCGTGCCGTTCTCGAACTCGACCATTTCGCCGGCCTGGACCTTGTCCAGGCCATAAACGCGGGCGATGCCGTCGCCGACGGACAGCACCTGCCCGACCTCGGTGACCTCAGCCTCGGCGCCGAAGTTGGCGATTTGGCTCTTCAGAATCGAAGAAATCTCTGCGGCGCGGATATCCATCAGCCGACCTCTTTCATACGTGTGCGGATAGCGTTGAGTTTGGTTTTCAGTGAGCCGTCAACCTGACGGGAGCCGAGCTGGACGATGAGCCCGCCCAGGATCGACGGATCGATCGAGATGCTGAGCTCCACGTCCTTGCCGCCGGCGATACCCCGCAGGGTCTCCTTGAGCGAAGCGATGTTGTCATCGGAGAGCAGGGTTGCGCTGGTGACCTTGGCGCGGGTCACGCCCCGGGCGTGATCGTAAAGCTTGCCGAAATCGGCGATCATCTGACGGATCACGAACAGCCGGCGCTTGGCGGCGACGAGGCGGACGAAATTGCCGGCGATGCCGGAAATTCCCGCGCTGTCGAGCAGCGCGCCCACAGCCTTGAGCTGATCCTCGGCGGAGAACACCGGGCTTTTCACCAGACGCTGCAGATCGGGGCTTTCGGCGATCATGGCGTCGAATTTCTGCAGATCCTGCGCGACGGCGGCGGTTTCGACCCGCTCCTGCGCGAGGGCGAACAGCGCGGACGCATAGCGCCCGGATACGCCCGTTACGAAATCGGTGTCTTCGGCCAAAGTCCGATCTTTCCTCATCACCGGACCCGCGCCTTTCGTTGCGGGCGCGAACCCGTAACGCCCTGTCGCGCTATCCCCGGAAACCCTTCGCCTTGCGACGAGAGACGAACCCCTCGCCGTGAAGCGCCGGTCAACTAGCATGGGAATTTTGCCCGCGCAACGGCGGGAGCGTAGAAATCGGGGTCTCGGACGAAAGGACGAGAGCGTTGTGAACAGGGCGGGAAAGATTGAAAAATCAATGTATTAGGTCGGCTGCAATGGGCGGTTGCCGGAGGAAGGGCAGGGTCGTCCCCGGCGGGAATCGTCGCGACGGCGGCTTGATATGTCGGGAAAGTCCGACGTATTATTCGGGGCTGGGTTTAGGCGAGTCGGCCGTCCTGTCATTCCCGCGTAAGCGGGAACCCAGGAGGAAGGGCGGTGCGGCGGCTCTGGATTCCCGCTTCTGAGCTTGTCGAAGAACGCGGGAATGACAAGCAAACGACTTTCAAGAAGCGGTTCGATGCCCGAAATGCCCGACACCTTTGCCGCGCTCGCCAGCCCCATACGCCGGCAGTTGCTGATGGCGCTGCGCACCGGGCCTCGCTCGGCCTCGGAACTCGCCAGCGGCATGGCGATCGGTCGCCCGGCGGTCTCCGAGCATTTGCAGGCGCTGCGGGCGGCGGGTCTCGCGCGGGTCGAGCGGCGCGGGCGCGAGCGCTATTATTACATGGATCCGCGCCCGCTGGCCGAGATCGGCGGCTGGCTGAACGCCATGCTCGTCAACTGGACCCGGCGCCTCGCCGACATCGAGGCGCTCCCCAAGGACGAAGGGTAGCGGGCCTTCGTCAGGGAAAGCGGGTGCTCCAGCCCTTCTCGCCGTCGCCGCCCCGGTAGGCCTTGCCGTTGACCTTGAGGTTGGTCGGATTGAGCAGCGTCAGCAGGCCGCCGCGGTCGTTGAGCGCGCCGTTGGGCAGCGGCAGCGACAGCGGCTCGCCGGGCGCAAGAGCGCGGGCCGGCAGCGGGAAGCTGATTTCGGTGTCGACCAACAGCCGCCAGCCGTTCAAGACGAGGGCGGCGGCGCTCATGTTGGTGATCACCACCGAGCCGGGGCCATCAGGGCTCTTGTGCGCCGAAGTGATTTCCGCCGGGCGCGGCGGCGGCAGAATCAGCCTCGGATCGGCGCCGGAATAATCATAGGTCGGCGCCTCGCAACCGGTGACGCCGTAGAGATAATCGCCCATGGTGTTGGAGTGCCAGGACTGAGACTGGAAGGCGAGGAAGATCGCCACCATTCTGTGCGCGCGTTCGTCCCAGATGAAGGCCGCGCCGTCGTGCCAGATGGCGTTTTCGTGCAGCCTTATATTGACCTCGCGCGGGTCGCCCTGCGCCATATGGATGTTGTCGAGGCCGTAGGACGTGGTCGGCGTGAAGCCGAAGACCGCGTCGGTCTGATGCGCGCTGTCCTTCACGAAAGCGTTGCCGTAGAAAATGACGTCCGAGTTCTGCAATTGGGCGACCTGCAGTATCGCGCCCAGCCGCTGCGCCAGCCCGTCGTCGCCGGGCCCATGCGCCGGCAACACCCGCATTTCGGTGGGATCGAACAGATTGCCGCGCTGAAAGTCGAGCGCGCCGCCCGTGTAGGATCGCTCCACCTGCGAAAGTCCGACGGGACGGCCGAGGATCGAGGGCACGATCGGGTGATCGAAATCATTGTCGATGAGATAGTGCAGGTAGGATTTGCCGATCGGTTCGCCGGGCAGGTCCGGGTTCGACCGCACGTTGATGGTGGCGAAATGAAGCTGCCCCGCCGCCTCGAGAATCACCCACAGGTGCGGATTGTTCTCGGGGTGCCCCGGCGCATAAGCATGCAGTTTGCCGCGCAGGGCTTGGTAGTTGATGTGGGGCAAGGGGTCTTCCTTCTCGGCTTCTTCCGCGCGCGGGAAGGTATCGGCGGGCGAATGGCGTCACAATTGATTTAGCGCAAACCCTCCCGCCCTCACGACGAGGGCGGGGGGCTCGTCCGTTACTTTTTCACCAGCGGGCAAGCGTCATTCGGCTTCCCAAAAGCCTGCTCGCCGGGCATCGTCTGCAGCAGCTTGTAAAAGTCCCAATCCGCCTTCGATTCGGAGGGTTTTTTGACCTGCATGACATACATGTCGTGCACCATCAAATTGTCCTCGCGGATCACGCCGTTGGCGGTGAACATGTCGTCGATCTTGGCAGCGTGCAGCGCGGCCATCACTTTGTCCGAGTCGGTCGTGCCGGCGGCCTTGACGGCGTTGAGATAGGTCAGGGTCGCCGAATAATAGGCGGCCTGATTCATCGTCGGCTCGACGCCGGTCTTGTCGAGGAAGCGCTTGCCGAAGGCGCGGGTCTTGTCGTTGAGGTCCCAGTACCAGCCGGTCGTCAGAACGAGACCCTGCGCGGTTTCGAGGCCGAGGGCGTGAATGTCGCTCAAGAAAGCGAGCAGCGCCGCCGGCTTCTGCGTCTTGGTGATGCCGAATTCGTTGGCGGCCTTCAGCGAGTTGACGAAATCGTTGCCGGCGTTGGCGAGCCCGATGACGTCGGCCCCGGAATTCTGGGCCTGCAACAGAAACGACGAGAAGTCGGAAGTGGCGAGCGGCACGCGGACGGCTCCCAGCACCTTGCCGCCTCCGGCGGTGACGACGCGTTCGGCCGAGGCCTGCAATTGCGTGCCGAAGGCGTAGTCGGCGGTCAGGAAGAACCAGGTCTTGCCGCCCTGGTTGAGGATCGTCGTCGCCGTGCCGTTGCCCAACGCTGTCGTGTCATAGGCGTAATGCACCATATAGGCGTTGCAGTCTTTGCCGGTGAGCGAGGCGCCAGCCGCGCCGATGGCGATGAACGGCAATTTCTTTTCCTTGGCGGCGATCGCCATGGCGAGCGAAACGCCGGTGTTGGAGCCGCCCAGCACCATGGTCACGCCGTCGCGGTCGGCGAATTCGCGGAATTTTTGCGCGCCGAGGTCGGGCTTGTTCTGGTGGTCATAGGTCAGGATTTCGATCGGCTGTCCCAGCGCCGTTCCGCCGAAATCGGCGACCGCCATCTTGATGGCTTCGACCGCCTTGGGGCCGATCACGTCGGCATAGACTCCGGACATGTCGTCGATGTCGCCGATTATGACCTTTTCGGCGGCGGACGCGCCGCCAAGGCCGAGCATCAGACAGGCGCCCGCCAAACCGGCGAGCCATTTCGTCATTTTCATTGTGTTTCCTCCATTAGGCGTCGAGCGAATGGTTCACTTCTTTACCAGCGGGCACTCGCTCTCGGATAGGGGGCGGAACGCCTCAGCGGCCGGTATCGTCGCCACGAGCTTGTAATAGTCCCAAGGATATTTCGATTCGGTGGGCGATTTGACCTCGAACAGATAGGCGTCGTGCATCGTCCGGCCATCGGCGCGAATCGAGCCCTTGCCGAACAACGGATCGTCGGTCGGCAATTCCTTCATTTTGGCGACGACCTTGGCGCCGTCGTGCGGATTGCCGCCCATCGCCTCCAGCGTTTTCAGATAATGCAGCACCGAGGCGTAGACCCCGGCCTGGATTTCCGTGGGCTCGGCGTGGGTTTTCATCCGCTCGGAGAAGCGCTTGGAGAACGCGCGCGTGCCGTCGTTCAGGTCCCAATAGAAGGTTTCGGTGAATTGCAGGCCCTGGGCGACGTCGAGGCCGAGGGCGTTGACGTCGGAGATGAACAGCAGCAGCGCCGCGAGCTTCTGCCCGCCGGCGACCACGCCGAATTCGTGCGCCTGTTTGATCGAATTGTCGGCGTCGCCGCCAGCGTTGGCGAGGCCGATGATTTTCGCCTTCGAGGCCTGGGCCTGCAACAGGAAGGATGAAAAGTCGGGGGTATTGAGCGGCACATTGACGCTGCCGACGACCTTGCCGCCGTCGGCTTCGACGACATCGGTCGTATCGTGCTGCAACTTCTTGCCGAAGGCGTAGTCGGCGGTGAGGAAAAACCACGTATCGCCGCCCGCTTTCACCACCGCGCCGCCCGTGCCGTGGGCGAGCATGTACGTATCGTAGGTCCAATGAATGGTGTTGGGCGTGCAGGCCTTGCCGGTGAGGTCGGCCGACGCGCCGCCGGAGTTGATGTATACCCCGTTCTTTTCCTTCACCACGGGGGCGATGGCGAGCGCAACTCCGGAATTGGGGACGTCGGCGATCACGTCGATCTTGTCCTCGTCGAACCATTTGCGGGCGATGCCGACGCCGACGTCGGGCTTGTTCTGGTGGTCGCCGGACTGGACGGTGAGGGTCCAGCCCTTGGCCGCGAGCCCACTGTCCTCGACGGCCATTTGCGCCGCCAGACTCGAACCGGGGCCGCCCGCGTCGGCGTAGAGGCTGGATTGGTCGTTGAGGACGCCGATTTTGGCGGTTTTGTCGTCGGCCAGGGCGGCGGAACTGGCCATGATCAGGGCGAGCACGGAAGTCAGCGCGAGTTTCAAGGGTTCCCTCCAGAGCTGGTATCGTTTTTCATCATAGTGCACGCGAAGCCGCGCGCGGACAAGGCGAACCGGGAGCGGCAAGGCGCCCTGGCCTGGGTGAATATTGAGCAACCGAAGTCTGGACAGCGGCGCCGCTGTCTGCTATTCGCGCCGCACTCAAGCGGACTGTTCGGAAGAGCGGTCGCGTTGCTTTTGACATAAACTTACCGGAACCAATTGAGGCGCAGGCCTCGCAAGAAGGATCGCCAGTGCAAGTTCTCGTCCGCGACAACAATGTCGATCAGGCTCTCAAGGCGCTGAAGAAGAAGATGCAACGCGAGGGCATTTTCCGCGAGATGAAGCTCCGCGGCCATTACGAAAAACCGTCCGAGAAGCGCGCCCGCGAAAAAGCCGAAGCCGTGCGCCGCGCGCGCAAGCTCGCCCGCAAGAAGTTGCAGCGCGAAGGCCTGCTGCCGATGAAGGCGAAGCCCGCCCCCGGGGCCGACAGGCCGGGCGCCGCTGCGGGCGGTGGTCGCGCGGCGAGCTGAAATCGGTCGTTGCTTCTGCCCTTTCACGTCCCCAAGGCGAAGCGGATCGCTCGAATTGGGGGCTGTAGGGCTTGCTGATGAACCGTAACGGCGTTCTCTCGAATTTGCGCAGCGCGGCTGTGGTCGCGCTGGTGGCGGGAGCGCTTGCGGGCTGCGGCGAGACCATGGGCTCGCTCGGCGGGCCGAGCGCGAAAGTCGCCGAAGTCGAATCGGATGCGAGCGGCGCCTCCAAGGGCAACATCGCCTCGCTGTCCGACGTCATCCAGCGCAATCCCAGCGATCCCACCGCCTACAATACGCGCGGCATCGCCTATGCGAAGATCGGTCAGTTCCCAGAAGCGATCGAAGACTTCAGCAAGTCCATCCAGCTCGATCCCAAATTCTCCGGGGCCTACACGAATCGCGCACTGGCCTATCGTCAGATCGAAAAAGACGGTCCGGCGCTGGCGGATTTCAACGCCGCGATATCCGCCAATCCGAACGACGCCGCCGCTTATCTCGGCCGCGGCAATTTGCTTCGCGCCCAGGGGCATTTTCCCGATGCGCTGGCCGATCTCAATTCGGCGATCCGCATCAATCCCGAGGGCGCGCAAGCCTATCATGCACGCGGGCTGATCTATCAGAAGCAGGGTAACCACGCGCAGGCGATCGTCGACTTCAACAATGCGATCGACCGCGACCCGTTCGCGGGTGCGCCCTATGAAGCGCGCGCGCAGAGCTACATGGCGACCGGCAAATTCAACGAGGCGGTCGACGATTACGACGCCGCCCTCAACGTCGATTCCAGCGACGCCGGCGCGTGGTCCGGGCTGGGCCTCGCCTACGAGAAGCTGGGCAACAAGGCCAAGGCGATCGAATCCTACAACCGCGCGATGCTCGTCGATCCCAGCAACCCGGCGGCGCGGGCCGGCGTGGCGCGGCTTTCTTAACCCGCGTAGGCCGGCGCCGGTTCGGCGCCGCGTATCTGCGGCCATTAACCAACCCGGCGTTTCTGGATTTCATTCGAGGCAAATAACCCTAGGATATTAATTCTCGTTAACGAATTGCCGGGATCGAAACCGAGATGAATCTGGCTCAAAGTCTTTCGTTTCGATTGGCCAACCACGTTCGTACTTCGACGTTGGCGGCGGGCGCGGTGGGGCCGCTCGTCTCATTCAGTTTCGACGACGCGCCGGCGAGCGCCGCAGCCATTGGTGCGCCGATCCTCGAGGACCACGGCGTTCGCGGCACCTTTTACCTCAACGGCGAGTTGTTGGGACAGCAGGGCGACTATCTGCCCCTCCTGGATCGCGCTCAAGCGGCGCGGCTCGCCAGAATGGGGCACGAAATCGGCTGTCACACTTTTTCGCACAGCGACGTGCGTCGGCATTCGTGGCGGTCCCTCAGCGCCGGCATCGACAAGAACGCCGCGAGTCTCGCGGAATTCAGCGTAGGCGGCGCGCCGCGAAGTTTTGCCTATCCCTTCGGCGGCATTTCCTTGACGGCGAAACTGCGCCTGCAGTCGCGTTTCGATACGTGCCGGGGCATTTACTCCGGGCTCAATTCCGGCAAAATCGATCTGGGACACCTAAGGGCGGTTTCTCTCGCCTCCGACACCCTGAGCTTGGGTGAAGTGCGGCGCTGGATCGCGCACGCGGTCGCGGAAAAAGGCTGGCTGATCTTTTTTACCCACGATGTCGGCGATCATCCGACCGTGTGCGGCGTGACGCCGGATTATCTGAACCAATGCGTCGCAGCGGCCGTCGCCGCGGGTTGTCGCTGTCTTCCCGTGACCGACGCCGCCGATCGTATCCGTACGACGACGCGCCTTGGCTATGGCGACGGCGTCAGCGCCCGAGTACGACGAGTTCGGTATAGGCGAGATCGCTGGGCGCCGGCTGTTCCGGGCCCTTGAAATAGCGCGGTTCGCGATTGCCGACGAAGAAGCCGAACAGCCCCCGGACGGGTCCATTGGCGTCGACGACGACGGCCAATCGGCCGCGGCGCAGGCAATACGAGCCCAGCGCCGGCGCGAAGTCGACGAGTTCGCGCTCTGACCGACTATAGATCACGTGGGCGCCGGGTAAGCCGCGCCAGATCGTTCGCCATTGCAACACGAACGGGATGGCGGTTCCCTGCCGGATGCCGATCAGCGCGCGACAGCCGAGTCTCGTGTGATCGGCGAGGAGTTGGCGTTCGTGCGCGGGCAGCAGGGCGGCTTCGGGGACAGCGTCGTCATATTCGATCAAGCGGACGCCGGCGCCGCGGCGCGAAAGCAGCGGCGCGAAAAACAACTGTCCCTCGGCGTGGCGGCGAAAGCCGAAGGCTTCGATCGTTTTCAGAGTGTGCCGGGCCGGCGAGATATTCAAGAAGATCGCCTCGCGACGGCTGACGGAGCGCCGATGTAACACCATCGCGTAGGTGCGATAATCGGGATCGACGCACCAACTGGAGAGATTGCAGCGCGCCTGCCCGTCGACACCGCCGCCACGCCGCGAGAAAATCTGCAGCAGGACGCCGACGATCCTCCCGTCCGCCTCCAACAACTGCCCAAAACGCGGAAAGTTGGCGATTTGCGGCAGTTTCCCCAAGGCCTCCAATCCCCTCGACCAGTACGCGCTAGACCTGCCGGGAAAACCCCGAGTCAGACATTCGATTACCGAGGGCAGGTCGGCTTCTTCTATCTCGCGGCAATTGACGTTCGACGGCGCGGCAGCGGTCATGAAACCCATCTTCGATCGACGGCGCGGAGGGATCGCGCGAGCAGGGCGCCGTCCAAGGTTACGCGGATTTGCCCGTTATCTATGAGGCGCCAAGGTTGACGGCAAATGAATGCGCGCGGCGTGGCGACGTCGCGGGAAGCATCTGTGGGCGTGAAGTAGTTCAACAAGCGCGATCCTTGCCCGCCTCCATGCCGCCGCGCGCGCCGCTCAGTGACATATCCCGTCCGCGCCGTGATCGCAGACCGGAACGACCAGTTTCGCTTGCGCGAGGCGATTGTGGGTCGAACGGGCCGAGAACACGTAGGTCCCACCGGCGTCCGGGAACAGGTAGTTCGCGGCGAAAACGGGGTAGTTGGTCCCGGATTGAACATAATCGAGCGACAACGGCGATTGCGTTCCGTTGGTCCAAGTCACCGTCATCGAGGCGACGGTGGGGTCGTCGGCGGTGACTTCCACCCACCATTGCCCCGGCCGCGTGACGCTGAACTTGACCGGCCAGGGCGTGTTGGTGACCGTCACTTGCGCGGTCGCCTGCTTGGTCGGGTCGGCTTGCGAGGTCGCCGTCACGAAGCAGGTCGTCTCGACACTCGGCGCGGTATAAAGGCCCGTCGCGTCTATCGAGCCGCAGTTCGGCTTGGTCACGCCCCAAATGACGGCGGCGTTGCTGGAGCCCGTCACCAGCGCGCCGAAGGGGAGTTTGGCGGCCGTCTTCACCCAGACCGGACCCTGCAGGATCGAGATCCCGACGGTGAGCGTCGCGCTCGGATTGATGAAACCCTTGTAAAGCGCCTCCATCAGGAAGTTCGGCTGCGAATGCGACGCGACATAGCCCTGATTGATCGTCCAGATGATGATTCCGCCGTAGCCTTCGCTGCGCGAATAGGCTCCCTTGGCTTCGATGGACGCCTCGTCCTCGTAGCTGACATAACGGCATCCGAAGCTGTTCGGCTTCGGCAGCGAGAGATAAGGTTCCGACGTCGTCGCAAACCAATGGCGGTAAGTCTGCGAAAAATCGCCGTCGACCCCATAGAGGTTCGACAGCATGTAGGCGCCGTCGCCGCCAGCAAGCGAGACGCCGTTCTCGGTGCTCTGGTTCGGGCCGGTGACGCCGCCGGTGTAGCAGATTGCATAGAAGCTGGCCCCCATGCCGAGCTTGGCCTTCGGCACGCCGGCCGATACATAGGCTTGGAGCGAGGATACGATCGAGACCGGCGTCGAAGGCTTCTCGCCGCCGAGCGGGGAATTGAACCACGATAGCCAGCCGGAACCCGCCCAGGCCGTCGAGGGCGCGTAGGACATGATGTTCAGGCGGTCGAGGGACGCCGCCATGATTGGGATATGCGGGTCGACGGTTTCGTAGTTGAGGTTCAGCGCGCCGGTCGGAAGCGTCAGGATCAGCTTAGGCGCCTTGGCGCGCAGCTCCTGAACGAACACCACGAACTCGGCGTAGTCGATGGTGTTTTCCCAGTCGAGGTCCAGCCCGTCGTAGCCATAGGCCGTGACCAGGGTCAGAAGATTGGCCTCCAAGGCGGCGCGGTGACCGGCGACGGCCTGCGCGATCGCCGCGCCGTTATCGCTGCCGCCGAGCATCAAAATCGCCTTCTTGCCATGGGCATGCGCCAGCGCCGCGACTTGCTTGGCGAGCGCGGGGCCGTCGGTCGTGTCCCAATCGAAGCTGGTGTTGATCGTGCCGTTCGCGTTCGCCGCCAGTCGTCCCATGACGATATGGCTCAGCCCGTTCCAGTCGATCCTGGCCGGCGGCAACAGGGCGCGCTGATAGGCGACGTAATAACCGAGCACCCATTGTGACGCCGCAACGGGGAACGGGTCCGCGAGAGCGGGCGCCGTCGTCAACAGGAGGAAGGAAAGAATCGCGAAGAAAACGTGTCGGAGCATCTGCGGCGCCTAAGCGAACCTCACGTAAAGGTTGCACGGAACGCGCCTTCCGCCAAGCAAAAAAGAAAGCGCCGGCCGCATAGGCGCTATTTTAAGGTTGATTGCGTCAGCTATGGCGCGCCTTCGTACTGATGCGCCTCGCCGTTCGACATTCTGAGCTTGTCGAAGGACACGATGGGGGCCACGAGGGGCG
>Ga0302319_10013511_pt1 | contig 15313 bp, 9 predicted proteins | sample Bog_T0_2_FD_203319 | JGI IMG/M metagenome (GOLD analysis project Ga0302319, IMG submission 203319) | Peat permafrost microbial communities from Stordalen Mire near Abisko, Sweden - Bog_T0_2 | ecosystem: Environmental > Terrestrial > Soil > Wetlands > Peat | place: Sweden: Abisko, Stordalen Mire... | reverse complement strand
AATGAAGCTGCTAAAAAACAGAAAAGAACCCTGGTTCTACAATTTGTCCTCAAATTTTTCCATCCTTTAGTTGTTCTACTTATCGTTATTGCAGGAGTCACTTTTTGGACTGGTGATCCTGTCAGTGGTTCTATTATCGGGCTCATGGCTATCATGAGTGTTGTCCTTGGATTCTTTCAGGAATACCGAGCTGGTAAGGAAGCGGAAAGATTAAGTGAGATGGTGCGCGCCACGGCAACCGTCTACCGCAATGGAAAAGCAAAAGAAATATCCATCAAACAAATTGTTCCAGGTGATATTGTCGATCTATTTGCCGGAGATATGATCCCAGCTGATATCCGGATTATTCAAGCCAAAGATTTATTTATTAATCAAGCCGCCTTGACGGGTGAATCCATGCCCGTGGAAAAGACTCCCGGAGCCAACAGCCTTGCCTTTATGGGCTCGAGTGTGGTCAGCGGGAGCGCTTTAGGGGTTGTTATTAAAACAGGTTTGGCTACGGAATTTGGTGAAATTTCAAAACGGTTGTCTTCTATGGACCAGCCAACCACCTTTGATCGAGGGATTAATCAATTTGTATGGATGATGATCTTTGCGATGATAGGATTGGTTATTTTTATTTGTGTTGTTGATAGTTTTAAAGATAAATTCATGGATGCGCTTTTGTTTTCTCTTTCTGTTGCCATCGGATTGACCCCTGAAATGCTTCCCATGCTCGTGACGATCAACCTTTCTAAAGGGGCCATCGCGATGTCTAAAAAAGACGTTATTGTCAAGCGCCTGAATGCCATTCAGAATTTTGGCGCGATGGATGTGCTTTGCACTGATAAAACGGGGACGTTAACCCTAGATAAGATCGTTCTTGAAAAGTATTGTGATGTGGTTAGGAAAGAAGATCAAGGCACCTTAAAGTTAGCCTACCTTAATAGTTATTATCAAACGGGCCTTAAGAATATTTTGGATAAGGCTGTATTGAAATATGAAAAATTAGTCGTCAAGCAGTATAAGAAGGTAGATGAAATGCCTTTTGATTTTTCACGAAGGATTATGTCGGTTGTCGTGGATATGGAAGGGCGACACAAGATCATCTCTAAAGGGGCTCCAGAAGAGATCTTAAAAAGATGTTCAAGGTATGAGCTGGATGGTGAAATAGAGGAATTGGATCAAATTGTTCTGACTGATCTTAAGGAAGAATATGATTCCTTGAGCGCAGATGGTTTTAGGGTTCTTGCAGTTGCTTATAAAGACATGGAAGCTAATAAGGAAGTGTATTCTAAGGATGATGAATCAGGCCTTATCCTCAAAGGCTACATTGCTTTTCTTGATCCTCCGAAACCAACCGCTAAGAAGACAATTGAAGTTTTAAGAAAACTAGGCATCGAGCTCAAAGTGTTGACCGGTGACAATGATCTGGTAGCTAAGAAGATTTGCAGCGATGTAGGGCTTGATGTGAAGGGCCTTCTGACCGGTGTGCAATTAGAAAAGATCACCGATGACCAGCTTAAAGATTTAGTAAAAACAACAACTGTTTTCGCCAGGCTTTCACCTTTACAAAAAGAACGTGTTATCCATGCCCTTCATCGTAATGGTCATACGGTGGGCTTCTTGGGGGATGGGATTAATGATGCACCGGCGTTGAAAGCAGCAGATGTGGGGATTTCTGTTAATAATGCGGTTGACATTGCCAAGGAGTCTGCGGATTTGATTCTTTTACAGAAGAATCTGATGGTGCTGCGTGATGGTGTTATTGAAGGTAGAAAAGTTTTCGGTAATATTTTTAAATACATCAAAATGGGAGCGAGCTCAAACTTTGGTAATATGTTTAGTATGGCGGGTTCGAGCCTAATACTGCCTTTCCTGCCGATGTTCCCGATCCAAATTATATTAAACAACTTTTTATATGATGCGTCTCAAGTGGCGATACCTTCTGACGAGGTTGATGAAGAGTATCTCTTGAAATCACGGTCCTGGAACATCAAATACATCATGAAATTCATGATGTATTTTGGTCCCCTTAGCTCGGTATTTGATTACATCACATGGGGCATCATGATTTTTATATACCATGCCAATCAAGCCACCTTTGCCACCTGCTGGTTTATAGAGTCCATGTGCACTCAGCTCCTGGTTATTCATATCATTCGCACAGGTAAGATACCTTTTATAGAAAGCTGGCCTAGTCCATTTTTAATATTCACGTCCATATATATCACCTCGATAGCTCTTGTTCTACCTTTCACACCTCTTGGCGCTTATTTTAAATTTGTCATGCCACCACCCACATTCTTCCTTTTTCTTCTTTTAATTGTGGGGGTTTATTTGTGGCTAGTACAGCTTTTAAAGACCTGGTTTGTCAAAAAATACGGTTATGAATAGGCCTTTTCACTCATTAATACCTACAGTTTATTCCCCAAGCCATTTTAATACTTTTTTAATACCCTAAGACCTTCTTTTAATTAGCTAAAATTCCTAATCAAGGTAAACTTATTGGTAGTTATAAAAACAAGCACTGTTTAAGGAGGGTGTTCATATGTTGGATGTGATGTACATCGGTTTAACCATTTTCTTTGGGCTCATCACCTGGGCATTCATTGTTTTATGCAGTAAAGTGTAGTAAAAGTGACTTCAACGAAATGTTGAAGTCAACCTGAGGCATAGAGCCGAAGGATCTCTTATAGGGGGTATATATGTTAGCTATTTATTGGATTGGCGGTATTGTTTCATTGGCATTGTTTGTGTATCTTTTCATAGCTTTACTTAAACCGGAGATATTCTAATGAGCCTCAATGACTTTATACAAGCAGCATTTTTCTTGGTTGTTGTCCTTTTAACGGTAAAACCGTTTGGTACCTACATGGGCCGAATTTATGAAGGAAGCCCAGCGGGGCTCAATGTTTGGCTAGCACCTGTAGAAAGAGGGATTTATCGTCTTTGTGGCGTTAAATCAGAAGAAGGAATGACCTGGAAAACTTACGCTTTTGCCTTGGTCTTATTTAATATTTTAGGGGTATTGGTGGTTTATGCTTTTCAACGCCTTCAAGCCGGTCTTCCATTAAATCCAATGGCATTGCCTGCAGTGTCTCCTGATTCTTCTTTTAATACAGCGGTGAGTTTCGCCAGCAATACAAACTGGCAAGGGTATGGCGGGGAAAGCACCATGAGTTATTTGACTCAGATGACGGCCTTGGTTGTGCAGAACTTTGTTTCTGCTGCAACTGGCATGGCTATTTTGGTTGCGATCATTAGAGGGTTTATCCAAAAGCAGATGAACACCATCGGGAACTTTTGGGTAGATTTGACTAGGACTGTTCTATATATCTTGCTGCCTTTATCCATCGTGTTTGCTCTCGTCTTTGTTTCCCAAGGGATTCCGCAGACCTTCAGCAAAAGTGCTGCAGCCACCTATTTGCAAACAACTAAAGATAGTAATGGCAAGCCTGTTACTGAACAGGACATTGCCTTAGGTCCTGTGGCTTCACAAATATCGATTAAACAATTAGGGAGTAATGGAGGAGGATTTTATAACACCAATTCTTCCCATCCTTTTGAAAATCCAACACCTTTATCTAATTTTCTAGAATTATTGGCCATTATGTTGATCCCTGTGGGCCTATGTTATACCTTTGGGTATATGGTCAAAGACCGGCGGCAAGGATGGGCTATTTTGGCTGCGATGTTTATTATTTTTTTGCCATGCCTGTGGTTTGGTATACAAATCGAACAGCAAGGTAATCCTCTATTGAGTAAATTAGGCGTAGATCAAAGTGCCACAGATCTGCAGCCAGGTGGGAATATGGAGGGCAAAGAAGCCCGTTTTGGAATTGCCAATTCAAGTATTTGGGCCATAACAACCACGGCGGTTGCCAATGGATCAGTCAATTGCATGCATGATTCTTTTATGCCTTTAAGCGGTATGATCCCTATGTGGCTTATTCAAATAGGGGAAGTTGATTTTGGTGGTGTTGGTTGCGGTTTGTACGGCATGCTGGCTTTTATAGTGGTCGCTGTTTTTATAGCGGGCCTTATGATCGGTCGCACACCGGAATATTTAGGTAAAAAGATTGAAGTCTTTGAGATGAAGATGGCTTCCTTGGTTGCTGTGATTCCTCATTTATTTATCTTAATTCCTACTGCTATTGCAGTCATGACCGTTGCTGGGAAAGCTGGCATCTCCAATCCTGGCCCTCATGGCTTCAGTGAGATTCTTTATGCATTCTCTTCGGCAGCGGGGAATAACGGGAGCGCATTCGGCGGGATCAACGCCAACTCGGTCTTCTATAATGTAGCGACCGCTATCTCAATGTTTTTTGGCCGTTATTGGCTGGCCATTCCTATGTTGGCTATTGCGGGTTCATTGTCAGCTAAGAAAATTGTACCGACAACCCAGGGAACCTTGCCCACGCATACGCCACTTTTTGTTGTTTTTTTGGTCATGGTGGTTTTAGTCATCGGGGCATTGGTATTCTTTCCGGCGCTGGCTTTAGGGCCAATTGTAGAACATTTGATGTTAAAAGGAGCATAAGCATGAAAAAGACTCATAATAAAGTAACCTCGCTATTTGAGCCGTCGATATTAGGACCGGCTATCATTGGTTCGTTTCAGAAATTAGATCCTAGGCATCAGATTAAGAACCCTGTCATGTTTGTTGTTTTGGTAGGCAGCGTATTGACTACGGTATTATTTTTTCAAGCCTTATGTGGTCACGGAGAAACAGGTGCAGGTTTTATCCTGGCTATTACTTTATGGTTATGGTTTACCATTGTATTTGCTAATTTTGCAGAAAGCATGGCTGAAGGCCGTGGCAAGGCACAGGCAGAGAGTTTACGCAAAGCACGCAAAGATACACCAGCTAAGAAAATGTCTAAGCCAGTTCATGGCGCGGCCTATAGCAGTGTTTCAGCGACCACTTTACGCAAAGGGGATATTGTTTTGGTTGAACAGGGTGATTATGTCCCCATGGATGGTGAGGTTGTTGAAGGGGTTGCCTCCGTCGATGAAAGTGCTATCACGGGGGAGAGTGCTCCGGTTATCCGTGAAAGCGGCGGCGATCGCTCCGCAGTTACAGGAGGAACACGTGTTCTTTCTGATTGGCTGATTGTGCGGATTACAGTTAATCCTGGTGAAACATTCTTGGATCATATGATTGCCATGGTTGAAGGGGCTCGTCGACAAAAAACCCCGAATGAGATAGCGCTCAGTATATTGCTGGTTGTTTTTACTATCATATTTCTTTTAGTGACAGTGACTCTTTTACCGTTTTCAATCTTTAGTGTCGCTGCAGCAGGAAAAGGTACGGTAATTACGGTTACTGCTTTAGTTGCCCTTTTAGTGTGTCTAATCCCTACGACGATTGGGGGATTGTTGCCCGCCATTGGTATTGCCGGGATGGATCGCATGATTCAGGTTAATGTGATCGCCACTTCAGGGCGTGCTGTTGAAGCAGCTGGTGACGTGGATGTTTTGTTGCTTGATAAAACAGGGACAATCACCTTGGGCAATAGGCAGGCAGTGGCATTTTTCCCAACTAAGGGTGTAAGTGCCGAGACCCTGGCTGATGCGGCTCAATTGTCTTCTCTTTCTGATGAAACTCCGGAAGGCCGTAGCATTGTTGTTTTGGCCAAAGAAAAATACGGCATCAGAGAACGGCAAACCCAGGAATTGGAAGCAAGGTTTATTCCTTTTTCTGCGCAAACCAGGATGAGCGGGGTAGATCTGGCGGGTAATCGTCAAATTAGAAAAGGCTCTGTGGATGCTATCGAAGGTTATATAAGGAAAGCTGGCGGGATTTTCCCTGATGATCTCAAATCATCTATTGAAATAATTTCTAAGGGTGGTGGAACCCCTTTGGTGGTCGCTGAAGACAAAAATGTTCTGGGTGTTATTCAACTGAAAGATATTGTTAAGGGTGGGATCAAGGAACGTTTTGCGGAATTACGACGCATGGGCATTAAAACCATCATGATTACCGGAGACAATCCTTTAACAGCCGCCGCTATTGCCGCTGAAGCGGGGATGGATGATTTTTTAGCGCAAGCCACCCCTGAAACAAAATTAAAGTTGATCCGCGATATGCAAGCCGGAGGACGATTGGTTGCTATGACTGGGGACGGAACCAATGATGCCCCAGCTCTTGCTCAAGCAGACGTGGCTGTAGCCATGAACACCGGTACGCAGGCCGCTAAAGAAGCAGGAAACATGGTGGATTTGGATTCAAATCCTACTAAATTAATTGAGGTTGTTAAAATAGGCAAACAGCTCTTAATCACAAGGGGGGCGCTAACGACTTTTAGTATATCCAATGACGTTTCTAAATATTTTGCGATTATTCCAGCAGCGTTTGTAGGGACATATCCGGCATTGGCTTCATTAAATGTGATGCATTTAGCTACACCTCAGAGTGCTATTCTGTCAGCGGTTATTTTTAATGCCATCATCATCATCTTTCTTATTCCCTTGTCTTTATTCGGTGTGCCGTACAGACCTGTCGCGGCAACCCGTCTTTTACGTGATAACTTGCTTATTTATGGACTTGGTGGACTCATTACTCCCTTTATTGGGATTAAGTTAATCGATATGCTTTTAGTAGCCCTACATTTAACATAGGAGAATTCAAATGTTACTCGCACAAATTAGACCAGCCATTGTTTCATTTATTTTATTCACCGTGCTCACGGGGGTTCTTTATCCGCTATTCGTGACAGGAATTGCTCAAACGCTATTTCACAAACAAGCTGAAGGCAGCTTGATTATCGCCAAGGATGGAAAAATCTTAGGTTCATCTTTAATTGGGCAGCAGTTTGATGATCCCAAATATTTCTGGGGCAGGATTTCAGCGACAAGCCCGGCTTATAATGCATCAGCTTCCACGGGTTCTAATTTAGGGCCATCTAACCCCGCTTTATTGAACGAAGTTTCAGATAGGATTTCAGCATTAAAAGGAGCAGATCCCGACAACAACACTTCTTTTCCTGTGGATTTGGTAACTTCCTCAGGAAGTGGTTTAGACCCGCATATCAGTTTAGCCGCGGCCCAATACCAGTTGGCCCGAGTAGCACGGGTGCGCGGATTAACACTCAGTGCTGTTCAACAAATCATCGATCAAAACACCCAAGGTCGCTTTTTAGGGTTTATTGGTGAACCGGTAGTTAACGTTTTACAGTTAAATTTAGCCTTAGATCAAAGTGCAAAGTAGAAAATAATGCTCGCAAAGGCATTATTGAGAAGTATGATATAAGGCATGGAAAGACCTGATCCGGACGCTATATTAGCTAGAGTAAAGGCCGAAGAGAATCACCGCGGCAAGCTGAAGATTTTCTTTGGCATGTGCCCAGGTGTGGGTAAGACCTATGCCATGCTCCAGGAAGCGCGCCAGCGTCAGAATGAGGGCTTTCGGGTCTTGGTGGGGGTCGCCTGCACGCATGGCCGGGCTGAAACCATGGCTTTGCTGGAAGGCTTGGAGCAGATCCCTTTAAAGAAAGTTGATTACCGTGGCATTACGCTTGAGGAAATGGATATTGATGAAATCCTTAAGCGTCATCCTCAATTAGTTTTAGTGGATGAACTTGCTCATACCAATGCTCCTGGAAGCCGACATCCCAAACGCTATCAAGACGTCCTTGAAATTCTTGCGGCTGACATAGATGTTTTTACCACCCTTAATGTTCAGCATGTGGATAGTCGACGGGAAGATATCCTGGCGGTCACTCGAGTTGTTGTTGGAGAGACAGTTCCTGATACCATCCTTGATGAAGCTTCTGAAATCACCTTAGTCGACTTATCTCCCCAAGCCCTGCATCAGCGCATGGCTGAAGGCAAGGTGTATATTCCTTCTCAAGCCCAAGCGGCTACAACTAATTTCTTTAAGACTGAGAATTTGACAGCCCTTCGAGAAATGGCGCTGCGTTTGACAACAGCCCATGTGAATCGAAATTTACGGTCCTTGATGTCAGCCAAAGGACTTTCAGGTCCGACCAAAAGCGGTGAGCGTATCTTGGTTGCCGTGGGAATAACGCCATTTTCGGAGTCTTTGATCCGGATGACACGACGATGGGCGGGGATGCTGGATGCTTCCTGGATTGCTTTATATGTGGAAAGTTCTGCGCCACTGACCGAAGAGCATAAAGAACGTTTAATGAAAAACCTGGCTTTAGCGCGTCAGTTGGGCGCGGAGATTATCCATCAGGTGGGTGATGACATCGCTCAAGTCATCATTGATGTGGCTTCTAAAGAAAATGTCACTCAAATCATTGTGGGGAAATCTGTTGAGACAAGTTGGCAGCGGTTTTTAGGAATCACGACCATGGTGGATCGATTGGTCAATTTAAGCGGGCAGATTGACGTTCACATGGTGCGTATGTCATCGACCGATACGAACTTTCCTACCAAGCCCAAAGAATTCTTATCAAAATTAAGGCCTCGTGAATATGGTTTTAGCTTTTTAATGTTTGCCATTGCAACGAGTATCAATATATTTTTGGAAAATTGGACCGGCTATCAACCAACGGGGTTGATTTATCTTTTAACGGTGGTTTTAAGCGGGGCTTTTTTAGGCAGATCAGCAGCCTTTATGCTGGCTGCTTTAAGCGCCATGGCTTGGGATTTCTTGTTTATTCCTCCCAAGTATACTTTTAGCGGCCGGAGCAGTTACGACATGGCGCTATTGGGGATGTTTTTTGTGACGGCCTTGATGATGGGGTTGGTAACTTCAAAACTCCGACGACAGAAAGAGATTGAACAGAAGCAACGCCTGCGTTCCGAATCATTGTACGAATTAACCAGGGCCTTGGCATTAAGCACGGATATTGCACAAGCCATGCGGGTCGCCACTGGACAAATTAATATGCTTTGTCATTCTACGAGTTGTGTATTGATGATCGATGAGAATGAGCAGCCTCTTTTTATGAACGCTATTGGCGATCCTATTGAGATGACGGATAATCAAAAAGGTTTGGTGCAATGGGTGGTGGCTAATAAAAAAGCTGCGGGCCGTTTTTCTGATACCTTGCCGCAACAGCCTTTGATGTATTTACCTTTAATGTCCTCGGGTCAAGTCAAGGCCGTATTGGTCATTAATCTTTTAAATGAAAAACCGCTGGATTTAGCCCAACGGACATTACTAGAGTCATTCACTGCACTCATGACGGTGATGCTCGAAAAGAATCAATTGTTAAAGATTTCGCGCGAAGCAAAAATGAAGGAAGACACGCAGAATTTGCAAAGTGCCTTGCTTGATAATTTATCACATGAATTAAAGACCCCGCTGACGATCATTTCCGGTTATCTGGATGCCTTAGTTTTATTCCATCAGTGGCCGAAAGATGCCATGGATCTCCTAGAAGAATGTCGCCTGGCTTGCCTGCGTTTAACGAGTGGAGTGGATGCGGTTTTGGATTTAACAAAATTGGATACGGGTAATTTAAGGCCTAATTTTGCCTGGTGCGAAGTTAAAGATATCATTTCCCAAGCTTTAAAACAAGTTGTCACAGAAGGTGATGAAAAGCGCATTCACCTGGATTGCCCACAAGGATCTTTGTATGTGAATGCGGATTTTTATATGATCACTCAGTCTTTGAAGAATATCATTCATAATGCCTTGGTGCATGGCCCCGAAGGTGAAGAGATTGATATCCATGTGCGTATTATGGATCAAAAGATCAGGATCAGTGTTATTGATCAAGGTGAGGGTATTCCTAAAGAAACGTTAGCTAAAATCTTTGACAAATTCTATCGAGGAGCAAAAACTAAAAAAGGTGGTTTAGGTCTTGGGCTTTCCATTGCCCGTCGTTTTGTCCAATTGAATGAAGGTGACGTTGAAGCTGAGAATTTATCTCCCAATGGTTTCATGGTCACGATTACCTTGCCGATGGCAGAAAAAGAATAAGATGTCTAAGGGAATTGTTCTTGTCATTGATGATGAACCGCAGATCCAAAAGATGTTGGGAGTGATCCTTAATCATGCCGGGTATGAAGTCATTAGTGCCCCCAGCGGTGAAAAGGGTTTAGCGGCAATTGTTTATAAAAAACCACAGGCTGTTCTTTTGGATATGGGTCTTCCCGATATGGAAGGCTTTGATGTTTTGTTGCGTATTAGAGAGTTTAGCGACGTGGCTGTTATCATGGTTTCAGTTCGTGGCCAGGAAGAAGTGAAGGTTAAGTGTTTGGAAGGTGGTGCGGATGATTATATCACCAAGCCCTTTTCAGCATCCGAGCTGACTGCAAGGTTATCCGCAGTACTTCGTCGAAAAACGACTCCTGGGGTTGTTAATGAAGTTTTTGATAATGCCCGGCTGCGTGTCGAATTTAACACCCGTCAAGTAACATTAAATGGACTGCCGCTCAAATTAACGGCCATTGAATATGGTTTATTATCGTCCTTGATTAAGAATGCCGGTCGTGTTTTAACCATGCGTCAGATTTTAAGGGAAGTTTGGGGGACGGAAAACGAAGAGAAGTCTAATTCGGTAAGGGTCTATTTAAATCACCTGCGCCAAAAGATTGAAGACAACCCGGCAAGCCCCACGCGCATCGTCAATGAACCCGGAATAGGCTATCGCTTTAATTTGCTCTAAGTAAAAGAGGTTAAATCAAAAATGATTAAGAATCTTTTAGTGATTACTTTATGTCTGGGATTAACGGGTTGTGCCGCTATCCAAAGGGCAGAGTTTAACCAAAAATATCTGGAAATTTATGATAATGGGCTAAATGCCAATGAAGTGACCAGCATTTCTAAACGGGCGAGTTTTTCTGAATTAAAGCAGGAATTAGCAAAATATATAACCATGCATGGTTATTATAAAGTTATCCTTGATGATCCCATGCACGGATTCGTCGTTTTTGCAAAAGAAGCATCCGATCACTCATCAATAATCATTTTCAAATTTACCGTGAAAGCAGATGGGTATAAAACAAGCCTCGATTTAGTTAAAGGCAGTAATGATCCAAGCACTAATAGTGCAGTGAATGAAGATATTAAGGAAATTGCCAGTCAGATCAATGATGAGTAAGGAACAGAAAATGAAAATTTCGTTGTTATATATTTTAATCTTGTTTTTTATTGGGATTACAAGCCCCGTAATGGCCGATCAAAAGAGCCCTTCTTTGCAGGCGACGGCTGTTGCTATTCCTGGGGGAGAAGGCGGGATTGGTTTTGATGATTTGGTTTTTTCCACACAATTGCATAAGGTTCTAGTCCCTGCAGGGCATACGGGGAAATTGTATTTGATTGATCCTGTGACCTTCGCCATGACAAGCATTGGCGGCTTTAGCTCGAGCGCTCAATTTGAAAAAGGGCAGGATATTGGGGTTACTTCTGCAGATCAAGGGGAAGGTTTTATATTTGCCGCGGATCATGGCAGGCATCAACTTGTCGCGATTGATATTAACTCCGGCGTAACGGCTGTCGGTGCTGATTTAGCAGGCGATGCCGATTATGTCCGTTATACAGGAGTTAATCATGAGATTTGGGTTACAGAACCTCACAATAAACAGCTTGAGGTTTTTAAATTCTTAGCGGGACAGCATCCAGTGTTGAAAGCGATGCTACTTATTCCTGTCTCAAAAGGCCCAGAGAGCCTGATGATTGATCATCTCCGTGGACGTGCCTATACAAATTTGGGGCCTGAAGCCGCAGCAGTTGATTTAGAATCTCATACTATTGTTAATACATGGCCCAATGAATGTGTCAAATCACGGGGTGATGCCTTAGATGAGCAAAAAGGATTCTTATTTGTCTCTTGCGCGGAAGGTAAAGCGGTGGTTTTTGATCTGAATCATGATAATAAAGAAATTAGTAATTTTATCACCGATCCGGGGCCAGATGTGATAAGTTATAACCCTAAGCTTTCACATTTGTATTTCACCTCTGGCAAGAATGCCACCCTTTCAGTTATTGGAGTATCAGCTCAGGGAATGTTATCTTTGTTAGGTCAAGCTCAAACTAATAAAAGGTCACATTGTGTTGTCAGCGATGATCAAAACAATCTTTGGGTCTGCGATCCTTTGCTTGGTCAATTATTGCGTTTTAAAGATACCTTATAGTTATGCGTCCTTATAATTCATACCGAACCCCTCATCAAGCTAACCGTCCAGCGCCACCACGACGTATGGATGAATCTGAAAAGAAATTTTTGGCGGGCACCCCCATAGATCCGTCACCTCGTATAAATTTGGAAGCTGGAAGTCAGGAACTGACCATGCGCGCGATGGATTTAATTTGTCCTATTGGCATGGGGCAACGCGGGCTGATTGTGGCCCCACCAGGATCAGGTAAAACAACCTTTTTGAAGCATATTTGCCAGGCGGTGTCTAAAGGGACTCCTGATATCAAACTATATTGCCTGCTCATTGATGAACGGCCTGAAGAGGTGACAGAATTTAAAAGAACGATTCCGGGTGAAGTTCATTATTCTTCTTCAGATCAAAGCTATGAGAATCATATTGAGATCGCGGATAAATTGATGCGCAAGGCCTTTGTGGATGTGGCGGCAGGTGGGAATGTGATGATTGTAATTGATTCGTTGACGAGGCTGGCACGTGTGCACAACGCTCAAACACGTTCCAGTGGCCGCACCATTTCTGGTGGTGTTGATGCACGGGCTCTGGAAGTCCCTCGCCGTATCTTTGGTGCTGCCCGTAAGATTGAGCATGGCGGTTCACTAACTATTTTAGCGACAATCCTTATAGAAACCGGAAGCCGCATGGACGAAGTTATTTTTGAGGAGTTCAAAGGTACTGGTAATATGGAAATTGTCCTTTCTCGCGAAATTGCCAATCACCGCATTTTTCCAGCGATCGACATTTCCAAGAGTGCCACCCGTAAACAAGAATTGCTTTTTACTCCCAAAGAATACCAAGAAGTCGAACGGCTTCGACGATCTTTGGCCGGCGTAGGTCCCGTTGAGGCGGCCCAAACACTGCTCAAAAAACTCCAACAATGCCCTACCAATAAAGAACTCCTCGCAACATTTAGTTAAGAGTGTTCACCGTCATCTCCAAATATTCTTATTTAAGAATAGATGTTGTCATCCCCGAATGTTTTTGTCGGGGATCTAAATCAACTCAGATAAAAGATAGCTAAATCTTAAACTTTGTAGTAAACTAACCGGCTTGTGATTTTAAAGTATAAAGGAGAATATGGCACTTATTAGTTTACAGGAAATATCCGTGGCCTTTGGCGGCCCGCTTTTGTTTGACAAGTTAAGCCTCCAGGTTGAGTCAGGTGAGCGAATTGCTCTGCTGGGGCGCAATGGGGTGGGTAAAACCACGTTAATGAAGGTGATGGTGGGTGAGGTTTCCATTGACGATGGTGAGGTTGTCTATCAAAAAGGGATTCAGGTCACTCACTTGCCTCAGGAAGTCCCTAATAATATTAAAGGCATTGTTTTTGATATTGTATTTTCCGGTCTTGGGCCCCGTGCTAAGGTTTTAACAGATTATCATCACGTGGTTCATCGCCTGCATACTGAGCATACGGCAGAATTAATGAGCCAATTAGATAAATTACAAAGTGAATTAGATCACAGTGGTGGATGGGATATTGATGCTGAAGTTGAGCTGGTACTGGCTCAATTGAAACTTGACGGTGAAGCGGATTTTGAAACATTATCTGGTGGGCAAAAGCGCCGCGTTCTTTTGGCCAAGGCTTTAGTGCGTAAACCTGAAGTATTGCTTTTAGATGAGCCGACCAATCACTTGGATATTGATTCTATTAATTGGCTGGAAGAATTCTTAAAGACCTATCCCGGTACCATCTTTTTTGTTACCCATGACCGCATGTTCATGCAGCATTTAGCCACACGGATAGTCGAGCTTGACCGAGGCAAGGTGTTTAGCTGGTCTTGTGATTACCCAACATTCTTAGAACGTAAAGCTGCAGCCTTGGAAGTTGAGGCTGCTCAGCGCATTGATTTCGATCGTATATTAGCTGAAGAAGAAGTGTGGATACGCAAAGGGGTAAAGGCGCGTCGTACGCGCAATGAGGGACGTGTTAAGGCCTTGGAACGCTTGCGTATAGAAAAGCAAAATCAACGCCAACTTATTGGTCAGGTGCGTATGAAAGCACAGGAATCCGAAGAATCTGGGCATTTGGTGATTAAAGCATCACATCTAGGTTTCTCTTATGGGGATCGATGCCTGATTAAAGATTACTCCACTCAAATCATGCGTGGCGATAAGATTGGGGTCATCGGTCCTAATGGTTGCGGGAAGACGACGCTTTTGCGCATTTTATTAGCACAGCTCGAACCTCAAAAGGGCAAGGTGCGTCACGGGACTAATTTAGAAATTGCTTATTATGATCAATTGCGTCAACAGCTTGATGAAGAAAAGACCGTTATTGAAAGTGTCTGTCCCGGTGGTGACACAGTGACTATTAATGGTAGGCCGCGTCATATCATTGGCTATCTGCAGGATTTTTTATTTACTCCTGATCGCGCACGCACGCCGGTGAAAGTTCTTTCAGGTGGTGAACGCAACCGTTTATTCCTGGCCAGGCTTTTTACCAAGCCATCAAATTTTTTAATTATGGATGAGCCGACTAATGATTTGGATATTGAGACTCAGGAACTTTTAGAAGAGCTTTTGATGGAATATTCAGGAACTCTGATTATTGTAAGCCATGACCGTTCCTTTTTGAATAATGTTGCGACTTCAACCATGGTCATGGAGGGTGAAGGCGAGATTGGCGAATTCCCCGGAGGCTATGATGACTGGGTGGCACAGCGTCAGGTGAAGGTGCCAGGGGCTAAACCACAAATCACCCCTTCAGCAGAGAAACAAAAACCCGCTAAGCCTCTTAATTTAAGAAAACTTTCTTTTAAAGAAGAACGTGAGTTAGAAGACTTACCAGCCAAGATTGAAAAGCTCGAGGCAGAGCAAGAAGAAATATTTGCCCTATTGGCAGATGTTAGTTTTTATCAAAAGGACCCTAAAGAAATTGCGCGCGTCAACGCCCGTTCAGAAGCTCTTGCCGAGGAACTTTTAAAAGTTTATGAACGTTGGGAATATCTGGATGCGTCCAGAAATGAGAATAGCGACGGACGATAGTCCAAGTTTTCTATGAAAAAGGAATAGGGCAAATATTAGTTTGACAAACACGATAAAGTAGTTCATACTATCAAACGAGTTCGAATCAAGGATTGTGATCTTAGACCGCATGGTGTAGGACAAGCCTGGCGGTCTTTTTTATGGATCACGCAAAGGGACTCAAGTTTCGATCAAAAGGAGGTTTCAAAGATTATGGTAAAAGGTAAAGTAAAATGGTTCAACGACCAAAAAGGTTTTGGATTTATTACTCCTGAAAACGGCAAAGACGTGT
>Ga0302319_10013509_pt1 | contig 15314 bp, 12 predicted proteins | sample Bog_T0_2_FD_203319 | JGI IMG/M metagenome (GOLD analysis project Ga0302319, IMG submission 203319) | Peat permafrost microbial communities from Stordalen Mire near Abisko, Sweden - Bog_T0_2 | ecosystem: Environmental > Terrestrial > Soil > Wetlands > Peat | place: Sweden: Abisko, Stordalen Mire... | reverse complement strand
CAAGGCAGGGCAGAATATCAGACGCCATACGCCGCCGGACCGTGTCTACGTGACGTGGGCTTTTCCCCTCCTGCCAATGCTCCAGCCACTGTGCGGTTATGCTCTGGAAGGAGTTCTCGACAGCGATTTTCTCTGCGGTCTTCTCGGCCTTCCGTTGCGCCATCGGGTCAACGCCGGTTGCCAGCAGCTTACGGGCCTCGGTGTGGCGTTCACGGGCCAGCGCCAGGGGCACATCTGGATATTTGCCGAGGGACATCAGCTTTTCCTTGCCCTCAAACCGATAGGACCAGCGCCACAGTTTCCCGCCGGTCGGCTTGACCCAGAGGTAAAGGCCGCCTCCATCGCCAAGGCTGTATGCTTTTTCCGCCGCTTTGGACCGTTTGATCTCCGTATCTGTCAGTCCGGCCATGCCCGTTCCTCCCCGCTCAAGAAAAGTACACCCACTTCAAAAACAGAATACACCCAAAAGTACACCCGTCAAAACACGGCTGCACCTGGACGCACCTGGACGCAGAAAGACGTAAAGCCTAGCAAATACTAGGCTTTACGTCTTTTTATTGGATGTCTTGGGATGTTCCTGGAAGGTGTCTTGGCGGAGAGGGAGGGATTCGAACCCCCGATACCCTTACGAGTATGCCTGATTTCGAGTCAGGTGCATTCAACCGGGCTCTGCCACCTCTCCGTTTGTCCAACCCTCTTGTGGCTTGAAGCCTGCCCGGCCTTCTGAACTGGAGCGCCGACGACCAGCGGATACGCCAATTCAGCTTCAATCTACTCACTCAATCCGGTTCCGCAGCCCTCTTCTAGAAGGTTGGGTGTCCATCATTGAGTTGTAGGCCACAGTTGATAAGTCTACTGGCAAAGTTGCAGGGTTGCAAATGAGGCCGGGCCGCTGTGTGCCCGTCGCAGCGCTCATCCGTTATGCTGGTTTCCTGTGTGAAGGGCGAGACGTTGGCTGAGGAGATCCAACCCGGACAGCAAGGCGCGCGGCGGCGCTGTGGCGTCTTGGTGTGCGGCGTCGTGCAAGGGGTCGGATTCAGGCCGTTTGTCTACCGGCTTGCGGGCGAAGAGGCTTTGTCCGGTTTCATCGGAAACGACACGGATGGCGTGACCATCGAAATCGAAGGGCTCGATGCGCGGCTAGAAGCATTCCTCAACCGGTTGAGATCTGAAGCTCCACCGCTTGCGCGGATCGATTCGATAACCACAAGGGAACTCGTTCCCAGCGGCGAGACTGGCTTCCGCATTGCATCGAGCGCGGTCCTGGGCTCCGTCAGCACCGGCATACCGGCGGATGCGGCCACCTGTTCCGACTGCCTTCGGGAGTTGCTCGATCCAGCCGACAGGCGTTCTCGCTACCCCTTCCTGAACTGCACGAACTGCGGACCGCGATTCACGATCACTCGCCGCATCCCCTACGACCGGCCGCAGACCTCCATGGCCAGCTTTCCCATGTGCCCGGCTTGCCAGAGCGAGTATGACGACCCGCTCAACCGGCGCTTCCATGCGCAGCCCAATGCCTGCTGGGAGTGCGGTCCAAGGGTGTGGCTGCTTGCCGCCGACGGCGCCGCGATTCCATCCGCCGATCCGGTTGCGGCAACCGTCGACCGGTTGGCGACCGGCGGCATCCTGGCCATCAAGGGCATTGGCGGCTTCCACCTCAGCGTGGACGCCACCAACCAGGCCGCGGTCATGCGCCTCCGCGAGCGCAAGCACCGTTACGGAAAGCCTCTGGCCGTGATGGTCCGGGATCTGGAATCTGCCCGGACCCTCTGCCTGCTGACCCCTGAGGAAGAAGCTCTGCTTACCACATCGGCTCGTCCCATCGTGCTTGCGCAAGCGCGCGAAGGGAGCGGAATTGCCTCCGGGGTGGCTCCGGGAATTCCGTGGCTGGGTGTCTTCCTGCCTTACGCGCCGTTGCAGCATCTGCTGTTTGCTTCAAGGCAGGTGAGTGCCCTGGTCATGACCTCCGCCAATCTGAGTGAAGAGCCGATCGCCATCGACAACGGCGAGGCGCTGGAGCGGTTGGGCGGCATTGCGGATGCTTTCCTTATGCACGACCGCGAGATCCTGCAGCGCTGCGACGACTCGGTAGCCGCCATTGTGGACGGTGCACCACAGTTGCTTCGCCGGGCCCGGGGTTTCGTGCCGCTGGGGGTGGCGCTGCCGGCGGACGTGCCTCCGATGCTGGCGGTGGGCGGGCATCTGAAGAACGTGTTTGCGCTGGCGCGCGGACGGCATGCCTATCAAAGCCAGCACCTTGGCGATCTGGAGAACTTGACGGGCCTGGAGTTTTTTCGCGAGTCGCTCGACCACCTGATGCGCACCTTTGAGATTGCGCCGGAGACGGTGGTGCATGATCTGCATCCCGGCTACCTGTCGACATCGTGGGCCAAGGAATGGGCTGCGGAACAAGGCCTGCGGCTGATCGGCGTGCAACATCATCACGCGCATGTGGCCGGGTGCATGGCGGAGCATGGGCTGACGGAGGCAATTGGGCTGGCGCTCGACGGCACTGGCTACGGCACGGACGGTCGCATCTGGGGCGGAGAAGTGTTGGTCTGCCGCCCGCAGGGCTTTGAGCGGTTTGCGCATCTGGAGTATGTGCCGATGCCGGGTGGCGATGCCGCGGTGAAGGCGCCGTGGCGGATGGCGCTTGGCGCTCTTCATGCGGCGGGGTTCGATGTGGAATCGGAGCAGGTATTGAAGCTGCTGGGCGCGCAGGCTGGCGAAGTGCGTGTGTTGCGCCGCATGGTAGAGCGCGGAATCAATTCGCCGATGACTTCGAGCCTGGGGCGGCTGTTTGATGCGGTGGCTGCGGTGGTGCTGAATCGGCACACGGTGGATTACGAGGCGCAGGCCGCGATTGAGCTGGAAGGCATTGCGGTGAATGAGCCCGACCGATTTGAGCAGGGAGACTACGTTCCGGAGCTGCATGAGGCGGATGAGGGATCAGGCAGCGTGGCTGTGATTCGAACGGGAAAGATGTGGAAGGCGGTGCTCGATGACGTTTGGCGCGGTGTGCCGGCAAGACGCATTGCAGCGCTGTTTCATGCGGGTGTGGCGGAGGGGTTTATCAATACGGCGGCGAATGCGCGGATTGAAACGGACATCAATACAGTTGCGCTGAGTGGCGGCTGCATGGCGAACCGGCGGCTGGCGCGACTGCTGCGCGCGGGGTTGGAGGAGGAGGGTTTCGAGGTCTTTCAGCATCGCAACGTCAGCCCTGGGGATGGAGGCCTGAGCTACGGGCAGGTGGTCGTCGCCGCGGCGATGCTAAGAGACAGTTCATGAGTTGAGTTCTTCATGCCTGTTATAGAATTGCACGATCGACGAATTCCCCGGAGGAACAATGGCGGTTTTAGAGTGCAAGCCTGCAACTGCGCCTCGCAACGTGAAGGCGTACGGAAGGATTCTGATTCTCTTCTTTCTGCCGTTCTGTGTGGCTGCACCATCCATTGCGCAGCAAACGGAGAACGAGAAAGATGTTTGGAAGCTTGAGAATGCTTATTGGGATTATGTGAAAGCGTTGGATCTTGACCACTACAAGGGGTTGTGGCACGAGAACTTTGTGGGTTGGCCTTATTCGAGCTCAATGCCTGCGCGGAAGGACCATATTACCGACTGGATCAAGGTTCATACGGACAAGGGGGCTACCCTTGCCTGGTCTGAATTGAAGCCGGCAGATAGCAGGGCAACGGAGAACCTGGTGGTGACGGACTACTGGTTGACATCGCTCTGGGCGGACAAAGAAGGTCGCGGAGAACCGGTTACACAGCGAATTACACACACCTGGATCAAGACCCCGAATGGGTGGAAGATCATCTCTGGAATGGCGGCAATGGTTCCTTCCAGTTAGCCTGAGAGACGCACCAGTTGCTGCGCTTCTTCGCGCGGCCCCAGGATGGACATGCGGGGAATGCGGCCCCGCACCATGGCCACTTCATCGCAGCGGTGCAGGCGCGGGCAACTCTGGCAGTCTTTGAATATCTTGTCGGGCAACTCGGACTTGTCTTCGACGGTGCGGAAGCCGTACTTGAAGAAGAAGTCCGGAATGCGCGTGAACAGGCACACCGATTGGATGCCATGTTCTTCGGCCTCGTCGATCAGCGCGCCCAGGATGCGACCGCCCGCGCCCTGACCCTTGGCTTCAGGCTTGACGACGATGGAGCGCACCTCGCACAGATGCGGCCCGTAAAAGTGCAGCGCTCCGCAACCCAGAAACACGCCGCCATCGGATTCGGCAACAGTAAAGTCGCGGATGTTCTCGCAAATCTCGGCAAACGCGCGCTTCAGCAGCGTGCCATCGGTCGAGAGCGAGTTCACAATGTCGTAAACGTTTGAGGCATCCTGAAGCAGCGCCTTACGCACCAGCATGGGCAGCCTCCCGGGTGAAAGCAGCAATGGAGGCGGATGCATCGGCTAGAGCCTGACGCACGCGCTGGCGCGCTGTTCCCCCTGTCACATCGTGACAGTCCAGCGTTGCCTGCAGCGTGACAGCGGAAAAGAAGTCCTCTGCAAACTCCTCGCCAAACTGGCGCAGCTCTTCCAGCGAGAGATCGCCAAGCTCAACGCCCTTTTCGATCGCGAAGCGAACTGCGTTGCCGATCTTCTCATGTGCGGTGCGGAAGGGAACTCCCTTGTGCACCAGGTACGTCGCCGCGGCCATCGCATTCAGATAGCCCAGCTCAGCGGCCTCGCTCATGCGCTGCCGGTTGAACTGGAGAGCAGCGGTGAATCGCGCCACAAGCGCGAGCATCTGCGGCACGAATTCGACAGAAAAGGCCGGCTCCTGAGTCTCCTGCATATCCTTATTGTAAGCCAAAGGCAATCCCTTCAGTTGCAGCGTCACGGCCTGCGCAGCGCCGTGGATGCGGCCTACTTTGGCGCGAATCAGCTCCGTCAAGTCAGGATTCTTCTTCTGCGGCATGGCACTGGAACCTGTTGAAAAAGCTTCAGGCAGCACGACAAAGCCGAACTCCGCTGTGGCGAAGAGCGTCATCTCTTCCGCAAAGCGGCTCAGATGAAGCCCAACGAACGTCAGTGCCTGCAGGTACTCGAGGATGAAGTCGCGGTCGCTGGTTGCGTCCATCGAGTTGGCGGTCGGTGCGGTGAACCCAAGCTCCCGTGCTGCGATGGTGCGGTCCAGCGCCAGAGTTGCTCCAGCCACCGCTCCCGAGCCAAGCGGGCAATAGTTCATCCGTGCGGCGCAATCGCGCAGCCGGCCGGCATCGCGCAGAATCATCTGCACATAAGCCAGCAGCCAGTGCGGCACCAGCACAGGCTCTGCGCGCTGCATGTGCGTATAGCTTGGCATTACAGCTTCGCCGGCACGCTGCGCCTGCTCGACGAGCGCATTGGCCCATGCTGCGAGAGCTTCAACGACGAGGCCAATCTGGCCTCGCACGTAAAGCCGCAGGTCGGTGGCAATTTGCTCATTGCGGCTGCGCCCCGTGTGCAGCTTGAGTCCAAGCGATCCAACGCGTTCGACGAGCTTCAACTCGACGAAGTGATGAATGTCTTCGGCTGAGGCGTGATCGCGCACCAGTGCCTTGCCTGCCTCCGATGCGTACTCGGTGGCAATCGAATCCAGGGCTCCACGCAGTACCGCTGTCTCATCCCTGGTCAAAACGCCGGCAGCAGAAATCGCAGACGCGTGCGCTTTGCTGGCGGCTACCTCTTGTGCGAGAAGCCGCCAATCAAAGACGATGGAGCGCTGCCATGCTTCAAACTCGGGGTCCAAAGGCTCGCGAAAGCGGCCTGCCCACATCTTGACGGGTTGTTGTTCGTTCGACATTGATCTAGGCGTACCTCAGGCTATTCCTTTTTCATTTTCCTTGTCAGGGGCGCTGTTCAATCTGGGCATCTCGCTGCCTTTGCTGAGAGTGAGGAGGCCGCTAGCGGCGTAGGTAAGCAGCTTGGCACGAGAGTCCGCGATGTCGAGATTGCGCATGGTGAGCTGGCCGATGCGGTCGCGCGGAGAGAATGTGGATTCGGTCTTCTCCATGCTGAGGCGCTCGGGATGGAAGGTGAGGTTGGGCGACTCGGTGTTGAGAATCGAGTAGTCGTTGCCGCGGCGCAGCTCGAGGGTGACCTCTCCGGTGATGGGCTTGGCCACCCAGCGCTGGGCGGATTCGCGCAACATAATCGACTGAGAATCGAACCAGCGGCCCTGATAGAGCAGGCGTCCAAGCTTGCGGCCGTTGTCGCGGTACTGCTCGATAGTGTCTTCGTTGTGAATGCCGGTGATGAGACGCTCATAGGCGATGAAGAGCAAGGCCAGGCCGGGGGCCTCGTAGATGCCGCGGGATTTGGCTTCAATAATGCGGTTCTCAATCTGGTCGCTCATGCCCAGCCCGTGCCGCCCGCCGATGCGATTGGCTTCGAGTAGTAGTTCCACGGGATCGTCAAAGCGGCGCCCTGTGAATTCGCGACTGCTGAGTGCGACGGGAAAGCCCTCTTCAAAGCGGACCGCGACCTGTTCGCGCTGGATTTCGACATCGTCACGCCAGAAGGAGGCGCCCATGATGGGATCGACGATCTTCATCGATGTGGAGAGGTGCTCCAGGTCTTTGGCTTCGTGCGTAGCGCCCAGGATGTTGGAGTCGGTGGAGTAAGCTTTTTCGGCGGACATCTTGTAAGCAAATCCGCAGCGCTGCATGAAGGCGGACATCTCGGCGCGTCCGCCGAGCTCGTCGATGAAAGCGTCGTCGAGCCAGGGCTTGTAGACCTTGAGGGCAGGATTGGCGAGCAGGCCGTAGCGGTAGAAGCGCTCGATGTCATTGCCCTTGAAGGTCGAGCCGTCGCCCCAGATGTGGACGTCGTCCTCCTTCATCGCGGCGACGAGCATGGTGCCGGTGACCGCGCGGCCGATCGGAGTGGTGTTGAAGTAGGGCACTCCAGCCGTCGTGATGTGGAATGCGCCGGCCTGCAGCGCGGCGATGCCTTCGCGCACCAGCGGGCCGCGGCAGTCGATCAGGCGGGCCTTTTCTGCGCCGTATTCCAGGGCCGCGCGCGGGATGGCGTCGTAGTCGGTCTCGTCAGGCTGGCCCAGGTTAGCCGTGTAAGCATAGGGGATGGCGCCCTTCAGCCTCATCCAGTGCAGGGCGGCGGAGGTGTCAAGCCCGCCGGAGAAGGCGATGCCAACCTTCTGGCCGACGGGCAGGGATTCGAGAATTACGGACATGCTTCTCCTGGGAGTTCGTAGCTCTTAGTTCCGCTAAGAGTCAATAGTTTGCTGTTCCAATTCTTGTCGTACCGCGAGAGCATTTGTCAGATCGCTGAACTAACTGCGAACCAAGAACTGTGAACTCAGAACTGATTATTGAAAACTCGCCGTATTCGAAAGACCGCCAAGCAGCAGCAGCAGCAAAGCCTTCTGCGCATGCATCCGGTTTTCCGCCTGGTCGAAGACGATCGACTGCGGGCCGTCCAGCACCGCATCGGTCACCTCGGCGTTGCGGCGCGCCGGCAGGCAGTGCATGAAGACGGCGCTGGGCTTGGCCTTCTGCATCAGCGCTTCGTTCACCTGGAAGGGGCGGAAGATGGGCGCGCGTTTGGTCGACTCGTGCTCGAAGCCCATGCTCACGCACACATCCGTGTAGACTGCGTCGGCGCCCTCGACCGCGGCCTGCGGGTCCTGGAGCAGGCGCAGTTCGCACCCGTTGGCCTGTGCGATGTCGCGCGCCAGCGTGACGATCTCAATATCCGGCGAGTAGCCGCGCGGTGTCGCCACAGTCACATTGGCCCCCAGTTGCGCGCCGGTCAGCATCAGCGAGTGGCACACGTTGTTGCCGTCGCCCACGTAGGTGAAGTTCGCGCCGGCCACCGAGCCGAGATGCTCCTCCAGCGTCATGAAGTCGGCCAGCGCCTGGCAGGGATGCTCGAAGTCGGAAAGCGCGTTGATCACCGGCACCCGCGAGTTTGCCGCCATCTCGGTGATCGTGTCATGCGCGTATGTGCGCAGCACAATCACGTCCACCCAGCGCTCCACATTGCGCGCGACGTCGGCGATCGACTCGCGCTCACCCAGCGGCGAGTTGGTCTGGTCGAAGAAGATCGCGTTGCCGCCCAGCGTGTTGATGCCGGCCTCAAAGCTCAGCCGCGTGCGCAGGCTGGCCTTCTCAAACATCAGCACCATCTGCCTGGCGTCCAGCGCATGGCGGTACTCGCGCGGATTGAGCTTTACATCGTGGGCCAGCTTCAAGATGGCGCGCACCTCGGAGCTCGATAGGTCGGCGATGGAACACATGTCCTCGCCGGCAAGCCGTGCGGCAGCGGCCAGAATGTCCGGGTCCTTCTGGACGGGAATAACCGCCGGCGGGCGGTCGATGGTTGCTCTGCTACCCATGGATGTGTCCTCCTACGGATGGGGCTGCGGTGTGCGCGGTAACATGTTCGGTGAAGATCTCATCCAGCGCCGCAATGGCGGTGTCCACGTGCTCGCGCTGCAGAATGTACGGCGGCAGGAAGCGCAGCACGGTGTCGCTGGTGCAGTTAATCAGTATGTGGCGCTTCAGCATCTCGGCAACGGTCAGCTTGGCAAGCTCGGCTGAATCCAGTTCAGCGGCAACCATCAAGCCCTTCCCGCGTACGTCGACGATTGCGCTATGGCGTTTCGCAAGAGAGCGGAGCTCCGCCTGGAAGTAGTCGCCCACCTCCGTCGCATGAGCCAGCAGGTCTTCCTTTTCGATGTAGTCGATCACTGCGATGGCCACAGCACATGCCAGCGGTCCGCCGCCAAAGGTTGTGCCATGCATTCCGGCGTGAATGGCGCGTGAAGCTTCTTCCGTGCAGAGCACCGCGCCCAGAGGAATGCCGCCCGCCAAAGGCTTGGCCAGCGTCGTCACGTCCGGCTGAATGCCATAGTGCTGATAGGCGCACCACTTGCCGGTGCGGCCCATGCCTGCTTGAATCTCGTCCGCAATCAGCAGTGCTCCGGTCGAACTGGCCAGCGCCCGCGCCTCGGCAAAGAACTCCTGCGTCAATGGCCGAACACCGCCCTCGCCTTGAATGGCTTCTACGAGTATGGCGCAGACCTCGTTCGAAAACTTGGCTTTCAAATCCGCAACATCGTTGAAGCGCACGAACTCCACGCCGGGAACCACCGGCCCAAACGGCTCGCGGTACTTCTCCTTGTAGGTCGTCGAGATGGACCCAAAGGTGCGCCCGTGGAAGCTCTGCTCCAGCGCCAGGAACTTCGTCCCGATCGGCTTGCCTTCGCTGCGCAGCACTCCTGCGTAAGCGCGCGCCAGTTTCATTGCGCCTTCCCACGCCTCGGTGCCGGTGTTGGCAAAGAACACGCGGTCCAGCCCGGTGCGCTCGGTCAGCCGCAGCGCGAGTTCCGCTTGCCCTTCGTGATAGTAGAGGTTCGACGTATGGATGAGCTTGCGGCTCTGTTGCGCAATGGCCTCTTCAATTACCGGGTGCCCGTAGCCGAGCGCGTTCACGCCGATGCCGCTCAGCAGATCGAGGTACTTCGTACCGTTCTCGTCGACGATGTTTACGCCCTCACCAGCAACAAAGAGGATGGGGTTGCGGTCGTATGTGGAAAGCAGCAGCCGGCTTTCAGCGGCGCGAATCTGTTCGAGTATCTTCAATTGCTTTCTCCTCAGGCCACCATCACTTCGGTGCCGTGCGCTACGCGAGAACTGCACAGGTCGGGAAGGGAACCGGCAGCCTCCGCGGGTAGGATCCTTACGCGCTTTACGCCGTTCAAAAGAGCCTCACGGCAGGCGCTGAGCTTGGGCAACATACCGCCGGAGATCACGGCGCTCTTGGCCATCTCCGCAATCTGGTCGATAGACAGCCATCGGAGTACTTCGCCCGTGGCGCCCTTGACGCCGGGCACATCGGTGAGAAACACAAGCGCATCGGCCTTGCAGGCAATTGCGCAGGCCGCGGCCATCTCATCCGCATTCACGTTGTAGTACTCACCGTCGAAGCCCAGCGCCATCGAAGAGATCACCGGCACTCCATTCAACTTCCAGATCGCGTCCAGCCAGCGCGGATCGCTGGAAGCAATCTCACCCACAAAGCCAAGGTCCGGAGCAGTCCGCTTCTTGCGCGCGCGGAACAGCAGTCCATCCCCACCGGAGAGACCGACAGCCGGCGTTCCCAGTACACCAAGAGCCGCCACCAATCCCTTGTTTACTTTCCCGCCAAGCACCATCAGGGCCACATCGCGCGTTTCCGCGTCGGTAACCCGCAGTCCGTTGACAAACTCGCTCTGCTTACCCAGCGCTTTGAGCATGCGCGTCAACTGCACGCCGCCGCCGTGAACCACGGCCACCTGGTGGCCATCGCGCACCAGTTCCGTGATGGCCCGCGTGCAGCCTTCCAGCAGCGACGGAGTCTCAAGGCCCGCTCCACCCAGTTTGACAACGTACTTCATGCACGGCCCTCCGCTGCGGGTTTCATTCGAGACCTTCCGATTCCGGCCAACCCATCATCACATTCAAATTTTGGACGGCCTGGCCCGACGCGCCCTTCAACAAGTTATCAAGGCAGCTCACGATCACCGCCCGCCGTCCGTCTGCCGCAATCTGGAATCCGATATCCGCAAAGCAGGTCCGCACCGAGTACTGAATCTGCGGCAGAGCCTTGTCGTAGAGCCTGACCATCGGACTGGATGCAAAGAACTCGCGGTACAGCTTTGCGACGGCAGCTCTCGTCTGCGTCTCCTTGAAGCGCACATAGACCGTCGACAGAATCCCGCGCGGAATCGGCAACAGGTGCGGCGTAAACGTGATATCGCCCTGCGCAATGCCGATCTGCTCCAGCAACTCGCCCGTATGCCGGTGGGTGAATGCGCCGTAGGCCGACAGATTATCCGCCGCATACATGAAGTGCGTCTTCGCCGTCGGCGCCTTGCCCGCGCCACTCACCCCGCTCTTGGCATCGGCCACAATCCCGTGGTCCAGATCGATGAGCCCCGCCGCAACCAGTGGCTTCAACGCAAGAATCACGGAGGTTGCGTAACAGCCGGGGTTCGCAATCAGCCGCGCGCCGGCAATCTGGGCGCGATGCAGCTCAGGCATCCCATAAACTGCCTGCGCCTGCGTGGCAGCGGCAAACTCCGTGCCGTCATCCTCAAAGGCATACACGGCGCGGTTGGCCGCATTTACCAGCCGCCACGCACCGCTCAGGTCGATGACCCGCATCCCATGATCCAGCGCCTCCGGCGCCCACTCCCGCGACTGCTCGTGGGGTGTGGCCAAGAACAGCACGTCAACTCCGCGGGCCTTGAGCAGTTCCCACGAGAAGGGTTCCTGCTTCAGCGTGTCGCCGCATGTGTTGCTGGCAAGGGAAGGATGAATTTCGGCGAGAGGAACCCCGCCGCGCGCCGCATCGGCCGCCTCCACGCGCCCCGCAAACACAGGGGGCTTGCCCTTGAGTCGAGGGTGCCGCAAAAGCAGCCTGGCCAACTCTGCGCCTGCGTACCCGGTTACTCCCACTACCGCTGTTTGCACCGTATCGGTCATGACTCCAGCATCTTTCTTATGCGGGCTTCCACATCGCTTGCCTGGCGCGGATCGGGACAGATCACCAGTACCGTATCGTCCCCGGCGACGGTTCCCACCACGTTGTCCCAGCCTTCATAGTCCAGGGCCGCGGCCACCGGCTGCGCTCCGCCCATCACCGTTCCAATCACTACCTGATTCATGGCCTGCCGCACCCGCATGCCAAAGCTCTCGATCATCTCCGCCACAGAGGGCGGCGCATCGTCTTCCACTGCCGTTGCAGTGCCGTTGCCATTGCCGTTGGGCAGCACGTAACCACCCGGTCCCTTGGAGAGCCGCAACTCATGGATGTCGCGCGAAAGCGTAGCTTGGGTCACTTCGATGCCGCGACGCCGCAGCTTGCGGCGCAGCTCGTCCTGGTTCGTTACCAGGGAGCTTGCCACCAGTTCCCGAATCGCGTTTTGTCTCTGAAGCTTCATCGCCGCTTTCCAGCAAACAGGAAAACGCGGCCCGCAGTGCTGCGGCCGCGCATGTATAAATATACATCTAGAATGTATAAGTATGCAACATCTTTCAGGCGGGGTAATCGCATGAATCGGTCAGGGCAAGTTTGGTTCCGTTTCTTTCAGAGGGGTTCCCGGCTTTGAAAGGGGCGCGGCTTTAGCTGCGCCGCCTGCGGGACGAGAGAAATGCCGGGCTTTAGCCACTGAGGGAAGGCTTTTCGCCGGTTTGCATTCCCTCGGCGGCTAAAGCCGGTCTGCGTCGGCTTCGCCAGATGGCGCTTCGAGAGCCGCGCCCTTTCAAAGCTGCTGGCATTGCCGGCACATTTCCTTCATGCGATTGCCCTGAACTTTCAGGGCATTCCAAGACCCGGCTTGCCCAATCTGTGCCATCATTTGGGACATAAAGGCGAGCGGCAATCTGAACCCGCGGGGCCGCCGGAGAGCCCTTTCACTTCATCCGGCCAGCCGTGCAACTCCCGTCGCTGGCGTCATCGGGGTTCCCATCCACCTGCCCGAATCGCCGCTCTCGATGAAAGCAAAAAGGTTATGTTGCCCCACCCCAAAAGCCGCGGGTCCGAACATTCAGCTTACAACCGTCCCTCTGCGCTGATACACTCGTTGGATTGCGGCGACCCTTCGCTGCCGGACCCCTTTCGAAAACAATGACACCAATCGATACACTCACGACTCTGAACGATCTTTTCAGCCGCGTTGCAGCGGCAGCCAACTCTCGTGCCATTCTCTGGCAGGACGAGTTTGGTCAATGGCAACCCGTTTCCTCCGATCAGATCTACCAGCGCGTCCGCGCGCTGGCCCAGGCATTTCTCAGTTGGGGCGCAAAGAAGGGCGAACGCATCGCCCTCATCAGCGAGAACCGCTGGGAGTGGGCCGTTACGGACTTTGCAACCATGTCCATCGGCGCGGTCAATGTTCCCATCTACCCCACGCTCACCGGTGAGCAGATTGCAGCTCTGGTCAGCGATGCCGGTTGCCGCATTGCCGTTGTTTCCACACGCATCCAGTTTGACAAGCTGAATGCGGTCCGCGGCCAGACTTCGCTTGAGCGAATCGTGATGATGGACGCTGGCGCGCCGACTGAAGGAGCCATCTCCTTCAGCGAAGCAATCGGCGACGCAGACGTCCACGGCAGCGAGCGAGACCCGGTTTTTGACGCGCTGGTCAGCTCTGTCGAGCCCAAGGACCTGGCCACTCTCATCTACACTTCTGGCACCACGGGCGAGCCCAAGGGCGTGATGCTCACCCACGGCAATATCGCCACGAATATGGATTGGGCTTCGGCGGACTTCGACTTCGCCCCTTCGGATGCCTTGATCTCTTTCCTGCCGCTGTCGCACGTTACGGCTCGCGTGCTGGACTACGTGATGTACTCCTACGGGGTGCAGGTGGCTTACTGTCCCAAGTTCGATAAGCTGCCTGAAGCCATGCGCCAGATCCGTCCCACCGTTCTGGTGGGCGTGCCGCGTGTCTTTGAGAAGATTCGCCAGGAAGTTGAGCGCCGCGCCGCTCTCTCTCCCATCAAGAAGCGGCTTCTCGGCTGGGCTGTCAACTTTGGCGCCGGCCACATGAACACTGTGTACGACGGCCGCATTCCTTCTTCCACGGGCTGGAAGCTGGCCAACAAGCTGGTCTATTCCAAGGTGAAGGAAGCCTTCGGCGGGCGCGTCCGGATCTTCGTCGCCGGCGGCGCACCTCTGGGCATCGATACGGCAAAGTGGTTCGCCTCGGTCGGAGTTGCACTTTGGGAGGGCTACGGCCTCACCGAGACCTCGCCGGTGATTGCGCTCAACACGCCGCTCGTCCATTGCATGGGCGCGGTTGGGATGCCGCTTGGCAATATCGAACTCAAGTTCGCCGAAGACGGCGAACTGCTGGTTCGTGGAGCGACTGTTTTTAGCGGCTATTGGCACAAGCCCAATGTGAATGCCGAGTGTTTCGATGCCGAGGGCTACTTCCGCACCGGCGACATCGCCCACCTGGACGAGGATGGGTTCCTCTATATCACCGACCGCAAGAAGGAACTGCTCAAGACCTCAGGCGGAAAACTGGTAGCGCCGCAGCCCATCGAGAACAAGCTCAAGACCAGCCTCCTGGTAGCCCAGGCCGCGCTCGTCGGGGACCGCCACAAGTTCATCTCCGCCTTGCTCTCGCCGAACTTCCAGGCGCTGGAAGAGTGGGCGCGCCATCATGGCGTTCAGTTCAGTAACCGCGATGAACTGGTGGCCGACAGCCGCGTGCTGGCGCTCTACGCGGAGATCGTGCGCGAGGTCAATGGCAGCCTGGCCAACTTCGAGACGCTCAAGCGCTTCCGCGTCGTGGCCGACGAGTGGTCGCAGGATACGGGCGAACTCACCCCCTCGATGAAGCTCAAGCGCCGCGTCATCACGGAGCATTACGCCGCGGTGATCGACGCACTTTACGAGGACGAAGCAACTTCACGCGGCGAATAGGCTTGGTGAGCCTGCTGCTGAACTCGGCGCGCTCGGTCCAGAGCCTCTTGAGTCCGCGGAAGAATGGCGCGCCCCATGTTCCCGCGGCCAGCAGACCGCCAAACAGGATCACTGCGTCGATACTCAGCCGCCCTGTCCGCAACCAGTAGGCATCGGGGTCCAGGTTCAGCCACAGCGCAAACTCGTCCAGCGTCAGCGCCGCGCCCACGCCGTAGCTGACGGACATCAACCGGCTGAAGAAGATCGACATGGACGAGTGGGACCGGCCCAGGTCCATCAGCCAGCCGTAGCCCACAAGCAGAAGAATGAGGATGCCCCACACCAGGTGATGGATGTGGTGGCCGCGCACCATCACCCACTGGAACGGCCCCTCACTGTGCACAATCAGCCGGACAAGAACCCGCACCCCTAGAAACGTGAAGAAGAACGAAACCGACGCAATGAACATCCGCCGCCGCGGCCGGTCTGGGATCGTGGAACGGATCAGGAATCCCAGCCGCGTCAACTGAAGCAGCACCAGCAAAATGGCGACGACCAGGCTGGCAAAGGCCAGCAATAAGAGCGCTCCGGTTCCGGGCATACCTTATTGAACCACTCCTTCGCGCTCTTTTTTACAAAATCCACACCTCAACTGCCACCGAGAAACGTGAGCGCGGTCACGATTTGTCTTTACAGCGACGGAGTAGACTGGATAAGGCGTCGAGACCGGCGATTTCCCCGTTCTGGACGCCTTATCCAGGGATCGAATCCCGGCTCGGCCAGCAAATCCAAAACTCAAGCGTGGCTGTGCATTACCCGATCAGGAGATTCATACGATGCGAGTTGCTTTGTTGACCGGTGGCGGCGACTGCCCCGGACTGAATGCGGTCATCTATGCCGCT
>Ga0302319_10013507_pt1 | contig 15314 bp, 13 predicted proteins | sample Bog_T0_2_FD_203319 | JGI IMG/M metagenome (GOLD analysis project Ga0302319, IMG submission 203319) | Peat permafrost microbial communities from Stordalen Mire near Abisko, Sweden - Bog_T0_2 | ecosystem: Environmental > Terrestrial > Soil > Wetlands > Peat | place: Sweden: Abisko, Stordalen Mire... | reverse complement strand
TCGGGCGCGAACGGGTGCTTGGCGGCCTCTGCGCGATTGCGGTCACGCTCAACCCGCAGCGCGAGATCGTGCAGCTGCATCCGATGCAATCGCTGACCTTCGGCGAGCGCGATGGCGGGACGTCGGAGCGGATCCGGGCCATCGCGCAGCAGATGCAGAGCGGTCAATTCGGCGCCGCCGCGAGCGACCACATCATCCAGGACATGTACGAGAAATGGGTGTTCCTGGCATCGCTGGCGGCCGCCACCTGCCTGATGCGGGCGCCGGTCGGCGCCATCCTGGCCGCGCCCGGCGGCAAGGATTTTATCCTTGGCCTGTTCGATGAATGCAGCGCGGTCGCCGCCGCCGAGGGGTTTGCGCCGCGCGGGCTGTTCGTGCAGCGGACCCAGGGCATGCTGACCGCGGAGGGCTCGGCGATGACCGCCTCAATGTTCCGGGATATCCAGGCCAGCGGGCCGGTCGAAGCCGACCATGTGATCGGCGACCTCATCGCCCGCGGCGACGCCGCCAAGGTGCCGGTGCCGCGGCTACGCACCGCCTACACCCACCTGAAGGCGTATGAGCTGCAGCGGACGGCAGGGAGTTTGTGAGGGCTCTCCGACAATTTCGACGTCACGCGGCGACAGCCGCGCCCCCCACGGCGTGGACCCTGTCACGGCCATTCCGCTTGGCGGCGTAAAGCGCTTCGTCGGCCGCGCTCAGTATATCCCGGTCCGGCATGGCCATCGCGCAGCCAAGGCTTACGGTGATTGAAAGATCGCCTTGTGGCGTTTCGACCCGCATATCGGCCGCCAGGCAGCGCAACCGTTCAGCGATCTTGGTGGCCTCGGATAGATCTGTGGCCGGCAACAGCACCGCAAACTCCTCGCCACCGAGGCGCGCCAACAGGTCGGTCGGCCGGATCGCCTTCACGATGGTTTCGGCAAAGCGGACAAGAACCAGGTCACCCGCGGAATGCCCATAGGTGTCGTTAACGCCTTTGAAGTGATCGATATCGAGCATGATCAACGACAATGGCATGCCATGTTCGCGCCACGCCTTTTGCTCGCGCTGGAAACGACGCTGGAAATTTGCACGGTTGGCGGCGCCGGTCAGATGGTCCTGCGTCAGCAGGCGGCGCACATCGTCCGTGCTGTATCTTTGTGGTTCGATGTCGCGGAGCACCAACGTGTATCCGGTGAGTTCACCATCGCTGCCCGCGCGGACGGCGAGCAGGCGTTGGCACCAATATCTCGAACCATCCTTCCTGACATGCCACATTTCGTCCAGATGCCAGCCATCGCGCGCGGCCAGGCGGAGTTGTTGAACCATTCCAGGATTGCCGTCGCCGACAGAGCGCCGAAATATGTCCGCAACGGCCTGACCGATCAGCGCGTCGCGCGGGTAGCCGGTCTGCGTCGTCCATGATGCGTTGACCGCATCCACGACACCATCGGACGTGATCGATGCCACGGCATAATCGTTGATGTCGTTCAGCAGCGATGAGAACCAGACTTCTGCCTGTTTCAGCCGATGCTCCTGAGCAACCTGAACGGTGATGTCTGAAATAGAGAAAATGGCGCGATTGGCGCCCAGTTTGACAAGCGTACAGGCGAGCACCTTAGGCTCAGATTCATCGGGATTTCGCCTGAGCTCGGCGATGATCCGATGGCCATCGCAAACCGTCCCGCGCGCCTGCTCAAAGCCATCGAACAGATTACGCAATTCCGGCGCGCAATTCTCAAGCATCGCAAACAGGTTGCCCGCATCCCGCTCCCCCGCCAGAGGTAACAGATGTTTCATGGCGTAGGGATTGATCATCGCTATCGTACCCGACGCGTCGATTTCCACCAGCCCGACAGGCGCGGCATAAAGGAACTCAAGGAACTTCTCCTCTTCGCTGACGGCGTCGGTCATGTTCTCACCGCTCGATCAGGATGAAGCGGAGCGGCGCCGCTCTGCTGGCCAACAGTCGCATACGGACCCGTGTCGGACGCATCCGCAGCGTCAGCACGTAGGGAATTGTCGCATCAAGCTCAGGCTCATCCTCAAAACGCTGCGCGACCATAAAATTATTCATGCATTGCGCTATTTCATCGAAAAAGCGGCTACCCATCACCTGACTTGGGTTGAGGCCGGCCATGCGCGCTTCGGTCTCGTTGTAGATGATCGTGATTCCAGCTTCATCGATGCCGACGACCCCAAACGGCAAGTCATCGCGGGCCCTGGCCTGCATTGTCCACAATTCAGCAACAGTAACCGTTTCGAATGTTGAGGCGATCACAGCAGGATCCACGACAGCCTCCAGGCGGCATCAGCCCATTGTTGAATTTATACGACACTTGTCCGACAGCAGGCCTGAAATCGATGGAGGGCTGGTTAGGAATTCAAGTTAGCGAGCGGTTAATCGGATTGTTGCCGCCTCCCACAGGGCGTTTTGCAAGCCGGTTAGTCCCGTCCTTAAAACCCTTAACTTCAAGGCAATCAATGCAAGCCAATTTGCGGCGCTGATTTGATGTATAAGGCCAAACACCATGAATTCTGCATGTGTTGGATGCCGTGAAGATGCGGAACTTCCGTTCGAATTCAAAATGGCGTTCCAACCCATCGTCGATATGAATACCCAGCAGGTGTGGGGGTATGAGGCGCTTGTGAGAGGCGTCAATGGCGAGCCGGCGTTATCCATTCTTTCTCAGGTCACTGAGGATATTCGATATCGGTTCGACCAGGCTTCCCGGGTGATGGCCATCGAGACCGCTGGTGAATTGTTTGCGGGAAGAGATCTGCGGCTGTCGATCAATTTCATGCCAAATGCGGTCTACGAGCCAAAGGCCTGCATCCAGAAATCGCTGGCTGCGGCGAAGCGGGCGCATTTTCCCCACCGGAACTTGATGTTCGAGTTTACCGAAGATGAGAAAATGACGGACCCAGCGCATGTGCAGCGTATCGTCGACGCTTATCGTAAATTCGGCTTCTTGACCGCGCTGGACGATTTCGGCGCGGGCTATGCCGGACTCGGTCTGCTGGCGCGCCTGCAGCCCGACCTGATCAAGATTGACATGGAATTGCTGCGCGACATCCATCTCAGCCGGGCCAAGCAGGCGATAATAGCTGGTATCGTCGGCATGGCGCGCACGCTCGGCATTCAGGTCCTCGCCGAGGGCGTCGAAATCGAGCAAGAACTGGTGGTTCTACGCGCCGCAGGCATATCCCTGTTTCAAGGCTATTATTTCGCCAAGCCCGCCTTGATGGCGTTGCCGGAGGTGGCTGGGCTGGGGGAGGCCGTGACGCTGCGCGCCGTTTGATCCGATCATGCTCTGTCAGGGCAGGAGGCAGTCTCATCCCTCAAGTGTCAGCATGACGTAGGCTGCGAACAAAACGAGGTGTATCGCGCCCTGCAGGATATTGGTGCGGCCGCTGGAGAACGTGACCAGGCTGACGGCCAGCGTCAATACCAGCAGGATCGCGGTCTCCGATGGCAGGCCAAGAACGAGCGTTGTCCCCTGGAACCTGCTGACGCAGATCATGACCGGAATCGTAAGACCGATGGTCGACAGGACCGACCCGAGCAGGATGTTCATGGAGCGTTGCAGGCGATTCGCCGCCGCGGCGCGAACGGCGCTCAGGGCCTCAGGTGTCGCCACCAGCAGGGCGACAACCGCGCCGCCAAGCGAGGCAGGCGCGTGCAGGTTTGACAGAAGCGCACCGGTCGGGGTGGCAAATCGCTCGGCCAGGAAGACCAGCGGCACCATGTAGCTTACCAGCAATGCCACGTGCACCAGCGGATGATGCTGGCTGCCTTTGGGAATTTCGTGATCCAGGTCACCGTCGCCGTCGCCGGCCTCGAAATAGGCGCGGTGCCGCACGGTCTGGACGGCGAGAAACACTGCATAGAGACCGAGGCAGACCAGGGCGACGAAGACTTCCTGCCTGGCCGAGAGCGTCGGGCCGGCTGTCGTCATGGTGTAGTTCGGCAGGATCAGGCTGAACACCGACAGCGGAATGATGACGCCAAGATAGGTGTTGGCGCTGAGCAGATTGAACTGCTGCTCCAAATGCCGCCAGCCGCCGAGCAGCAGCGACAAGCCGACCATGCCGTTGAGAACGATCATGATTACCGCCAATATCGTGTCCCGCACCAGCGCCGGGTTGTCGGCGCCATGCATCACCAAAGCGGAGATGCTCACCACCTCGATGGTAGTGACGGCGAGCGTTAGAATGAGCGTGCCATAGGGCTCTCCAAGGCGGAGCGCGAGATGATCGGCATGCCGCACCACCGACAGACAGCACCCGAAGGCCGCGGCGAACAGCCAGATGAAGGTCAGCGCCAGTCCGGATGGCGCCGGCAACCGATCCGCCAAGCTGTCGCCGTGCGACAGGAACGCCGCGCTGGTGGCAATGCCGACCCCCAGAAACCACTCATCCAGGATGAGCCTGACGACATTTGCCGAGCTTGAGCCGCTCATCGAGGCCTGCGCCATGAAAACCCGTTTCTTGTTTCTTTGGTGGCCGTCGAGGCAGGCCACAGGGCCTGTTCAAACATACGGCCATCCTTTCGTGCGGGGTGTTGATCGAATGCCATCGCCAGCGATGGCGCCGTGGCAGGCTGCAGCCGCTGGCCCGACCCCGCTGGTTTAACCGGATGCGGCGCAGAAGGCTCGTTAGGGCTTGTGAGCCGTGTTAGCGCCTGCGAGCGCTCACCAGCCAAACGGCCGGGCGGCCGGCCCTGTACCGCCGTGAGTCCGCGCCCTGCTCGACTTTCCCGCGGACCAGGGCAAGATGACCGCGAACTGCAGCAGATCAACTCAGTGGAAGCTCTGGTAGAGACTGTCCAGGTCGGCGCGGCTCACTTTGCTAAAAGATGCTAAAAAGTCAGGCTGGTTGCTTTGAGCCAATTTAACGACATCACTAATTTCAATTTTCGGCTGAAGTGCAATTTCGATGAGGGTTCGGACCACTTTGTCTGCTTCCGCCACCACAGACGCGGGCGCAAATAGCTTGATCCGCTGTAGCATTCCAAAGAGTTGGTGTTTTTCCTTGTCAAGTGTCAGGCCGTCCTCAAAGTAAGCTTTAATAATGGCCGTTGATGCCACCATGATGAAGTCGGCATAGACCGTCTCGCGTTTATTGGTCTCTCGAGCAATGCGTTGCAAGCGGTCCTGATAGCGCTGGGTATAGATGGCTGCCGCCAGTGACGCGCCGCCGCCCGCGAGCGCCCCAAGCAGTGCCGACATTGAACTCAAAAGAGCAGGATCAATTGACATCGATGCGAGACCACCGCGGAATTGTTTTGGCGAGGATCAGAACCATGGATGTGGACTGATATCAGCCTGTTCCAGTATTGCCGCAGGGGCGTTTGCTGTTCAAGCAAGCTGATGGACGTTGAACCTCGCCCCGGCTGCGGCTATCGAATGCCCACAAGTCGCATCGCAAGCGTCACCGCAATCTCTCACCTTCAGTCCGGAATGGACCTTCGGTCGCGGGCCGCCGACTGAAGGCTCAGGCCCTTAAATTCATTGCGCTCCGGGCGTGATGAGGGATGGGTTCCGGGCTCGCGTTCAACGCGCTGCGAGCGCGTCGGAGACGCGCCCCGGAACGACGGCAGCGGAGAATCTACCTACTGAATTTTTTGACGAGAAGGTTCAATCGAACCTCGGCGCCTGTAGCTGGGATACGTTCAGATTGCTCGAGGACGACCATTCCGTGCAGCGCGCTCCACAGCACTTCGGCCGTAAATTCCGGATTTTGCCGATCTGGACCAAGATCTGGTCCAAGATCTGGTCCAAGTGCGGTGACCAACGCGGCGAAGGCAGCCCGGAGAACTGTCGGCGTTTCCTCGCTGGCGAATTTGATCTTGGTCGGCAAGATGAACATGGCCTCGTAGACGACCGGCCTTGAGCGGGCAAAATCAAGATAGGCGGCGCAGACGTTGCGCAAAACGTCCGGAGCGCCAGTGACGTTTGCCGTTGCCATTTTCATTCGCGTCGCAAGTTCCTCGAATCCTCTGGTGGCCACTGCGGCCATGATGTCGGCCTTGCCCTTGAAGTGGCTGTAGAGAACCGGCTGGCTATAGTCGATCAGCCCCGCGAGACGGCGAGTGGTGACGGCGTCCCAGCCCTCGGCTTCGGCCAGTTCGCGCGCTGCAGCCAGGATGAGTTCATAGCGCTCCTCACGCTGGCGCTCTCTGCGTTCGGCAATCGACATCTGAATATCGTACCGATGCACGAATTTATGTCAATGCTAGAAATCATTTGACATTGATACTAGCGATGCTAGATTATCTGTAGCTGAAAGGAGTATCCCATGATCTTAACTGGCTATCTGCTCTCCGGCCTGATCGCGGTCGGAATTGTATTCATCGGGGCCCGGTTTCTATGGGACCCTGCTACCGCATCACGCGACTACGGCATACCCAATCCCCCAACGCCGCCGACCGGATTTGCCACGTGGCAGGCTGTGAAGGGCGTGAGAGACATCGTGTCCGGCCTCTTTGTCTTGCTGCTCATGGCGAGCGGACCGCCGCGCCTGCTCGGCGAATTCATGCTTGTGGCAAGCCTCATCGCCATCGGCGATGCGGCGATCGTCCTTCGATCGGGCGGAAGCAGAACAGCCGCATTCGGCATTCATGGCCTGACGGCGTTGGTCATCATCGCAACCGGCGCAAGCCTCATCGTCGCAGCCCAGTGATAGGAGCAAAACATGACGATCCTTCAGATACCCGTTGCAAGCGCGATGGCGTGGCTATTGGCCTTTGCATTCGCCGGCGCCGGCCTATTCAACGCGATCGGCGGCGCGGCCGTGCAGGCACAGTTTCTGCGCTGGGGTTATCCGGCGTGGTGGAACCTGGTCACCGCCGCGTTCGAAGTGCTTGGCGCCGCGCTGATCGTTGTTCCGGAAACGCGGATCTGGGGATTGGCGCTCGGGGCCGTGGTGATGATCGCAGCGATTGCCACCGTCATTTGGCGCGGGGAATACAGGCATTTGCCGCCGGGCGTGGCGCTGGCCGCGCTGCTCGGCGTCGAATTGGCGCTGGTGGTCGTGCATTGAGAGATTCGGCAGGCTGCCGCCGCGGGCATGTTGCGCCGATCAACATCAGCTGAAGCTGTGGTCGAGATTGTCTAGATCGGCGCGGCTCACTTTAATAAAAGATGCCAGGAAGTTCAGGATGGTTGCTCTGAGCCAACTACAGCGTCACCGCAAAAAGTCAGGAATTTACGACTCAGTTTCTGCTAGTTGATTGTGATCCGCGCGGTTGATCGGATCGGTGGGCGCAAGTCCCCGCATCAGGAGGTCGATGCTGGCGTCGGTAAAGACAGCGACGTCGATTTCCTTGCGGCTGCCAAATAGCAGGGCCCACAGGCTCAGCAGCAATGCCGGGCTCAACACGATCTCGGTATAGGCCGTGGCTGGCGCGGCGCGGAATTCGCCGGCGGCGATGCCCGCCTGGATGATCCTCTGAAACTCGTCGAGCATCGGCTGCACGAATTCGTCGTAATGCCGTTCGACCAGCTCGGGAAATCGCGTCCCCTCTGCGATCAGGAAGCGGAGCGTCTCGCGCGACTCTCGGCTGTCGGCAATCCTGCCATAGACGAAAACGATCAGGTCGCGGAGCCGGGAGGTATGCGATCCCTGCAGGCTGGAAGCGAAATTCCCGAGATCCGAAAAGAAACGCAGGGAGGTATGCCGGACCATTTCCTCGAAAACGCGCTCCTTGGTCTCGAAATAGAAATAGATCGTTCCCTTGGTAACGCCGGCGCGGGCCGCGACATCCTCCAGGCGGGTGGCCGCATAGCCGCTCTTGACGAACTCCTCGAAAGCCGCATCGAGAATTTCTGTCGGCCTTTCCGCCTTGCGTCGGGCCCGGGGTTTTTTGATCTCAGGGGGCATTTTGATCTCGGGGGGTTTGTCTGTCTTTCCCAGGGTAAATCATTTTACTATTGACTTTCCAGTCAGTCAATAATACTGGCATTCGGTATCATGCGTCAGACGCGTCACCGGCTGGTGGTCTCCCTCTTCCTTGCGCCACTCGGCCTGCTGGTGGCCTCCTGCGCATCGTTGCCGCGCACGCCCTATTCCGCGGCCGACGCCGCCGCGGCGCGGGTGCTCGATCTGCGAAATCTGCGCCGCTATGCCGACGAGCCGGTCGCCACCTTCACCCAGCAGCAGGCGCTGATGCACGGGCCGCAGACCTATCTGGCGCTGTCCGGTGGCGGCGCTGATGGTGCTTTTGGCGCGGGCGCTCTCAACGGATGGACGGCAGCAGGAACCCGCCCGACGTTCTCGATCGTCTCTGGCGTGAGCACCGGTGCCTTGATCGCGCCGTTTGCTTATCTCGGTCCGAAATACGACACCACCCTGCGCGAGTTCTACACCAGCGGGATTGCGGAAAGCCTGCTCGACGCTCCGAATCCGTTGAACGCCATCTTCGGTGCCGGCCTGTTCGGTAATTCGCGGCTGCGCGAACTGGTGGCTAAATATATCGACGGCGACCTGGTCGCCGCCATCGCCGCCGAATATGCCAAAGGCCGCATGCTGTTTGTCGTCACCACGAATCTCGACTCACAGCGGTCGGCGATCTGGGACATGGGCCGCATCGCGTCGCTCGGCACGGTTGCAGGACTTGACCTGTTCAGAGACGTCGTGACCGCATCGGTCAGCCTGCCGGTGGTGTTTCCGCCGATGCTCGTGAATGCCGAGGCCAACGGTGTCCGTTTCCAGGAGATGCATGTGGATGGCGGGGTCATGGCGCCCGTGCTGACGCTGCCGGATGCCTATCTGCGGCGCAACACCGCGACCGGCGAGAACGGCCATCTGCAGCTCTTTATTCTGATCAACAACAAGGTCGAACCGGAATTCCAGCTGGTTCCGATCAAGACCATCGATATCGCGTCGCGGGCGTCATCGACCATCGTCAAGACACAGACGCGGTCGATCCTGTACAGCACCTATGCCTTCGCGAGCCGCAATCATTACGGATTCAACCTGACTTATATCGAGGAAGATCAGCCCGTGTCGCCGTCGACCGGCTTCGATACGGCCTATATGCGCCGGCTGTTCGACTACGGTTATGAGCGCGCGCGCAGCAACCGCCTCTGGTCGAGGTCCCCGCCAACCGACAACTCCGATGCAACTCCCGTCGCCAATACGGCGGCGGCGCGGCAGATCGCGAGCGGCCATTGACAGCGAACGAAACCGCCCTCCCACCAATCCATACCAGGTACGACGTGCGCCCAAAAGTTCTTGGAGCGAAGCCAGCCGCGGCATCAGCGGCAGCATCGTCGGCCGCGAGAGCGGCGGATCCATTTCCGCCGTTGTTGATGCCCCCGGCTTCCAGGCGCGGTTGTCGTTGGCGACCAAGGGCAAGCGTCAGAGCTTTGCGATCGCGTCGGACGGTTACATCCGGAGCGTCAATATCAGCATGAGCCGCGACTGAATGGCGGCTTGCCGGTTTCAACCGCGTTGACCTGGGGTGGCTGCTGCCACGCAGCTCTCGACCATCGCCAACGCCATGACCGCCGGTGGGACCTTCCAGAGCATGAACCAGGGTTGAGCCACACGCGACAGCCAGCTCCTCTCAAGCGATCCTGTGCTTAGGGAGAAGTTGCTGTTTTGACTAGAACATATTGGAGCGGGCGAAGGGATTCGAACCCTCGACCCCGACCTTGGCAAGGTCGTGCTCTACCACTGAGCTACACCCGCATCCGATTGTCGGCGGCCCTGTCCGGCCGGCAACGAGCAGAGCTATGCCAAATGCGGGGACCGAATGCAACAGGCCGCTTTGACCGGGCTTGGCGCCCTTGTACCCCCAGGGGCCTTCGCGTCGGGATCGGGCGGTAAAATCGGCGCTCCTGCCATCGAATCAGCCCAAAAGCGCCAACACCGCATGGCGGCAATTGAAAAATGCTCGGCGGAGAACCAATTACGACAGCGTATGTGCTATGATGCGGTTAGACCCAAGGCATCAAGCTCAAGATCAGACCCTAAGACATCAGACAAGGATTCCCCGTGACCGTAATTGAGCAGGGCAGCGGACCGGCGCCGCAGGCGGTGTCCGATCTGATCAAGGAAACCACCACCCAGAGCTTCGTGAAGGACGTCATCGAGGAATCGAAGCGGCAGCCGGTGCTGATCGATTTCTGGGCGCCCTGGTGCGGTCCGTGCCGCCAGCTTACCCCGGTGCTGGAGAAGTCGGTCCGCGCCGCCAAGGGCAAGGTCAAGCTGGTCAAGATGAACATTGATGAGCATCCGGCGATCCCGGGCCAGATGGGCATCCAGTCGATCCCGGCGGTGATCGCCTTCGTCAATGGTCAGCCGGCCGACGGCTTCATGGGCGCGGTGCCGGAAAGCCAGGTCAACGCCTTCATCAACAAGCTGACCGCCGGCATGCCCGGCGAGCCGGATATCGCCGAAATCCTGCAAGAGGCCGAGGCTGTCCTCGCCGAGGGCGATCCTGCCGGTGCGGCATCGATCTATGCCGAGGTGCTGGCGGCCGACGCCACCAACATCGCAGCCCTTGCCGGCCTCGCCAAATGTCATGTCGCCAGCGGCGCCATCGAGCAGGCCAAGCATACGCTTGCCATGGTGCCGGAGTCGAAGCGCGGCGATGCCGCGGTCAAAGCGGTGCAGGCCGCAATCGAGCTCGCCGAACAGGCCCAATCGCTCGGGCCGGTGACCGAACTGGAACAGAAGGTGGCTGCCAATCCGCTCGATCATCAGGCCCGCTTCGAGTTGGCGACCGCGCTCAACGCCGCCGGCAAGCGCGCGGAAGCGACCCGAGAACTGCTCGAAATCGTCAAGCGCGATCGCAAATGGAACGAAGACGGCGCGCGCAAGCAGCTGGTGCAGTTCTTCGAGGCGTGGGGCGTGAGCGACGAGGCCACCATCGAGGGACGCAAGCGGCTGTCGACGATTCTGTTTTCATAGGCCTTGTTTGATATCGCCTGTTCAGGCGCCCCTGTTTCGTCGCCCCTATCATCGTCGCTGGGGCCATTACCGAGACCGCTCATGCCGATCAATGCTGAATATCGCGGCCCCGGTGACCTGCCCGAGATCATCCCGGTATTTCCGCTGCCCGGCGCGCTGCTGCTGCCGCGCGGCCAGATGCCGCTCAACATCTTCGAGCCGCGTTATCTCGCGATGGTCGACGACGCGCTGCGCGACAGCCATCGGCTGATCGGGATGATCCAGCCGGATGTGTCGCACTCCCGCGATGAACGCAAGCCGGCGCTGTTTCGCGTCGGTTGCGTCGGGCGGATTACCCAGCTCGCCGAGGCGGGCGATGGCCGCTACATTCTCGAACTGACCGGCATCGCCCGCTTCAAGGTGGTCGAGGAAATGACCGTGCTGACGGCCTATCGGCAATGCCGGGTGGACTATTTTCCCTATCTCGACGATTTCACCGCCCGCAAGGGCGAGGAAGCGGTCGATCGCAAGGCGCTGCTGGCGGTGCTGACGGACTTCCTGAAGGCCAATAATCTCAAGGTCGATTGGGACGGCATCGAAAGCGCGCCGAACGAGGCGCTGGTCAACGCCTTGGCGATGATGTCGCCCTACGGGGCGCCGGAAAAGCAGGCGATGCTGGAAGCCCCTGATCTCAAGACCCGCGCCGAGATCCTGGTTGCCGTCACCGAAATGGACCTCGCCAAGAAGCGCACCTCGGGCGACCCGCCGTTACAATAGGCGCTCAGGGTGCCACGATCGAGCCCTCTGGCGCCCTGATGCCGGCATAGGGTTCGCTATTTTCCAGCGGGCTTCGGATCACCGCGACCACGCCCTCGGGTCTGAAATCAATGCTCGCGTCGCCCCCGAGATCCATCGACAGGCCGCTCTGGATCAGGCGTGATCCAAAACCGATCCGCCGCGGCGGCGCGACCAAAGGCCCGCCTTGTTCACGCCAGCTGAAGTTCAGCAACCCGTTTAAGCCGTCGCGGTCGATGAACCAGGCCATCTGAACCCGGCCGTGGTCGCTTGAAAGCGCGCCATATTTCACCGCATTGGTCGCCAGTTCATGGATCGCCATCGAGAAGCCGAGCGCCTGCCGGGGCGACAGGCGCAGCTTTGGACCCATCGTGGCCAGCCGTCCGTCGCCAAACTGGAACGGCTCGAGCGCCCGATCAACGACGTCCTGCAGGCTGGCGCCTTCCCAGCTTTCCAGGGTGAGCAGATCATGGGCGCGCGACAACGCCGCCAGCCGCGAATCGAACAGAAGGCGCGCCTCGGCGGTGGTCTCGGCGCCGCGCAGGCTCTGCGCGGCGAGCGATTGCACGGTGGCCAGCGTGTTCTTGACACGATGGTTCAGTTCATTGACCAGCAGCGTGCGCTGCTGCTCGGCCTTGATGCGGTCGGTGATATCGACCACCACGCCCGGAAAATGATCGGGCCGACCGCTGTCGTCATAGTAGGGGCGGCCGCGGGCCATCACCCAGAACAGGCTGTTGTCCGGCTGCAGGATGCGAAATTCGGCCTTGTAGTCGACCGCGTGATCAATCGCGTTTTGGATCTCGGCGGCGACCCGGTCGCGGTCCTCGGGATGGATGCCGGCGATGAAATCCGACAGCGGCGCGCCAGCCTTCGCGCGCGCGGGATCGACCGAGAACATTCTGGCGAAGTGGGCATCGACATGGACCCGATCGGTCCTGAGGTCCCAATCCCAGGCTCCGATCGCCGAGGCGGCATCGAGCGCAATGCGCAGCCGCGCCTCGCTCTCTCGCCGCATCGCCTCGGCGTCGCGGCGCATCCTGGCTGTCGTCAGGTTCGATTTGACGCGGACCAGCAGTTCCCGCGCGGAAAACGGCTTGATCAGATAGTCGTCGGCGTTCGCCTCGAAACCTTCCACGCGGGCCTCTTCACCGGCGCGGGCCGAGATCAGAACCACCGGCCTGTCGCGCAGCGCTGGATCGGCGCGCAAGCTTGCCAGCAAGGCAAAACCGTCCATGCGGGGCATCATGACATCGCTGAGGATCAAATCGGGCCTGATGCCGCGGGCCGCTCGCAGCGCCGCTTCGCCATCCGCCACCGCTTCGACCTGGTAACCTTCGGCAACCAGCAGGCGACTGATGTAGCCGCGCATATCCGGATTATCCTCGGCCAGCAGCACCCGGCCCACCGCCGTCCCCAAGCCAGGGCCCGCCGCACGCGATGGTTCCGGACCGGCGGCCATGGTTGGGCCTGGCTCGGCCAGTTCCCAGCTTACGGCCTCCGCCGAGTAACTCTGGCTGCCGCTTCGGCTCGTCCCCAGCGGCTGCGGCACATCACGGATTTGCGTGGCCGGCAGATGCTCCGATCCGACCGGAACCAGCACCGTGAAGGTGCTGCCTCGTCCCGGCGCGCTTTCGACCTGGATGTCGCCGGCATGAAGCTTGACCAGTTCCTTGACCAGCGCCAGGCCGATGCCGGACCCTTCGATCGAGCGCCCCTTGGCGCCTTCGACGCGATGAAAACGCTCGAACAGATGCGGCAGCTCTGCGGCCGCGATCCCCGTGCCGGTGTCGCTGATCTTGACCGCGATGGCCTTGTCGTCCGCGGCCATTGCGATCGCCAGCCTGATTTCGCCCGAAAAGGTGAACTTGAAGGCGTTGGAGAGCAGGTTGAATATCACCTTCTCCCACATCTCGCGGTCGACAAAGACCGCGGGTAGCGACGGCTCGGCGGTCACGATCAGCTGCAGCCCGGCCTGTTCGATCGCCGCGCGGAAGCTTGCGGCCAGTTCGGCGCTAATGGCCGCGAGGTCGGTCAGTTCGAAACAGGCCCGCGCCCGGCCGGCCTCGATGCGGGAAAAATCCAACAGCGCGTTGACCAGCTTCAGCAGCCGCAGGCCGTTGCGGTTGGCGAGCCCAACCAGCCCGCGCGCGCTCTCGGGCATTCGATCCGCCTGCTTCACCAGTTCCTCCAGGGGCCCCAGCAACAGCGTCAGCGGGGTCCGGAATTCATGGCTGACATTGGAGAAGAACAGGGTTTTGGCGCGGTCGAGCTCGGCCAGCGCTTCGGCGCGCTTGCGCTCTTCCTCATGGGCCATGGCGTCGGCCAGGGTCTTGCCGATCTGACCGGCAACCAGATCGAAGAACGCCCGGTGTTCGGCGTCCAGCGCGCGGCGCGGATTGACCGCCGCGATCAGCACAGCGACCGGGCTTGCGCGGCCGGGAATCGTGATCGGCAACACCAGCGCGGTTCGCGGCGGCTCGGTCCAGGGCCCTTTTGGCAGCCGCTCAAACCGCGCTGCGAGGTCATCGACCTGCACGGCCGCGGCGCTGGTCGATGCGGCCACGAATGGCCAGCCGGCTCCGTGATCGATGAGCTCCACGATCGCGGGCGCGATCGGATCGGCGGCATCGACACCAGCGGCCCCCATCAGCCGCGCCTGCGCCTCCTCCAACGCGTAGATCAAGGCGAATGGAATGTCGAACGCATTTTCGGCGAGCGCCTCGGCGGCGACCCGGCAGGCATTGGCAAAGCTGCCGGTGCGGATGCGGGCGCCGAGATTGCCCAGGGTGCGCAACCGCCTTTCACCGATGACCCGCCCGGTGGTCTCCAGCACCGGGGTAAAAACACCGCCGATGCCGCCGCTCTCGTCGCGGATCGGCGAGTAGGAAAACGAGAAATAGGATTCCTCAACATAGCCATGGCGGTCCATGACCAGCAGCAGATCGCGCGAGCGGGTGGCCTCGCCGCGGGTCATAACCTGATCGAGCATCGGGCCGATCACGTCCCAGATATCCGGCCAGACCTTGCGGCCCGGCGTCCCAAACGCGTCGGGATGCTTTTCGGAGCCGAGGATGGTTCGATACTCGTCATTATAAAGCATCACCAGCTGCGGCCCCCACCACACCAGAATGGGAAACGCACAATTGAGGCAGGTGCTGATCGAGGTGCGCAGCGATTGCGGCCATTCCGCCACAGGCCCCAGCGGCGTCGCGGCCCAATCATGGGCGCGCATCAGCGCTCCCATCTCGCCGCCACCCGCGAGGAACTCGTCTGACGTCATCCAAACCCATTCCCGGCAGGAACCGCCGCGCCCCATCGGCCTACGCCCCGCTCCAAGCATAGCATCATTTGCAGGCCTCGCGGAACGTCGATCCCGCAACGACGGATGCCATCGGCTCGTTCCGGCCGGCGCTAGGTCACGACCGCGCCGAGACCGGAGCGGCCTCAGGCGCGGGGATTTGATTTGAACGGCGGCCGGCAATCGCGCAACTGGGTCTGGCTAATAGTGGATGTGCGCGAGCGGTCGCCACAAGAAAGGCAAGCGGAGGGATGGTGTGGCGAAACCGATACGCTCGATCGCTCCTTCTGGTGATGACGCTTTCGGCCGCCGCCGCCGCTGCGCTGGCGCAGACCGT
>Ga0302319_10013506_pt1 | contig 15315 bp, 11 predicted proteins | sample Bog_T0_2_FD_203319 | JGI IMG/M metagenome (GOLD analysis project Ga0302319, IMG submission 203319) | Peat permafrost microbial communities from Stordalen Mire near Abisko, Sweden - Bog_T0_2 | ecosystem: Environmental > Terrestrial > Soil > Wetlands > Peat | place: Sweden: Abisko, Stordalen Mire... | reverse complement strand
ACGAAATACGCCGTTGACGTCTCCAAACCTGGCTGCGTGGCCGCCGAAGACACGCGCGTCATGGGCACGTACCTGCGCGACGTGATGAAGATGAATCTCGAGACGAACAACTTCCGCGTCGTTTCGCCCGATGAGACCAATTCCAACCGCTGGGGCGCGCTGTTCGATGTCACCAACCGCGAATCCACCGCTGAGATCATCGCGATTGACGACCACGTCGCCCCCGACGGACGCGTCATGGAAGTCCTCAGCGAGCACATGTGCGAAGGCTGGCTCGAAGGCTATCTGCTCACCGGCCGCCACGGCTTCTTCTCCTGCTATGAAGCCTTCATCCACATTATCGATTCCATGTTCAACCAACACGCCAAGTGGCTCAAAGTCTGCCGCACCATCCCCTGGCGCCGCCCCATTGCGTCATTGAATTACCTGCTTACTTCGCACGTCTGGCGACAGGATCATAACGGCTTCAGCCATCAGGACCCCGGCTTCATCGATCACGTCATCAACAAGAAAGCCGAAGTCGTTCGCGTCTATCTTCCGCCCGACGCCAACACGCTGCTCTCCGTTACCGACCATTGCCTCCGCAGCCGCAATTACGTCAACGTGATCGTGGCCGGCAAAAACATGGAGCCGCAATGGCTCTCGATCGAAGAAGCCGTCCGCCACTGCAGCCTGGGTCTGGGCATCTTCGAGTTCGCCTGCAACGATAGCGGCGCGGAGCCCGATGTCGTGATGGCCTGCGCGGGCGATGTCCCTACTCTCGAAACTCTCGCCGCGGTCGACTGGCTGCGAACCCACATTCCGGATCTGAAGATTCGCGTGGTCAACGTGGTCGACCTCATGACGCTCCAGCCTCCCAGCGAACACCCCCATGGCATTCCCGACCACGAATACGATTCGCTCTTCACCACCGATAAGCCGATCATCTTCAATTTCCACGGCTATCCCTGGCTGATTCACCGGCTCACCTACCGGCGCGCCAATCAGCAACTCCACGTCCGCGGCTATAAAGAGGAAGGCACCACCACCACGCCCTTCGATATGTGTGTCCTAAACGAAATCGACCGCTTCCATCTGGCCATCGATGTCATCGACCGCGTGCCCAGGCTGGCCGCCGTATCGGCGCATCTCCGTCAACAACTGCGCAACAAGCTCATGGACCACCGCACCTACGTGCATAAATATGGCGAGGACATGCCCGAAGTGCGCAACTGGAAGTGGCCCGCGCAATGAAAATATTAGTACTCAACGCCGGCAGCTCATCGCTCAAATTCGACGTCTGGGAAACCTCTCTCGAAGCCATCGCGACGCAACTGGATCGTAAGCTCATGCAGGGCGAAGTTGAGCGCGTCGCCAGCATGAGCGATGCATTCAAATCCGTCTTCGCGCAACTGGGCGACACCAAAATAGAAGCCGTAGGCCATCGCGTAGTCCACGGTGGCGACCTGTTCCACGCCTCCGTCATCGTCAACGACGAAGTCGAGAAGCAAATCGACAGCCTGTCCGTGCTCGCGCCTCTGCACAATCCGCACAACCTTGAGGGGATTCGGGCCGCCCGGGCGGCGCTGCCCGACATTCCCCATGTTGCCGTCTTCGATACCGCCTTCCACTACACCCTGCCAGCCTACGCCTATGCCTACGCGCTGCCCTACGATTACCTGAAAGTAAAAAAGATCCGCCGCTACGGCTTCCACGGCATTTCGCACCGCTATGTCTCATGGAAATTCGCGCAATTGCACGGCAAGACCACCGCGCACTACAAGCTCATCACCTGCCACCTCGGCAACGGCTGCTCAGTCTGCGCCGTCGAGCATGGCCGCTCTGTCGATACGTCCATGGGCTTCACCCCGTTAGAAGGCCTCATGATGGGAACACGCAGCGGAGACGTCGATGCCGGCGCCATCCTGCACCTCATCATGCACGAAAAGATGGAGCCGGCCGCAGTCCTCCAAACACTCAACAAAGACAGCGGCCTCAAAGGACTGTCCGGCGTCTCCAACGACATGCGCGACGTGCTGAAACGAGCGAGCGAAGGCGACGAACGTTCCGAACTCGCCGTCGAAACCTTCTGCTACCGAGTCCGCAAATACATCGGCTCTTACCTCGCGGCCATGAACGGGGCCGACGCCGTGATCTTCACCGGAGGCATCGGCGAGAACTCCGCCGGCATCCGCATGCGAATTTGCGAAGGACTGAGCAATCTGGGCGTCGCCATTGACGGAGCTGCCAATATGGCCGCCAGCCACGACCCGCGCCAGATCGGCTCCGGACCGATCCAGGTCTGGGTGGTGCCAACCCAGGAAGAGCTCCTCATCGCCCGCGACACGTTACGCTGCATCGCCGCATCGCAATAATGACTGCAGCTTTTCCTACGGGGATTATTCGTGTTCCGCTACTTAATCGAGACCGTAACGTTGGCAGAACTGTAGGCCGTGCCCACCCTGATTACAATCGGTACAGTTCCGGTGAGGCCCTGCGGCAACTGCACATTGAACTGACTCACTCCGGCCACTTCACCGCCTGCGTTTCCCGCATAAAGAACCACCGCGTCCTGCCCGCCTACAGTAACTGAAGAATCAGCCACCAAAGGCATTGCCGCCGTAGTAATGGCGCCGTCCGAGCCAGGTGGATTGGTCTGGCCGCCGCCGGTCGCATACACGACCACGAACGATCCGGGCGCCGCGGGATTCGAGGGCGAATTAAGGCTGTAATCGGAGTTCAATATCGCGCCAGGCCCGCTCCCCGAGGAATCCGCGGTAAATATTCCGGGAGCGGTGGCCGCGACGGGAAGTGTCTGCGACGTGGATAACTGCCCGTTATAAGTAATCTGCATAGCCGCCGTCGCGGAGCCGGCAATCGAGTAAGGCACCACCACCGCCGCCGCGGAATTCGACGTATAGATCAGCGGCGCGGGAATTCCGTTCAACGTCACTTGAGTTCCCGCAAGCTGGGCTCCGAAATTACCGTAGGCATCAAGCGTCCCCGTAACCAGGTTCTGCGGCCCTATATTCTGCCCGAAAAGAGCCAGGATCTCGCCCGGAGCGATGGGGCCGTTTGAATAACTGGCCGCATTCACCACTCCGGTAACAGAGGGCGCCGTAGCTGCGCTGTACTGCAATCCAAATACAATCAGCTGATTGTCCCCCGTGGCAACGTAAACCTTCCCGTTAGCAACCGTAGGATTAGCGAACTTGACATAAGTGCCGATATCGTCGCCGCTGTTCATGGTGCTGTTCCAGAGTTCGCCCAAACCATCGGCATTGTAGGCACGAAGAACGCCGGGCCCGGGCAAAGGCCAGGTGTTCGCGGCTGTAACCCAGAGAATTCCGGTTCCAGGCTGGACTCCGTTCGCGGAAAGCGCCATACCCTGAAAAGGTACGGAGAAACCGGTCAGAGTCTGCGCGCTCGGAGATGTAGCAAACTGGTTTCCGGTCATCTTCCACGCGGTCACACCCGTGTCGGCGATATGCGTATACAGAAGCGGGCCATCGGGGCGATTCCAGAGCGCCATATTAAAGATGCCGAACCCGCCCAGGTTCACTTCCTGTACGATCTGGCTGTCGTTAGCCGTCGTCTTTCCTAATGCCGTCTGGTCGAGGAGATAGAGCATCCCCTGCTTACCGCCGGTAACCAAATAATTAGTGCCGGGGATCAGCATCGCACCCGCCGAACCCAGATCCTCGTCGCTATCGCTCAGCGATTGAAAGTTAAACGGCGCGAACCAGTCGTTGAGGGTGAGTTGCGAAGGATCGAGCTTCAGCACGCTGTCGGAAAAATTCGTCGTAAAATCGCTGTCGCCGTTGCTCGCAACCACGTATACGTTCCCGGCGTCATCGGCGGCAGGCCCGCGGCCCGATTGCCAGACCGCTCCGCCGCTGCCGTTGGGGGTGGCATTAAAAACCGCCAGTTGTGTCTGCACGTTGACTGCGCTGTAAGACATCATCCAGCCGTGGTAAGGAGCGGCGTCCCCGTGCGATCCGAAAGAGACATAGACGATGCCGTTCGCCAGCAACAGCGCCGGACGCTGAATGTGCTGCGAGGCATCGAAAGCCACCGACCCGTTGACGCTGTTATCGCCCAGTCCGACCACCTGCGCGGCGATGGATGCAGGCGCGCCAAACTTTTCCGCGCCGCTCGATGTGTCGAGCGCATGCAGCCGATAAATATAGGTTCCGTTTTCCAGCGTTGCCGCTACGGCATAGATCGTGCCCGTCGACGGATCGATTACCGGTGTGCCGAGTATGCCGTTCTCCGGCGAAATATCCTGATAAGGGCCGCTGATCGACGTATAGTTCGCCGCCGGAACCGAAGGGCCCAGATTAGCGCTCCACAAAGGCGTACCCGGGGTATCGGCATCGAATGCGTAGACCGTGTTATGCATCGTGGCGACGAACACCACGTTGTGGGTAGAGCCATCGGCCATCGCGACATTCTGCTGATAGAGCGGTTGCGCGTAGATCTGCCCGTCAACCGACAATGCAAACAACCGCCCGAAGGACGAGGCCTTTACGTTAGACGGCTGGAGAATGGTTTCGCTCAGATTGGCGTTGGTTCGATAGTTATCGTTACCGCCGGTAAGTACATTCTGGCCAAAGGCAGTACTAACCAAAGCAAATAATAGGACAAATAAGGAAAAGTGCTTAAAGAACCTTCCCGCATCCTGTCCTTGAGAACCCACGATATAGTTAACGCAGCGCGCCGCGAAAAGTTGCGCATGTGAGCCTTGAACAGCCCTTTCTTTCGGATTGTTTGTGCCATCAAAGCTCACACTTCTCAGTGTCAGGCAGAGAGGCAAATGTTGCAATATTACCTATCGATAAGTGGGGATAAAGCGCTAAGCGAGGAGATATGTCCGATCTTCCATTTGTTGCGGACCTGACTTAATGTCACCTGAACGCGCTCACGCCTCTTAATAACAGCTCCGGCGTCAGCGCGTGATTTCAGCTGCATATACCAGTCGAGATCGAGCGTATGCACTCCACCTGTTAAGCGATCGCTGACGATATCGATCGCGCAAAGCACATCGAACTGAGTCACCAGTGCGTCGATATCGTTGTCGATCTCGCCGTACTGCCTCATAGAAGAATCAAATGCGCCCAGTGCGCCGGATTCTTCCTTATCGTTAAGGTCGCTCGCCAGACGGGCGACCAACTTAAACACGGTTGGATCGGGAGGAGCAACGATGTTGGCGGGTGACAACGCCGTGATCTTCCACGAACCATCCGCGCGCCGCAGGGAAATCGTAGCCGAGTCGCGCCGGTCGAGCAACGGCCCGTTCTGTACAGGATACGTTTGCAGGGTCCAGTCGGTTACGAACTGAACGGAATCGCCTGGGGTATTGGTGGTGCTACTGGTCTTAGTTATCACAATGGAGCAGTTCGTGTCGGGAAGCACACTGAGCGCTTCGATATTCCGTTTCAATTCGGAATATTGCGGAACTTTGGAGTCGAAAAGATCAAGGGCCGCTTTCGCATCGCCCTTTTGGATTTCGCCAGCCAGTTTCTCAACCACATCCTGAGGGCTTTCCTGCGCAAAGACGAACGTCGCAACGAGTAAGGCAATCGCAAACCGGAACATAGTTCGATGATAATCTCGAAGCGTGACCGCCCCGGAAATCCTCGCCTTCATCACCGAAATCGGAATCGTGCCCGTAGTGCGAACCCACAGCGCTGAATCCGCCATCCGTTCGATCGAAGCCATCTATAAAGGCGGCGTCCGCGCCGCTGAAATTACCATGACTGTTCCGGGTGCTATCAAAGCCCTCGAAAAGATTGCCGACGAGTTCGGCGACAAAATCATGCTCGGCGCCGGCACCGTTCTCGACCCCGAGACGGCCCGGATCTGCATGCTCGCCGGAGCTCAGTTTTTCGTCACCCCCACCCTGAAGCTCTCCACCATTGAAATGGTGAAGCGCTATTCGAAAGTGGTCTGCGCCGGAGCGCTTACTCCCACCGAAGTCCTCACCGCATGGGAGGCTGGCGCAGACGTGGTCAAGGTCTTCCCCGCCAATTCCCTCGGCGGCCCGAAGTACATCAAATCCCTGAAAGGCCCTCTGCCGCACATTGAAATGATCCCTACCGGCGGAGTCAATCTTGAAACAACCGGCGAATTCCTCAGAGCCGGCGCCTGCGCGGTTGCCGTCGGCGGCGAACTGGTGGACGCCAAACTCATCAAAGCCGGCCGTTACGATGAAATGGAAGCCAGAGCCTGCCTCTATCTCGAAGCCGTCAAACAGGCCCGGATGGAGATGAACTGAAACATGGAAATCACCAACAACCCGGAACACCGCCGCTTCGAAGCAGGCAAGGCCAGACTCAATTACCGCATGACGGGACCGTCAACTGTGGAGATGGTCCACACCGAAGTCCCGGCCGAATACCAGGGCCAGGGACTCGCCGGCAAACTCGCCAAAACCGCCCTCGAGTGGGCCCGCGCCCAGGGCTTCAAAGTCGTCCCCAGCTGCTCCTATATCAAGGGCTACATCGAAAAACACCCCGAATACGCGGATCTGGTTCAGCCCTGAACTTTCACCAGGTCTCCGCCGCTCAATAACGACGCCCGCCCGGCGTCAATCAAAGCCTCGTTATAACTGCTGTTAGCCGCAGTGGCAACCAACTCGCTCACCTCGCCGCAGCAAGCCGACACCAAAGCCGCAACCGACTCATACCCGTACCCCACGGGCCGCAACCCTTCCCCAGCCCACTCCACAAATTGAAAATAATCCGGACTGGGCTCGGAATATTCGCCGCTCGCAAAACTGTACTTAATCCCCCGATACTGATCCGAATGCGATATCAAACCACCCTTATCCCCACCCGAGCAATACATCGTCAACCCCTGGGTATTCGTTCCCGGAGCCGCATCCGGAAACCCCAGGGCATTCTGCACATTCAAACAAGCCCCATTACTCCAGATCACCCGGGCATCCGTCCATAAATACCCTTCGTTCCCATTCGGAAACCGATCCCGCAACCCATACACGCTCACCGCCGAAGGCCGCAGCCCGGTTATAAACGCCACCAGATCCACATAGTGGCACCCAATATACGTGAACGCATCGGAGTTCTCGCAGGTGAACCAGTTCTGAAAATTCGACTCCCGATAATTCCACTTCTCAAGCAAACAAGCCGTCCCCAACCGGAACTCCCCAAAACGCCCCTCGCGATACAACCGCCGAGCCATCAGACTGCGCGTATCGAAGCGCTTGTGGTATTCCACACCCACAAACACCCCACGCTCCCGAGCCGCCCGCTCGATCTTCCGCGCATGATCCAGCCGCAAAGCCAGAGGCTTGACGCAAATCACATTCTGCCCAGCCTCGACAGCCGCCATCACCATCTCGAAGTGCAAATGATCGGGCGTCGCGACGAACACAATCGACCCCGCGGGCAGGGATGCGGTGCACTCCCGGTAGCCGAGAACGCACTGAAAACCACCTTCAGGAAACGCCTGGCGCAAACGTTCCAGCGTCGATTCACGCAGCGAGCAAACGTCAATCTCACCCACCCGCCCCACACTCCGCAAATGCAACAACGAAGGCAGAACCTGATCGTGGACAATCATTCCGGCCCCGATTACCAGGACCTTCTTCACACCAGACATTCGCGGAACGCCTCGCCAAACGCAGCCAAACTCTCCCGCAGGGCTTCTTCGGTAATCACCAGCGGAGGACAAATCTTGATCGTCCCGCCCCCATATCCCACCGGCGCAAACATCAGCACGCCTTTCTCAATCGACCGCTCCACGACGCGCCACGCCAGATCTCCATCGGGCTCCCCATCCGGCTCCCTTGTCCCCGGCTTCACACACGAAACGCCAGCCACCAGCCCCTTCCCGAAAACCCTCCCGATATTCCTGATTCGCGCGGCCATCGCCGCCAAATCCGAGTGCAAAATCGCGCCCATATATCGCGCATTCCCCGCCAGGTCTTCCGCTTCAATCAACTCAATCGATGCCAGGGCCGCCGCACAACAAACCGGATTCCCCGTATGCGTCGAAGTCATGCTGTTCGGCGGATGCAGATCCATCACATCCGCCCGCCCCGCCACAGCCGAGATCGGCAGCGATCCCGACAAGCCCTTCCCGAAGCAGGCCACGTCCGGAACCACCCCGTAATGCTCCCACCCAAACATGGTTCCGCAACGTCCGAACGCCGCCTGCACTTCATCCAGAACCAGCAGCGCCCGATGTCCCGAACACCACTGCCGCAGTCTCTTCATATACTCCACAGGTGCGAACGCCGCGCTGCCGCCCTGATAGGTCTCCATAATCACGCCCGCCACATTCGCGGGCTCCACGCCCGCTTCGCGCAAATGCCGCTCGAACGTCTCGAACGACGTATCGCGCGTCCGCCATCCATCGGGAAAAGGAATCTGGACGAAACCTGGATCTGTATTCACAATCCATTCCTTCAAAGAAGGGATTCCACCCGCCAGTTGCGACCCCAGTGTCCGTCCATGAAAGGCATGCTGATACGACACAATCACATGCTTATGCCGCCCGCCATTCTTCATGCCCCACGTCCGGCAAAGCTTAATCGCGCACTCCACCGTCTCCGATCCCGTAGTGAGCAGAAAGATCTTCTGCAAAGGCTCCGGCAGCAGCGCTGCCAGCTTCTCCAGCAACCGCGCCCGCGGCTCGCTCGGGAAGCAATAGTTCGTCAGCAGATGCGCGCCCGCCTGCTTCTGAATCGCTTCGATAACTTCCTTCCGCCCATGCCCCGCATTCGCCACCACCACACCGCTCGACCAGTCGATCCACTGATTCCCCCAGGCATCGAAAACCTGAAAACCTTCCGCGCGATCCCAAACCACCGGAGGCTGCCCCTGCATCGCCATCGGCTCGATGCGCCGCAGCGTTTCGAGTACCGTGAGAGAACCTGGCGCGGGCAACTGCGTCACAATACGGCGGTAAGGCGTTTCGATACGGCCCACATCGCGCGGAACCAGGTTAAATTGACGTGACATGTATGGAATGAAACAGCATGATACTCCCGCCAGCTTTACAATGAGTGTTGCTTCGGACAGTCCTTATTCTGATTGCATTGCCCGTCATGGCTGTAGCGCAGCCGGCCAACAAATTTGTGGGCAGCCAGGTCTGCAAAACCTGCCACCCCGATATCTGGCTCAACTTCTATAAAAACCCCCACTTCAAATCCGTCGCCTCCGGGAAAGAGCCTGAAGATAAGACCGGCTGCGAAGGTTGTCATGGCGCCGGCGGTAATCACGTCGCAGCCAGCGGAGGCAAAACCACCATCCCCCGCGCCTTCTCCCTGATGACGTCGACTCAGGCGCTCAACACCTGCCTGGGCTGCCACTCAAAAGACCTCTCTCGCGCCAACGTCCGCCGCTCAACTCACACCGAAGCCGACGTGGTTTGCAGCAACTGCCATTCCATCCACAAGCCGGCCGGCCCGAAATTCCTGCTCGCAAAGCGGCAAACGGAGCTCTGCTATACCTGCCACGCCGCCATCCGCGCGCAGTTTGAAATGCCGGTGAAGCATCGCGTCAATGAAGGCGTCATTCAATGCACCGATTGCCACAACCCGCACGGGGCTTTTTCCTCCGCAACCCCGGCCGGCAGCAGCGCCGCGCTCGTCACAACCGCTTTCGATAACGAAGAACCCTGCCTCAAATGCCATGTCGATAAACGCGGACCCTTCGTCTTCGAACATGCCAGCGTGCGCGTGGAAGGCTGCGAAGGTTGCCACGTGCCTCACGGGTCCACCAACGCTAAGCTTCTGCGCAGGCCGGTCGTCTTCACCCTCTGCCTCGAATGCCACAACGGCGCAGGGACTTTCGGGCGCGAAAACAACGGCGTCTTCGCACAATCCGCATCCCACAATATGCTCGATCCGAAATATCAGAAATGCACTCTTTGCCATGTCCGCATTCACGGGTCGAATTCCGATGCAACCTTCCTGAGATGAGAACCCTCTTCTGCATCATCGTCATCGCATCCGCGGCGGTCGCGCAAGACACCGTGGCTCCTGCCACCGGCGAACAGGTCGGCACCGTACGAGGCCAGAACACCGGCGATTACAACCTGGTCCAGTCATGGGAGCTCGGCTACCGCTTCGCTTCCGTCGGCGGCAATCAGGACCAATATCGCAGCGACGTCAACTTCCACGACGGCGTCCGCCTTCTCGGCAGTTCCTTCACCATCAATTCCAAAGACGGCAAAGGCCACTGGTTCGACGAAATCGCTCTCACCACCCAGGGACTCGGCAACGATCCCTACGAATCCGCTACCCTGCGCGTACAAAAGAATCAATGGTACCGGTATGATCTGCTCTGGCGTCAGAACGACTACTTCAATCCCGGCCTCACCGTAGCCAACGGAGCGCATCTCGAAAACACCACCTACTCCTGGCAGGATCACGACCTAACCCTGCTCCCGCAGAACTGGTACCGCATCCGCGCCGGCTATAGCCGCACCACACAGAACGGACCTGCCCTCACCACCGAGCAGGAGTTCAATACTCAAGGCACTGTCTACCCGATCTTTCGCGACATCAGGCAGCAATTCAACGAACTCCGCTTAGGCGGCGATATTCTGCTCAAAGGCCTCCGCCTCACCCTGCAGCGCCGCTGGGAATACTTCAAAGAAGACACTACCGATAATCAGGCCGTAGCCGAAGCGGGAGCCGCGCCGCAGATCCTGACCTCCTTCTATCGCGCCCAGCCTTATCGAGGCACAACGCCCGGCTGGATGGGCAATCTCTTCTTCGAACGCAAATGGTTAGCTGTAAATGGCCGCCTGACTTATGCCAGCACTAAAGGCAATTTCGTCCAGAACGAAACCGCGATGGGCGTCGATCGCTTCGGCAACTCCCAGAACCAGCAGTACATCATCCTTGGCGATGGCGACCGTCCTGTCCTCACCGCCGATCTCAACGAAACCCTGTTCCCGGAAAACAAATTCAGCATCGTCAACAACTCATCGGTATCGAACACTCGCATGGACGGGAACAACACCTTCGAGCAATTCAGCAATGCGACCTTCCTCGTATCTACCATCAATTTTCAGTTGCTGAATATTCGCCTCGTCACCAACGCCACCGACCTCCGCTATCGCTTCTCAAAGCAGTTGAACGTATTCGCCGGTTTCCGCTTCGCCGAGCGCCGCATTCAGTCGATAGAAGACGCCTCCGTTCCCGGCTCGCCCTACAGCGGCATAACCGCTCAACAGGCCAACCACACCGAAGCCGGTGTGGCAGGCATCAACTGGCTTCCTCTGAAGGCCCTGCGAGTCCATCTCGAGGGTGAAGTCGGCCGTAACGACAACCCTTTCACTCCTGTGAGTCTGCGGAATTACAACGTGATCCGTTCGAAGCTGCAATACCGAACAAAGACCGTTACGCTCGGCGGCGGCTATCGGGAAAATTACAACAACAACTCAATCCAGATCACGGCCTATAGCTCCCACGCGCGTACCTACTCCGCCAACGCCTCCTGGGCCGCCAATTCCTGGGTTTCGCTCGACGCTTCTTACACGAAGCTGCACCTCGACACCATAGGAGGCATCGACTTTTTCGCCGGCTCACCCATCGCGCAGCAGATTACCGGTATGACATCGATCTACATCAGCAACATCCACGCCGCCAACCTCGGCCTCCGCTTCGCCCTCACGAAGCGAGCCGACCTCTACCTCGGCTACAACATCACCAAAGACACCGGAGACGGACGCGCCTCACTCGCAACTCAACCCACCGCAATCGGCCAGGCCTTCTACAACGTACAGACCTTTCCCCTGACCTACCAAAGCCCCCTGTTCCGACTGTCGATCCGAATAAACGAAAAGCTCCGCTACAACCTTGGCTATCAATACTACGGCTACAACGAACAATTCGGCCTTTTCTCAACCTACGAGAACTTCCACGCCAACACCGGCTACACCAGCCTCCTCTGGACTTTTTAGCCCTGCGCAAACTGCCCCAACCAACGCTTAGCCAAAGCAAAATCCGCCGGAACCAAAAACTCGTCCGCATCCTGCACCGCTAAATCCACCGCTGCCCCGGCCTTAGCCAACAACTCCGCAACTGAATGCGAACCATCCCGCCCCGGAACCACCAAAACTCGAACTCCCGCTAAATCCGGCAACACTTCCGGCCCCTTAACTCGCCCCGGTCGCAATAAAACCGCCCCACTCAGGACCCAGGGCTGGCTCAGCATCAGAGAAGCGGCCGAATCCGCCCCACCCGCATAACCAAGTCCATAAACCGGCTGCCCCGAAAACGAACCCAACTCCCCCATCCCGATCACCCGAGCTCCCGGAGCAATCGCCCGACCCACCGGCATCAAATCCTCATCGAAAACCACCAGGATCACCTGTAATAACCCATCAAGTCGTTCAACCGCACGTCCGCCAGTTCCTTGAACGCATGCAGACCGTTAAACATACTTACCTTGCTCCCATCCACATGATTCCACCGGACCGGCACCTCAATGGTCTTAAAACCCAGCCGCCGGGCAATAAACAGAATCTCGACATCGAACCCAAACCGTTCAATCGTCTGCCGCGGAAAAATCCCCTCCGCGGCCGCGGCGCTGAAGATCTTAAACCCACACTGCGTATCCGCGAACGGCAGGCCAGCGACCACCCGCATCACCGCATTAAAAACCTTCCCGGCGCTTTCCCGAAACCCGGGCTGATGTACCCCAATCAAAGACCGATCCAGCGCCCGCGACCCGATCGCAATTGCCGCCCCCCGCTTCTCCAGGGCGCACCAAAGTTTGTCGAGCTCCTCAATCGGAGCCGACAAATCCGCATCGCTGAATAACCGCCACTCCCCGCGAGCCTCGGTCATCCCATGCCGAACCGAATACCCCTTCCCGCGATTCCCCGGATTCCGCAAAACTCGAATATTCCGGTTCTCCGCGGCGAAACTCTCCGCGGCCTCAGCCGTCCCATCCTCAGAACCATCGTCCACAACGATGATCTCGTGAAAGTCCCACTGAGAACGCAAAAAGTACTCCTCGATCCGCCGTAGCGTGTCGGGGAGCCTCGCCCGCTCGTTATACGCCGGGACAATGATGGACAAGGAACGGTTGAAGAGCACGGTTCAAGAGCGGGGTTGCGAATGAACACTTATAATAACTGATACCTCTGCATTTATTCACACTCAAAGGAGACTTTTTTGTCGCTGGAAGACGGACTTTTTGAACAGCGCGCCGCGCGCGTGCGTGAGATCGAAGCACTCGGTTACAGCCCGTTCGGCAAACGCTTCGAATACACCCACACGATCCCGGAGATCGTTGCCGGATTCAGCGATAAAACCGCCGACGAACTCGTACCTGAAGTTCGCGTTCGCATAGCAGGCCGCGTCCAAACAATTCGCCGCATGGGCAAAGCAGCTTTCATGCACATCTCCCAGAACGGCGGCCGCCTCCAGCTTTACGTCAAAAAAGACGCCGTTTCCGAAACCGATTTCCAGCTCTTCGGCCTCCTCGATCTCGGCGACATCGTCGGCGCCGATGGCTACCTTTTCCGCACGCGCACCGGCGAGCTCAGCCTTCATGTGGAGAAGCTCGAATTCCTCTCGAAAACTCTGCTCGCTATGCCCGAAAAATGGCACGGCCTCGAAGACGTCGAAACCCGCTACCGCCAGCGCTATCTCGATCTCATCGCCAACCCCGGCGTTCGCGACATCTTCGTCAAGCGGGCCAAAATCATCTCGTCCATTCGCAATGTTCTCGAAGCGCGCGGCTTCATCGAAGTTGAAACACCCATGATGCAGCCTGTCTACGGAGGCGCCGCCGCCCGCCCTTTCGTAACCCATCACAACACGCTCGATCTCGATCTCTACCTGCGCATCGCGCCCGAGCTCTACCTCAAGCGCCTCATCGTAGGCGGTCTCGAACGCGTCTATGAGATCAACCGGAATTTCCGCAACGAAGGAATCTCCACACGCCACAATCCCGAATTCACCATGGTCGAGTTCTACCAGGCTTATACCGATTACAAAGGCATGATGGAACTCACCGAAGCCCTGCTGCGCCGCATGGCCATCGAAGCCACCGGCGGCACGATCGTGAAGTACGGTGACTTCGAGCTCGATTTCGGTAACGTTCTCCGCATGACCATGCGCGAAGCCGTCCTCCAATACTGGGACGCAGCTGACCAGCCAACCATGGACCAACTAAAAGCCCTGCCAGGCCTCGAGCTATTCCACCTTTTCGAAATCCACGCCGAAAAAAAGCTCATCCAGCCCACCATCATCTACGAATTCCCCGTCGAGGTCTCTCCGCTCGCCAACAACAACGCGGAAGACGCCAACATGGTCGACCGCTTCGAGCTCTTCATCGCGGGCATGGAAATCGGCAACGCCTACACCGAGCTCAATAACCCCATCGAGCAGTGCAAACGCTTCGACGGCCAGCTTTCCCTGCGCGAACACGGCGACGACGAAGCTCATCAAATGGACGAAGACTATCTCCGCGCCATGGCCTACGGGATGCCGCCCACCGGCGGCGAAGGCCTCGGCATTGACCGCCTCGTCATGCTGCTCACCAACTCGCCTTCGATACGCGACGTGATCCTGTTCCCCCTGCTGCGGCCCGAAGGCGAAATCGGCATGGCGGAGAAACTGCGGCGCCTGTGAGCTTCTTCGAACTCTTTGTCGCCGGCCGGTATCTGCGCGCCCGGCGCAAAGAGAAAGTGATCTCGGTCATCACTGTAATCTCAGTCTTAGGCGTAGCCGCCGGAGTGATGGCCCTGGTCATTTCGCTGGCCGTCAACAACGGCTTTCGCAGCACCCTGCAGCGCAATCTGCTCGCGGCCACGGCAGCCGTCAACGTAGTTGCGAAAGATCCGAGCGACGGTATTACCGACTGGCGCGAACTCATCGCTGGCTTCAGGAAAATACCCCACGTCACCGCCGTCGCCCCCGTGCTCTACGACGAAGTCCTCATGTCCGGCCCCGCCCGCGGAAAATACGTCACCCTCAAGGGCATCGACGTCGAGAGTGAACTCGGCACCAGCACAACCTTGCGCCGCCTCAGGAAAGGCAACATCGCGAACCTTTCAAATAACTACGCCGGAATACCTGCCATCATAGTCGGATCGAAGCTTGCGGAAGATACGGGCATGATGCTCAACAGCGTGGTAACCGCGGTAAGCCCCAGTGAGCCAACGCCCTTCGGCCCGCGCTTCCGGCAAAAGAACTTTCGCGTGGCCGGAATCTTCGAGACTGACTTCTTCGAAGTGGATGACGCCTGGGCCTACGCCCCCGTGGCTTCGGTGCAGAATCTCCTCGACCTCGGCGATGTCATGAACCAGATCGAGCTCAACATCGACAACCTCGAACTCGCGCCC
>Ga0302319_10013505_pt1 | contig 15316 bp, 9 predicted proteins | sample Bog_T0_2_FD_203319 | JGI IMG/M metagenome (GOLD analysis project Ga0302319, IMG submission 203319) | Peat permafrost microbial communities from Stordalen Mire near Abisko, Sweden - Bog_T0_2 | ecosystem: Environmental > Terrestrial > Soil > Wetlands > Peat | place: Sweden: Abisko, Stordalen Mire... | reverse complement strand
AAAGTCGCGATTCAGCCATTGTTCGATGTCGTCCGCCTCTTCTCCGCGCACAATCCTCGTGTATAGGTTTTTCTCGTATCCTGTTCCGGCTACATTGACTCGCTTCCACACAGGTACGCTTGAGCGAGAGACGAGTATGCGGTACTCGAGAACCTCGCCGGAAGGTGTGGCGAAATTCTTCAGGTACAGCTGGGGCACGAAGTGGTTATCGCGTGTCGGAGCCATACTCAAACTCGCTCATCGGTAGGGCGCATAATCGAGGTCCGCGAATTATCTAATGATAAACGCCCACCCCCCCCACATTCACCCCGCACCCAGCCTCCGCTATAGTTGATCCAACGGGCCGAACATGAAAATTCCTCAGCATTTCCCTGGGGGAGGGAGGCCGTCATGGCGAAAAGAAAAGTAGCTGACCTGTTGGTGGATGTTTTGGCAGAAGCAGGAGTCCGGCGGATTTTTGGAGTTTCGGGTGACTCGCTCAACGGAATTACCGACTCGATACGAGCCACCGGAAAACTCGAATGGATCCATCTGCGCAATGAAGAAACAGCAGCTTTTGCCGCGGGCGCGGAAGCCCATCTCACCGGAAAGCTGGCGGTTTGTGCCGGAAGCTGCGGCCCCGGAAATCTGCACTTGATTAACGGTCTCTACGACTGCCATCGCAGCCGCGTCCCCGTCCTCGCCATCGCTGCGCAGATCCCCAGCGACGAATTAGGCAGCGGATACTTCCAGGAGACCCATCCGGAACATCTTTTCGCGCAGTGCAGCCACTATTGCGAACTGGTTTCGCAACCCGAACAGATGCCCCGCGTGCTTGAGATTGCCATGCAAACCGCGATCTCGCGGCGCGGCGTTGCCGTAATTACTATGCCAGGCGACGTAGCTTTGCGAGAAGCCGTCGAAACCGCGCGCCGTGTTCATATCCATGAACCCAACCCCACCGTGTGCCCATCCGGGGACGAGATCGCGGCCCTGGCGGCACTGCTGAACAAGTCGAAGAAGACGACAATTCTTGCGGGAGCCGGCTGCGCCGGAGCTCACCAGGAGTTGATCGCCCTGGCGGCAAAGCTGCAAGCCCCCATCGTGCATGCCTTGCGCGGCAAGGAGTTTGTCGAATACGACAACCCCTTCACTGTCGGCATGACGGGCCTTCTTGGCTTTTCCTCGGGCTATCACGCCTTGATGAATTGCGACACCCTCCTGATGCTCGGAACGGACTTCCCCTACCGGCAGTTTTACCCTCAGGACGCGACCGTCATCCAGATCGACATTCGGGGCGAGCAGATTGGCCGCCGCACCAAAGTCGATTTAGGCCTGGTGGGCGACGTAAAAGCCACCATCGCCGCGCTCAACCCGCAACTGCGCGCCAACCCGGATGAGGGTCATTTGACTGCTTCGCTCAGCCACTATAGCGAAGCCCGCAAGGGCCTTGACGATTTGGCCACCGGCGGAACCGGCGGAAAGCCGATCCATCCCCAATACATTGCAAAGATTCTGGATGAGCTTGCGGCAGAAGATGCAGTGTTTACCTGCGATGTGGGTACGCCTACCATCTGGGCCGCCCGTTATCTCCATATGAACGGCAAGCGCCGGCTACTCGGCTCTTTCACGCATGGCTCCATGGCCAACGCGCTCCCGCAGGCCATTGGAGCGCAGGTCAGTCATCCGGGCCGCCAGGTAATCTCGATGTCCGGAGACGGCGGCCTCGCCATGCTCATGGGCGATCTGCTCTCGCTTCGTCAGTTGCAGTTGCCGGTGAAGTTGATTGTCTTCAACAACAGTTCGCTGGCCTTTGTCGAGTTGGAAATGAAGGCCGCCGGTATCCTCGATTTTGGAACCAACCTGCACAACCCCAATTTCGCAAAGATGTCCGAGGCCGCGGGCATTCTTGGGCTCAGGGCCGAAACGTCAGATCAAGTCAGGCCGATGATCGAGCAGGCACTCCAACATGACGGGCCGGCTCTGGTTGAAGCGATCGTGAGCCGGCAGGAACTCTCCATGCCTCCAACCATTACCGTCGACCAGATCAAGGGCTTCAGCCTCTTCATGATCAAAGCCGTTCTCGATGGGCGCGGCAACGAAATCATCGACCTCGCCAAAACCAACCTGGTGCGCTGATCTGGTGCGCTGATGGGGTGGGAAGTGTCTGCGGGCCACGCCATTAAGCGGTGGGCGGCATCATGGATTCGTATCGATATACGCCACGTCGCCAGAGGGATCACCGGCTGGTGCGAAATCGCCGAGGCTCCAGGCGAGGCGTGAGACGTTCGCCGCGGAGAGTTGCGGGCGTAGGCGCTCAATTCCCATTCGCCATCGCCTCGGCGTAGTACCCCGTCCGGTGCCGAATATTAAACGCATCCGGCGCGGCGCGCGGAACCGTCACCGTGATGCGATGGAACGTGGTGCCGGGCAACTGGTGGCGCGGATAGTACCCAATCAAATATTGCGTGCGCAGATCGTCGCTCACCTGCGCGAAGGCCTTGTCCAGCCCCCCGTCTCCCACGTAAAAATGCTTGCCCCCGGTCTGCTCGGCCAATGTGATCAGCGCGTGCTCGCCGCCCAGGTCGCGGCCCGCGCTGGCCTCGATCGGCACGTCGATGACGGAATAAATCATCACCTCGTTGCGCAAAGCCTGCTCAAGAGCCTGCGCGTAGGTGGTGCTCTTGGCCGTGTCGTCCCCGTCTGACACCACGATCAGCACCTTGCGCCCCTCTTTCGCTCCCAGCCGCTCCGAGCCCAGGTAAATAGCGTCGTAGAGCGCCGTAGCCCAGTCGCCGCGCAGCTGACCCAGGCCGTGATCGATCAGCGCCAGCTTGTTGGTGAAGGGCGTCAGCTCGCGCACCTCAGTGGCAAACTGCAGCACGCTCATCTGGTCCTGCGGCCGCAGGATCGCGTGCGCAAACCGCCGCGCCGCGCCCGCTTCTTCGCTCATATCCTTGCGCACGCTGCCGCTGGTGTCGATAGCCAGGGTCAGGCTCAGCGGCAACTCCGATTGCCGCTCGAAAACCGCGATATCCTGCGGCCGGCCATCTTCAAACAGCGCAAAATCGTCGCGCTTCAGCCCGCCAACCAGCGCCCCGTTGTGGTCCGCCACGTTCACAAAAACGCTGACCAGTTTCACATCCACGTGCAGCGTGGTTTCCTGCGCAGCCAGAGGCGCAGCCAGCAGCAAGCCCAGCAACAGTCCGAAGATCGTCCCCCATTCCAGCAATAAACCGGGTGCCCCAGGTCTCGATTTTGAGACTTGGGGTCGATAATTGCTCCTGAGGCAAGGAACTCCGCGAACCCTACGCGTCATGCTCCGCCTCCGCCCCGTCAACCGCAATCCCCTCGGGAAACGGCTCACCCCCCGCCCACACCGCGCCGTCCGCAAAAGTTTCCTTTTTCCAGATGGGGACGGTCTGCTTGAGCGTGTCGATAAGCCAGCGGCAGGCGTCAAAGGCCTGCGCGCGATGCGCCGAGGCCACCACGATCAGCACGCTGGTCTCGCCCACTTCCAATCGGCCCAGGCGATGGATCATCGTTACCCGGCGCACGCCAAAGCGCGCAAGAGCCTCCGCGGCCAGCGCCTCCATCTGCCTGGCCGCCATCTCCTCATAAGCCTCGTAGTCCAGATGCAGGGTCTGCCGTCCGCGGCTGTTGTTGCGCACGATGCCGTCGAAAACCACCACCGCGCCATCCTCGCCGCCCTTGGCCGCAGCCACCAGTTTTTCCGCGTCAATAGGCTCGCGCGTCAGCGCAACAACCGCCGCCCGCTCATCCTCACTCTGATCCAAAGAGTCCGCCGTACGCGCAGTACTACGCGAAGTACTACCCGCAGCACCCTCAGCGTCACCGCGCGAAGCGCCGCTCGCCGTGCGCGCAGCACCATCTCCGCGCGAAGCGCCGCTCGCCGTGCGCACAGCACCGCCGGAGACGGGCGGAAGCAGACCCACCTCGTCGCCCTCATGCAGGATTTGCGCCGTGGTGGCGTACTCGGCGTTCACGCTCACGGCAATCCCGCGCAGCCGCGGCGCAGCCGCACCCCCGCCCAGACGCTCCAGCAGATCGCCGACAGAAGCGCCCTCGCCCAGCTCAATCGCGGCCGGAGAAGCGCCCAGCCAATCTTTCAATACCCCAAAGGGAATCACGCGTACTTGCATCACTGCTGAAAGAATACCGCCTGCCAATTAGACGCGTCAGAAGCAAATCAGGGACCTATTCCCTATTCCCTATTCCCTATTCCCTTTTTCACTTCTTCACTTCTTCACTCGTTCCCCTATTCCCTGACACCTGATCCCTGACACCTGACACCTGAAACCTGAAACCTGACACCTGATCCCTGACACCTGATCCCTGACACCTGTCCCCTCACACCACCTTGTACAGGAACCCCGTCGGCGACCCCCAGAGATTACGCGCGCGATCCTCATAGAAGATGCTGAACTCGATGCCCGCCAGGTCGAAGTCGAAGAGCGGAACGCGGTCGAAAGTGTAGTCGCCGCGCACCGAATACTCGTCGCCGCTGCAATCCACCATCAGTCCCTCTCCGCTGGAAAGCCGCTCGGGATGGGTCAGCAGCAACGAGCCGAACGCAAACACGCCCATGCCGAATTCGTTGCCCGCCATAGCCACCCGGGTCCGCCGCGCCGACGAGCCGCGATGAAGCATCCCCGCCTGCGCCGCCACCACCAGCATGTCGTTGCCCTGCTGCTGATCGGCCAAAATCGTCTCCGCAAGCTTGGAGCGCTCTGACTGGCGCAGGTAAATCTGGCCCAGCCGGCCGATAATGCGGTTTGAAAACCGCCGTCTCGCCGACAGAACCTCCAGCAGCATCTCCACAGCCTCGTTGTACGTGGCCGCGAGCGCCTGCCAGCGGGGAATCGCGAACCACGCCTCCGCGCCCTCCGGAAGCTGCAACCGCGACAGCTTCTCGTTGCAACTTCCCAGCTTCGGAAACAGCTTGCGCAGTTCCGTTACCTGGGCCTCCACCGGGCGTACGCGGTACGTCGGCGGATAGGCCCGGTTCGAACTCACTTCCTCGTCCTTGAACTTGTCGCTCACCGTGTGCCGCTGAATGATCTCCACCACCAGGTCGGCCACCTCGGACTTCAGCTTCTTGTCCATGTCCAGAACCGCCTGCGCCGTCTGCCGGTCCAGTTGCTCGATGGCCGACTTGTACGCCTTCTGGACGGCTTCGCCAAGGAATTGCTGAAGCATCTGGTTCTGATGCTCGGTGGTGTTCCCGGACAGATGCAGCGGAACAATCAAATGTGGTGTCGCCATAGTTCTCGCTTCGCGGGTAGTCGCGTTCTTTGCTCTTCATCGGCAAAGCTGCGGGTTACTCTAGTACCGGTTATTAAATAGGAGTTCCGGTTCGTAAAACAGATTTCAGCCCTCACAAACAGAACAGGCCGGCAGATTCGCCGGCCTGTTTGCTCAATCCCTGCCGCCCGTTTACGCAGCCGTATTGTTTACCACGAGTTCCGGCGCGGACGCCTGCGCCTCCCCCCTGGCCTTCAGCGTCGGCAACGCCACCGCCAGCACATCCTCTATGCGGCTGGCGTAGTGGATCGTGACGCCCTCGATCTGCTCCGGCGTCAGATCCTCTTCCACGTCCTGGCGGTTGTCCGCGGGCAGGATGATGGTTTGCACCCCGGCCCGGCGCGCAGCCAGAAACTTTTCCTTGATCCCGCCCACCGGCAGCACATTCCCGCTCAGCGTGATCTCCCCGGTCATCGCCGTCAGCGGCCGCACCGGCACATCGGTCAGCAGCGATGCCAACACCGTTGTCATGGTCACGCCGGCCGAGGGTCCATCCTTCGGTATCGCCCCCGCGGGCACGTGAATGTGCAGATCGATCTCCTTGTTGAAGTCCTCCGCCAGCCCCAGGCTGCCGGAGTTCGACCGCACCCACGTCAGCGCCGCCTGCATCGACTCCTGCATCACCTCGCCAATTTGCCCGGTCATGGTAAAGCCGCCCTTGCCCTTCATCTTGTTGGCCTCGATGAACAGAATGTCCCCGCCGGCCGGCGTCCACGCCAGTCCCACGGCCACGCCGGGCCTCTTCACCCGCTCCGCAACTTCGGTTTCCACGCGCACCTGGATGCCGCCCAGAAATTCCTTCAGCACCTCGCGTGTAACCACGAGTTTTTCCGTCTTGCCCTCCACCACCCGCCGCGCCTGCTTGCGGCAGACCGTGCCCAGCGTTTGTTCCAGCTTCCTCACTCCCGCCTCGCGCGTGTAATGGCGAACCACGTAGCGCACCGCATCCTCGGGAAATTCGATCTGCTCCGTCGTGATGCCGTTCTCCTTGATCTGGCGCGGAATCAGGTACCGGTTGGCAATGTGCAACTTCTCCTCTTCGCTGTAACCCTGCAGGAAGATCAACTCCATCCGGTCCAGCAGCGGCGGCGGCACGGTGTCCAGCATGTTCGCCGTGCAGATAAACAACACCTTTGACAAATCAAAAGGCACGTCCAGATAGTTGTCGCGGAAGCTGTTGTTCTGTTCCGGATCAAGCGTTTCAAGTAATGCCGAAGCCGGATCGCCCCTGAAATCGCGGCCCAGCTTGTCCACCTCGTCCAGCATGATCACCGGGTCGTTGACATCGGCGCGCCGGATGCTCTGGATAATCTGCCCCGGAAGCGCCCCGATATACGTCCGGCGATGCCCGCGAATCTCCGCCTCGTCGTGCATCCCCCCCAGCGAGACCCGCTGGAATTTACGCCCCAGCGCGCGCGCAATCGACCGCCCCAGGCTGGTCTTGCCCACCCCCGGTGGACCGACAAAGCACAGAATCGGACCCTTCATGTCCGGCTTCAGCTCTTTCACGCTCAGATAGTCCAGGATGCGGTCCTTTACTTTCCTCAGCTCGTAATGGTCCTCGTCCAGAATCTCCTTGGCCTTGCTGATGTCGATCTTCGAGCCGGAGCTCTTGGCCCACGGCAAAACCGCCAGCCACTCGATGTAATTACGCGTCAGTGAGTAGTCGGCCGCCATCGGAGACATCCGCGCCAGCCGCGCAAGTTCCTTCAGCGCCTCCTTCTTCACGTCCTCCGGCATTCCCGCCGCGTCGATCTTCTGGCGCAGATCCTCAATCTCCCGCTGACCCTCGTCCTGCTCGCCCAGCTCCTTCTGAATCGCCTTCATCTGCTCGCGCAGATAGTAATCGCGCTGCGACTGCTGCACCTGGTCCTGCACCTCGGTCTGGATCTTGGCGCGCAACTGCTGCACCTCGATCTCCTTGGCCAACAGCTTGTTCAGTTGCTCCAGCCGCTCCACCACGCTGGCTGTCTCCAGCAGTTGCTGCTTCTCGTCGGTGGTTAGAAACGGCAGAGACGAGGCCACAAAATCCACCATCCGGCCCGGCTCTTCGATGTTCCCGGCAATGGTGCGCAACTCGTCTGAAAGCGTCGGAGACTCGGAAACAATCTGCTGGAATTGCGCGATCACGTTGCGCACCAGGGCCTCGGAACTCGATGTCTCCGCCGGCTCAATGTCCTCAAGCGCCTCCACTTCCGCCACCATGAACGGCTCGGTCTGGCTGTAGCGCGTCAGACGCACCCGCCCTACCCCTTCCGTAAACACAAACCGGCTCTGGTTGGGCATCCGCACAACCTTGTGCACCGTCGCAATCGTTCCCACCGGGTGCATGTCCACCGGCTGCGGCGAGTCCTTGCGGGGATCGAACTGCGCCACCACTACGATGGTCCGCTCCTCGCCCAGCGACTCGATCAACTGGATTGAACTCTCGCGCCCTACCGTGAGCGGAAGCACCGCATGGGGGAACAACACCGTTTCCCGGACCGGCAAGACCGGAATCCTGCGCACTCCCGTGCCTGGCTTGGCGGCCGGGTCGCGTGGCGGAGCAGCGATCGAAGATTGGTTTGACATTGAGTGCCCTCGTATCAGCTTTTCTTCATTAGACCACGAAGAAATGGAAAGGATTCAGAAATCCCCCCGGAATCCTCCCGCTTCTCGACCCGGAAACCCGTTCTCTCTTGTGCTTACGGTTCGCAACGGGGCGCAGTTCCCTGTGCTGCCGGCTCCCTATGCTGCCGGCTCCCTATGCTGCCGGCTCCCTGTACTGTTTGATGAGCAATTCCCGCCAGCACGGCCAGATCCCTCAAAAAAAACACGGCACCCCCAGCCCTCCCGGCTGCGGGTCTTGATCGCACTTTGCCTTTCGAGGGGTCTATCGGCCAAAAACCGCGCGAAGTGAGTGGCGCGAAATAGCTCACTTTTCAGGACTTTTCCCAAGCTCCGCCGAGCCATATTCAAGTGTGTCTCCGGCGATTAGTAGCGCCGGTCTCCAGACCGGCTGTCCTGGCGGCGTCCACGCCGCCACTCGGCGCCCATTCCCAGGAACACTTCCTCCCGGCCAAAGGCCTAATCGTTCGAGCCGCCCTTGATCGCCGTCTCGATCTTGTCCCAGAGGCTGTCGCGAGGCTCAACCACAGGAAATAAACGGCGCGCCGCCTCGGCGATCGTCTCCAGGTCGGATAACAGCGCGCGGCAAAGCTCGCAGCTCTGAATATGGGGAAGGCTCGAGGCGTTTTCGCCGGAACTGATCAGTTCCGGAAGCTGCGCCTGAAAAGCAAGACAACTCTCGTTGCTCCGTTCGCCGGTCATGCCCGCTCCTCCAGCTCGGTGTTGATGCGCAAGGCGTCACGCAGCTTCAACCGCGCCTTGTGCAGCTGAGATTTGCTGTTTCCAATCGAGCAGTCCAGCATGGCGGCAATCTCATTATGCTCGAACCCTTCCACGTCGTGAAGGATAAATATGAGACGGTACCCGGCCGGCAAATTCGCAACCGCCCGCTCCAGCGCCAGCCGGTCGATGGCCCCCGTCAGCATCAGGTCGGGAGCTCCGAAGCTGCGCCCCGGACCCTCCTCCGGCGCCGGCTCCATGGCTTCGTCCAGTGAAATCAGCGACAGGCTCTTCTTGCGCAGTTGCATCAGCACCACGTTGATCGCCAAACGGTGCAGCCACGTTGAAAACGCCGAATCGCCGCGAAACGTCCCAATCTTGCGATGCAGTTGAAGAAACGCTTCCTGCGTCAGGTCTTCCGCTTCCGCAACATTGCCCACCATGCGCAGGCAGAGAGAATAGATGCGCCGCTTGTGGAGAGAGTAAAGTTGGGCAAAGGCGTGGTGGTCGCCGGCCTGCGCGCGTGCCAGCGCATCGGCTTCTCCAGGGTCTGGAGGAGATGCCCGCGTAAACGATACAGGCCGGTTCCCTCCCGCCCCGACGGATGCCCCTGCGCGGTTGGTGTGCGTTGAATTGGTTACTTGCCTGGGAAGTGGGGAATCGGACATGCGCTTCCTTGGGGTTCAGTGGCCAAACCGGGTCTGCGTACGCTTGGCTTCCTTCGTTAGTATAAGGGTAAGCGGCGCTTACGAACTGTGCGTCGCTAATGTGGAGTGTCAGAAGCTGCGTATGGTTGCTTATACTCCACCCCAGGAAGCAAAAAATCGTTTCTGGGACGAATTTCAGCTCCCGAGGAAGTAAACGGCGATTCCTGGGGACATTTGATTTCTGGGATCAATGCCCTTCGGCAAATGCGGTCTGGCCCTCACCGGCTGACTTGCCGCAAACCCGGTGCCCCGGCAAACCACGACCGGGGCGGGCGGACCGTAAAACCTTGCGCCGAGGCCCCATGCCGCGGCTGGCCATGGAACGGGGTTTCGATTCCCCGCGCTTTTGGGAGATAGAGTCTTGCGGACAAAGCCGGCAGGCAACTTCGGCCATCCACCCCGGCGACAGGATTCTCGGCCTGCGGCGGTGGCGCGCCCGCTGCCCATCCGATTCGTTTTCGCCTGCTCCCTGGCCTGCGCGCTTGCCGTCACGGCTGCATCCAGCCAGCAGCCGGCCCCAGCCACCGCTCCAGCCCCGCCCTCAAGCCCTCCCACTACCAGCCAGGCCCTGACGCCGCTCGGTGAACCGGTCCCGGATGCCGGCCTCGAATGGACCGGACTCACCGTTCGGCACATCTCCTTCGCCGGCGTCTCCGGCCTCCGCCTCGTCCAGGTTGCCGGTCAGCTTGCCCAGGCCGAGGGCCAACCGCTCAATCCTGACGACCTCAAAAAAAGCCTGCGCCAGCTCTTCGCCACCGGCCTTTACGAAGATGTCCAGGTAGAGGCCCAGCGCGTCCCCGGTGGCGTGGATCTGATCTTCCGCGGTACGTCGCGCATGTTTATCGGAACCGTGACCGCCTATGGAGCCACCGGCGCAACCATGAATACCCAATTGGTGAGCGCCGCACAACTCGCCGCCGGCTCGCGCTTTACCCAGGAAAAGCTCACTCGCGCGCTCGACCAGATGCGCGCCACGCTCGCGCAAAACGGCTTCCATCAACCCACCATCAACCACGCGCTGACGCCGCATCCTGACGATCAGTTGGTCGATATTGCGTTTCAGGTGGCCTCCGGACCACAGGCGCGCGTGGGCAACGTCGTCATTACCGGCGACCCTGGTATCAGCCTGGCTGAGTTCCGCCACTACGCCCATCTCAGAGTCGGCGCCCATGTGGACCACGATACCGTCAACCGCGCTTTGGATGGATTGCTGAAACACTACCAGGGCGAGGACCGCCTCGAAGCCGAAATCAAACTCGAATCGGCGCTCTACGACCCCAGCGCCAAAGTGGTGAACTTCCGCTTTTCAGCTACCCGCGGCCCAATCGTCAAGGTGCTGGTCCAGGGCGCCAAAATTTCCGCGGAGCGCGTCAAGCACATTATTCCCGTCTATGAGGAGGGCGCAGTCGACGAGGACCTGCTCAACGAGGGCAGCCGCCGCCTCCGCGACTACTATCAGCGGCAAGGTTATTTCGACGTCAAGGTTGCCCACCAGCAGCAGTCCCCCGGTGACCAGCAGGTAAGCATCCTCTTTACGGTGCAACTGGGGCCGCGGCGGCGCGTGGAGCATGTGCTCATTACCGGAAATCACTACTTCGACACGCCTACACTCATGGAGCGCTTGAGCGTTCATGCCGCCAATACGCTCGACCGGCACGGCGCATACAGCCAGTCCCTGGTCTCCGCCGACATAAGCGCCCTGCAGGCCGTTTACCAGAATAACGGCTTCCCCAACGTAAAAATCGCGCCTCAAACCAGCACTCCGGAAACCATCCTGGCAGACAATCGCTCCGCCAATCCCGCCGCTCCGCCCTCAGCCCCGAAAACGGCCCCGCTCACCGTGACCTACAGGATCGACGAAGGCGCGCAGATGCGGGTTGGATCGGTGCGCATTGAAGGCAACCAGCATATCGGTGCGGAAAAGCTGACGCCCCTGCTCAACACCTCTCAGGGACAGTTGCTTTCACCGCAGAATATGGCCGGAGACCGCGATACGCTCATGACCGCCTACATGAGCCGGGGATTCGAGCAGGTCACGGTCGAGGTCGGCCAGCAGATCGAGGCGGCGGACCCCAACAAGGTGGACGTAGCCTTCCGCATCGTCGAGGGACAGCAGGTTTTTATCCGCAAGGTCCTGCTCACCGGGTTGCACTACACGCGGCCCGAAACCGTAGCCCGCGCCATCACCATCCATGCCGGCGACGTGCTCAACCAGACGGCGCTTCTCGACACCCAGCGCAACCTCTATAACTACGCGCTCTTTAACGAAGTCAACACCGCCATCGAGAATCCCAATGGCGGCGAGCCGGAAAAGACCGTTTTGCTCCAACTCACCGAGGCCCGGCGCTGGACGCTCACTTACGGCTTCGGTTTTGAGGCCCAGACCGGCCAGCCGCAGAACAACTGCGCCGGCGCCATTGCCGCAGGCGTGGCCTGCAACCCCAACGGAAAAACCGGCGTCAGTCCCCGCGTCCTGGCCGACATTACCCGCAACGGCCTCTTCGGCAGGGAACAGTCGGCCTCGTTGCAAGCCACCTACGGCCTGCTCGAGCAGAGCATCGGGCTGCTCTACCAGGTTCCCCATTTTGAAGGCGCGCGGAACTTCGGCTTCAGCTTCTCCGGCGGCTACGCCAACAGCGAAGACGTTGCCACATACGTAGCTTCCCGGCTCGCCGCCGGCTTCCGTTTCACTGAGAGTTTTGTGGCCCCTGGTTCCTTTTTGTCCAAGGCCAACACCTTCGTCTACGAAATCGACTTCCGCCGCGTGAAAGTTGCCGCCGGCACCCTGCAGGTTTATCCCGGCGAGATTTCGGAGTTGGCCACGGCAACGCGCGTCGGTGGACCCGCGTTCACATGGATCCGCGACAACCGCGATCAGCCCATGGATGCCCACCGCGGCACCTACACCAGCTTTCAGGAGTTCCTCTCCGACAAGGTCATTGGCGCGCAGGCGCAGTTCAACCGTATCGATGTCTCCAACTCCAGCTACTACGGCTTCGACAAGGAAAAATTCGTGCTGGCCCGCGACACCCGCTATGGACAGGTGCGCGCCTTCGGCTCCGGCGTGAGCGAATTGATTCCCCTCCCCGAGCGCCTCTTCGCCGGCGGCCCCACTTCCCTGCGCGGCTTTTCCTTCAATGGCGCGGGACCGCGCGATCCCGAGACCGGCTTTCCCATCGGCGGCGCCGGCGCTCTGATCAACAGCACCGAACTGCGCCTGCCGCCGCCCACTCTGCCCTGGTTCGGAAATACCCTCAGCTTCGTCCTGTTTCACGATATGGGCAACGTCTTCACCAACGCCGGCGACGCCTGGATCAGCGCCATTCGCATTCACCAGCCCGATCGCGACACCTGCAAGAACCTGGCCACGGTCGGCGATCCCGCCACTTACCTTCCCACCGGCCCTACTACCTCTACCGGAACCCAGGGTCAGTGCGGCTTCAACTACTTCTCCCACGCGCCCGGCCTCGGCTTGCGCTACCATACGCCGGTCGGGCCCATCCGGCTGGATTTCAGCTACAACCTGAACCCGCCCATCTACCCCGTCAACATCAACTACTCGCACTCCAATTCGTTCGCATCTCCATACGTGGGACAGGCGGCCCACTTCAACTTCTTTTTCAGCCTCGGACAGGCTTTCTGATGCCCACGCACTCTTCAACCCGGCCCGGCGCCGCAAATGGACCCCGGGTGCCCCCGGTCTCGATTTTGAGACCGGGGATTGACAACCGTCCCGTGCCCCATCCTTGCGCCTTTCTTCCGGCGCAAGGGTGCGATAGCACGAACCCCCGCCCGACCGCCCCGACCACACCTCGTCGCACCCACATGTTGACCTTGCTCGCCAGCCTTTGCCTCGCTCTGACCGCCGTAATCCATGTGCCGGCACAGACCCCTCCAGCCGTGCTCGATCGCGTGGTGGCCGTCGTCAACCGCCAGGTCATCCTGGCCAGCGATCTGGATGACGAGATTCGCCTTTCCGTGCTCGACCCCAGCCTCGTGGGACAAGGCAACCTCACCCGCCGGCGCGCTCTCGAGCAGTTGATCAGCCGCGCGCTCATCGATCAGCAAATCCGCCAGGAGGACGCGCAGGCCGCCGAACCCACGGCCGAAGAAGTGGACGCGCGCCTCTCCGAGATTCGCAGAGAACTTCCCGCCTGCGTCCACCAGAACTGCGCCACCGATGACGGATGGAAAGCGTTTCTTGCCGCCCACGGCCTCACCACGGAACGCGTCGACGCCTACCTCCGCTACCGCCTCGAAATCCTGCGCTTCATTGAACTCAGGTTCCGCCAGGATATCCGCATCTCGCCGCAGGAAATCGCGGCCTATTACAACGGCACCCTCGTGCCTCAATACGCGCCCGGCGAATCGGTTCCTTCGCTCGACAAAGTCTCGCCCCGCATTGAAGAGATCCTGCTCGAGCAGCGGGTAAACGTGATGTTCGACGAATGGCTCACCAATCTGCGCAAGCAGGGCGACGTTGAAATACTGGACCCGGCGCTCGAAACGCCCGATGCGCAACCCGGAGCAGGAAGCCAATGAGCGAGCAGGAAATTACGCCTCTAGTCCCGCCGGAGCCGCCGCCGCTGCCCAGGCGCAGCCGCCTGCGCCGCTTCTTCCTGCGCCATCTTCCCTTTACACTGGCCGGCCTCGCGGTTCTGCTGGTGCTGCTCACCATCGGCGCCTATTTCTTCTTGAGTTCGATACGTTTCGAAAACATCGTCCGCGGCCGCCTCGCCGCGTCCATCGAAAATCTAACCGGCGGACGAGTTGAAATCGGCTCCTTCCACTGGCATCTGCTCAACCTCCAGGCCGATGTCGACGGCCTGGTCGTTCACGGCCTTGAAGCTCCCGGCGAGGCGCCCTATGCGCGCATCGATCATCTCCGCATCCGCGGCAGCCTGCTCGGCTTCATCAACCCCCGCATCCTGCTCCGCGATCTCGAAATCACCCGCCCCCAGTTTCACCTCATCGTTTATCCCGGCGGCCAGACTAACCAGCCCCATCCGCGCCGGCCGCGGAAACCCGGCCAGCCCTTCCTCGATCAACTCTTCGACCTTGAGGCCGGCCACGTCGCCGTCGAGCAAGGCGTCTTCGATTACGACAACCGCGCCTCAGCCTTCGACTTTCAGGACCGCTTCGTGCCCCTCGATTTTGAGGCCAGCGACGTTTCGCTGCTCATGAGCTATGTTCCGCCCGGCGCGGGAAATCCTGAAACCTATCGCATCGAGGCCGGTGCCACCGACCTGAAGTTCGCCCGCACCATACCGAAAAGCAAAATTCCTCCGGTGCACGGATATTTCCGCGCCACGCTGGACCTCACCCGCACCGGCGCAACCCTGCACAGCCTGCGCCTCACCGCCCACAGTCGCGACGGCAAGGACCATTCGCTCGAGATTTCCGGCGCGCTCCAGGACTTCTCCCACCCCAATTGGCAATCGCGGGTTAGCGGCGAACTCGACATGCGGCTGCTGAACCCCATCACCGGCTATCCCTACACTCCGGAAGGCATCGCCCATCTTGACCTCGATGCAAAAGGCCTTGGCCAGGAGTTCTTGGTCGACGGCAGCGTGCATGTGAATGGTGGCGCCTACATCGGCACCGGTGTCTCGGAGAGAGGCGTCGAATTGGATGCGCGGGTCCATGCCGATCCGCGCCGCTTGCTGATCACTTCGATCGTGGCGCGCCTCCACCAGGGAGGCAGAATCGAAGGCGCGGTCGATCTCGCGCCCTGGCTTCCGCAGAATGCCGGGCCCGGCGCACCGCAGACGGTCGGCGCGCATGCCACGCGCTCATCCGTCCGCCGCATTGCGCCTCCGCCTCAACCCGGCGACATTACCATTCCCGTCGACGGCAAGGTGACCGCCGATTTCAAAGACGTCGCTCTCGACACCATCCTCGATATGGTCAGCCAGCCGCCGTTCCAGCGCCTGGGCCTCGACACCCGCGTGAACGGCCTCGCCGTCGCCAACTGGATT
>Ga0302319_10013501_pt1 | contig 15318 bp, 18 predicted proteins | sample Bog_T0_2_FD_203319 | JGI IMG/M metagenome (GOLD analysis project Ga0302319, IMG submission 203319) | Peat permafrost microbial communities from Stordalen Mire near Abisko, Sweden - Bog_T0_2 | ecosystem: Environmental > Terrestrial > Soil > Wetlands > Peat | place: Sweden: Abisko, Stordalen Mire... | reverse complement strand
CGCAGATGCTGCCCGCCGGCGGGTCCATTGTGTTCATCACGAGCACCAACGCGGAGGCTGCTTTCCCTCGGCGGGCGGCGTACTGCTGTGCGAAAGCCGGAGTTGCCATGCTAACTAAAGTTCTGGCCATTGAGTGGGCGGAGAAAGGTATCCGCGTGAATGCAGTGGGACCGGCCTATGTGGCGACGGAGATGACTCAACGAAACATTGCCGCCGGAAACGTTGACGAGGCACAGATTAAAGCGCGCATCCCTTTGGGTCGCCTCGCGCAACCTGCGGACGTGGCTGATGCGGTTTCGTTTCTGCTCTCCGAGAAAGCCAGCTTCATTACAGGCCACTCCTTATACGTCGATGGCGGTTGGCTGGCGTACGGATACTTTTGATTGGCGGAAGCGCTCCCGACAGAACATTGCGAAATGCAACCGGGCGACGTGACGCGCCCGCAACCTAAATCTTCTCGACGTTCAGAGGTTTGGCGGATTTTCTTGTGTCACGCTGTCGATTTGGCTCAATTCGTGCGCGGCCTCTTGAGACCATGTACACAGGGCCTTGCGGTCCTTCTGCGCCAGCACGGCGTCCGGATGCAGCCTTAAATATCTTTTCGGTGGCATATTTTCCAACTCCACCTCGTCGCAAACCGAAATGACACGCCCGATCATTTCTTCAGGACCTTCTCGCATCAGCGCCGGCCAATCTGATAAGTTCATCCGGCTCCGGCCTTTTCGTACGTCGTTCTGTATCTTGATTCCTAAAAGCGGTACGTAGCTAAACCCGTTCCACCGCGTCTCGTTAGAGTGACAGTCTTTGCACGATCTCGATAGGATTGCCATCGTGCTGGCGGGTATCTTTACAAAATGCTCGAGTGAGTTTGTTTGTCGGATCTCAGCGTGACGCAATTCGTCATCGGACTGGGAAAGCACCACGCCCACCGTCACAGACAGAGTCGTTGCAATGATGAGACTTGCTATGTGCAATTGCTTTTACCGGATCGCGCTACTTCTGAACTTTCACAGTCAGCTTCATTGAGGGGTGAATCGAGCAACGTACTTCCACGGTTCCCTCCTTATTAAAGGGAACGCTCGAAGAACCACCTGGGGCTTGGCGTTTAATCTCAAATTCCAGGCCGGGCGTCGCCGAGTAGACGTTGTGCGTAACTTCGTCTGAATTGGTGAAGATCAGCTTGTCGCCAACGTGAATCTCAATTTGACTTTGCGAGAACTTTCGGTCTTTTTGCTCGATAGTGTGGTCCGCGGCAGATAGCGATGCGGTGATCATGAGAGCCAAAACAGATGCAGCTTGCAAGTTTTTCATAGATATCCTTTGGATACTTATCGGTCGAAGTCCCGTCCCGGCAGAGAAGGAATCGACACTTTGGGTTCTGCGCTGGTCAGACTGCGCAGAAATTGAAGGAGTTCGCTCTTTTCCGTTTCAGCTAGATGCAGTGGTTGAATCTCTGGCGAAAGACTTGGTCGCAAGCACATACCGCCGTTATCGTAGAAATCGATGACGGATTTAAGCGAAGTCTCAGAACCGTCATGCATAAATGCCGCCCGCCGAGCAGAGTTCCGTAGTCCTGGCGTTTTGAATGCGTGTTGCATGCTATCCAGTTTCAAAAACTTGCCTCGTCCTAGATCATCGTCCGACGTGCCAATGTCGTGGAAGCCGTGGTCGGTGAACTCCCAACCTGAATGACACTCTGCGCAACGTGCTTTGCCATTAAATGCAACGAAGCCCCGTTTGGCTGACTCCGAAATGGCGGCCTCATCCCCCTTTACCCATCGATCAAACGGTGATTCGGTCGAGACTAGCGTACGTTCAAAAGTCGCGATCGCTTTTGCAATCGTCTGTTCGTCTATTAGTGATCCAGGGTACGCGCGCTCGAATAACGGCGCATAACCCTGGATTGACCTCACTGTTTTCAACATCTTCTCGAGCGATAAATTCATTTCGTTTTCGCTCTTGATTGGTCCCAACGCCTGGTCTTCTAAGGATTCAGCCCGACCGTCCCAGAAAAAGAGTTCTCCCCATGCCACGTTTACGATCGATGGCGTTCTTCGCGCTAACTGCTTAGAACCGTGTCCGATTCCCTTAGCTAGTCCATCGTCCCATCCGAAGGCTGGATTATGGCAGCTAGCACACGAAATTGCCCCAGATCCCGATAGTCGTGGATCGAAGAACAGCGTTCGTCCCAACTCTTCCCGATCCTTAGTAAAAGAATTATCCGCTGGAAACGGGATCGTGACTGGGCGCCGATATTTAGCCTTGAGATCGTTCGTATTTCTCTTTTCGATTTCGGGAGAACCGTCAGAAGCGCTCAGCGTGTAACAGAGCATGCCCAAACAGATCGCGGCGGGGACGGTGTGCGTACGGAAATTCATAGTGAAAATGACGACATGACGGCTTGCGTTTCGACGCAAGTCCATGATCAATTTCTGTATCGGATCGGCAAGATCCAATCTTTAGCACGATTCGCCGTGTTGTGGTTGTTGGCTCCATCCGATAGTCCCCTCAGTTGTATGTTTGGATCCAAACACGTATTTCGTCTCTCCGTGTGGCTGCGTGGCGTAAGGGCCACACACAAGCTCGTCTCCTCTTATCTCTTCTTCATCCTCATGGTCGCCATTCTCGGTTATGTGGGTGTCTCGCAAGACATCTTTCTGGCGCGCGTCAATCAACAGTTGTTCGACCGTAATCTAAGCGGCGTTTCGAGCGTCAAAGAGGCCGCCATTTTTCAAGCGAAATGTGGGCGTGTTCTACGCGACGCCGTGCTGGCAATTGGTGACAAAGATGCTGTGGAGGATCAGCGCCAGAACTTGACGGAGATGGAGGCATCGGTCAATGAATCGCTGGCAAGCGCTGAATCTGCCATGAACGCGGGAGAAAGTAAAGTGACACTGGCTTCGATCCGTGCTGCCTTACCGAAACTGCATCAACTCAATAGCAATGTAGTTGACGCCGCTGCCGCTGGAGACCGCCCAGGGTCACTTGCCGCTCTCAAGGAAGCGTCCAGTCTCGCGTCGAAGGTCAACCTGAATATTGCTGAGGTGTGCCGTCAACAGGAAGAAGAGGCCGGTAGCGCTACTCGATTTGCCCAAGTCCGTTCCCATCGCTCTATCGCATTGTTTCTTGCCTTTTTCGTCTTCTCCATCGTTGCAGGTGGCTTCCTCAGTATTGCCATGGTCCGCATCATCTCAAAGCCCCTCCAAGAAGTGGTCCGTGTACTTAAGCAGGCAGCTCTAGGCGATCTGCGCGAGAGGCCCATGATCAACGGTGAAGATGAATTCGGCGTTATGGCGCGTGAATTGGATACCGCGTTGTCTGGTATCGAACGGACCGTCTCAGAAGTGAGTCAGACCGCGAAATCACTTACCGGTCACACTCGGCGGATTTCGAAAACCGCCCTCGAACTCGCTTCTTCTTCCAGCGAACAGCTAGCTGAACTCCGTCAAGCCCTCGGCAGCATCGCCGCTGTCTCGGATGCAACCCGCCAAAATGCCAAGAGCGCACGCGATGCCAGCGAGATCGCCGGTGAATCCCGGCAGTCTGCCGAAAGAGGCGGTACCGTAGTTAATTCCGCCGTCAGCTCAATGACCGCCATTCTTGAGGCATCCGGGCGCATTTCCGGTATCAGCTCGGCCATGGACGAAGTCGCCTTCCAAACCAAACTGCTTGCCTTAAATGCGGCCATCGAAGCGGCTCGCGCCGGCGAACACGGTCTTGCATTCGCCGTTGTTGCCGGAGAAGTTCGCTCCCTGGCTGAGACCAGTGCCGCGTCTTCGCGTCAAATCGCGAGCTTGGTCGAAGATTCCACTGAACAGATCAATCGCGGATCAAGTTTAGTGATCAAGTCCGGTGAATCTCTTAATGAAATTGTGGCTTCCGTCAAGCAACTGGCTGAACTCGTAGAAGCAATTGCCGGCGCCACCCAGCAGCAAGCATTCGGCATTCAAACGGTTACCCAGACTTTAGATCAATTTCATGGCTTATTGCAAACTAATCTGCAACGTTCCGAAGCACTTTCCTGTACTGCCAAAGACCTCGACTCCGAAGCCACCCATCTGGAACTTCTCGTTGATCATTTCTCCTTGTCACAACCCAGCGTTTCTTTAACACCCTAAACGCTTACCCTCTTGCCACCAAGCTTCCATTTGATCGAGGGAAGTATCCTTAAATTCTTTCCCTGATTCCGTTACCCGTTGCTCAACATGAGCAAATCTGCCGCGGAACCTGCCGGTGCTCTTTCGCAGCGCTTGCTCTGGATCCACTTTTAGATATCGCGCGAGGTTGACGATTGTGAATAGCAAATCTCCCAACTCATGCTCCACCTGTTTCGCATCCTGCGTCTTTTGGGCATCCGCCAATTCCTCCGCCTCCTCTTGGATCTTCGCGATAACTCCGTCCACATCCGGCCAGTCGAATCCCAATCCCGCTGCTTTGTGACTCACCTTGTCCGCTTCCATCAAGGCTGGTAGATTCCTCGGTACTCCATCTAAGACCGACTTCGCCGCCGGTATACCTTGGTCGTCTTTTTCCTGTTTCTTGATTTCATTCCAGCGAAGCAGTACCTCTTCGGGCGTATCCGCTTTTCCATCTCCGAAAACGTGCGGATGTCGCCGGACTAACTTCTGATTAATGGCATCCAACGAATCCGCAATGGTAAATAAACCTTTTTCGGTCGCCATCTCCGCAAAGAAAACCGGTTGCAGCAGCAGGTCGCCCAACTCTTCCTCCAACCCTTTCCAATCTTCACGGTCAATCGCGTCCATCACCTCATACGCTTCTTCCAAAAGATATTTCTTGATGGTTTCGAATGTCTGCTTCTGATCCCACGGGCACCCGCCGGGCGCTCGTAAACGCGCCATTACTTCCACCAACTCAGCGAATTTTTTTCCTGCTTCTGCAAATCTTTCTGCCATGGCATGATACTCGCACAGCCGCAACTCAGTAAAATATGAGTGTCTATGGCTGACCGTCAAAACATCCCCTCTGATTTCGCCTTACCACCAGCGAATTTCGCCTTTCTTGTTGAATCGATCCTTATGCAAACCCAAATGCAGCTGGGTTTGCTTCGCTTCGATGAAAAATCCGAAGGCGAGCCGAATCTGCCGCTAGCCCGCCATTCCATCGACATGCTCAGCATGCTGCAAGAGAAAACGCGCGGTAATCTAACCACCGAAGAGCAGCGCCTGATTGAGAATGGCCTAACTGAGCTTCGCTTCCGATTCGTACAGGTGTCGGACTCCCTTCAGAAAAAAGCCGAACCTGCTTCTTCGTCGGAAACGAAGAGCGACCCCCCGCTCATTGTCACTCCCGATGGCGGGAAGGGAACGAAGACCTCATAGATGGCCGGTTTTTTTGAGCGCGCCTCTATCCTGGTTCTCGGTTCTGGCACCAGTGTTGGCGTGCCCATGATTGGTTGTCATTGCAAAGTCTGCAGCTCGGCGGACCCGCGCGACAAACGCCTCCGCCCTTCGGTCCTCTTGCGGCTCGGCGACAAGCGGGTCCTCATCGATTCCGCCCCCGACTTTCGTTACCAGGCCTTGCGCTTCCACATCGATCGCCTTGACGCCATCCTCTATACTCACTCTCACGCCGACCACATCCTTGGTCTCGACGATGTCCGCCCCTTTAACTTCATGCAGAAGAACGACATTCCCATCTACGCTTCTGCCGACGCACTCGTTACCATCCGGCGCACATTTCAATACGTCTTCGATGAATCTCCTTCTGAGTCCAGCCGTCCCCGGCTGACCGCCCACGTCTTCGATTCTGCTCCCATCCAAGTAGCCGGCATCGAAATTCAACCGGTGAGAGTGGACCATGGCAAGGGCGTAGCACACGGTTTCCGGTTTGGCAATTGCGCCTATTTGACCGACCATAGCGGCATTCCGCCTGCCAGCATGGAAATGCTGCAAGGCTTAGATGTCTTGTTCCTGGATGCCTTGCGCCACAATCCGCATCCGACACACTCCACCGTTGACGAATCGCTCCGCACCGTCGAATTGCTCAAACCAAAGCGTGCCTTCTTCACTCATATTTCACACGATCTAATGCATTCCACCCTGGCCGAGCGGCTGCCGCTGAACGTCCAAATCGCCTATGACGGTTTAGAAATCCCGATCGGACGGTCGGACGCATGAGCACTCCACAGGTACACTTCTCGATGGATTCGGCACAAGGCCGCTTTGGCCCGTGCGCCCTCGCCATTGGAAACTTCGATGGCGTTCATCGCGGGCACCAAGCCCTGCTCAATACCACCTGCGAGTACGCTCGTCAGCACCAATTACATCCTGCGGTTCTTACTTTTCATCCTCATCCTGCCGTTTTTGTCGCACCTCACCGGGTGCCCGAACTGATTTGTGGCCTGGAAGATCGCGTGCGGCTTTTGGGTGAAGCGGGCGCAGAACACATTCTCGTGCTTCCTTTCAACGAGCATTTGGCTCTCTTTACTCCGCAAGAATTTGTTTCCCAAATCCTCGTCAAGGGCCTGCACACCCAGGCCGTGATCGTCGGGCAAAATTTCCGTTTCGGCCACCGGCAAGCCGGTGACACCAGAACATTACGGGAACTGGGCCAGCTCCACGAATTCGCCACCCAATTTCTTCCACCAGTCTCCTATCGCGGTCAGCTTGTTTCCAGTTCGGCTATCCGCAAATCCATCGACTCCGGTAATGTTTCCTTCGCCGGCCGTCTGCTCGGCCGCTGTTTTTTCTTGGAAGGGGACATCGTCAAAGGCCATGGTATCGGCTCCCAACAAACCGTTCCCACGCTGAACCTTAGACCGCCGAAGGGTCAAATCATTCCGCGCGGTGTTTATGTTACCGAGACTTTTGATAGTTCCACTGGCCGGCTGTGGCCATCCATTACGAATGCCGGGACGCGCCCCACTTTTAACGGTAACGAACTCACGGTGGAAACGTTTCTGCTCGCTCCTCTCGACGGCCCTACGCCGGGTCGAATTCAAGTGCGCTTCCGTCGCTTCATCCGCAATGAACAATACTTCGCCGATGCTGCGTCTCTTAAATCTCAAATCCTCCTCGACGTCGGCCGCGCCAAATCGTTTTGGAGCCGCGTTGTTCCCGGTAGTCTCTAACTAAATGCCATGCCTAATAACCGTCTCCCGTTTTCCTATTTGCTCCCTCCGCTTCTGCTGGCAGTCAGTCAACTTTCCTGGAGCCAGGCCGGCTCTTCGCTCAAGCACTTTGCTGAAATCGATCACAATGTTTTCGTTGGATCAAAGCCGCACTCCGATCAAGATTTCCAGTTTCTCCAGTCCCACCACATTCACTTCATTCTCAACGCTCGATTCTTACCGTTCTTGGCCGGCGGAGAGAAGAAGAAGGCGAAGAAGTACGGCATGGAGTTTTTGAGCGTTCCCATGAATGCCTCGCCCGTTGCACCATCTCGCGCGCATGTTGATCAAGCTTTACTCACCATGCACAATCATGACTTCCAGCCGATTTATCTCCACTGTGTCCTAGGCCGTGATCGAACCAGCTTGCTCTCCGGACTTTATAAGATCTATTTCCTGGGTGTTTCGAAAAAAGATGCCCTGGCTGAAATGCGTCAGTCAGGGTTTAGAACTACGTGGTTTTTGCATGGCTTGAAATCTTACTTCGATAAACAAGCGGGAAATCCGCCGAGCCGTTAGATTGACGGGAGACTTGCTCGACGTACAATCTCAAGATGAAAGCTGCTGACACCCGCAAACTCCGAGATCTTGCCGGCATCGGCAAGTCCATCGAAGCAAATCTGATCTCCCTCGGTGTGACTTCAGTCCCAGACCTCGCTCGGCGCGAAGGAGATGAGCTATACGATCAACTCTGTATAAAGACACGAACCCGCCAAGACCCGTGTGTGCTGGATACGTTTCGCTGCGCCGTTGCCCAAGCCCGCAACCCCCGCCTGCCCGCCGACCGCTGTAATTGGTGGTGGTGGTCGCGCCAGCGCAAAGCGGGCAAGCTCGGCTCTGTGTAGCGGTAATTGCTGGAGGGGCGGAGAATGGTGCTGCGCCTGGGACCGCAAAACGGGGACACTGCTGCGACTCTTGATTCTTGGTTTGCGGCGCGGGTATAGAGGGAACACTTTCCTTCTTTCATACGATGTGGCCGGAGTTTTTCTCGCCGATGGTGCCTTTCATGGAGAAGGCTTGGGCAATGAAGTAGCCAAGAGCGTCACTCGCGTGGGTGCGGGCGGGGTCGGACTTATCGATTTCGTTGGTGGCGGCCCAGGTGACTCGTTAAAAATCGCGGATGAGCTCTTTGCATTGCGGGTCGATGAAGAGGCGGGTATCGCCGACGTAGTTGCGCAGGCGGGCGTTTCGCAATTGACGCGGTCCTTTACAAAGGGGATGGACGTGTTGGTGAAGAAGTGCGGCACGAAGGTGCCGACCCATTTCGAAAACGAATCTTTGATGATGGCCCAATCAGTTTGCGCCCCCGAGGTGCGTTTCTGATTTCCGCTGGCATCACCATAGATATTGATGATGAGCGGACGCTGATACATGGGCACTTGTTGTCCGAGTACTCGGGCTTGTTCGGAAAAGACGTCGCAGGCTTTAGCTGTGGTGGCATTCGGCTTGATGACGATTTCGTGCAGCACGTGTGTAATGTCTTCGATTTTCTGGATGAGTAACATGCACATGGGGTTGACGTTGAAATCGATGGCCAGACAAGATCGCGCAGGGGATCGAAGCGGAGAGGTTTGACGTGCTCGCCGCGGTTGAAATCTTCGTAGACGCGATTGTCGCTAAGACTTGTGAATTGAGCGAGGATTTCGCGACGGTAGCTTTCGGGAGACATGTCGCGGGCCATGTTTTCCAGCTCGGCGGCCGAGATGACTTGGCCTTGCGCGGTGGTGAAATGGAACGCAGCCCAATCGATGGCGGTGAGGGCGCGTTCATAGGTGTCGAAGAAGTGATTGCAGCCTTGCGGCGTGCCGATGAAGAGGGCGCGGCCGAGGCGGTCTGAGAGAGCGGGGCGGATGACGTCGTTCCAGGTTTGATTTTTGCTAGGGAGCAACGGCGGTCCGGCTTCGGTCGGGCCGCCGTTTTTCTTCATCAGCCAAAAGGTTGTTCGATACTCGGGCTTTGCGGCGTGAACAGTCTTGCACCATCCGGCGTCAGATACATGTCGTCTTCTAGGCGCACGCCGAACTCGCCTGGAATATAGACACCCGGCTCATCGCTGAACGTCATGCCGCGCGCCAACAGCAGAGTATCGCCGCGAACCAGGTATGGCCATTCGTGGCCGTCCATTCCTATGCCGTGCCCGACGCGGTGACTGAAGAATTTGTAATCTGGCCCAAAGCCGGATTCCGCAATCACTTTGCGAGCGGCCGCGTCCACCGCCTGACAGGCAACACCAGGACGCGCAGCATCCAACGCCGCTTTTTGTGCGCGATGCACGATATCGAAAACTTTCTTCGCGTGATCGCTGGCTTTTCCAAGAACGAACGTGCGCGAGATGTCAGATTGATAACCTTCCACGGTGCAACCGTCGTCCATGATCACCGGCGTGCCTTCGCTAATCACTTGCGGCGCGATGCTACCGTGCGGGTTGGCACTCGCCGCCCCTACTTCGAAACTAGCCTCTCCACGGAAGCCAACTTGCGAATAGGCAAGATTGATTAGGCCTGACGCCTCCTGTGCCGTCATCCCCGGTGTCAGCGCCCGGAACACCGCTTCGTATACGGACAGGGTTGCCGCATTGGCGATTTTCATTAGCTCCAATTCGTGCTCGCTCTTAATCATTCGGCAGCCGGCAGTTACCGGGGTTGCACTCACAAGTTTCATTCCGGGAGAAGCTTGCGCCAGGCTATCGGCAAAGACGAACGGGGTTCGTTCTTCAACTCCGAGCGTTCCGCTACCGGCGATTTTAGCGTTTTGCAAACCGACGGAGAGCAAACGATATGGGCTTTCGTCTTCGTGCCAAGTCAGCACATCGGCATTTTCCAGCGGACCGGCGTTCAACTGTTCGCGAGCCCGGCCTTCTTCAAACGACGGGCAGATGCAAAACGACTTGCCGGAAGCGGGCACCACTGTGGCGAACAAGCGCTCGCTGTTGCCCCATCGCACGCCTGTGAAATAGTTCAACGACGTGCCGCCCGCCAGGAACAGTGCGTCAATTTTGTTTTCCCGCATAAGTTGACGGGCGCGCTCCAAGCGCTTTTCGCGCTCGGCGTTGGTGATGGGACGGACTTGGCCCCGCATAGATTTTAGAGCGGCCAGGGAAGGTGGCAGCGCCGTGGCCGGTTCAGCGGCAAGGGGCAACGCGGCGCTCAAAGCGGCGGCTGATCGGAAAAAGCGTCGTCGGGTGGGCATGTGAACTATCTTACGCACTTCGGAATTCTCTGACCGGTCGCAGTGCGGACTACAATCGACATCGGTACGATAGGTACAGATGAAGCGTAAACGGCACCGGCCGCGAGCGAAATCCTGCGTAGTTCCGGTCCTACTTTTGTGTTTCGCGCTGAATGGGCAGCAGTTGTCCAGAGACGCCGTGATTTCGGACACCGAGATCCACCAGTTGCTGGCCGATCGCATCGACCAAAAACAGCAGAGTGTCGGAATCGTGGTTGGCGTCATCGAAGACCGGGGCGAGCGGCTGGTTTCGCAAGGCGCTTTGAATCAGGGAGACCCACGCTCCCTAGGCGGGTCGACCACGTTCGAAATTGGTGGTCTGACCAGCATTTTTACGTCGCTGTTACTGGCCGACATGGCGCGCCGCGGCGAGGTAGCGTTGGCCGATCCGGTTTCCAAATACTTGCCGCCAACTGTCAAGTTGCCTACCCAGGGCGACCAACCGATTACCTTGGTGGATTTGGCGACGCACACGTCTGGATTACCGCTGTTGCCGACAAACTTCCGTGCTAGGAATCCGGCCAATCCTTATGCCGATTACAGCGAAAACGACTTATTCCAGTCGCTAACAAATACCAAGTTGATTGGGCACCTTGGGCAAGATTACAACTACTCGCATGTAGGAATGGGCCTTTTGGCGATAGCCTTGAGCCACCGCTCCGGGCAGACTTATGAAGCTCTATTGAAGAGCAGGATCTTCCAGCCCTTGGGCATGAATAATACGGGGCTGAGCCTAAGCCCCGAAATGAAGGTCCAGCTTGCTGTGGGACATAACGCTTATCTTCAGCCGGTGAGCTATTGGGACGGTGGAGCGCTCGCCGGCGCAGTCGGATTGAAATCCACAGCACAGGACTTATTGACGTTTGTTGAAGCGGCTCTAGGGTATAAGGCATCGCCGCTCGCCGCGTCAATGGCCACCATGCTCAATACGCGTCGGCCCACGCGTTATCCCGGATTGGAGTTGGCGCTGGGATGGCACTTTTTGTCGACTAGCAATTCACAAATCGTTTGGGACAATGGTGGCACTGGCGGGTTCCGAGCCTTCATGGGATTCTCCATTCGTAGCAAAGTAGGAATCGTTGTCTTGTCAAACACCGACGGTACAAACGGCATTGAAGACATTGGTCTGCGGCTGTTCACGCCTGTTCCCGCCGAGATAGCGCTTCAGCGTGAACATGTCGAAATCAAAGTGGACCCGCGAATTTTCGCCAACTACGTCGGCGTCTATCAAATGACTGACGGCATGCAACTCAGTATTAGCCAGAACGGCGAGAATCTGATCGCTCAACTCGGACAACAGAAGTTTATGCTTGCCGCGGAAAGCAGCCGAGATTTTTTCATCAAGAACGTCGAAGGACAGTTGACATTCGTTACCGATCGCGCCGGGAACGCCTACATGCTCATACTTCATCAAGCAGGCTCAGACATTCCGGCAAAGCGTCTGCGCTAAAACGCCCGGTTAAAAAATAGATCTCGCCGAAATAGGGCCAGGGGTAAAAAAGCTGAAATCGGGCGATTGAAAGAAGGCTTCAGCTACATAGGCGAATTGCCCAGAGCTGACGGGGATGACGCCATAGAAGTTATTGGCAATCGCCCCCGAGTTGGCCACGTAGTCAGAGGAGAGAATGTTGCCGCTGGTACCGATAATGCTGGCAGGCGGGGTGCCAAAGACGCTGACTTCTGCCTGCGCATTGATGGTTAAACTCGCATTGCCAACCACGATTCGCCGCGTGAAAACCGTATTATTCAAATTTGGGCAAGTGCCCGACGCGTAACCACCCGTTTTGCAATCGTTGGAGCCAATATAGGTGATAGTCGATAGGATAATCACTCCGTTTCCTCCGGTCGGAGTCATATTCAAGCCTTGTGCTAACTGAACGAGCAGATTCTGACCGCCGGTTTGGGAGAAATCAACGTCACCATAGGCATAGATGTGTCCCGCATCTCGACAGACTTCAGCTATTTGATTGGCGCGGACGAGCCGCATCCCGAACGTAAATGTGCCGAGCAGCAAGGGGATGATTAGCAGCAGCGCGGCTAGCAGGAATTCGATTAACGCGCTGCCTTTTTGCTGGCGGCGGCGAAAGGCAATTGGTCTGGCTGTCAACATTACGGGCACGGAGCAACTCCGTTGGGAGAACTCTCCATCACGTCAGAGGCGATGGCCGAAAGGGGAACCGGCGACACAGCTCGCCACAGAGGACCGAATGAGCGAAGCGCAATGCCACTCACTGAAACCTGCACTACGTTGCCACCGGCCGGCCCACCGGCGCCCGTTATGGCTGAGAGAGTAGTCGGCGAATAGTAGGTCACTGTCACATATGTGCTCGCGTTAGTTGTCGGAATAAACCCAAAGGAATTTTGCGCGACAACCTGTTGAATTGAGGAACCCAAACATGTATTACCCGCGGTAACTCGGCCAGTAACGGCAAAACGGACACCTTCCCGCACAGCGTTTTGCAGAGTGGCCTTGGCAAAGATTGACCAGGCGACATCAACGGCAAGCAGCAGCAGCGCCATTAGAGGTAGGAGTGCAATAGCGAATTCGATCAGGGCAGAGCCTGATTCCGAAGAGGCGAAGCTGCGTTCCATGCGTTTGCGAGGCAAGTTATTTAACTAATCCGTAAGCGGCTGGAGCCTTTGAAAAAGACCGCAGCCGCCACGTTTAGTTCATCGACACTTTAGAAAGACAACTTGAGCTTCTTAATTTTCTCCGCGCAGCAACAAACCATTGCTGGTGGCCCATACGGCACTGGTGGCAGCGGCAGTACTGGTCGAAGCAGCGGTTGAGGTGCCCCACACTGCGGATGTACCCCAGGCAGCTGAAGTTCCCCAAGCTGCCGATGTTCCCCAAGCCGCGGAAGTGCCCCAGGCGGCGGAAGTAGCCGAAGCCGAAGTACCAACCGCAGTGATGGCGGAGACGACTGAGGCCTGTGGCGTAACCAGACTGTTACCGAGGCCCAGAACCGTAGACCCCCAAACATTACTGGGAGAAAGAATACCAAGTAGGCCTGCCAGATTCCAACTGGATAGTAAGTCGCACTTCAACGATAGACCACCAAACAACACATTCTTTTGAACAACCGGGGAAAGCGACATGCCCGTTGCTTGCGTGCTCGATTGTATGGCGGCTGCTAAATCAAGGTAGCCCGCGCCTCGGCTCAGCACGTCATAGTAATCCGTGAAAGATTGCTTCAACGTAGCGTCGTAGGCAACCGTGGAATAAGGGAGTGCCTTGTACGCCGTTTGCATCAACCGGGCCTTCACCTGATCGGGAGTAAGCCAAGGCTGAACCTGTAGCAGATCGGCAACAGCGCCGCTGGTCACTGCGGCAGACATGCTGGTCCCGCTCAACGCCATGTAATAGGGCGATTTCGTGGAGGCGCTGCCTTTGGAATCGTAGTAGTTCGTCGCCACAATATTTGCAGGCGCCAGGGTAGCCAGTGTGTCCGTCGAACTAGCCATCACCGAGACAATTTGATTGCCGGGAGCCACTAGATCCGGTTTGGAAACATTGTCCAATAAAGATGGGCCTTTGGAACTGTAGCTGGCGAGTTGGTCGTCGGAACGGTCATAAGTTGCTTCCGTCTTCATAGCGCCAACAGTGAGAGCATAAGGATCGTTGCCGGGCGAATTGATCGTCCCGTAGCCGAGATTGCCCACAAAGTTCAGACGCCCGTCGTTGCCGGCGGCCACCACAACCAAAATTCCCGCTTTCCAGGCGGCTTCTACTGCCTGACAGAGCGGATCTTGCTTGTAGCTTTCAAAGACCGGACGGCCGATAGACAGATTGATCACCCGAATGTTGTAAGTATTCTTGAGCGAAATGGCGTAGTTGATAGCTTGAATCACAGTGCTGTCGGTGGACAGACCGTATTGATCGAGCACTCGGAAATTCAGCAGGTTCGCGCCGGGCGCCATGCCCGCCAGATTCCGCGTACAGGTAGTGCAATGCGAATTGACGCCGTTTCCGCCAATGATACCGGCCACATGCGTACCATGACCAAAGGCATCATGGCCGTTGCCACCGGTGAAGTCCATAGTCAGCACGACTCGATTGCCGAAATCAGCGTTCGCCGCAATGCCGCTGTCTATTACCACCACGCCCACGCCCGAACCCGTGGCGCCCCACGTGTGGGCAATGGTGGCGTTAGTTGCCGCTACGGCGTAGTCTAGATGTGCTTGAATCGGATGGTCGATGGATACATGAGTTACGCTTGCGTCATTGGCTACGGTGGACAGTGCCGACCCCGGAAGCGTGTACGATCCAGCCGACACCACTCCCAGATGGCTATTCATCACACAATTAACGCCACAGACTCTTTGATGATCCGCTGAGGTGGGGACGTGGTTGTATTGCACGATAACCTTGACCGGAGCGCCCGAGTCAACGCCCTGCAATTCGCTGGAGAGTTTTGCGTTTTGGGCGTAGGTCAACGCTCCAAACGCCAGAAAGGGGAGTGCAAATTTTAGACTGCGCATAAAGGGACTCTTTTCGGATCGGCTCGCCTGCGTCGATCGAGCACATTGGTTTGGTGGAAAAATACGTTTTTTCATCGGCTCATAACCCTTATCGAAGAGCAAGCACTCTTCGTTAGCTCTAAAGGCACCTTATTCGGTTCACCTGGTTATGGGTTAGGCCATCGTCTGCACTTTTCCGGCTTAAGCTCTCGCTTACAGTAGTTATGAACACTCTTGCCTAAGTGTTCGCGCCACAATGCTCTCATCGGATCAACTACAGGATCTTCGCCGGCTACTTCAAGACAGACAAATCGGCGCTGGCATTTCCCTGCTAGAGTCACACCGGCCACAGTTGGAACAAATGAAAGCCGGTGAACACAACACGGGTGTGGCCTTGGGCACCCTGGCTCAATGGGTAGACGTGGGCTACGAGGGTGGTGACTTACTTTCACAACTGCTGGCACGTTTTCCTTCCGACAAACGGCCCTCCCTTGCCC